>Ga0079224_100002732_pt1 | contig 21715 bp, 16 predicted proteins | sample Stecom2015_FD_80414 | JGI IMG/M metagenome (GOLD analysis project Ga0079224, IMG submission 80414) | Agricultural soil microbial communities from Utah to study Nitrogen management - Steer compost 2015 | ecosystem: Environmental > Terrestrial > Soil > Agricultural land | place: USA: Utah...
CCCGGTGCGCCCCGCCGTGCGCCCTGCGGGTGCCGCGTTCCCAGGCGAAGCGCCCGTGGGGCCCATAGTTGCGTTGACTGCAACTATGGGGCCCACGGGATCTCCTTCGCACGACGGGGGCGGGGGTGCGACCGTAGATGGTCGTGCGCTGCCGGGCCGGGCGTCCGGCCAGGTCGGCGAGGGTGCCGAGCTCCTCGGCGGTGCGCGACGAGCCGTGTTCCGAACCGGCCATGCGCGAGATCGTCTCCTCCATGAGCGTGCCGCCGATGTCGTTGGCCCCGCCCCTCAGGATCTGCGCCGTGCCCTCGTCGCCGAGCTTGACCCACGAGCACTGCACGTTGTCGATGAGCCCGTGCAGCGCGAGCCGCGCGAACGCGTGCACCGCACGGTTGTCCCGCATCGTCGGCCCCGGCCGCGCGACACCCGCGAGGTAGATCGGCGCGTTGTGGTGCACGAACGGCAGCGCGACGAACTCGGTGAACCCGCCGGTCTCCCTGGCGATGCCGCCGAGCACCCGCAGGTGGCCGAGCCAGTGTTCGGGGTGGTCGACGTGGCCGTACATCATCGTGCTCGACGACGGGATGCCCACCCGGTGCGCGGTCGTCACCACGTCGATCCACGTGCGCGCGGGAAGTTTGCCCTTGGTGAGCACCCAGCGCACGTCGTCGTCGAGGATCTCGGCCGCCGTGCCAGGGATCGAGTCGAGGCCGGCGTCCCGCAGCTCGGTGAGCCACTCCTGCACGCTCACGCCCGCCTTCGACGCCGCCGACACGATCTCCATCGGCGAGAAGGCGTGGACGTGCATGTCCGGCACGGCCTTCTTGATGGCGCGCACGATGTCGGCGTAGTAGCTGACCGGCAGTTTCGGGTCGATACCGCCCTGCATGCACACCTCGGTGGCGCCCGCCTGCGAGGCCTCGACGGCGCGTGCCGCCACTTCCTCGGTGGAGAGCCGGAAGGCGTCGGCGTCCCGCTCCCGCTGCGCGAAGGCACAGAAACGGCACCCCACGTAGCAGACGTTGGAGAAGTTGATGTTGCGGTTGACGACGTAGGTGATGTCGTCGCCCACGACCTCGGCACGCAGGTCGTCGGCGAGGCGCGCCATCGTCTCCAGCGCCGGGCCGTCGGCGGTGAGCAGCGCCATCGCGGCGTCCGCATTGGCCGGATCGAGCAGCGCGGCGGGGTTCGACTCGGCGAGCCGGAGGCCGTCGCGCGCTTCGGTGTCGAGTTTCTCCGGTGCACTGTGGACACTGTCACGGAGTGCGTCCCAGTCGCCGTAGACGCTGTCGAAGTCGCCTCGCCGGTCGGACGTGCGGCCCTCGGTGTCGATCGTGGCGTTCAGGTCGGCGCGCCCGATGGTGCCGATCCCGCCGTCCGGTTCCTGCCACTCCCTGCCGACGACCTCGGCGGATTCGTCGGCGAGACCGTCGGCGGCCGACAGTGCGCGCACGTGCCCGTGCAGCCGGATGTCCATCCACTTCTCCGCCTCACGCACGTACTTGGGGTACGCGGTGAGCCGCTCGCGGAGTTCGAACCCGGCGTCGGCCGTCCAGCGGGCGAGCTCGTCGACGTGCGGCCACGGTGCCTCGGGGTTGACGTGGTCGGGCGTGACCGGCGAGACCCCGCCCCAGTCGTCGATTCCGGCGCGCAGGATCAGCGCGTGCTCGTCGCCCACGAGGTTCGGCGGTGCCTGCACGCTCACCCCCGGCGGCATCAGCAGCCGCGCGACGGCGACGGTCGCCGCGAGTTCGGCGAGGTCGGCGTCGGCGTGGGACCGCATCGCCGTGTCCGGTTTGGACCGGAAGTTCTGGACGATGATCTCCTGCACGTTGCGGTACTGCCGCGCGCGTTTGCGGATCTCGTGCAGCGATTCGGCGCGTTCGGTGATGGTCTCACCGATGCCGACGAGGATGCCCGTGGTGAACGGGACGCCCACGCGGCCGGCGTCGTCGAGAACGCGCAGCCGCACGGCCGGTTCCTTGTCGGGACTGCCGTAGTGCGGACCGCCCTTCTCGGACCACAGCCGTTCGGCGGTCGTCTCGAGCATCATGCCCATGCTCGGGGACACGGGCTTGAGGCGCTGCAGTTCCTCCCAGCTCATGACACCGGGGTTGAGGTGCGGCAGCAGGCCGGTCTCCTCGAGCACGGCGATCGCACAGGACCGCACGTAGTCCAATGTGGAGTCGTAGCCGCGCTCGTCGAGCCACTGGCGCGCCTGCGGCCAGCGTTCCTCCGGCCGGTCGCCGAGCGTGAACAGTGCTTCCTTGCAGCCGGCCGCCGCGCCGGCGCGGGCGATCTCGAGGACCTCGTCACGTTCGAGGTAGAGCGATTCCACCTTGCCCGGGACGGTGACGAACGTGCAGTAGTGACAGCGGTCGCGGCACAGGCGGGTCAGCGGGATGAAGACCTTGCGGCTGTAGGTGACGATGCCGGTTCGGTTCTGGTCGGCGAGATGTGCCTCGCGGACCCGGCTCGCGATACCCAGCAACGTGTCGAGATCCTCGCCGCGGGCGTGCAGCAGCACGGCGGACTCGGTGACGTCCAGGGTGGACCCGTCGGCGGCGCGTTTGAGCGCGCGGCGCATGGCGGATGCCGAGGGAGCAGGTTCGGGCGGGGCGATCGAGATGTGATCAACCATGACCTCGACACTAAGCGCGAGCCTCACCCGAGCGCTAAGGCTGATAACTCACACTCTTTCGCCCGAGCAGGTGTCAGTCGACGGGGACGGCCGCCGTTGCGGTCTCCGCTGCGGCGCGCGGACCGGGCGGGCGTACCGCCGCGGCCTCGACGTCGCGCTCGAGCATCGACGCCACGGCATCCGGGGCGGGCTGTGCCTGGGCGGCCTCGGCGGCCTTCTTGCGACGCTGGCGCACCACGCCCGCCACCATGCCGACCACGCCCAGCACGATCGCCACGAGCCCGACGGGGCCCAGCAGGCCCATCGTCATCGCGTTGGCCTGCGGCTGGGCGACAACGGTGGAGGCGGACGCCGCCGGAGCGGCAAGGGTCAGCAGGGCCGGCACCGTCGCCGCGCCCACCAGCACGCGCACCGCGCGCATCGGATGAGCCGGCTCCTGGTCAGAACTGCCCACCGGATGTCCTCCTGGTTCGACCCGCTGCCATCACACCACCAGGCGATGACGGCAGCGCCGAGACTACTGTCGGTGTCGGCGGCGACCTTCTGCGCCACGACGCGGGTGAGAGTAGCGACCCGCTCGGACCAACGTAAGCACGGGGCCCGTGTCGAACGTGTAAATCTCTCGCCAGGCCCCGATGAACGACGCGAAACCCCAGTTCAGCCGGTGTGTGGGAACATTTCCGGCAGACTCGCCGGGGCCTTCGCGACTCGCCGGACCACACCACTCGTTCGCGTGAGGGTCGCCCGAGGGCAACGGCGACGGCGGGGCGGCAACGGGGCGGCAACATCCGACCCCCGGCTCCACGGACGTATGACCGCGGCGAACCCCCACGTGGCATGGACCCCTCTGTCCGATTCGCGACTCTGTCCGATTCACCCCTCTGTCCGATTCGCGACGCCTGTCGGCCTCAAGCCGGCCGCCGAGACTCGATGACGACGGCGGTCGCGGGATCTCTCGGCAATCACACCGACCGCTGGAGGAGCCGTCGATCGTGTGGTGTGATCGCGCTGCATGCTAAGTCGACCCCCATGCGGCCCACGGCCGCACTTCGGGCAGGCCTGGTCACGAACCTGCTGAACCCCAAGGTGGGCGTGTTCTACATCAGCATTCTTCCCCAGTTCCTGCCGACGGAGGGTGGCACAACCCTGTGGGGCGTAACGCTGGTCGCCATCCACGTCGCTGTGACATTCGCCTGGCTTCCTCTGCTGATCTGGACCGCGAACAAGGCCCGGCAGTGGTTCCTCCGCAGGAAGGTGCGCGCCTGGCTCGACAGGGTGACCGCGACGGTCCTCATCGGTGTCGGCCTCAAGCTGGCGGCCGAGACGCGGTGACGACGGCGATCCGACCGCACCCGCATCCAGCCCCGCGGGCTCCCCATCCACCCGGGGAGTGCTCGGCGGGGCCAAGCGAGTTATGCGCTCAGCGACGCGTCAGCGCGGCTGCACGTTCCGCAGGACCTCGACGAGCTTCGGCAGCCGGCCGGTGAGGATCTGCCACACCAAGGCATCGTCGACGGTCGCGTAGGCGTGGATCAGCACGTTGCACAACGCGACGATCTGCGGGAGGTCGGGAACCTCCTGACCGCGGACAAACAGCCGGACGAAGTCCAACATGCGCCCTGGAACGCCAACACGGCCACACGAGACGCTCACACGGCGCCCTGGAACGCCAACACGGGCGCTTCGGGTGCGGACACGGGCACGCGGGTCAGGCCTAGGGGGCCCAGTCGAAGGTCGCCGTCACGGGGGCGTGGTCGGACCAACGCTTGTCGTAGGAGTCGGCACGTTCGACGACCACCGAGGTGCACGCCTGTGCCAGGCGCGGCGTCGCCGCGACGTAGTCGATCCGCCAACCGGCGTCGTTGTCGAATGCCTTCCCGCGGTACGACCACCACGTGTACGGGCCGGGACCGTCCGGATCGAGTTCCCGCTGCACGTCGACGTATCCGGCCTCACCGAACACGCGACCCATCCATTCCCGTTCCTCCGGCAGGAAACCCGAGTTCTTCCTGTTGCCCTTCCAGTTCTTCAGGTCGATCTCGGCGTGCGCGATGTTCCAGTCGCCCATGACGACCACCTCGCGCCCGTCGGCGGCCGCCTTCTCCCTCAGCTCGACCAGATACGGCAGGAAGACGTCGAGAAACCGCTGCTTCTCCTCCTGCCTCGGGGTGCCGACCTCGCCGCTCGGCAGATACAGGCTCGCCACGACGACACCGGGCAGTTCCATCTCCACGTACCGGCCGCTCGCCTCGAACTCGGGGGCGCCGAAACCGATCCGCGTGGCCTCCGGCTCGACGCGGCTGTACAACGTCGCACCGTTGCGGCCCTTGACCTCGCACACCGCGTGCGCCGCGTGCCACCCCTCGGGCTCGACCAGGTCCTTCGGGATCGCGGCGAGATCGGCACGCACCTCCTGGCAGGCGACGACGTCCGCGGACGTCTGCCCGAACCACTCGGTGAAACCCTTCTTCGCCGCTGCGCGGATGCCGTTGACGTTGACGGTGGAGACGGTGAACACGCCTAGCAGGGTAATCCGCACCCCCGACAGATCAGCCGCGAGTCAGCAGGAGGAGCCGTCCGCGGGCTGCAGGAAGTCGTCGGCCGCCCAGCGGCCCTCGGCCAGCTTGCGGAAGCCGTCGCGCACCTCGCCGGTGGCCTCGGTCTCGGAGTCCTGTTCGAGGGAGTCGACGACCGGGTCGCCTGTGGACGGTCCCGACCGCACGTTCAGCGCATCGGCGTCGACAACCATCGTGCACTCGCCGGAACCGGACTCGCCGCCCGAGCCCTCGGCCTCCGAGCTGAGTTCTCCGCCCGTGACCGCGTACAGCACGATCACCGCGATCAACGCCGCGAGGATGATCAACGCCCGCTTCGGGATGCCGAGTACCACGAGTGCTCCTTACAGACCGCCGACACGCACTCCGTCGAGCAGGGTACGGGCCCGTTTTTCGGCGACGACAGGTCCGGACGTCGCAACCACTCGTGTTGGCGAACCGCAGCCACGCAGAGCGACCGAACCCGCCCCGAGACGGCGAAAGGGCCGTGGGTGCCCGCCCCGCACTCACGGCCCTCGTCGCCGAAGGGACGCCGCCGAGACGGCGTCACCGGAAGATCGGCCAGGTCAGCCCTGGGCCATCTTCTTCTGGAGGTTCTCGTCCAGCGTGGCGAGGAACTCCTCGGTGGTCTGGAACGGCGTGTCCCCGCCGACCAGCAGCGCCAGGTCCTTGGTCATCTTGCCGCTCTCGACGGACCCGATGACGACCTGCTCGAGCTTGTTGGCGAAGCCGACCAGCTCGGAGTTGCCGTCCAGCTTGCCGCGGTGCTCGAGACCACGGGTCCAGGCGAAGATCGACGCGATCGGGTTGGTCGAGGCCGGCTTGCCCTGCTGGTGCTGGCGGTAGTGCCGGGTCACCGTGCCGTGCGCGGCCTCGGCCTCGACGGTGCGGCCGTCCGGCGTGCGCAGCACGGACGTCATCAGACCGAGCGAACCGTAACCCTGGGCGACGGTGTCCGACTGGACGTCGCCGTCGTAGTTCTTGCAGGCCCAGACGTAGCCGCCGTCCCACTTGAGCGACGCGGCGACCATGTCGTCGATCAGCCGGTGCTCGTAGGTCAGGCCCTTCGCCTCGAAGTCGGCCTTGAACTCCTTCTCGTAGATCTCCTCGAAGGTGTCCTTGAACATGCCGTCGTAGGCCTTGAGGATCGTGTTCTTGGTCGACATGTAGACCGGGTAGCCCCGGTCGAGGCCGTACTGCAGCGAAGCGCGCGCGAAGTCCTCGATCGACTTGCGGTAGTTGTACATCCCCATCGCGACACCGCCGCCCTCGGGGAAGTTCGCGACCTCGAACTCCATCGGCTCGGAGCCGTCCGCGGGCGTGTAGGTCATCGTGACCGTGCCGGGGCCGGGAACCTTGAAGTCGGTGGCCTTGTACTGGTCACCGTGGGCGTGGCGGCCGACGATCACCGGCTTGGTCCAGCCGGGCACCAACCGCGGGATGTTCTGGATGACGATCGGCTCGCGGAAGATGACGCCACCGAGGATGTTGCGGATCGTGCCGTTCGGGCTCCGCCACATCTTCTTGAGACCGAACTCCTCGACGCGGGCCTCGTCCGGCGTGATCGTGGCGCACTTGACGCCGACGCCGTGCTTGTTGATGGCGTTCGCCGCGTCGACCGTGATCTGGTCGTCGGTCCTGTCGCGCTCTTCGATCCCCAGGTCGTAGTACTCGAGGTTCACGTCGAGGTACGGGTGGATCAGCTTGTCCTTGATGAACTGCCAGATGATGCGGGTCATCTCGTCGCCGTCGAGTTCGACGACTGTGCCCTCGACCTTGATCTTGGCCATGAGCGGCGGCGCTCCTCTCGCTGTTCGCGTCGCGGGTCTCGCGTTCGTCTTCGCCTGATACCGCTGCGCATTCGCCATGACGCCGTCGGGTGCGGGAAATCCATCCCACACCAATGCGTAGCGGTACAAGCGTACTGCTGGATTAGCACTGGTCCCGGCGCCCCCTGGTTACTCATGAGTAGAAACTCCGGACCCACGGCGACGCCGACAAAGAGCTGCTCACCACGCAATCTACGTGTCTCCCACAGGGCTTCACAGGTACTTGCGGACCAACGCCTCCGTGGGATCGGACACGCCCGATACGCCCCGAATGCCCCGACCGCCGCGGCACCACTGCAGGCGGCGTTTCCGGCAGCCTTTCCCCGCCGCTCCGGCACCGTGTACCGGCCGGCACGGGGATGCTGTGATGGGCGGCATGCGCCTGGGAATCAAGACCAAGCCCGAACACACGCCGTGGCCGGACCTGCTCGACACCTGGCGGGCGGCCGACGACATCGAACTGTTCGAGTCCGCGTGGAACTGGGACCACTTCTATCCGCTCTCGGGCGACCTTACGGCCCCGAACTACGAGGCGTGGACGATGCTGGCGGCCATGGCGCAGGCGACCCGGCGCATCCGACTCGGCTGCCAGGTCACCGGCATGATCTACCGGCACCCCGCACTGCTGGCCAACATGGCCGCCACCACGGACGTCATCTCGGCAGGACGTCTCGAGATCGGTCTCGGCGCGGGGTGGATGCAGCAGGAGTGCGACGCCTACGGCATCGAGCTGCCGCCACTGCGCGAACGGTTCGACCGGTTCGACGAGGGCGTGCAGGCGATCATCGGCCTGCTGAGCGAGCAGTCCGTGACGTTCCACGGCACGCACGTACGCCTCACCGACGCCCGCTGTGAACCGAAGCCGGTGCAGCGCCCGCACCCGCCGATCGTCATCGGCGGCAAGGGACCCCGGCGCACGTTGCGCGCGGCAGCGCGGTGGGCGCAGCAGTGGCATGCGGGTGCGCAGTCCCCGCAGCACTGGTTGCAGCTCAAGGACGTCCTGCTCGGCCACTGCGCCGACGTGGGCCGCGACCCCGCGGAGATCACGTGCTCGGTGAACGTGCGCGTGCACGCCGAGACGGGCATCGGTCCCGCGGTCGAGGAGGCGGCCGGCTACCGTGAGGCAGGCGCCGACCTCGTCGTGTTCAACCTCCCCCACCACGTTCCCGCCGGCTACCTCGAGCGGCTGGCCGCCGAGGCTGCACCGCTGACGGAATGAGTCCTCGGCCCACCCCCGACAGCCGCTCGCCGTGATCGACTCGCCGCTGCCGTTTTCGCGGCCTACGCTCGACGGACACGGCCAGCTCCAGCGACGGAGGTGAACGACTCGTGCGCGCAGCAGTCGGCGACCGGATCACGGTCCACGGCCGGGTCGTGGGCGATACCGAACGACAGGGCGAGATCATCGAGGTCCGGGGCGACGAGGGGCGCCCGCCGTTTCTCGTGCGGTTCTCCGACGGGAACGAACGGCTCGTGTTCCCCGGACCCGACTGCGAGGTCGACTCCGCCCGCACCGACACCGGGGCCTGACCGGCCCAACGGGTGCGCGATCGCCACGTCCCCGCGTTACATCACGGGCCGTGGCGATCGTCACCGCGCGTAGCCCGAAAGCCGGGATGACATCGGCCGACGAGGTCGTTCACACTTGATGACAGGGCAGTGAGCCGCGACGAAGCGCGGAATGCTGTTCTTTTTTTACGACCTGTACTTGAACGATCCAGCACGGCAGCGTTCCGACCGCCCTGGCTCGTTCGTGGCGACCTCGACCGCCGACGACCGTGGCCGCCATTCGGGCCGGTGTCCCCGCACCCGTACCAGAGCCCGAGCCTCGTTCCCCGCCCTCCCGACCCTTCTTCCCGAGAGGAGAACTGTGCCTGTAGCGCTGCTCGCGCTGGCCATCGGTGCCTTCGGTATCGGTACGACCGAGTTCGTGATGATGGGCGTACTGCCCCAGGCCGCCGCGGACTTCGGGGTCTCCATCCCGGCCGCCGGCCACCTGATCTCCGCCTACGCCCTGGGCGTGGTGGTCGGCGCTCCCCTGCTCACCGCGGTCGCCGTGCGGCTTCCGCGCAAGACGATGTTGATGGCGATGATGGGCCTGTTCGTCGCAGGCAACGCCCTGTTCGTGCTCTCCCCCAACCACGACCTGGGTGTGTTGTTCCGCTTCGTCGCCGGACTGCCCCACGGGGCGTTCTTCGGCGCAGGCGCCGTCGTCGCCGCCAGCCTGGTCGGCCCCGGCCAGAAGGCCAGGGCCGTCTCGATGATGTTCATGGGCCTGACGCTGGCCAACGTGCTCGGCGTCCCCCTCGGCACGCTGCTCGGCCAGCAGTTCGGCTGGCGGGCCACGTTCGCGGTGGTGGCGCTGATCGGCCTGGCCGCGCTGGCCGCCGTGGCCAAGCTCGTACCGCACCAGGGCAAGCCCGCGGGTGCCTCGCTGCGCGGCGAGGTCGCGGCGTTCCGCAAGCCGCAGGTGTGGCTCGCACTGGCCATCGTCACGTTCGGCATGGGCGGCGGTTTCGCGTGCCTGAGCTACGTGACCCCGATGATGACCGACGTCGCCGGGTTCGCCCCCGCCACCGTGACGCTCCTGCTGTCGCTGGCCGGGGTCGGCATGACCCTGGGCAACTTCCTCGGCGGCCGTCTGGCCGACCACAACCCGACGCCCGCGCTGTGCGGCGCCCTCGCCGCACTGGCGGTCGTGCTGGCCGCGTTCACCGTCACCGCGGGCAGCAAGGTCGGCGCCACCGTGACGATCTTCCTGGTCGGCATGACCTCGTTCATGGTCGGCCCGATCCTGCAGGCCTGGGTGATGGAGAAGGCGGGCGGCAGCCCGTCGCTGGTGTCGGCGGCGATCCAGTCGGCCTTCAACATCGCCAACTCGATCGGCGCCTACCTGGGTGGGCTCGTCATCGCGGGCGGGCTCGGCCTCGTGTCGCCGAACGTGGTCGGCGCGCTGCTGGCCGCGCTGGGCCTGAGCCTGGCCGTCGTCGCGGCGCTGGTCGAGCGTCGTGAGCGCGCGGCGGCACCGGCACCGGCGCCGGCTCCAGCACCGGTCGAGGAGCCCGTACCGGCCTGAGCAGCCGGTGGATCGAGTTCCACGCCGTCCTCCCGGGTGGCTTCACCGGACACCGTGCGCGGGTCGCCCCGTTCCGGGCGGCCCGCGCACACGTGTGTCGGGCCGCGCTCAGCCGAAGGGACCGCCGGTGATGGTCAGGGCGGCGAAGACGATCAGCCCGCCGAGGCCGACGTAACACAGCACGTCGACCGCACGACCGCGAATCTTGAGCATCCCGACCTGGGCGTCGGTGAGCATCGCGCGCAGCACGGCGGCGACCAGGAGCGCACCGCCGATCAGGGCCGTGCCCTGTCGCCAGTGGTACATGCCGATCCGCACCCCGCCCGCGAGGACGAGCAGGAAGACCACGGCCAGCGGCACGTGCACCAACCAGCCGCGGCCACCGGCATCGGGGTCGCGGCGCTCGGCGGGTCCCGGGGCAGGCGTGGTCATGGTCAGCGAGCCGCGCGCTCGGCGGCCTCGACGACGTTGGACACGAGCATCGCCCTGGTCATCGGTCCCACACCGCCCGGATTGGGTGACAGGAAGCCGGCGACCTCCTCGACGCCCGGGGCGACGTCGCCGGCCAGCTTGCCGTCGACGCGGGAGACTCCGACGTCGAGCACCGCCGCACCCGGCTTGACCATGTCCGGCGTGATCAGCCCCGGCGAGCCGGCCGCCGCGACGACAATGTCGGCGCGGCTGACCTCCGCGGCCAGGTCACGCGTGCCCGTGTGGCACAGCGTCACGGTGGCGTTCTCACTCCGGCGCGTCAGCAGCAGGCCGATCGTGCGGCCCACGGTGATGCCGCGGCCGACGACCGCGACCCGCGCACCCTTCAGCGGCACGTCGTAGCGGCGCAGCAGCTCGATGATGCCGAGCGGCGTGCACGGCAACGAGCCCTCCTGGCCGAGCACGAGCCTGCCGAGGCTGATGGGGGCGAGCCCGTCGGCGTCCTTCTCCGGCGCGATGCGCTCGAGGATCGCGTTGGTGTCGATGTGCGCGGGCAGGGGCAGCTGCACGATGTAACCCGTGCACGCCGGGTCGGCGTTCAGCTCGTCGACGACCTTCTCGAGCTCGGCCTGCGTCGTGTCCTCGGGCAGGTCCCGGCGGATGGAGTTGATGCCGACCTTCGTGCTGTCGGCGTGCTTCCACTTCACGTAGGAGTGCGAACCGGGGTCGTCGCCCACCAACACGGTGCCGAGTCCGGGCGTGATGCCCCGCTCGGCGAGTGCCGCGACCCGTGGGGTCAGCTCCGCGAAGATGGCTTCCTTGGTGGCCTTGCCGTCGAGAATCGTCGCCGTCACGAGGACAGTCTCCCAAACCGCCGGCCGCGTTTCCGCCCGCCCAGGGATGCGATGGCGATGGCGACCAACGCCACGCCGCACGCCACCACGGTCGAGACCGCCGGGCCCTCTCCCGCCGCGGGAATGAACACGTCCATCAACAGTGATCCGATGAGCTGACCCGCCACGGTGCTCAACCCGAGCAGCAGCACCCCGATCCACGAAACCACGAACGACGCCGTCGCGATGAACACGATTCCGACCAGACCGCCGAGGTACAGCACCGGGTTCGCAGGCCACCCGTTCGGCGGCCCGTTCACGGCGAGGGACACCAGCCACGCCAGGACGAGCACCGTCGTGCCCGTCGTGAAGTTGACGAGCGCGGCGGTGAGCGCGCTGCCCGACACGGCGTTGACGTGCCCGTTGAACGCCTGCTGCACCGCCATCCCGGCTCCCGCCGCGAACGGCAGCGCGAGCATCGCGATGCGTGCGGGGTCGGCCTGTGCCGCGATGTCGCCCGCGAGCGCCCCGCCGACGGCGGCGACCGTCAGGGCCGCACCCGCCACCCGCAGCCAGGTGGTCGGCTCCTTGCCCGAAGGGCCAAGTCCGAACCGGTCGACGAACAGCCCGCTCACGGTCTGCCCCGCCACGACGCCGACGGTGAACAGGGCGACCCCGATGACGCCGACGGTCAGCGACTGGCCGAGTACGTAGGCGGCGCCCGCGACACCGCCGAGGACGTGCCACGGACGCAACGTGCCCGAGCGCAACGCGCCGAGGGCGGTGCGGGTACCCGCGCGCATCGACCGGGATATCGCGAGCCAGCAGAGCAGGAGCACCAGTCCGCCGCCGAACGAGACGACGGCGGCGAGTGCCGAGTCGCCCAGTTCGACACTGAGCTGACCGTTGACCCGTGCCTGGACCGACATCCCCATGCCGGCGGATACCGCGAGGACCGCACCCCACACCCGCCGGGCGGTTGACGTGCTTGCTGTCGATGTGTCCGGATCGCGCATTCGATCCGTACTGGCGGTAGCCATCGCGTGCCATTGTGCGCCCCCACCCGCACGGGGCATCCCGACCACCTCCTCGGGTGTGTTCGCTCCCACTCTGCGCATGTCAGGGCCGCTGACGGGCCTGCAACGGGGTGGAACCGACCGCGGATATCGGCGGCGGCCGTGCATTCGGGAAACGGATTAGTCAAGATGTGGGCGTGGCACTTCCGACCCAGCTGAACGCGACCGAGCAGGACACTCTGGTCAAGCAGATCGGCCTCTCGCTCCTCAGGGCCGCCCCGCGCGACTGGCGCAGGGTGACCGCGGTGTACCGCGCCGTGGGGAGGTATCACGAGCTGACCGGCGAGGTCGTCACCGCCGACGGATCGACGCAGGAGTGGGTCGCCACCCACGACATCGCGACGTTGTTCGGCAAGCTGCGCGCCGGGATGTACCGCGAAGGCAGGGGCACCTGGTTCAACGCGCGCTACCAGCTCGACCACCCCTCGAGCTACAACCTCGAGTACGACCGCGACGAGCCCACGTGGGACCTGGCCCCGCCGTCGCAGGCCTACGCCGACGAACTGCGCATGTTCCCGCGTTCGGAGGAGAACGTCCCCGACTGGCTGATGCGCCGCATGGCCGGACTCGGCCCCGAGCGCACCGGCCCGCGGTTCCGCATGGCGCGGATCTTCGACGGCGCCGGTCCGAACGGCCCCGTGGTGACGCGGCCCGAACTCGGCGCCGACGAGCGCGACCGCGTGCTCGACTACCTCGAGGCCGCTCCCCTCGTCGTGCCGGTGCGCGGCTACGACGTCGACCGGCTCGCCTCGGCCCAGTCGGCCGACGTGCCGATCGCGTTCCACAGCGACGGCTCGTGGATCTGGCCCGCCGCCGTGAACCACTACCTGCGCGAGCACGGTGTGTCGCCGGAACCGGACCTGGTGCAGCACATCCGCGCCAACGGGTTCTCCGTGCCCGACGTGCCGGACGAGACACGCCAGGCCGCCGCGGCCCACGTGAACCACGGCCAGGCTCCCCAGCCTGCCGAACCCGCCGAGCCTGCCGAGTCCGCCGCGGACGACCAGAGCACCAAGCAGACACCGTCCGCAGCTGCCCCCGCCGGTACTTCCACCGGCGAGGCACGCACTGCCGAGGCAGCAGGTGCCGGCGAGGCCGGTGACGCGGGAGCAACCCGCGTCACCGAGCCGGCCGAGACCGGCGAGCCCACGTCCACGAGCGCCGCGGCGTTCGGTGCGGCCGGACTGGCCGGGGCCGGCGCGGTGGGTGCCGCGGGTGCCATGGCCGCGAGGAACGGCACGCCCCCGGCCGAGCAGACCGACGAACCCGAACTGCCCGTACGCAGGCCCGGCGAGGCCGCCCAGGCGTTGGACGAGCAGTTCGGTGGTCACGGCGAGCGTCCGGCGAGCGCCGAACGGTCCCCGTTCGACCCCGTCACGCCTGCCGGTGAGACCGCTCCGGACGACCGCAGGGACGTCCGTGACCCGCGGGACGAGTACGACCACGACGCACGCGCGGAGGAGCGTCCCGGCGCCTACGGCACCGGCGACCCGGCCGACGAGGCCGCTCACTCCGAGCAGGCCCGCCCTGAGCGAGACCCACGACTCGACGACCTCGACGACGAGCCCACCTCGTCGTTCGAACAGACGCAAGGGTTCGAACAGACCCAGGGATTCGAACCGGACTCGACCTTCGAACAGAGCACCACGTACACGCAGGTGCCCGACTTCGGTGCCTGCGAGACCTCCGGTGGGGCGAACGCGGCCGAACCCGAGGACGCCGGCGAAGCCGGCCGGAAACGGACACCGTTCGGCCGGCCCGAGACCGAGCAGACCGAATCGCGCGAGTCCGGTCCCGACCTCGACTCCGGCCCGCCGACCACGGTGACCAACCCGGTCGTGCCTCCTGCCGAGCAGGAGGAGGAACGCACCGCACCCAACCCGCGGCAGCAGTTCGACGAGCCGCGCGAGGAGGAGAGCACCGAGAGCGCCGAGCATCGTGAGACGGGCGGGCTGAACGGCATCACCGGAGTGGCCGGCGCCGCGGGTGTGGCCGGTGCCGCGGGAGTCGCGGGCATGGCCGCCGCGGGCCGCTTCGGTGACGACCGCTTCGGTGCCGACCGGGACGCCGACCGTCCCGAACGGGACGAGCGCGACGCCGGGTTCCGGGAGCCGGGACACGCCGACCTCGACCGCCCCGAACCCGCTGACCACCGGGACCGCGCTGACCACGAACGTCCGGGACAGGAGCGCCCCGGCCTCGGCCGCCCCGACTTCGAGCGGCCGGAGTTCGACCGGCCGGGCGAATACGACCGTCCGGGCCACCAGCACGCCGGATACGAGCCCGGGGCATACGAACCAGCAGCGTACGAACCGCGCGAGGCCAACGGACGGCACGCGGGCCCGGGTGCCGAGCAGCGCCCCGCAGCGCCCGTGGCCGCCGACCACGATCCGGGTCCGCCCACGCAGATCGGCAACATGCCGCCGCAGGACCCCGAGCTGGACGACCTGCAGGACAAGCTGGACGAACTCCAGGTGCCGGACGAGTACTACGTGCTCGGCATGCCCGCAGAGCACGGGTGGAGCATCGAGCGGGTCGCGGAAGGCTGGCGCGTCGGCTGGTACGAGGGCGGCCTCAAGAGCCCTGCGGTGTTCGGCGACGCCGCGGACGCCAAGGCGTTCATGCTCGGCAAGGTGCTCCTGTCGCCCGACGGCGTCGACGAGGCGCCTGCAGCCGACGAGTACGACTACGACGACGAGTACCGCGAGGACTACGGCGAGGGGTACGGCGACTACGACGAACCCGCCGCAGAACCGCAGCAGGCTCCGTCGCGGCCGCTGACGGCCACGCTGTCGTCCGACATCGCGACCGGCGCGGTTCGCCCCGGCGACCGCGGACCGGCAGGCGAGGCGGCAGGAACCCGGATGATGGCCCCGGCGGGCGATCCGGCCATGGGCCACGGCGCACCCGCTGCCGCCCCGGCGCCGCCGCGGGAGCCGGTCGGGGCACCTCAGCAGGCCGCTCCACCCCGGCACACCGCCGCCGCGGAACCGCGACCGGCCGGCCAGGGCCACGGTGGACAAGGCCAGGGTCAGGGCGGCCAGCAGTGGCCGATCCAGCCGCTGCCGGGCGAACCACCGCTGACCCTGTTCCGCGGCAAGGAGATGCGCACTCTGCCCGCGGGCAGCGAGCTCGACCGGTTCGGCGGTGCGAACGGCAACCTCACGTACGCGGCGGGCACCCCGTTCGAGGAGCGCTCGCTCGTTCCGGAGTGGGTCAACCGCCCGTACCACGTGTATCGCGTCCAGCGGCCGCTCGAAGCGCTCGCGGGAGTTGCGATTCCGTGGTTCAACCAGCCCGGAGGCGGTGCGGCCTACATGCTGCCCGCATCCATCGAGGAGTTGCTGGCCGACGGTGACCTGATCGAGCTGGATCCGGGCGAACCGCCGATCGACTGACACCTGGGCCCGCACGGGACGTCCGTGCGGGCTCGGTTTCCCGCCTGCGCCCGTTCCTGCGACGGGCGCAGGCGGGGCCGCAGGAACGGGATCGCCCCTGTGACGGGAAATCAGTGCACAATCAGGCCGTGGGCCGCGGCGTACCGGACCGCGATGTCGACGTCGACGTGCGTGCCGGTCAGGTCGGCCGCCGTCAGGGCACGCGTGTCCAGCCGCGCGCCGCGCAGGTCGGCGTCGGTCAAGCGGGTTCCGCTCAGCGTGGCGCCGGTCAGGTCCGCCTCGCGCAGGTTCGCCGAGCGGAGGTCGGTCCCGGTCAGGTTGGCCTCGCGCAGGCGCATGCCCGACAGGTTCGTTCCGCGCAGCACGCCGCCCGCCAAGGACACGAGCGTGAGATCGCAGTCGGACAACGTGATCGTGCGCAACAGTCCACAGTCGACGAACACGCTGCCGAGCAACGAACACCCTGCCCACGAGACATTGCCGAGCATGGTGCGGTCGAACGTGCACGTACGGAACGCCGTTGAGTGGTGCGCGGACTCTCCGAGGTCGGTCCGCGTGAAATCGCAGTGGTCGAACGTGCATCCGGCGGTCGTGAGCTCGCGCAGGTCGGCGTCGGTGAAATCGCACCGGACGAACCGCCTGCCCTCCCATCGCTGGCCGGACAACACGGCGTCGCGGTAGTTCTCGCCGATCTCCGCACCGGCCTCCGAGCCGGTCTCTCGGTCGATCACCGAGTCGCCGTCCGGGCCGGGCGCCGGGTCGATGCGGGCGGAGTCTGCTGGGCCGGAGCCGGATTCGGGGGAATGCACGCCGCCAGAATCGCACACCGGCTCGCGCCCGCGCGGTCACCGGAAATCCCTCGACTGCGCGGTGATCCGCATCGGCAGGTGCTGCAGGCGGTCGGCGCGCAGGCTGACGACACCGTCCGCCCGTTCGACGATCCCGCGTACGAGCATCGCCCTGCTCGACCGCGCGACCCGGTGGTAGCGCTCCCACAGGCCACGGGTGCAGACCACGTTGACCATGCCGGTCTCGTCCTCGATGTTGACGAACGTGATGCCGCCCGCCGTCGCTGGACGCTGCCGGTGGGTGACGGCCCCGCCGATGAGCACGCGCGTGCCGTCCTCCACCTCCTGTAGGTCCTTGGCGGGGACCACGCCGAGCGCGTCGAGCCGGTCGCGGACGAACTGGGTGGGAAAGCTGTCCGGGGACACTCCGGTCGCCCAGACGTCGGCGGCCGCCACCTCGACCTCGTCCATCCCCGGAAGCGTCGGTGCTTCCACGGCCGGTGTGGTGCCGGGGAGTTTCTCGGGCCGTTCCTGCGCAACGGCGCCCGCGGACCAGAGCGCCTTCCGCCGGTCCCCGCTCACCGCGTCGAAACATCCGAAGGCGCCCGCGGTGGCCAGCGCCTCCATCTGCGGTGTGGTGAGCCGGACGCGCCTGGCCACATCGGCCATGTCCCGGTACCGGCCGTGGGTTCTCCGCTCATCCACGAGTCGCTGTGCGAGCGAATCGCCGATCTCGCGCACCCCGCCGAGTCCGAGTCGGACGGCGTGGTTCCTGCGGATCTCCCCGGCGTCCCGGCCATCACCGTCGAGCGGTTCCAGGTCCGCGTGCACGTCGCTGGCGTTGATGTCCGGTCCACGCACCGTCACGTCGTGTCTGCGGGCATCGGCCACCAGCGACTGCGGCGAGTAGAAGCCCATCGGCTGGGCGCGCAGCAGCCCGGCGCAGAAGGCATCCGGGTAGTAGTACTTGAAGTACGCGCTGGCGAAGACCACGTAGGCGAAGCTGAGTGCGTGGCTCTCCGGGAAGCCGAAGTGGGAGAACGCGCGCATCTTCTCGAAGATGCGCGCCGCCATCTCCCTGTCCACTCCGTTGCGGGCCGCCCCGTCGTAGAACCGTTGCCGCAGTCGTTCCATCTTCCGCCCCGACCGTTTCGAGCCCATGGCGTGCCGGAGCTCGTCGGCCTCCGCCGCGGTGAACCCGGCGACGTCGAGGGCCAGCTGCATCATCTGTTCCTGGAACAGCGGCACCCCGTAGGTCCTGCCGAGCGCGTTCGCCATCAACGGGTGGTCGTGTCGCCACTTCTCCTGCTTGTTGGCCCGGCGGATGTACGGGTGCACCGATCCGCCCTGGATGGGTCCCGGCCGGATCAACGCGACCTCGATGGCCAGGTCGTAGAACTCCTTCGGCGCCAATCGGGGCAGGGTCGCGAGTTGTGCCCGGCTCTCCACCTGGAACACGCCGATCGCGTCGGCGCGGCGCAACATCGCGTAGACGTTCTCATCGTCGAGCGGAAGGTCGTCGAGATCCACCTCGATGCCCTTGCGGTCGCGCACCATGTCGCGCATGTAGTGCAGCGCCGAGAGCATGCCGAGCCCGAGCAGGTCGAACTTGACGAGGCCGGCCCACGCACAGTCGTCCTTCTCCCACTGCAGCACGCTCCGGTCGGCCATCCGCGCCCATTCGACGGGGACGACCTCGCTCACCGGGCGATCGCAGATGACCATGCCTCCCGGGTGGATGCCCAGATGCCGTGGGAAGTCCTCGAGCGCACCCGCCACGGCGAGCACGTTCCGTGGAATGTCGTGATCGGACTGTTCCCGCAGCTGACTCAGCGGACCCCAGTGGTCGATCTGTTTGCTCCACGCGTCCTGTTGCCCGGGGGAATGCCCCAGTGCTTTGGCCGCGTCGCGCACGGCCGACCGCGCGCGGTAGGTGATGACGTTGGCGACCAGCGCGGTCCGCAGCCTGCCGTGTTTGGTGTAGACGTACTGGATCACCTCCTCGCGCCGGTCGGACTCGATGTCGAGGTCGATGTCCGGATAGCCGTCGCGGTCGGGGGCCAGGAACCGTTCGAACAACAGCCGCCACTTGATCGGATCGACCCGCGTGATCCCGAGCGCGTAGCAGACTGCGGAGTTGGCTGCCGATCCTCTGCCCTGGCACAGGATGTCGTTGGCGCGGCAGAACCGCACGATGTCCCAGACGATCAGGAAGTACCCGGGGAATCCGAGCTTCTCGATGATGTCGAGTTCGTGGTCGAGCTGGGCGTAGGCGTCGGGACGATCGGCTCGCGTGCCGTAGTGGCGCTGCGCCTTCCGATAGGTCAGCTCGCGAAGATGGGACGCCTCGTCCTCGCCCTCGGGAACCTCGAACGGCGGCAGCGAGGGAGCGAGGATCTCCAACGGGAAGGCGTAGCGCTCGGCGAGCAGCGCGGCGCGCTGCACGGCGCCGGGATACCGCGCGAACCTGGCCTGCATCTCGGCTCCGGACCGCAGGTGCGCGGCACCGGACGCGGCCAGCCACCCCTCCATCTCGTCCAGGCTGCGCCGGGCCCGGATCGCCGACACCGCCTGCGCGACGGGCGCCTGGCTCGGCCGCGCGTAGTGGACGGCTCCGGTCGCCACCGTCTGCACACCCAGCCGTGCCGCGACGGCCGCGAGTTGATCGTTGTGCAGGCTGTCGGAAGGCCGTCCGTGGTCGATGAGTTCGACGTGGACGTCCTCGCGCCCGAACCGATCGATCAGTCCGCGCAGCGCCTCCTCCGCGGCGTCCGGTCCGCGTTCGGTGAGCGCGCGGCGAACGGCACCCTTGCGGCAGCCGGTGAGGACCACGCACCGGCCCGCGACCTCGTCGGTGATCTCGTCGAGGTCGTACACGGGCCTGCCCTTCTCCGCCCGCTCGGACCTCGGGAGTTCCCGGTCGTGCCCACGCAGCTGTCCCGCCGTGATGGCCCTGCACAGGCTCGTGTAGCCGTCCTGTCCCTTGGCCAGCAGCAACAGGTGTTCGCCGTCGGGGTCGGCGACGCCGTTCGGCGGTTCGGACAGGCCGAGGCTCAGTTCGGCGCCGAACACGGTGCGCATGCCGACCTCGTCGGCGGCCTCGGCGAACCGGGCCGCGCCGTACATGCCGTCGTGGTCGGTGATCGCGATGGCGTCGAGTTCGAGGCGCGCCGCCTCCTCGATCAGTTCCTCGGGGTGGCTCGTGCCGTCGAGGAAGCTGAAGTTGGAGTGACAGTGCAGTTCGGCGTAGGGAACCCGGCCGCGGGCTCCCGTGTCGTCCCTGCCCGGTGGGCTCAGGTTCGGGGGCTTGGCGTACTTCTCCCTCTTCCTGCCCCATGCCGGGCTGTCGTTCCCGTCCCCCGACTCCGGTGGTACGTCCCGGCCCGACAGGGTGCGTTCCAGTTCCCGCCACGGAACCGGCGGATTGTTCCAGCCCATGCTCAGTCGCTTTCCGGGGAACGTCTCGGCTGCGGGATCACCGGCCACGACATCGCGGCCAGGTCCGGGTACTCGACGTCCGGGATCCGCTCCGGGTTGCCGTGTGACGTGTCGTCGTTCATCAGTCGTACACCCCTTCGACCGTCCATTTCGGATACTTCCCGTCCTGCCAGCACAGCAGCAGTGCGGCAGGGGGCCGCTCCGCCGTTTCGCCGAGCACCACCTGTACGCGGACCCTTCGTCCCGGACCGTCCGGGTCCCACCACCGGGCGGTGACGGGCCACGGGCCCGCCCAGTCGTGCACGTCGCGCACGTCGTGTTCGCCCCGGCCTGCTCGGGCGCCGCCGGCACCCGCACCGTCCGGATCGAAGGCCACGGTCGCCGGACGTGCCGAGAGCCGATTCCGTTCGGTCACGCCGATCTCCGTCCCGTCCGCGCCGAGAACCGTGGCCGACGGCGGTTCCGGGAAGACCGTCGCCGGGGACGGCCCCGGCAGGCGTTCCGGCCACGGGCGGCGGTCCTCGTCGGGGAGCCGGTCGCCCCACGGCACGAGCCGCACCTGTTCGGCAGGGCCCCTGCCCCCACCGAGAACGGCGGTGTGGACGCCGTCGGGCCCGAGCAGTCCCTGGACGTGCACCAGTGCGCGGGCGGCCTTGTCGGCTTCCGGGGTGTGTTCCGCTCCCGAGCCGCCGGCCCACAGTCCGAGTTGCAGTGCGCTTCCCTCGACGGTCTCCTCCGGCTCGAGCCGGAGTTCCGTCACTCCCGCGGTGGGCCCGTCACCTCGACGGCGGCCTTGCGTCAGCCACCCTTCGAACTGCCAGCGGACGCGGTCGGCGATGCCGTCGGGAGTGAGGGGTTCGGCGCAGCGCCAGCTTCTGCCGAGTTCCTCGCCCGCACCCGTCGTGGCGCGAATGCCCAGCCTGGTGCAGGCCAGACCCCGGGACGCCAGCCCGGCATGGAACCGGTGCGCCACCGTGCGGGCCAGGAACGCCGCGGCGTCGACACGGTCGAGCGGTGGGTCGCACTGCTGCGTGACGGCCAGGTCAGGGGCGGGACGTCGCCGGTCCGGCGGACGTTCGTCCCGTCCTCCCGCCAGCCGGTGGGCGATCAGCCCCTCGGCCCCGAAGCGGGCGAGCACGTCGCGTTCGGCAAGGGCTGCGAAGTCGCCAAGGGTGCGGATTCCCAAGCGGCGCAACAGGTCCACCAGTCCACCGCGGTCGGTGCCCGGTTGGTCGAGTTCGCCGACATCCAGTGCTGCCAGGAACTCCGCTGCGGCGCCCTCCGGAACGAGCATCGACCGATGCGCGGCCAGGGTCGCGGCGAAGAGTCCTTCGGCGATGCCGACCTGACATTCGGCCCCCGCACTGGCCGACACGTGGTCGACGAGCCGTTCCAGCAGCGGATGTTCCCCGCCGAAGTACCGCGAAGCCCCCGCGACGGGCACCGACACCACGCCGGGGCGCACGACCTCGACGCCGACCACGAGATCCTCCACCGCCATGGCGACGGCCTCGAAGAGGCGCGCGTCCCGATCGGGGTCGTCGGCAAACACGGCGAGTTCGGGACACCGGAACTGTGCCTCCCTCCTGCGCATGCCGCGGCGCACGCCCACCGCACGGGCCACGGCCGAGCACGCCACGACCCGGTTGGCG
>Ga0079224_100002734_pt1 | contig 21711 bp, 20 predicted proteins | sample Stecom2015_FD_80414 | JGI IMG/M metagenome (GOLD analysis project Ga0079224, IMG submission 80414) | Agricultural soil microbial communities from Utah to study Nitrogen management - Steer compost 2015 | ecosystem: Environmental > Terrestrial > Soil > Agricultural land | place: USA: Utah...
GCAAGGGGTTGCCCCACTTTTTACGCTGAGGGCGATGGGCTGCGGGGACCCGGGGATTGACGGGACCCGTCGTCCCCTTTTATAGTGGTTGGAACCCTGTTGCGAACATGGCAGGACCTAAATTTTTGGGAAGGGGATCGGGCATTCCAAAGGAATTTTTGGAGAAAAATTGTATATTTCAATGCTTGGACCACGTCCAGGGACCACTAAAAATTCCATGCCGACCATGAGATATTTCAATCGATCGCTCACCGATGCCCTGTTTTTGATTCCCGTCCTGTTATTGGCCGCCGCCCCAGGCTTATGGGCGCAGTCCATAGAGGAGAAGCTCCAAGGGGCCATGGACCTCAACGGGGCGGTGGGCCTGGCCGTGAGCGTGGTCAAGGACGATCAGATCGTCTATAAGAACAGTTTGGGCTATAAGGACCTGGAGGCAAAGGTGCCCTTGGAAGTGGACGATATTTTTCGGATCGCTTCAATTTCCAAATCCTTTTCGGCCACGGCTATCATGCAATTGTTGGAAGCCGGAAAGCTTTCCCTGGACGACGAGGTGGGGGACCTGGTCGGTTTTGCGGTGCGCAACCCCAAATACCCCGATACGCCCATAACCCTGAAAATGTTCCTCAACCATACCTCTTCGCTGACCGACAATGAAGGCTATTTTACCCTGGATGTGATCAACCCCGGGGTCAACCCCGATTGGGCCAAGAGCTATGCCGATCGCAGGCCGGGCGAAAAATATGAGTATTGCAATCTGGCCTTCAATACCATCGGGGCGATCATCGAACGGGTATCCGGACAGCGTTTCGACACCTATATAGTGGAAAATATTCTGGAACCCCTGGGCCTCTATGGAGGTTACTATGTCGATACATTGGATTCGACCCGGATCGCCCAGATCTATTATAGGGACGAGCAGACCGGGAACTTTGAAAGGTCCGGTGCCTACCGGCCGGTGGGGGATCGGATCCAAAATTATAAATTGGGGTACAGTGCCCCGCTGTTCTCGCCAACGGGGGGCATGAAGATCTCGGCACCCGATCTGGCCAAATACATGACCATGCACATGAACTATGGCAAACTCGGGGACGTACGGATCATGAGCGAAGAGAATGCCAAAAAAATGCAGCAGCCACTGGCCTGGATGGATGCCAACAGGGACTACGGCCTTGCCCTGCACCATGACCGTGGTTCCATGGTCCCGGGAGTGGATTTGATCGGGCATACCGGGGATGCCTACGGCCTGAACAGTGTGATGATGTTCGACCCTCAAAGGAATTTCGGGATGGTGGTGATCACCAACGGCTTTTCCCCATCGGACCCCAGTTTCCAATCCCATATTATGAGCATTCTCTATGACCACTTTATAGAACCGGCCCCCCAAGGGGAAACCAAGCTCAAAAAGGCCGCTGTCGAACGTTTTTCCCTAAAACTCGGGGGGCAGGGGGAAGGAACTTACAAGGACATTGCCGTGGACATGAAAAAAAGAGAGGTCATGGACCTGGAAGAGGCCTTCGGGCGCCAAGGGGAGACCGATATTTTGTACGTGCATGGAGAGATCACCGGGGCCAACCTGATGCTGCCCTCCAGCGAAGTTTTTCAATACTATGGGGACCCCCGACTGGAAAGCATATTCTATACCTGGACCCATAAGAACCGAGGCAATTTGATCAGCTTGGAGGGAAACCCGGAAAACATCCGGGAGTTCGAAAGGATAAGGAACAACCGCCAATTGAAAAAGGCCTATGACAGGGCCTTGGAAGAAGTGGGCCAACGGCCGGGCTACCAGCGATGGGCACACGGTCCCAATGCCAGGCTTTACGGTCTAAAAGAGGGGGACATCGTCTTTTTGCGCATCAATTCCAGGGAACACGGGATCTTGGCCCTGGTGGGTTCCCCACAGCAGGAGATCTTGGCCGTGGGGCAGGTCAAAAGTTTGGTGCCGGGCGGGAATGGCGGAATCGAGATCGATTTTAAGACCTATGTCCGGGAATGAGGCCCCGATAACCTTCCAACGAATATTTCCGAACCGTCCAAGCTTTCCCAATGGCATCTATGGGGAAAGATGGCTCCTTGTCCGACCCGTCCAAAATCGCAGGGGATGTGGGGTGTTAAAAAGTTTGGCCATTGGATTTAGGGGGAGGTCTCCAGCCCCTTGACCCCAAGCTGTGGGCCATCAATAATCCGTCCACTTACAGGATTCCGCATTGATTGTGTGGGAATAATATTGCAATACCTCTGAATTTCAAAACATTTCAACGAAATAGATCCCTCGACCTATTATGTTTTTAAGATTTTGCCGATATTGTATATACCATTACATTTCCGATAAGCTTGAAACCTAAAATTTAAAATTATGTACAACGAAATTTATTTGGTCGACGACGAAGATCTGGTGAACACCATCAATGCCATCCACTTTAGAAGGATGGGCATGGAGGACAAGGTCAAGAGTTTCACCAATCCCGAACTGGCATTGGACGACCTTCGCTATAGAAAGGACAAAAATGGAAAAACCTTGATTCTTTTGGATATCAACATGCCGGAAATGAGTGGCTTTGAATTTCTTGAGTTCATGGAATTGGAAGGTTTCCCGGAAAACAACGAGGTCTTGCTGGTGACATCCTCGGAGGCCGATTCCGATCGGGAAGAGGCCAAAAAGCACAAAAGGTTCGTTAAGGAGTTCATCACCAAGCCCCTTCAGATAGAACATTTGGAGAACCACCTCCAGGGAATGTACAAAAAACCCTGAGACCCCGTCCCAAATCGGACCCAGCAAGCAGATGGATGGTTTCCCCGATGTTCTCCCATTTTAAGTCAGAGCATACCAATTTTTAAGCGGTGCAAGAGAAACAATTATTGATCAACAATACGGTGGAGGCCATTGCCGACAGGGAGGACGCCATCTGGTCCATGGACAGGGACTATCGGCTGACGGCCTTCAATGCCTCCTTTTCCAAAAGGTTCCGGGACGATGCCAAGCTCTTGCCCGAACTGGGCATGGATCTTCGGGACATCTATGGGAAAAGTCCCTTTTTCTCCCAATGTGGCCCGGGCTGTGCCAAGGCCCTGGAGCGATTTGCGAACACCTCCCTGCATACCTTCCAAAAGGACGGCTATCTCCAGGTCCATGAATTTTCATTCCAGCCCTTTACCGACAGCACTGGGACACTCCTGGGATGTAACATTTGGCAAAAGGACATTACCCAGGAAATGGAAAATGTCCATAGGCTCAGGGAAAGCGAGATCAAATACAAGGAGGCCCAAGAAATTGCCAATGTGGGCCACTGGAACTGGGACATGAAGCTGGACAGGCTGAATTGGTCGGATCAACTCTTCACGATTTTCGGCCAGGAACCCGGAAAGTTCCGTAGTACCTTTGAAGCCCTATTGGATATCATCCATCCAGAGGACCGGGAAGCCTTCAACAGCAATGTCAGCAATAGCATCCGGGACAGGATCCCCCATGATATCGTCCACCGGATCGTACTCGAGGGAGGGGAGATCCGGTACATACACCAAAAGGGACGGGTCTATTACGACATCCACGGCACTCCCTTCAGGATGTCCGGTACCAGCCAGGATGTCACCAAGGAGATCCTGGCCAACCACCAGATCCTGCAACAGAACACCGAGCTCCAAAACTTCATCCGGATCATCTCCCACAATTTGCGGGCCCCGATCTCCAACCTTTTGATGTTGACCAAGTTCTATGAGTGGGGCATTCATGGGGAGAACGACGATCTATTAAAAAAGATGGAGTTCACCACCCAGGCCCTGGACCAGACCATGAAGGACCTGAATTTCTCCCTCTCCCTAAAAAATGCAGACCGGGAGCAGTTCCGGGAAATCCCGCTCAGCGAGGTGGTAAGTGCGGTGGACGGACTCCTGGGCGAGGATGTCCAACGGACGGGCACGGTGATCAGCTGCGATTTCAGTACGGTGGACCGTGTCTTTGGGATCAAAAGCTATTTGGTCAACATCTTCTATAACCTAATCCTCAACGCCATCCATTATGCGCGGGAAGGGGTGCCCCCACAGATCAAGCTCGCTGCCCAACTCACCGAAAGGGGCAGGACCATCCAAGTGGAGGACAATGGCATTGGCATGGATCTGAGCCCGGAAAAGGAAAGGAAAATCTTTGATATGTACGGCAGGCTCAGTGGGGCCTCCCAAGGAAAGGGCCTGGGACTCTATTTGGTCAAGACCCAAGTGGAGGCCATGGACGGCAAGATCGAGGTGAAGAGTGAAAAGGGGGTGGGCAGTACCTTCTTCCTCCATTTTGCCAATGAACCCTAGAGTTTAGTGGCAAAAGCCCCAAAATGTTCGGGAATCAATTCCCTGTTTCCCAAAAATGATGGTCGCTTGCCCCGCTGGTGGGATATCCCTGCAGTCCCAGTTCGGGAATCACCAAAAGGGGGATCTGGGTGTGGAAGGCCGCACGTTGGATGATGGGCTCCCGGGTCATCCGTTCCATATAACTGTGCTGGTAATGCAATAGGGCCAAGAGCTGGATATCATGATCTTTTGAAAAGGCCTCCAGGGTCTGGGAAACAGATTCCAAAAGTGCCACCGAATGGAACTCATGGAGCAGGCCCTGAAGTTGTTTCTGCAGGCTTCGCCTGTTGAATTCCTGGATCTCAGAGAGCCGCTGTGGTTGTTCCTCCACATGTACGATATGTATCTTTGCCCGGAACATCTGGGCCAAGCTAAGTAGGGGGCCAAGCTCCGATTCGGTATAAAAGCGGGTAAAATCTGTGGCAAAGGCCAGCTCCCGGGGGGCACGGAAGGAAAAGTGATGTGGGATGGCAAGAATGGGGCAGTTCCTGGCACTTTTGATCATGCGCACGGTATTGCTGCCCATAAAGACCCCGGATTTTCCGGAGGCCCCTTTGGTCCCGGTCACCACCAGATCGATCCCTAGACTGACCCCCAATTCCTTGACCTCCTCCACCAGTAGATTGAAAGAGGAAATGGTATGGAACTGATGTCCATCGTGGGTATCCATGTCTTGGATCCTAAGTAGGGTCCTTTTTAGGCCATTTTGGGAAGCTTCACCAACGGCCCGCTGTACGGTGAGGTCACTTTCCGCTTTTGCCATGAGCCGGCCGCTGGGGATCACGGGGGTATAGGTGTTGAGCAGATAAAAGGCACATTCCGTTCCCCGGAAAAGTTTTATGGCGTAGTCGATGGCGTTCCACGCATTTTTGGAAAAATCCGTGGGAATGAGGATTCGTTGCATGCCGTATGGGTTATAGGTCCCAAAGATACCCTTGTACAGAGGTGGGCACTATGATAAATGTCAGGTTCTGGTGTACTCAGGCCAGGCCTTCGGCCAATTCCTCCAAGGCTCGTGAATCCTGGATCCCAATTTTTTTCCCCGAGGTCCGGATAAGTCCCGTTTTCTTGAACTCGGAGATCATCCTAATGCATGATTCCGTGGCGGTCCCCACCACATTGGAGATGTCTTCCCGGGAGAGGGTCAGGAGCAAAAACCCGTCCTTGTCCTCCCCAAAGTTGCTTCTGAGCTGCAAAAAGACCTTGGCCAATCGTTGTTTTACGGTCTTCTGGGAAATCTCCACGATCACGTCATCGGCTTCCTTGAGGTCCTGGGCCAGATGCCTAAGTACTTCCAGGCCGAAGTTCGGGTTCTTCAAAAGGGTATGGGTGATGTTCTCCTTGGGGATGAAGCAGACTTCCATGTCACTGACCGCCGTGGCCGAGAGGTTGGTACTCTCCTGGGAGATCACCGAACGTTGCCCGAGGACCTCCCCCTTGGAGGCCAGCTTGACGATCTGGTCCCTTCCGTTGGCACTGAGTTTGGAAAGTTTGGATACCCCCGAGCGCACACAATAGACCCCTTTGAGCTTGTCACCCTCGCCAAAGAGGGTCTCCCCTTTGCGAATTTTCATGCTGGTCTTGGAATCGGAGACCAGTTTGAGTTCCTCCTTGCCCATGGCGCGCAGGGAATTGAACTGTCGGACGATACAATCTTCACATTTGCTTTCCATTTCGTTGGTTTTGCCTCAGGGTCTAAATTTAAGTGATACCAATGGTTGGAAAACTGATTTATATCATATAATCTGAGTGTGGATGGTCCCACTTTTGCGACTGTTTAAACATTGCGGGATGCCGAACCAAAATTGTTACCATTGTGGGGACCCCTGTGGCTGGTCGAACATACGCTTTGATGCCAAGGATTTTTGCTGTAATGGTTGCAAGACGGTCTATGAAATCTTCACTACCCAAGGGCTGTCCAACTTCTATGAGTTGGAGGCCAGGGCCGGGACCGCCCCCTTGGAGGCCCAGCGGAAATACGATTTTCTGGACAATCCCGATATTGTGGAACGACTGCTCGAATTCAACGAGGAAGGCCTGCAGGTGGTCAGCCTGTCCATCCCCACGATCCATTGCAGTTCCTGTATCTGGGTGCTGGAGAACCTGGGCAAACTGCATCCGGCGATCAGCATGTCCCAGGTGGATTTTCCTAAGAAAATCCTGCGGGCCACATTCAGGAGCGGGGATTTTTCCCTGAAGGCTCTGGCCCTATTGTTGGGCAGCATAGGCTATGCCCCCGATATTTCATTGAAGGAATTTGATAAGAAGGAGAAACAGGTGGACCGCTCCCTGATCCAACGCCTGGGGGTGGCCGGCTTTGCCTTTGGCAATGTGATGCTTCTTTCCTTCCCGGAATATTTCGAGACCGGGGAATTTTGGTTGGACCGCTACAAATGGGCCTTCCGCTACCTGATCTTTGCCTTCTCCATCCCCGTGGTCCTCTATTCGGCCCAGCCTTTTTTTGTTTCTGCCTACAAGGGCCTACGTTCCAAGGTATTGAACATGGATGTGCCCATTGCCCTGGGAATCCTGGCCCTGTTCCTCAGATCGGCCGTGGATATAATCTTTGATTTTGGTTCCGGCTATTTCGACAGCCTTACCGGCCTGTTGTTCTTTTTGTTGCTAGGGAAATTCTTCCAACAGCAGACCTATGCCCATCTCTCTTTTGAACGCGACTACAAATCCTATTTTCCCATGGCTGTCACCCGTTTGGAGGCGGATGGTTCGGAGAAGGTGGTACAGGTCTACCAAGTGGGACCCGGGGACAGGGTGCTGATCCGCAACCAGGAACTGATTCCCATGGACTGCTTTTTGGTGGAGGGTTCCGCCGAGATCGACTATAGTTTTGTGACCGGGGAATCCGATACGGTCCACAAAAGGGCCGGGGACAAACTCTTTGCCGGCGGGAAACATCTGGGGGGTCTCATGGAGGTCGAGGTGCTCAAGACCGTATCCCAGAGCCAATTGACCCAACTCTGGGGCAACTCTGTATTTTCCAAGGACAAGACCAGCCAATTCCAGACCTTGACCGATGGCATCGGAAGGCGCTTCACCTTGGTGGTGCTCAGCATAGCCCTGGTCTCCAGCCTCTATTGGTTGCAGCATTCCCCGGCCATGGCCTTGAATGTGTTCACCTCAGTGTTGATCATTGCCTGTCCTTGTGCCATCGCCCTGGCGGCTCCTTTTACCCTGGGGAACATGCTGCGGATCTTCGGCAGACACCGCCTCTATCTGAAGAATGCCACGGTCCTGGAACGCCTGGCCCAGGTGGATACCGCTATTTTTGACAAGACAGGGACCTTGACGACCCACAAAAAGGATACGATAGAGTATCAAGGGGTGGCCCTGACCCAAGGGGAAACCGACCTGCTCAAGACTACCCTAAGGGGTTCCAACCATCCCCTGAGCCGTTCCCTCTATGAGATTCTCAAGTCCAACGCCATCCTGACCCTGGACGAATTCCGGGAACATACCGGAAAAGGTCTCGAAGGCCGGATGGGGGGGCAGTCCATCCAAGTGGGCTCTGCCTCCTATGTGGGCTCCGCCACAAAAGGGGATACCCGGCAGACGGAGGTCTATGTGCGCACAGGGGAGAGCCTGAAGGGCCGTTTTGTGTTCCAAAACAGCTTTAGGGAAGGCCTTGAAGGAATGTTCCGGGAGCTCGGCACCGACATGCACCTGGGAATCCTATCCGGGGACAATGATGGGGAAAGGGCGACCTTGGAAGGAATGCTCCCCCCGGGGACCAAGATGCTCTTCGACCAAAGGCCAGGGGACAAACTCGAGACCATAAAGGCCCTGCAAGGGGACAGAAGGGTGCTGATGGTAGGCGATGGCCTGAACGATGCCGGGGCCCTGGCCCAGAGTGATGTGGGGATCGCGGTCTCGGAGAACGTCAATGTCTTCTCCCCGGCCTGTGATGGAATCTTGGATGCTTCCAACCTGGCGCTGCTGCCGACTTTCCTACAGTTGTCCCGAAAATCCATCAAGCTGATCAAAGTCAGTTTTATATTGTCCCTGTGCTATAATTTGGTAGGGCTGTCCTTTGCGGTGACCGGAAGCCTGGAACCCGTGATCGCGGCCATTTTGATGCCCCTAAGCTCCATAAGCATCGTTGTTTTCACCACCTTGTCGACAAACATTATGGGCAGGCGGTTAAAAGGGGACAAAACATGACATCGATCATATTTTTCGGTATATGGGCGCCCTAGTTTTACCAACTTTAAGAAGAGGGAATGAGTGTGATCTATATTTTATTGACCATCAGCATCACGGTGGCCGTTATATTTTTTGTGGCCTTTGTGCTCTCGGTGCGCCGGGGACAGTACGATGACACCTATACGCCCTCGGTACGCATGCTCTTCGAGGATGAACTGGTCGTGGAGGGGAAGGTGAAAGCCTTGGACAATAGTGACCGATCGATTGAAAAAGAACAAACCAACGAATGAAAATTACATATGGAAATACAACAGTTTCGCTACGATAACAAAATCGTACAAAAATTTTTGTATGCCACGCTCTTCTGGGGCGTTGTCGGCATGTCCGTGGGCCTGCTTTTGGCCCTTTTGTTCCTGTTCCCCAAACTCACCGAGGACATCCCCTGGCTAAGCTTCGGACGGCTGCGTCCCCTGCACACCAACGCGGTGATCTTTGCCTTTGTGGGCAATGCCATTTTTGCCGGGGTCTACTATTCCTCCCAAAGGCTGCTCAAGGCCCGTATGTACAGTGATTTCTTAAGCAATTTCAATTTCTGGGGCTGGCAGGCGGTGATCGTGGCGGCGGCCATTTCCCTGCCCTTGGGGTATACTTCCTCCAAGGAATATGCGGAACTGGAATGGCCCATCGACATCCTTCTTACCCTGGTATGGGTGGCCTTTGGCTGGAACCTGATCGGGACCATGCTCAAGCGTCGGCAAAGGCACCTCTATGTGGCCCTTTGGTTCTATCTATCGACCTTTATCACCGTGGCGGTGCTGCACATATTCAATAACATTGAGATCCCGGTCTCGGCCATGAAGAGCTATTCGGTCTATGCCGGGGTACAGGATGCCCTGGTCCAATGGTGGTATGGGCACAATGCGGTGGCCTTCTTTTTGACCACCCCCTTTCTGGGCCTGATGTACTATTTTGTGCCCAAGGCGGCCAATCGGCCCATATATTCCTATAGGCTGTCCATCATCCACTTTTGGTCCCTGATCTTTATCTACATCTGGGCGGGCCCCCACCACCTTCTGTACTCCTCCCTCCCGGATTGGGCACAGAACCTGGGGGTAGTGTTCTCGATCATGCTCCTGGCCCCATCATGGGGTGGGATGATCAACGGTCTGTTGACCTTGCGGGGCGCCTGGGACAAGGTCCGCAGCGATGCCACCCTGAAGTTCATGGTCGTGGCGATCACCGGCTATGGGATGGCCACTTTTGAGGGGCCCATGCTATCGCTCAAGAACGTCAATGCCATTGCCCACTTCAGTGACTGGATCATTGCCCACGTGCATGTGGGGGCCTTGGCCTGGAATGGATTTTTGACCTTTGGGATGGTCTATTGGTTGATCCCCAGGTTGTTCAAGACCGAAATGTATTCCAAGGGGCTTTCCAATTTCCACTTTTGGATCGGCACCCTGGGCATTGTGCTCTATGCCCTGCCCATGTATGTGGCCGGCTTTACCCAGGCGCTGATGTGGGAGGATTTCAACCCGGACGGCACCCTGGTCCACGGAAATTTCATGGAGACCGTCCAACGGATCATTCCCATGTACTGGATGCGCGCCATCGGGGGCAGTATGTATATTCTCGGGGTCTTTGTGATGCTCTACAACATTGTACGCACCGTTATGTCCGGGAGCAAGGTGGAGGATGAACTGGCCGAGGCCCCTGCCCTGGCACGGGTATCCAAAAGACGGGTGGCCGGGGAGACTTTCCACGGCTGGTTGGAACGCAAGCCCGTACAGTTGGCCATCCTGGCGACCGTTGCCATATTGATCGGGGGGATCGTGCAGATCGTGCCCACGATCATGGTAAAGTCCAATATCCCGACGATTAGCAGTGTAAAGCCCTATACCCCCTTGGAACTCGAGGGCAGGGACCTGTACATCCGTGAAGGCTGTGTGGGCTGCCACTCCCAGATGGTCCGGCCCTTTAGGGGCGAGGTGGAACGCTATGGGGAATATTCCAAGGCCGGGGAGTTTGTCTACGACCACCCCTTTCTATGGGGGTCCAAGCGGACCGGGCCCGACCTGCACAGGATAGGGGGCAAATATTCCGATAACTGGCATTTGAACCATATGTTCGATCCACAGAGTACCTCCACCGGATCGATCATGCCCTCTTATGGGTGGCTTATCCGCGACCGACTCGACCGGGGCAACATCCAGACCAAAATGCGGGCCATGGTAAAACTCGGGGTCCCCTACAGCGAAGAGGACATCGAAAATGCCCTGGAGCTGATGGATGGGCAGGCCACACAGATAGAACGGAACCTATATGCAGATCCTGAATTCGAACGCACCTATGAGGCCGACAAACAGTATGCCCTGGAAAACGGCCTGGAATTCATTGATATGCGCGATCGGGAGATCGTGGCCCTGATCGCCTATCTGCAGCGGCTGGGCACGGACATCAAGCTTGCGGAGCCCATAGGGGGCACGGATTGATGGCATAAGTTGGAACCAAAAAATAAGAATCGATGCTAAAATTTGTAAAACAACATATGGAGACCATGGAAGGGGTGGCAAGCTACCCCATGATCTCCCTTTTGATCTTCTTTGTGTTCTTTGTCCTTCTCTTCCTTTGGGTGATCACCGCCTCCAGGGAACATATCCGGGAAATGGAGCACATGCCACTGGAGGAAAATGACCAACCACAAAACACGGTACTATGAGAACGGGAACACCCTGGTGGATACGCCTACCATTGATATTCTTCGCCATTTGGGGCCTAATGGAACATTCTGTAGGGACCCCCGATGGCCGGCTCGCCATCCTGGAAAACCTCGGGGCACAGTTCTTCATGTTATTGGTGCTGCTGATCCTGATCGCCATTGAACTCATTTTGGTCTCGATAGAGAACGTCATGTTCCATACCCTGAACGGGGATGCCAAGGAGCGCTACCTGGCCCTGAAAGAAAAGAAATGGGAATGGGACCGGGCCAAGGGGCTTATGGCCAAACTCACCCGGACCCGTTCCCTGGAAGAGGAAAAAGAGATCATCATGGACCATGAATACGATGGGATCCGGGAGCTGGACAATGTCCTGCCCCCTTGGTGGGTGTACCTCTTCTACGGTTCCATTGTCTTTGCCGTGGTCTATATGGTACGCTTTCATGTCATCGGGGACTATGATCAATTGGAGGAATATGAGACGAAAATGGAACAGGCCCGCCTGGCCGTGGCCGACTACAAGAGGACAGCCAAGGACCTGGTGGATGCCAATACGGTGGTATTCCTCTCCGAGGCCTCCGACCTGGCGGCGGGGAAGGCGGTCTTTGGTACCAATTGTGCGATCTGCCATATGGCCGATGGCGGGGGTGGGATCGGTCCCAACCTGACCGATGACCATTGGATCTTGGGCGGGGATATCAAGGATATCTTCAATACAGTCTCCGAGGGGGGCCGGGACGGCAAGGGGATGGTCCCTTGGAAACAGAGCCTCAAACCAGTGGAGATCGCCCAGGTCTCCAGCTATATAATGACCTTGGTGGGTACACAGCCCGCCAATCCAAAGGCCCCTGAAGGGGACTTGTACCAGGCCCCAGATTCCCGCTGATCGGATCCACGGGCCATGAAAGGGGAAAGAAGTGAAATAGGAGAGAAAGGAAAGCATGGAAGAGAATTTTAGGGACAGTTTGGGGACCATTTCACAGGATGGCAAACGGGCGTGGGTCTTCCCCAAGAAACCCAGTGGCCGGTTGTACAGATACCGTAAGTACGTCAGTTACACCCTCTTGGTATTCTTGATCCTGTCCCCCTTTGTCAAGATCAATGGGCACCAGTTCATGCTGTTCAATGTCCTGGAGCGGCGCTTCAACCTGTTCGGGCTGGCCTTTTGGCCCCAGGATTTTTACCTGATGGCCATTTCCCTGGTCATCGCCATTGTGCTGCTCGCCCTTTTCACGGTGGCCTTTGGCCGGATCTTCTGTGGGTGGATCTGCCCACAGACCATCTTTATGGAAATGGTTTTCCGCCGGATCGAATATTGGATCGATGGGGATAGGGGGGCACAGATCCGTTTGGACCGCTCCCCATGGACCGGGGAGAAGATTCGCAAAAGGGTACTGAAATGGTCCATTTTCTTTCTGATCTCCTTTTTGATCGCCAATGTTTTTTTGGCCTACCTGATCGGGAGTGACACCCTGATCGCCCATATAGGGGACGGCCCCTTGGCCCATATGGGGACCATGGTCCCGCTCCTTATCTTCACCGGGGTCTTCTATTTCATCTTTGCCTGGTTCCGGGAACAGGTATGCATCATCGCCTGTCCCTATGGCAGACTGCAGGGGGTACTGTTGGACGAAAAATCCATCGTGGTGGCCTATGACCACAAGCGGGGGGAAGGGGAAAACGGACGCAAGAAATTCCGCAAGAACGAGGACCGGGATGTCCTGGGCCTGGGAGACTGCATCGACTGTTTCCAATGCGTGAACGTCTGTCCCACCGGGATCGATATCCGCAACGGGACCCAGTTGGAATGCGTGAACTGCACGGCCTGTATCGATGAGTGCGACCATATCATGGACAGTATCTCCAAACCCAGGGGACTGATCCGTTATGCCAGTGAGCAGGAAATCACCAAGAAGGCCAAATTCAGGTTCACCCCCCGGATGAAGGGTTATGCCGCGATCCTATTCATTTTGGTAGGGATCTTGGCGGGTATGCTTTTTTTAAGAAATGACCTGGAGGCCAATATCTTGCGCCTTCCCGGACAGCTTTACCAGAGAAAGGACAACAACATCATCTCCAATGTGTACACCTATAAACTGTTGAACAAGACCAGCGAGGACATACAGGATGTCAACTTTGGGCTCTTGTCCCATAAGGGCTCGATCCATATGGTGTCCCGGGAGCGTTTCAGGGTGCCGGCCGAAAAACAATTGGGGGGGACCTTCTTCGTGGAGATCCATACCGCGGCCCTGGAGAAAGACGACAATATCCTGAGGATCGGAATCTACAGCGGGGAAGAACTCATCGAAAAGGCCACGGTCCGGTTTATGGGGCCCAGGAGCTACAAATGATAAAAAGAAAACGAAATGAAGATTAATTGGGGGACCGGGATCGTATTGGCATTCGTCTGCTTTATCAGCTTCATCATGTATTTTGTGATACGGATGGGCCTGCAGGACAGGGCCCAGCACGATCTGGTCACGGAGGACTATTACAAAAAGGAATTGGGCTATCAAGGGGACATGGATGCCGCCGAGTTGGCCCGGGAACTGAAGGCCGGCCTTTTGGTGGAAAAGACCGACGAAGGCCTTTGGGTGCAGTTTCCCACGGGGTATGAGCCACAGGGAATAACGGGCACCCTGTCCCTGTACCGGCCCTCGAATCGGCTTTTGGACACGGACTTCCCCCTGGAACTGTCCGGGTCCGCGCTGCTGATCCCCGACAGGAACCTGGTGCCCGGACGCTGGGATCTCACCATCCGTTGGCGCTACGGGGACAAGAATTTTATGCACAAACAGAAATTGACCTATTGAGACTATGTGGACCTCCGCTTTGGTACTTGGACTTTTGGGAAGCTTCCATTGCATGGGCATGTGTGGCCCCATTGCATTTATGCTGCCCTTGGACAGGGAAAGCTCCCTGAAAAGCACGGGTCAGCTGTCCCTTTACCACTTGGGCCGCTTGACGGCCTATGGAATGATCGGCCTGGCCTTTGGTTTTTTGGGCCGGGGCCTGGCCCTGTTCGGTTTCCAACAAAAACTCTCCCTGGGCATCGGCCTGTTGATGATCCTGTTGGTCCTTGTCCCGGGACGCCGCTTGCAGGGCCGGCGCCTGTTCACCCCGTTGCACCTTGCCTTGGGGAAACTCAGGTCCTCCCTTGGCAGCACCCTTAAAAAACGAACCCCGGACGCCTTTTTGACCATCGGTCTTCTCAACGGATTTTTACCCTGTGGAATGGTGTACATGGCCCTTCTTGGGGCCTTGGCCATGGCAGCACCGCTGCAAGGGGGGCTGTATATGCTGCTCTTCGGGCTGGGCACGGTGCCCATGATGTCCCTGGTGGCCCTTTCCAAGGGACTAATTAGACCCTCTCTGGCCCGGGGATTCAAGAAATTGATCCCTATCTTTGTGGTATTGATCGGGATTTTGTTCATCCTGCGGGGCCTGGGTCTGGGCATCCCCTATGTTTCCCCCGAAGCCGTACAGCCCCACACAGTGGACACAGGTATGGAATGTCCTTAACCTTTAAATAAGATCATTTTGAAAACAACTACGGCCCAAGAGGCAGTGAGCATCGTGAAATCCGGGGATCGGGTTTTTGTCCAAGGGGCGGCCATGACCCCCAATCTATTGGTCGATTCGCTCTGTGAGCGTTACCGCGAACTCCGCAAGGTGGAGATCGTATCGATACATACCGAAGGGGACGCCCCATACACCCGCCCCCCCTATGAGGATAGTTTTACCCTGAACTCCCTCTTTGTGGGGGGCAATGTCCGCAAGTTCGTCAACGGTTCCAGGGGCGATTATGTGCCCATTTTCCTTAGTGAGATCCATCTGCTCTTTCGCCGGGGAATCCTGCCCTTGGATGTGGCCTTCATTCAGGTCTCTCCCCCGGACAGGCATGGCTATTGTTCCCTGGGGGTGTCAGTGGATGTGACCCTTCCGGCCATAGAAATGGCCAAAAAGGTGGTAGCCCTGGTCAACCCCCAGGTGCCCAGGAGCCTCGGGGACGGGATCATCCATATGGACCAGATCCACTATGCCGTTCAGGTGGACCAGCCCATACACGAACACGGAATCACCGAAATTTCCCCCTTGGAAAAGCAGATCGGGGCCCATGTGGCCTCCCTGATCGAGGATGGGGCCACCCTGCAGATGGGCATAGGCAGCATCCCCAATGCGGTCCTTGCCAATCTGGGGAACCACAAGCGCCTGGGCATCCATACCGAAATGTTCTCCGACGGGGTCCTGCCTTTGATCAAAAAGGGCGTGATCACCGGGGAGGAAAAAAAGGTCAGGCGTGGCAAGATCGTCAGCTGCTTTGCCGTGGGATCCCGGGAACTCTATGACTTTATCGATGACAACCCCCTATGTGACTTCAAGGAGACGGCCTATACCAACGATACGGCCATCATCCGCAGAAACCCCAAGGTGACGGCCATCAATTCGGCCATCGAGATCGATATCACCGGGCAGGTCTGTGCGGACACCATAGGGCCCATGCAGTATTCCGGGGTGGGGGGACAGATGGACTTCATTCGTGGCGCCTCCCTCTCCGAGGGCGGAAAACCCATCTTTGCCATGCCATCGGTCACCAATAAGGGGATATCCAAGATCACGCCATTTTTGAAACAGGGGGCCGGGGTGACCACCACCCGGGCCCACATCCACTATGTGGCCACCGAACAGGGGGTCGTGGACCTCTATGGCAAGAACCTGGAGCAGAGGGCCAGGGCCTTGATCTCCATAGCCCACCCCGATCATAGGGAGGCCCTGGAAAGGGCGGCCCATGAAAGGTTCCATGAATAATGACAAGAAAAAAAAGGAGCGACCTCGAAAATCGCTCCTTTTCTTTTGATGGTGGACCGGCCTTTGGGGCCCTAGATCTTAAAGGTGATCACCGGGATTTCGGAATGGTTGGCGACATCCTCCCCGATACTGCCCATAAAGAAATGGGAAAGTCCCTTGCGGCCGTGGGTCGGGATACCGATCAGGTCCGCGGGGAGTTTGGCGCTGTAGTTGAGCACGCCCTTTTCGACTGTATAATCGTTTTGGATGTCCACGCCCATACCGATCTTGGCCGTGTGCAGGAAGCCCGAGATTTTTTCATAGGCGTCATCGGTGCTCAGGAATTCATCCCCCGGGGTGTTGATGTACACCAGGTGAAGGGTCGATCCCAGAAGCTGGGCCATTTCCTGGGCCTTTTTAAGGGCGGGGATGTTCTCCTCCTCAAAATCGCAGGCAAACACAAAGTTCTTGGGCCTGAAATCCTCCACCTTCCCCTTGATGACCAGGACGGGGATGTCCGAGCTGCGGACCACCCGTTCGGTATTGGACCCGATGAATATCTCCTCCAGGCCGTCCGATCCCTGGGATCCCATGACCACCAGGTCCGCTTTGTGTTCCTTGGCCACTTCGTTGACCTCGCTGAAGACTTTGTAATGCTTGATGATCGGGGTTATCTTGATCCCCTTTAGATAGGGCTTGTCGAGGAAATCGACAAAACGTTTTTCCCCGGCCTTGATCAAATGGACCACATGTTCCTGGGTCATATGCCCCCCTTCCCCGATCAAGGCGGGGGTCAGCTCCAGCATATGGAGCACCAAGAGTTCCGCCTTGTTGTCCTTGGCCAGGGCAGCAGCCACTTTCAAGGCCCTTTCAGAGGGCTCCGAGAAATCTACAGGTACGATTATGTTTTTCATTATATGTGGGTTTTAAGGTTAAACGGTCATGGAAAATATACGGGTCCCGGGTTTTTTCCTGTGCAATTTCAGGTCAAAGGCCATGCAGATGTTCCGCACAAAGGGTCTTCCCAAGGGGGTCACCCTGATGGCACCCTCCCCCAGCTCCACCAGACCATCCCCACGCATCTCTTCCATATTATCAAAGATAGCCTGAAAATCGATAATCCGGGCTTCCGATTCGTCCCATTGGGTGCTGAATTGGCACATGAGCCGAAGGATATGTCCGCGGATGATCAGGTCCTCGGGGTTGAGGATATGTCCCTTGACCACCGGAAGGTCCCCCTGGGCCAACAGTTCGGCGTACTCCCCCTCCTGCTTCACGTTCTGGGCAAAGCCGCCCCAACTATCGGAGATCGAGGAGATGCCCAGGCCCAATAAAAGTTTGGTCTTGGAGGTGGTGTATCCCATAAAGTTCCTATGCAGGCGACCCTGGGCCATAGCCCGGTACAGCCCGTCCCCCTCAAGGGCGAAATGGTCCATCCCCACATCCCGGTAGCCCGCCCCGAGAAGCAGTTCCCTTCCCAGTTCGAACTGCAGTCCCTTTTCCTGGGACCCGGGCAGGTCGGATTCCTTGAAGCCCCTTTGGCCATTGCCCTTGATCCATGGGACATGGGCATAACTGTAGAAGGCGATGCGGTCCGGTGCGAGTTCCCGGGTCAGGCGGATATTCTCCCGGATATGGTCCTGGCCTTGGAAGGGCAGGCCATAGATCAGATCATGGCCCACCGAGGTATAGCCGATCTCCCGGGACCATTGGGTCACCCGTTCCACGTTCCCAATGGGCTGGATCCTATGGATGGCTTTTTGAACGTGGGGGTTGTAGTCCTGCACCCCATAGCTCACCCGTTTGAAGCCCATACCATACAGGGCCTGTAAATGTTCCCTGGTCGTATTGTTGGGATGGCCCTCAAAGCTGAAGTCCGCGTCGGGGACCCTGTCCGATAGCTCCAGGATACCCCCCACCAGGCGTTTCAGGTTGTCCGGGGAAAAGAAGGTAGGGGTCCCGCCCCCTAAGTGCATTTCCTGGATCAGCGGCCTTGTGCCCAACAGGGCTACATAGATTTTCCATTCCTGGAGGACCCGGTCGATATAGGGGCTCTCCACTTCATGCCTTTTGGTGATGCGTTTGTGGCAGCCACAAAAGGTGCAGAGGCTCTCACAATAGGGCAGGTGGATATAAAGGCCCAAGCCTTGCTTCGGGTCCTGGTCAAAGGTATGCAGGACCGAATCGATCCAGGCCCCTCTACTGAAGCTTTCCGGCTCCCAATAGGGGACCGTGGGGTAACTGGTGTACCTGGGGCCGGGGACATTGTATTTTTTGATCAGCTTGGACATCTTGGTTTTCTTCTTTTTTTATGGACATAAAAATAAATCCGTGGGGCTGTTCATCGTATGACAAATGTCATGGATGGGCCTTTCCTTTTTTTCTGGGGCTTAGTTGGCCATCACAAAATTGATCGGGATGCCATAGCGCACGCTCACCGGCCTTCCCCGCTGCTGCCCGGGCTTCATGGTGGGCAACAGGGCTATGATGCGTTGGGCCTCCTGTTCCAAAAGGCGGTCCGGTCCCCTTTTTTGGATCGACCCGACCCGCCCGTCGGTGCCGATCACGAACTGTACGTAGACCCGCCCGGAAATATTCATCTCCAAGGCCGATGGGGGGTATTTGAAATGCTGCCTGATATGATCCTGCATCTTTTGGTTGAAGCACTCCTTTTGCCGCTCCTTACCGATGACATTCTCACAGCCCGGGAACTGTGGGACATTTTCAATGACGGCAAAGGGGACCACCACTTCTTCCTCCACCTCTTCCACCTGCAGGTCCTCCACTTGGACAACGGCCTCCTCCACATAGGTGTCCTGGCTGCTTTCCGTGCTTACGATAAGGGTTTCCCTGATATCCTCCATATCCTCCACGATCTGGATGATATCCGGAGTCGCCGGGGGCGGGGGCGGGGGGGTGGTGTGAAGGACCTCGGTGATGGGGACATCCTCTTTGAGTTCGTCCACCAATAAGGTGATCCCGGATGCCTTGGACTCCTTGTCGGGGATCTCCAATTCCATGGCCTGCCAACATAGGGTAAGGACGGCACTGAGGCCCAAGGTGAAATAGACACTGCTGAAGCGTCCGATTTCTGCGTGCGGGTGTTTTTTGGGTTTCATGGGTGCTGGATTTTGATACCTTAAAGGTACCTCCTCCCCAGTTCAATAAACATGACATTGGTCAGTTATGGGCCGATCCCCTAGGCCAGGATCTTGTTGTCCTTCACCCAGATCAGGGCCGCGGCCCCGCAGATGGCGGCCGTTTTTTCCTCCGAAGTGGAAAGCAGGATCTTGACCTTGCCCCGGTAGACCTCCAAGAGTTGGCTCTCAAAATATTTTTTCAGGGGTTCCAGGATCCATTTTCCGCTGTTCACCAGGCCCCCCATCAGGATAAAGGCCTCGGGTTGCGAAAAAGCGGTAAAGTTGGCCATGGCGTGGGCCATGATCTTGGCGGTATAGTCGAAGGCCTTCAGGGCGATCGGGTCCCCTTGATCGGCGGCCCGGGAGATGTCCTCCCCGTGCAGGTCGTTAAAGGCGACGTCCCTGAATCGGCTCTCCATCATGTATTTGCTCTGCATATAGGTCACGGTACGCTTCAGGCCGGTGGCCGAGACATAGGCTTCCAGCCCTCCACGGACCCCCAGTCCGGTCAACCGCCCGTCGCCTATGGTCATGTCCACATGGCCGAGTTCGCCGGCAAAGCCATCGAAGCCGTCGATCAGTTGGCCGTTGGCCACAATACCGGCCCCGAAGCCGGTTCCCAGGGTCAGGACAATGAAATCCGTCATCCCCTTGGCCCCACCAAAGAGCATCTCTCCCAGGGCGGCCGCATTGGCGTCGTTCATGATCTGTATGGGCATGTCCATGCGTTTGCCCAGCAATTTGGCCAAGGGAACACTGCCCTTCCATTGGAGGTTGCTCGCATTCTCTATGGTCCCCAATTTGCTCGAGGCATTGGGGGCCCCAATGCCGCAACCCAGGATGTTCACCGGTTTTTTGAACTTTTGTACGATTTCATCGGAGGTGCTCTTTATCTTGTCCAAAAAGTCCTCAAGGTTCGGGTAGTCCCGGGTCCTGAAATCGGTCTTTTCGTGGCAGACGCCCGCTTTGTCCACCAAGCCGAGCTTGGTCTTGGTGCCCCCTATGTCCACCCCGATCACTAGATCCGTCATGTTTGGATATTTTTTTTGTACCTTAAATATAATTAATTTGGAACCAATGGCGACCGGCCTTCCCTCTTTTAATGCCCAAAACGGCCTTTTGGATTTCCCTAGGAGGGGAAATTATGATATTTGTCATGATACCAATAGGGGCAGGTGGTTAATTTTGGGTACGAACATTGAAACAACCTAAACGTTGGAGCTTATGGAAACTATAAACAGAATCTTGGTGCCCTTTGATTTTTCGGAGGCCTCCCTGAACGCTTTGGAATATGTACGGCTTTTTGCGGACAAAAGACCCTCGGTGGAAATCCTTGCCCTTTATGTCAGCAACATGCCCATCGCCCCGGGGGACGGGAAAAAATTGCAGGGGGAATTTGAGAGGGTCCTGGAAACGATCCCCTTTGAAAAGGGGGGCGTCCCGAGGTTCCAAACGGCCACCGGAGGAGTGATAGACTGCATCCTTTCCCAGCAAAGGGCCCTGGGGGCCGATTTGATCCTCATGGGGACCATGGGGGACAAGGTGACCGATGAGGCCATCACCAACACCTCCAGACTGGTGTTGGACGCCCGTTGTCCGGTATTGTCCGTTCCCTACGGATGTCCCATCAAGGATCCCGCCCAGGCCGCCCTGGTGCTGGTGGGCAGATCCCGGGCCATGAAACGTATGCCGAAGCCCTTTCTGGCCCTGGCCGGACTTTTCGGCACCAAGCTCCATTTGATGACCAAGGCCAAAGAACCCGGGTTGGGGGCCGAGGAAAGAACGGGCAGACTACTGCCCGATAACCCGGAACCCTTTTTCGAGGTGACCCCTTTCGGCCGGGAAGGGGACATGGAGACCGGGGTCCTGGAATACATCCAAAAGGCAGGTATCGACCTCTTGGCCATCGTCCCGGAGAACCATGCCCAGGACAGTACCCCCTCCCAGGGGCGCCTGACGCGCTTGCTGACCCTGCATGCCGAGGTCCCGGTCCTTTCCCTGGGAGGCCACAGCCTATAAGTGGCCACCCCTTTTATGGGACTTAAATTGTCAAACCTTTTAAAAAAAAGAATATGGAGATCATAGTCCAATATCAGAAAATGAAGACCAGTGAAGCGATGACCGAACTCTTGACAAAGAAGCTGGACTCCCTGCAACAGAAATACGATTGGTTGATCCGGGCCGATGTGCTCTTTAAGGTGGAATACGATTCCAAGGGGGAGGACCGGGTCTGTGAGATCGAGCTCCATGTCCCGGGGCCCAATCTGTTCGCCAAATCGAATTCAGACAATTTTGAGAAATCCATGGCCGAGACCGTGGACGATCTCAAACGCCAACTTGAAAAAAGACAGGCCAGTTTTGGCTAGGGGGGCCGAATGTATGATATTTGTTGTGACACTATCCAATCCACCTACCCGTGAAAACGAAACCGACCCTCCTTGCCCTTTTGTTGCTCCTTGGTGGTTGTGCCGGTACCAAATTGGTGGGCACATGGCAGAACCCGGACTTTGACAACTTCAGGGCCCAACAGGTCCTCGTGGTGGGTATGGCCCGGGACAAGGGGCTGCGGA
>Ga0079224_100002735_pt1 | contig 21710 bp, 20 predicted proteins | sample Stecom2015_FD_80414 | JGI IMG/M metagenome (GOLD analysis project Ga0079224, IMG submission 80414) | Agricultural soil microbial communities from Utah to study Nitrogen management - Steer compost 2015 | ecosystem: Environmental > Terrestrial > Soil > Agricultural land | place: USA: Utah...
ATCGCGGCCGTTGCGCGAACTGCCGCCTGCTTTTTTGTGTGCCATGGAAAGGTGCTCCTTGCTCTGGTCCGTTACGCCGAAATGCCGGTGATCTGCAGTTCGGTGTAGGGTTGGCGATGCCCTTGCGACTTGCGATAGTGCTTGCGCCGGCGCATTTTGAAAATCTTCACTTTGTCGCCCAGGCCGTGAGCCAGGACGGTGGCTTTGACCGAGGCGCCGGACAGCAGCGGTCCGCCGACTTTCACGCCGTCGCCTTCGCCCACCAGCAACACTTGGTCGAGCACCACCTCGGCGCCGACGTCAGCCGGGATCTTTTCGACCTTCAATTTGGTGCCGGCCGCGACACGGTACTGCTTGCCGCCGGTTTTGATGACCGCGTACATATTGCGCTCCAAATGTTGCTTTTCGAGAAACCCGGCATTATAGGGGGCGACACTTGGGTGCGTCAAAGGGATTGTGCTATTCTCCGCGGCGCTTTCCTGCCCCCGGAAGTCTTCCCCGTTTGAGCACTACCATCGACTCCATCCGCGCCCTGCTGGACGAGGACATGCGCGCCGTGGACGCTGTCATCCGGCAGCGCCTGGCCTCCGACGTCGTACTCATCTCCCAGGTCGCCGAATACATCATCGGCGCCGGCGGCAAGCGGCTGCGGCCGGTGGTGCTGCTGCTCTCGGCCGGCGCCTGCGAGTATCGGGGCGGGGATCGCTACGAACTCGCGGCGGTAGTCGAGTTCATCCATACTGCCACGCTGCTGCACGACGACGTGGTCGATGAATCGGAACTGCGCCGCGGGCGGAAGACCGCCAATGCCGCTTTCGGCAACGCCGCCAGCGTACTGGTCGGCGACTTCCTTTATTCACGCGCCTTCCAGATGATGGTCGGCGTGCGCTCGATGCGCGTCATGGAAGTGCTGGCCGACGCGACCAATACCATTGCCGAAGGCGAAGTGCTGCAACTGCTCAACGTCCATAACGCGGACGGAACCGAGGCGAGCTATCTGGAGGTCATCCGCAGAAAGACCGCCAAGCTATTCGAGGCGTCCTGCCGGCTGGCCGCCATCCTGGCGGGCGCACCGGCGGAAGTGGAAGAGGGGCTGGCGACGTACGGCATGCACCTGGGGACCGCGTTCCAGGTGATCGACGATGTGCTCGACTATTCCGACGACCAGCATGCCACGGGCAAGAATCTCGGCGACGATCTCAACGAGGGCAAGCCGACGCTGCCGCTCATTCATGTCATGCGACAAGGCTCGGCGGAGCAGGCGGCGCTGGTCCGGCATGCCATCGAGACGGGCGGGCGGGACGATTTTCCGGCCGTACTCAAGGCCATTCAGGACACCGGCGCATTGCAGGCGGCGCGGACACATGCCCGCGAAGAGGCCCGCATGGCGCGTGATGCAATCGCGAGTCTCAGGGATTCTACGTACAAGAATTCTTTGCTAGACTTGGCGACCTTTGCGGTGGAGCGCAGTCACTAAGCGCAGATTCCATCGCCGGCAATCGCGGTTTCCCGTTCGCTACGATTGTTCTGAATTCGGGGTGTAGCTCAGCCTGGTAGAGTACTGCGTTCGGGACGCAGGAGTCGGAGGTTCGAATCCTCTCACCCCGACCAAACCCACGCGGAAGATTCTGCGATGCGGTAACGGCGCAAGCGCTAAAGCCGGCTTGCTCCATCCATCTGTTTAAAAATTCCCTCTAGCACCTCTGTACGGCCGCATCCGTTGCGCTGCGCTGATATTTCAGTGCTCAAAATCCCATACCAATCCGCTCGATTCCTGCCCTAACTCATGCGGTGAAGTGCGTGGTATGCGACCAGACAGGTACCGGTGCCGCACGCTGCTTTTTCTTCTTCTCGCGGTTGTTTGCATGGGTTTGCCGCGTGTGGCGCGCCACTTCGGTAGTTGGGACTAGACTTCAGGCCTAATTGAAGACGTTGACCTTCCGGAGCAGCGCGCATAGATTTTTAGTGCTCTAGGGGGGAGCCAATATGAAAGACAAAGTTTCTACCGTCATGGGCCGTTTCGGCCGGCTGTCTGCGGGGACATTCAGCCGGTCGGTCAATTCGCACAGTTTCCGTGAGCCGAGCGCGCTCTTTCATCTCGGCGGCGCGGAGTTGAACATGACCATCGGCGATCGCGTGCTGCCGTTCCGGGCGGGCGAAATGCTGTTGATCGAGCCTTGGACACCGCATGCGCGCAGCTTGTTATCGAACGAGTCGAGCAAGCTCGTCAACCTGCTGATCGAACCGTCATGGCTCGATCCTGGCGCGAACGGCGACCCGGGTTTTGATTTTCGGTTCCGGCAGCAGCTTGCGTCGATCGAGCCGGATATGCGCGAGCAACTCGACGTACTTTCGGCGCTGATGTTCGATCAGCCGATGGCGCGGCTGGAAACCATCCAGACGAAGATCGAGCAGCTCATCGAACTGATCCATGTCCGTTACAGCATTCGTCACCATGGACGCCGGCGCTCGTCGATCGACTCGCGGGTACAGCAGGCATTTGAAAGTCTGCGCAGTTCGGCCATACAGGGCATCAAGATTGAATCGCTGGCGGCAGGCTCTGGCATGTCTCGGTCGCATTTCTTCCGCCAGTTCAAGCGCTCGATCGGGGTCTCGCCGCAGCATGTGATCGACCAGGAGCGGATCGCCTACGCGCTCAAGGCATTGGGTTCCTCCAGCGTGATGCTGTCCAAGTTGTCGGCGGAACTCGGTTTCAGTGCCCCAGCGCACTTCACCCGATTCTTTGTCCAGCACCTGGGCTGCACACCGAGTCAGTTCCGTAGAAGTTTGCTCGTTCTGTGAAGCATCGGCCTTCGGGCCGTTGCTTGACGCCTCGTATAATGCATCGCGAATAACCGGGACCCGACCCGGTTGCCATACGAGGACTGCCCGCATGGGCAAACTGCTGCTACTCCTACTCATCGTTGCGCTGTTCTTTGTGATGCGTGCGCTGATCCGCAGTCGCAACGAGGCGGCGCGCGCGCCGCGCCGGTCGCAACAGACGGCTGAGCGCATGGTCAACTGCAAGCATTGCGGGCTTTACCTGCCCGAATCGGAAGCCTTGGTTGCCCGCGGTGAGCACTATTGCTGCGAGCAGCACCGGCGTCTGGCCGACCGATAGCGCACGGATGGCGGACGCGATTTCCGCGCAGGTGCGCGCAGCCATGCCCAGCGACGGGCTTACGGGGTCCTACTGGACCTCGTTGTCCTACTTCAACATCTACCGCATCGCCATCGCGGTACTGTTTCTTTCATTCGGTAAAAAGTTCGGCGCCGCTCTCGATTTCGGCAGCGAAAACCCGCGCCTTTTTCTTGTCGTAGCGATTGCGTACCTGGCGCTGGGCCTTGTATTCCAGGCGCTGATCCGGGTGCGGGGCAGCTTCAATGCTCATCTTTCCGCGCATGTCATCACGGATATCGCGGCCATCACCCTGCTCGCCCATGCCAGTGGCGGAAGCGCGAGCAACCTCACCCTGATGCTGCTTGTCTCGCTGGCTGGTGCCGCCTTGGTGAGCCAGGGGCGGATGATCCTGTTCTATGCCGCCGTCGCGACGATTGCGGTGCTGCTCGAGCATCTGTTGCGCGTACTTTTGGCGGACGCGGATCCCGGAACCTTTCTGCAGCCGGCCCTGGTTTCCATCGCTTTTTTCGCCACAGCGATCATTACCAACTTCCTTGCCAAGCGCGTCATCGCCAACGAGGAAATCGCCCGTGAACGCGGGGTGCGGCTCGCGCGTCAGTTGCACGTGAACGCATTGATTATCGAGGATGCGCGCGACGGGATCGTGGTGGTCGATCCCGAGGGCTGCATACAATTGTTCAATCCGCAGGCCGAAGCCTTGCTGGGCGACATGGCGCACGGCATGACGCTCGCCGAATGCGCCGAGCCGCTCGACATGGCGTTGCGCCGATGGCGAGACGGTCGCGGTGCGGGGCGCGCGCAAATCGAGTTTCCCGATACGGGCAAGCGCGTCCGCGCACGCTTCGTGGACATCGGCGCGCCGACCGCGGCGGGCAGTGTCGTTTATCTGGAGGACGAAGCGGCACTGGAAGAACGTGCGCGACAACACAAGCTGGCGGCACTGGGCCGGTTGACGGCGAACATCGCCCACGAAATTCGCAATCCGCTGTCTGCCATCGTGCACGCGGCCGATCTGATGGAGGAGGAAAATCGCGCGCCGCAACGCGCGCGCCTCACGCGCATCATGCGTGACAACGCGGCGCGGCTCGATCGTATGGTGCGGGACGTCCTGGAACTCAACCGTCGTGATCGCGCTCAGCCCGAGCGTTTTTCGCTGGACGCCTTTATCAACGTCTTCCTTGTCGAACTGGTGGAGCAGGGCGAAGTTGCGGAAGATGGCGTACGGTACGACGGCAGCGCCGGGGTCGAGATCGATTTCGATCGCGTACATCTGCATCAGGTGCTATGGAATCTCGCTCGCAACGCGTGGCGCCACTCGTCTCAGCAGTCGGGCAGCGTCGTGTTTCGCGTCGTTCGCACGCCCGATCAATTGGAACTGCATGTGATCGATGACGGCGGCGGAGTGCCTAAATCCCTGTTGCCGCAGTTGTTCGAACCCTTCTTTACGACCTATAGTTCGGGCACCGGGTTGGGACTTTATATCGCCCGTGAGCTTTGCGCCGCCAATGGCGCCCGACTCGAATACAGACAGCGCGAATCCGGCGCCGACTTTTGCATCGTATGGCCACAGAAACCGCAGTGAGCCGCGATCGCCGCGGCCATTCCGAATCGACCGTCCTCGTCGTCGACGATGAGGCCGACATCCGTGAATTGCTCGAACTCACCCTTTTGCGCATGGGTCTGGACGTGCGCAGCGCGGGGTCGGTCGAAGAGGCGACGCGCTACCTGCGCACCGAGAATTTCGCGCTGTGCCTGACCGACATGCGCCTGCCGGATGGCGAGGGCCTGGAACTGGTTCGCTACATCGCATCGGCTTGCGCCGACGTGCCGGTGGCCGTGATTACGGCGCACGGCAGTACGGAGAACGCGGTCGCCGCGCTTAAGGCCGGCGCTTTTGACTATCTCAGTAAGCCGTTGACCTTGGAGCAGTTGCGTGCGCTGGTGAAGTCGGCGCTGTCGTTGCCGGAAAAACCCCAGCCGAAAGTGGTGGGCGGACATCAGTTGCTCGGAGAGAGCCCGCCGATCCAGCACGTCAAGAGCATGATCGCCAAGCTCGCGCGCAGCCAGGCCCCTATCTACATTACCGGCGAGTCGGGCAGCGGTAAGGAACTGGCTGCGCGTCTGATCCACGACAACGGCGCGCGGCGCGACAAGCCTTTTGTCCCGGTGAACTGCGGTGCTATCCCGGAGAACCTAATGGAAAGCGAGTTCTTCGGCTATCGCAAGGGGGCGTTCACGGGCGCCGAGTCCGACCACGAGGGTTTCTTTCAGGCGGCCAGCGGCGGTACGCTGTTCCTGGACGAAGTGGCCGATCTGCCGCTGGCGATGCAGGTCAAACTGCTGCGGGCGATCCAGGAGAAACGCGTGCGCAAGGTCGGAGCCACCAGCGAGGATGCGGTCGATGTGCGGATCATTTGCGCGACGCATCAGAACCTGAGTGCACTGGTGGAATCGGGCAAGTTTCGCCAGGACCTCTATTACCGACTGAACGTCATCGAATTGCGCATGCCTTCGCTGCGCGAATGCCGGGAGGATGTGCCCTTGCTCAGTCAGGCCATCCTGCGGCGCCTGGCCGACGAAGCGGGAATGGCGCCGCCCAGCCTGACGAAGGCCGCACAGGATGCCCTGGTCGCCTACGATTTTCCCGGCAATATCCGCGAACTCGAGAATGTGCTGGAGCGCGCCATCGCCTTGTCCGCCTCGTCGGAGATCCGCGCGGAGGATCTGCATCTGGCGCCGCCGCGCTTTGCCGAGGATGTAACAATGACGCCCAACGCCAAGTGGCCGCTGCAGGACTATCTGGACCGCGTCGAGCGTGAAGCGATCCTGGAGGCGCTGGACAAGACGCGCTTCAATCGCACTGCGGCGGCGAAACTCCTGGGCATCACGTTCCGTGCATTGCGTTATCGCATGGAACGGCTCGACATCCACTGACCGCCCGGTGCAACGGCCGCCCGCGCTGATGCTCGACGACGACGGTACAGTCACCGGCGTCCCGTTCATTCCGTCGCCCAATTTCGATGATCGCCCGGCCGGAACGGTCGTTTCCCTGCTGATCGTGCACGGCATCAGTTTGCCGCCGGGCAGCTTCGGGGGCGATCAGGTGGCGCGCCTGTTCACCAATACGCTCGATTGCGCGGCGCACCCTTACTTCGACCTGCTGCGCGGCATGCGGGTATCTGCGCATTTCTATATCCGCCGCAGCGGGCGGCTTGTACAGTTCGTGCCCTGCGACCGCCGCGCCTGGCATGCCGGCGCCTCCAGTTGGGCGGGGCGGGAACGGTGTAACGACTATTCCATCGGCGTCGAACTGGAAGGCACCGACGATACCCTCTACACATACGCCCAGTACGAGCGATTGGCACAGTTGGCTGTCGCGTTGCAGGGCCGTTATCCCATTACCGATATCGTCGGTCACGCCGACGTCGCACCGGGTCGCAAGACGGATCCGGGCGCTGCCTTCGACTGGCATTTATTCAACGAACGCCTCGCCGCGTACCGTTGATGCAGGCGCGTCGGCGCCTGCCGACGGATAAGTGCCTTCCCGTTACAAAATTGATCGGCAATGCGGTTGCGCGCGCACATCCGGCGCACTAGAATCAGTTTCGTTTTTCGCCGTATCCACTATATCTAGTGGATCGCCGCGTCGAGGAGGGAGGCGGGGTGCGAAAAGCGAGTGCGGGTTCCAACGATAAATGAACGCGAGGAGGCAGCCCATGCAGCATGTCGGCGAAGTCACGACGTCCACTCCCCTGATCACCAAGCACGCCGAGTCGCCGGAACCCGGGCAGGTCGAATCGCAGTTGTCGCAATACAAAGTGATCCGCCGCAACGGTGCGGTGGTGGGCTTCGAGCCCAGCAAGATCTCCATCGCCATGACCAAGGCCTTTCTGGCGGTCAACGGCAATCAGGGGGCCGCGTCCGCACGCGTCCGCGAACTGGTGGCGCAACTGACGCAGCTCGTCGTGAGCGCGCTTGTGCGCCGCCAGCCGTCCGGCGGCACCGTCCATATCGAAGACATCCAGGATCAGGTCGAACTGGCCCTCATGCGCTCCGGCGAGCATGACGTGGCGCGTGCCTATGTGCTTTACCGCGAGAAGCGCGCCCAGGCGCGCGCGCAGGAATCGGCGGAGCGCTCGGCGAAGGGCCGCAAGGACCTGACGACGCTGCATGTCACCGAGGCGAACGGTGAGCGCCTGCCGCTGGACAGGAACCGGCTGGCGGACATGGTCCAGGCGGCATGCGCCGAACTTGGCGACGCGGTGCAGCCGCAGCTGATTCTCGACGAAACGCTCAAGAATCTTTATGACGGCGTGCCGATGGAGGAGGTGCACAAATCCGCCATCCTGTCGGCGCGCGCATTGATCGAAAAAGATCCTGCCTACTCCCAGGTCACCGCACGGCTGCTCCTGAACGTCATTCGGCGGGAAGTGCTGGGCGAGGAGACGTCGCATGCCGAAATGGCGAGCCGTTATGCGGAGTACTTTCAACGCTTCATCAAGCAGGGCATCGAGGCGGAACTGTTGGATGAAGAGTTGGGCCGCGTCGATCTGGCCCGCCTCTGCGCAGCACTGGATGCCTCGCGCGACCTGAAGTTCGGCTATCTGGGGTTACAGACACTCTACGACCGTTACTTCCTCCACATCGACGAGCAGCGCATCGAACTCCCGCAGGCTTTCTTCATGCGCGTCGCCATGGGTCTGGCGCTCCGCGAAATCGACCGCGAGGCGCGGGCCATCGAGTTCTACAACGTGCTGTCGTCCTTCGACTTCATGAGCTCGACGCCGACCCTGTTCAACTCCGGTACGCGTCGCTCGCAGCTATCCAGTTGCTACCTCACCACGGTCGAAGACGATCTGGACGGCATCTATGAAGCGATCAAGGAAAACGCCCTGCTGGCCAAATACGCCGGCGGACTGGGCAACGACTGGACGCCTGTACGCGCCCTGGGCAGCCATATCAAGGGCACGAACGGCAAGTCGCAGGGGGTGGTGCCCTTCCTCAAAGTGGTGAACGACACCGCGGTGGCGGTGAACCAGGGCGGCAAGCGCAAGGGCGCAGTCTGCGCCTACCTGGAGACTTGGCATCTCGACATCGAAGAGTTCCTGGAGTTGCGCAAGAATACCGGCGACGACCGGCGTCGGACGCACGATATGAACACCGCCAACTGGGTGCCGGACCTGTTCATGAAGCGGGTGATGGAGGGCGGCGAGTGGACGCTGTTTTCGCCCTCCGACTGCCCGGACCTGCATGAGAAATTCGGGCGCGCCTTCGAAGAAGCCTATCTGGGCTACGAAGAGAAGGTCGCCCGCGGCGAACTCAAGCTCTACAAGAAGGTGCCCGCGCTGCAACTGTGGCGGAAGATGCTCTCCATGCTGTTCGAAACGGGGCACCCCTGGATCACCTTCAAGGACCCGTGCAACGTTCGCTCGCCGCAGCAGCATGCTGGCGTCGTGCACAGTTCCAACCTCTGCACCGAGATCACGCTCAACACCGGCGACAGCGAGATCGCCGTCTGCAACCTGGGGTCGGTGAACCTGGTCGCGCATCTCAAGGACGGCCAGCTCGATCACGAGAAGCTGGAGCGGACCGTGTCCACCGCAATGCGCATGCTCGACAACGTGATCGACATCAACTACTACGCCGTGGGCAAGGCGCGGAACTCCAACCTCAAGCATCGGCCGGTCGGCATGGGCATCATGGGTTTCCAGGACTGCCTGCACAAGCTGCGCATCCCGTATGCATCGCAGGAGGCGGTCGAGTTCGCCGACCGCTCCATGGAGGCACTGGCCTACTACGCCTACTGGGCGTCCACCGAACTTGCAGAAGAGCGCGGCCGCTATACCAGCTACACCGGCTCGCTGTGGGATCGCGGCATCCTGCCGCAGGATACGCTGAAGCTGCTCGCGCAGGAGCGCGGCGGTTATGTGGAAGTGGACGAGTCCAGCGCCATGGATTGGGATAGCCTGCGTGCGCGTATCCAGGCGCATGGCATGCGCAACTCCAACTGCCTGGCCATCGCACCGACGGCGACGATCGCCAATATCGTCGGCGTCTCGGCCTCCATCGAGCCGACCTACCAGAACCTTTACGTCAAATCGAACCTCTCGGGCGAGTTCACCGTGGTGAACGAATACCTGGTGGCGGACCTCAAGCGCCTGGGAGTGTGGGACGAAGTCATGATCGCCGATCTGAAGTATTTCGACGGCAATCTCGGTCGCATCGATCGCGTCCCGAACGAACTGCGCGCCCTGTACGCCACGGCCTTCGAGATCGATCCCTCATGGCTGGTCGAGGCGGCTTCCCGCCGGCAGAAGTGGATCGATCAATCGCAGTCGCTCAACCTGTACATCGCCAACGCCTCGGGCAAGAAACTCGACGAGACCTACAAGCTTGCCTGGCTGCGCGGCCTCAAGACGACCTACTACCTGCGTGCCATGGGGGCGACGCATGCGGAAAAATCGACGGTCAAAGCAGGCGCGCTGAACGCGGTGCCGGCCGATGGCGGCGTGATGAGTCAGGCGGCCGAGGCCAATTTCTGCTCGATCGACAATCCGGAATGCGAAGCCTGCCAGTAGGTGGGTTCAAGGAAGCGACAGCGAAGGTAGACCTGCCGGCCGAAAGCGGGCGGGTGCGCGGCTGCGGCCGCACGAACGAGAACCGCGCGGCGCGCTTGCGCAGCCGCCACCAGGTGGAGGAGGATTTATGTTGAGCTTCGATGACGAGCCGCGCCGTAGCGGACCGGAATGGACCGGGCCGGGATTGCAAAGTGTCCGGCCGGCAGTTGCGCCTGCCGCTGGCGATGATGTCGCCCCGGAGGGGCAACGCTTCCACCGCATCCGGGTGGAAGACAAGCGTGTCATCAACGCACGGACGGACGTCAATCAGCTCGTCCCCTTCAAATACAAATGGGCCTGGGAGAAGTACCTGGCCGCCTGCGCCAATCACTGGATGCCGCAGGAAATCAACATGAGCCGCGACATCGCTCTCTGGAAAGATCCGAACGGCCTGACGGAGGACGAGCGCCGCATCGTGAAGCGCAATCTAGGCTTCTTCGTCACGGCCGATTCGTTGGCGGCAAACAATATCGTGCTGGGTACCTACCGCCATATCACCGCGCCGGAGTGCCGGCAGTACCTCCTGCGGCAGGCCTTCGAGGAGGCGATCCATACCCATGCCTACCAGTACATCGTCGAGAGCCTCGGTCTGGACGAGGGTGAGGTCTTCAACGCCTACCACGAGATCGAAAGCATTCGCGACAAGGACGAGTTCCTGATCCCCTTCATAGACGTCCTCACCGATCCGGCCTTCAAGACCGGTACGCAGGAAGCCGACCAGCAGTTGCTCAAGAGCCTCATCGTGTTCGCCTGCATCATGGAGGGGCTGTTCTTCTACGTCGGCTTCACCCAGATCCTCGCTCTCGGTCGGCAGAACAAGATGACCGGCGCGGCGGAGCAGTATCAGTACATCCTTCGTGACGAGTCGATGCACTGCAACTTCGGCATCGACCTCATTAACCAGATCAAGCTCGAGAACCCGCAGTTGTGGACGGCGGAATTCCGCGAAGAGATTCGTTCGTTGATGCGCAAAGCAGTTGATCTCGAGTACCGATACGCGGAAGATACGATGCCGCGCGGCGTGTTGGGCTTGAACGCAGCGATGTTTAAAGAGTATCTTCGCTATATTGCGAATCGGCGTTGTCAACAGATAGGAGTCGAAGCGCTGTTTCAGGGAGCAACGAACCCGTTCCCCTGGATGAGCGAGATGATCGATCTGAAGAAGGAGCGCAACTTCTTCGAGACCAGGGTGATCGAGTATCAGACCGGAGGCGCCCTCACTTGGGATTAGGCAGTTACCGATTCAGGCAGTACGGCGTTCCCTCCAAACGGGGGAGCGCCATGGGCTTCCCGTACAGGCGGGAAGCCTGTCGCCGTTTGCGATGCGGGCGGCGCGAACAGCAGCTATCGATGTCGGACCCCATGCGGGAGCCGACATTTTTGTATGGGGGGTCGCAGCCCCGTCGGATTCAACGGCAGGCTTGCCTGTCGCTGGATGTCCGGACCGAAACGATCCGGACGCAGTTGGTGTGTTTGTTCTCTTAACCACGAAGGAGTAGAGCATGGCAACGAAGAAACCTGCCAAGAAAGCTGCGAAGAAGCCGGCCAAGAAGGCCGTGAAGAAAGCCGTCAAGAAGACAGCAGTGAAGAAGGCCGCCGTTAAGCGCACGGCCAAGAAGAAAGCTGCGGTGAAGAAGGCGGCGGTCAAGAAGCCGGCGAAGAAGAAGGCGGCGACGAAGAAAGCTGCGACGAAGAAGTCCGCGGCCAAGAAGCCGGCGAAGAAGAAGACGGCAACGAAAAAGGCCGCCACCAAGAAGTCGGCAGCCAAGAAGCCGGCGAAGAAAAAGGCAGCCACCAAGAAAGCTGCAGTGAAGAAGTCGGCAGCCAAGAAGTCGGCAGCCAAGAAGACCGCCAAGAAAAAAGCGGCCAAGAAGAAAACCGCCAAAAAGGCGGCCAAGAAAAAGCCTGCTAAAAAGGCGGCCAAGAAGCCAGCCAAAAAAGCGGCCAAAAAGAAAGCAGCCAAAAAAGCTGCCAAGGAACCTGCCAGAAGAAAGGCCAAGCCAGTGAAACGTGCGGCCAAGAAGACTGCAGCTGCGCCGACGGTCTCTGCTCCTGCAGCAGCGCCCGCGCCGTCCACTGCAGCCACGCCAGGGGTCAAGACAGCACTGAACCCGGCGGCCGCGTGGCCATTCCCGACGGGCTCTCGACCCTAAAAGGCGGGTATCGATTCGTCTGCGGCCGGGCTTTGTACAGGCAAAGCTCGGTCCGCAGACGGTCGACAACTGTGGTGTGTTTGCCCCCCGGCGTCCTGCCGAAAGACCCGGCCATTTTACCAGCCGGTCAATGGCAGTGCCGGGCGGCCTTTCCCCAAAATTTTTTTATTGTGCATCGCAGCATGGGCTCGGCGACCGTTCGTCCGGAAACGGCTTGACTTGAGCTAACTCACTAATTAGACTGCGGATTCCTTCAAACTCCAGCCATCTTTGTTGTCATTCGGCTGCGGGGGCGGTGAGCCAGACAAGAGTGTTTGGGCGCCCCAAGCGGCAAACGCGCACCACGCGCGGCGTCGGAGTCCAGCCTCTGAGGCGGCACGGATTCCGAGTTCATACGGCAACGGCCGCAGTCAATTCAGAACCTCTTCACTGCGGAACAGACGTCGCCGTGTGACTTTTGCACGGAGGAAGTATGAAGCAGTCCTATCTGCGTAAAGCACTCGCCTTCACCGGGCTTGCGACGCAAACATTGACCCTTGGGCTGGCACTGGTCGGCCTGTTCGCTCTGGTCATGCTGATCGTAGGGCCGAAATTCGACGCGGGCGGCGGCGCAGTCAGCGATGCGCAGGCAGACTCCATCGCCGAGACGGGCGGTCTGGAGCAATCACTCTACGAAGTCGACAGCGCCATCGAGTCGCAGCAGCGCACCCTTGCGGCGTATCTCGCTCGGCGCTACCGCGTGGCCGGCGACGCACTGGATCAACTCGTGCGCGAGGCCTATCAGGTCGGGCACCAGTGGAAGATCGATCCGTTGCTCATCCTCTCGGTGGTGGCCATAGAGTCGAGCTTCAATCCCATTGCCGAAAGCGGTTACGGCGCGAAGGGATTGATGCAGGTGGTGCCACGCTTCCATCTGGACAAACTGGATGTGCACGGCGGGCATGAAGCGCTGCTCGATCCCAGCATCAATATCCGGGTCGGCGCGCAGATTCTGAAAACCTATATCCGTCAGACGGGTTCGCTGGAAAGCGGACTGCAGATGTACGGCGGCGCAGCGAACGATCCGGAAACCCGTTACGCGCGCAAAGTCATGGCCGAGCAGGCGCGCCTGCGCCGGGTGCTGAGCGCCAGCGCCGACTCCACCAAGATCTGATAACTGTCGAAACCCGAATGACGGGGCGCGCTGCGCCCCGTTTCTATATGCGTGCGACGAAGCGCGCCAGCCGTTCGATTCCCTCTTGCAGTTCCGCCATGCTGCGCGTGTAGGCAAAGCGCACATGGTGCTCCGCTTCGTGCGTGCCGAAATCGCAGCCCGGGGTTGCGGCCACGTCCGCTTCTTCCAGCAGGCGCATGGCGAATGCACGGCTGTCGTCGCTGAAGCGTCGGCAGTCTGCATAGACATAGAACGCCCCGTCCGGAAGGATCGGCACGCCGAAGCCCATTTCCCGTAGCGCCGGCACGAGCAGGTCGCGCCGACGCTCGAACGCCTGCCGTCGTTCTTCCAGGACGGCGAGCGTCTCCGGCTCGAAGGCGGCAAGCGCCGCATACTGTGCCGGCACCGACGGACAGATGAAGGCGTTCTGCGCAAAGCGCTCCATCTCGGCGATCTGCGCTTCGGAGGCGATCAGCCAGCCGAGCCGCCAGCCGGTCATGCAAAAGTATTTGGAGAAACTGTTGATGACCAGGCAGTCGTCGGAGATGGCGAGAGCCGTGGTCGGTGCGTGACCGTAAACCAAGCCTTGGTAGATCTCGTCCACCAACAGGAAACCGCCGCGCGCTTTCACGAGCGTTGCGATGTCCGCGAGCGTTTGCGCAGCGATTGTGGTCCCGGTCGGGTTGGAAGGCGAGGCGAGCGCGACACCGCGTGTTGCCGCCGTCCACGCCGCGTCGAGTTGCACCGCGTCGGGTTGGTAGCGTTGCGATGCAACGACCGGCAGCCCGCGCGACTTCCCTTCGAACATGTGGACGAAGTGGCGCGTGCACGGATAGCTCGGGTCGGCGAGCAGCACCTCGTCGCCGGGATTGATCAGCGCGCCCATCGCGGTCAGGAATGCGCCGGAGGCGCCGGCGGTCACCATGATGCGTGCGGGAGCGATTTGCACGCCGAACCGGGTGGCATAGAAATCCGCGATGCGCTCACGCAGTTGCGGCACTCCGAGTGCGCCGGAGTACTCGAGCCGCTGTTCGCGCATCGCTTTGACGGCCGCTTCGACGACCTGCGGCGGTGCGGCGAAATCCGGCTGGCCGATTTCCATATGCACCACGCAATGGCCTTCGGCTTCGCGCGCCAGGGCGCGCCGCTGGACCTCCATCACTTGAAAGGGAGCAATCGCGGACATGCGCCCGGCGAGTCGCGGAGAAGGGGAACTCATCCTGGAACGATGCAAAAGGCTGACGTGGCGATGCTACCAGCCCCAGCCCAGACCGCCATGCCAGCCATCAAAGTGACGATAGCGGCTGTAACCGAAATAGGGGTGCCATCTCCCGTAGTAAGGGTAGGGATAGGGATCGTAGTGGCGGTAGCGTTCGCGTCGGGCCTCTTCCTGCTGCTTCTGCATCGCGGCGCGGTCGGCTTCCACCGTCAGTTCGTCGATCCGCTGCGCCTCGCGTTCCGCTGCGATCAACGCTTCAATCGTCGATGACGGAACGCCGTGCGCCCGCAAAGCGGCTTGCTGCGCCTCATCCATGGCCAGCCGCGTTCCGGTTGCACGCATTCGGGCGATGATCTCGTCGGATGACCGGCCCGCATCGGACATCGCCCCGACATCCGCCAAGTCCAATCGGCGCGGCGCGCGATTTGCTGGGTCGGTGAGCGCGCCGGGATCAAGCCGCTGCAGTTGCGGATTGCCGTCCGCGTCGCGAGGCCCGAGATGAGTTGCGCAAGCGCTCAGGACAGTACAGAGCAATGAAATGGAAAATACGCGCCACATGGTCCATATGAGACCGTCGCAGAGGCGGACGGTTCGCGATCCATATCGCGATGCCCACGGTGCCCGCCGTCGCAGCGACACTGTCCGATCGCACCGCAATGCAGACAAGGAGGGCATTAATGCACGGTTCTTCCCCGGGTCTTACCTAGTGTTCCCTGTGTGTCGAAGCTAAACTGCCCCGGCCCGCTCTCCCTGTCCGGGCGATGCGTATATGACGAATAACACGAATAAAATCGGACTCATACTCACCGGAGGCGGTGCGCGCGCAGCCTATCAGGTGGGCGTCTTGAAGGCGGTGAGCGAACTGCTCGGCGGTACGGCCGTCAATCCCTTTCCCATCGTTTGCGGCACCTCGGCCGGTGCGGTCAACGCGGCTGCGCTGGCCATCGGCGCGGATGATTTTGCGCGGAGCGTGCGGACGCTGAGCGAAGTGTGGGAAAACTTTCACGCTCATCATGTATTCCGCTCGGATTTGCTCGGCACGATGAAGACCGGCGCGCGCTGGCTCGGTGCATTGACGCTGCTCTACCGCAACAATCCGGTGTCGCTCCTCGACAATACGCCCTTGCGTGAGCTGCTCGAGCGCAGCCTGGATTTCAGCCGCATTCAGCAGAACATCGACGCCGGCGCGCTTTACGCCGTTGCGGTGACTGCATCGGGCTATTCCTCCGGCCAGTCGGTCACCTTCTATCAGGGCGGCCCGCACATCGACGGTTGGGAGCGCACCCAGCGTGTCGGTGCGGCGCGACCGCTCAGCGTCGATCTGGTGATGGCTTCGAGCGCGCTACCCTTCATCTTCCCTGCAGTGAAGGTGCATCGAGAATATTTCGGTGACGGTTCGATGCGGCACATCGCGCCCATCAGTCCGGCGCTGCACCTGGGGGCCGACCGCGTCATGATCATCGGCACCGGGCGACAGACCGCGGTGACGCCTCGCGTGCGCTCGAACATCTATCCGTCACTGGCGCAAATCGCCGGCCACGCCTTGAACAGTATTTTTCTGGATAGCCTGTCGGCCGACATCGAGCGGCTGCAGCGGATCAATCGCACGCTGCAGTGCGTCTCGTCCGAGCGCGCGCGGGAATGCGATCTGAGGCTGCGGCACATCGACCTGTTGGTCATGTCACCCAGCGAACCGATCGAGCGGCTCGCGATGCGCCATGTGCGCGCGCTGCCCCGCACCACGCGTTTTCTGCTGCGTGCGGTCGGCGCGATGAACCGCAACGGCTCGAACCTTGCCAGCTATCTGCTGTTCGAAGCCGATTTCTGCCGTGCGCTGATCGACCTCGGTTATCGCGACACGCTCGCCCGGGAGCAGGAAGTGCGCGCCTTTCTCAACCTCGATTGAAGCGTGCGAGCGGCGCCGCTGCCGCGATCGCACGCAATCTCGCCACGCTCATGTCCGACGACGATTTTCCGCTTTTCCCGCCCGTGGAGCCGCATGCATCGGGCATGCTGCCGCTCGACGCCTTGCACACCATGTACTGGGAGTGCGTGGGTAATCCCCAAGGCGTCCCGGTGGTCTTCCTGCACGGCGGACCCGGAGCGGGCAGCTCGCCGGCCCATCGCCGCCTGTTCGACCCGCAGCGCTTTCGCGCTGTGATCTACGATCAGCGCGGCGCCGGCCGGTCGACGCCGCTGGGCGAATTGCGCGACAACACGACCCCGCATCTCATCGCGGATTTGGAGCGCTTGCGTGAGCACCTGGGGATCGAGCATTGGCTCGTCTTCGGCGGTTCGTGGGGTTCGACGCTCGCCATCGCCTATGCGGAAGCGCATCCCGCTCGCTGCCTGGGTCTCGTGTTGCGCGGCATCTTCCTGTGCCGGCCGAGTGAGATCGACTGGTTCCTTTACGGCCTGCGTGCCTTCTATCCCGAGGTGTGGGAACGGTTCGCCGGTCACCTTCCGCAGGATGAGCGGGGCGACCTGCTGGCGAACTATTACAAACGTCTGATCGATCCGGACCCCACGGTCCACATGCCCGCGGCGAAGGCGTGGAGCATCTACGAAGGTTCATGTTCGACGCTGCTGCCGTCCCCCGAGACCGTTGCGCATTTTTCCGAAGATGTCGTTGCGCTCGGCCTTGCCCGCATCGAGGCACATTATTTCAGTCACGATATTTTCCTGCCGCCGAATGCCTTGCTGGAAAATGCCCATCGCCTGCGCGACATTCCCGGCGTCATCGTGCAGGGCCGCTACGATGCGGTCTGTCCGGCGGTCACGGCATACGAACTGGCGCGCGCATGGCCGGACGCACAATATGTGGTGGTGCCCGATGCCGGGCATTCGGTATGGGAGCCGGGCATCCGGCGCGCACTGATGCGCGCGCTCGCCGACTTCAGCCGGCGGCTGGCTTGAGCATAGCCCTCGAGACGCCCGGCGTTCGGATTACTGAATTTTCAGAATCTTCATGGCTTCGGCCAGCGTGGAGACCGATTCCTCGTGCTTGCCGGCTTTGTGCAGCCGTTCGCCCTCGGCCCGAAGCTGTTTCACTCGCGCCATGTCTTCTTTGGATAGCGTCGGCTGTTTTGCCAGCGCAGCGTCGATTTTCGCCATGTCCTGCGGGCAGTGCATCGCCCATGCACCGAGGCTGAACAGCAATGCCGCGAAGGCTCCGACCAAAGCAGATGCTTTCATGATGCGTCCTCCAGTGAAGGCGACCGGCGGAGCGCCGGACGGTCGGATAGCTTACGCCTGCCGTGTCGGTGCCGGCAGGCCTTTTTGCGTCGGTCGATCGGGCATCGGTTAACATCCTTGTCCATGAGTTCAAGCATGCCCGTAACACCCACGGAAGCTTGGCTGCGCGAAGGCTTGGCCCGTGAGGCGCCGCCGCCGTTGACTACCGGAGATGGCTGGTTGTGGCGGCCGGGCACCGTGCCGCGCAGCGCCGCCGTGCTCATTCCGGTCATTGCGGAGGGCGACGAACTGCGGGTGTTGTTTACGGTGCGCACCGATCATCTGCACGACCATGCGGGCCAGATCAGTTTTCCCGGGGGGCGCAGCGAACCGGAGGATGCGACGCCGCACGAAACGGCTTTGCGCGAATGCAGTGAAGAGGTGGGTGTGCCGCCCGCACGCATCGAAGTGCTGAGTGCCTTGAGCGACTACCTGACGGTGACCGGCTATCGCGTCACGCCGGTCGTCGGCCTGATCCGGGAGCCGCTCTCGCTGGCGCTCGATCCTTTCGAAGTCGCCGAAGTGTTCGAAGTGCCGCTGGGTTTCCTGCTCGACCCGCGCAATCATCAGCGCAACCGCGTCGTCCATGAGGGACGAGAACGGCATTACTACGCCGTCCCCTTCGGCCGGCGCTATATCTGGGGCGCCACGGCCGGCATGCTGATGAATCTTTGCCGGCAGCTCGGTACCTCGAATTTCTAGGCTGCACCTTCCGGCTCGAAGCGGTCTTTTTTGACGCTCGTCAAACGGGTTAAACCCCTACTGGCTACAGTGTCTTTTTACACTGCTTATGAGCCGACCCAATGCCGATTGAGCTGTATAACCACAAGAATCACAAATGCCTGATGTTCACCGATCTGTCCGACGAGGGCGGGGAGGCCGTACAGGCCAACCAGTTTCTGCTGGTGGACGGCGATACGGGCGCGATCATCGACCCCGGCGGCAACCTCGCCTATGGCGGTCTGTATGTGACCATGAACCGCCACTTCCCGGCGAGCCGCCTTTCCGCAATCATTGCGTCGCATGCCGATCCGGACATCATCGCCTCGCTCGACCGCTGGATGACCGCCACGGAGGCCAAGCTGTACATCTCCCGTATCTGGGAACGTTTTGCGCCGCATTTCTGCAAACCCGGCAAGACCGAAGGGCGGATCATCGGCATCCCCGATTCGGGCATGTACATCCCGATCGGCGCCCGCCACCTGATTGCGCTGCCTGCGCATTTCCTCCACGCCGAAGGCAACTTTCAGTTTTATGACCCGGTCAGCAGGATCCTTTTTTCCGGCGATTTGGGCGCTTCGGTAGGTACGGATTTCGATCCGGGGCAGTTCGTCACTTCTCTGTCCGGTCACGTGCAGCGGATGGAAGCCTGGCACCGTCGTCTGATGGTCTCCAACAAGGTGCTACGGCACTGGGCGAACATGGTGCGGGAACTGTCCATCGACATGATCGTCCCGCAGCATGGGGCGCCGATGCGCGGTCCGGCGGTGCGCGAGTTCATTGAGTGGGTGCAGGGACTGCGTTGCGGCATCGATCTCATGACGGACGGGCATTACAGCGTGCCCAGTCCCTTGACGCAGGCTGCCTGAGGTTCATCGGCGCATCCTTTGCAGTGCCTTGCGCACGCAGTGAAGGAGACGTCGATGAAACTGGGCCGGCAGCGGCGTAGCGTCAATGTGCAGGACCGGCGGGGTATGGGGCGCGGGCTTGCCGGCGGCGGCGTCGGCGCGCTCATCATCGCCGTGGTGGCCTTGTTTCTGGGTGTGGACCCTGCGGTCGTGCTGCAGGGGCTGACCGAGGGTCAGCAGTCGCGTTCCGTGCCCGCGGCGTCCGGCGAAGGGGAACCGCAGCGCGATTTCGTCGCAGCCGTGCTCGGCAGCACCGAAGACACCTGGGCGCCGATCTTCGAGCAAAGCGGCTTGCGCTATCAGGAGCCCACACTCGTCCTCTTCAGCGGCGCGGTCCGTTCGGCTTGCGGGTTCGCGCAAGCGGCCGTCGGTCCGTTTTACTGTCCGGCCGACCGGCATCTCTACATCGATCTGCAATTCTTCGCGGACCTGCAGCAACGGCTGGGCGCGCCCGGCGATTTTGCGCAGGCTTACGTGATCGCGCACGAAGTCGGCCATCATGTGCAGAACCTGCTGGGCCTCATGCGTGCGGTCGATCGCGCCGACAACGAGACCTCCGTGCGCACCGAGTTGCAGGCGGACTGCTATGCGGGCATCTGGGCGAGCCGCAACCCAGGCATCCTGGAAGCGGGCGATATCGAAGAAGGTCTCGCAGCGGCCGCCGCGGTGGGAGATGACCGGCTGCAGATGCGCTCGCAAGGCTATGTGTCGCCGGAATCCTTTACCCACGGCAGCGCCGCGCAACGCGTCCGCTGGTTCCGCACAGGCCTGGAGGGCGGCGACCCGAATCGCTGCAACACCTTCGACGCGGCGCAGCGCTGAGCGCTCGCGCCGTATCCGCGTAACGGCCCCTTATAATGGCCGTCCTTCACAACAGGCGTGGGCATCATCCCGCACGACCGGACGCGATGACGCTGATCTCCCTTATCCTTGCGCTGGCGCTGGAACAGTGGCGGCCCCTGTCGGACCGCCGGGCGATTTACGCGCCGATCGGTTCATACGCCGCTTTTCTCGAAAGCCGTTTCAATGCGGGTGAGCGGCACCATGGCGTTATCGGCTGGCTGCTTGCCGTGGTGCCGTTCGTATTGCTCACCTGGTTGATCTATGCGGGCCTGGTGGCGCTGCATCCGTTGCTCGGTTTGGCGTTCAACATTGCGGTGCTGTACGTCACCATGGGTTTCCGGCAGGAGAGCCACTACTACACCGACATCCACCAGGCGCTCAAGGACGGCAGGGTGGAGGAGGCGCGCGAACTGCTCGGTCAATGGCGCGGGCATCCTTGCGAGGGCCTGACGGTCAACGAAATCGCCAAGCTTGCGATCGAGAGCGCGCTCGCGACCTCCCATCGGCATGTTTTTGCGGTGATGTTCTGGTTCATCATCCTCCCCGGCCCGGTGGGCGCCGTGCTGTACCGCCTCGCGCTGTTCCTCTACAACCGCTGGGGGAGCCGTCTGCCCACCGGCAGTGCGGCGGGACTTTATGCGCCCGACACGGCGCTGGGCGTGGAAACCGACGCGCCGATCACGCTCGGCGGTACGGAGGCCTACCCGCCCGAGCCGATCAACTGGCGCGAGCGCTACGGCGAATTCTCACGCACCGTGTTCGGCTGGATCGATGCCGTGCCGGCGCGTATCACTGCGACCGCGTTCGCGATCGTCGGCGACTTCGAGGATGCGGTTTATTGCTGGCGCACGCAGGCGTCGCGCTGGCCGGATCGTCTGGTCGGTATCGTCCTGTCCGCGGGTGCCGGCGCGATGGGCGTACGGCTCGGCACCCCGGTCGTGCGTGCGGGCCTCGTCGAAGACCGCCCGGAAATGGGCCTGGGCGATGAAGCCGATGTGCCTTCTCTGGATGCCACGGTCGGTCTGGTGTGGCGGGCACTGGTGTTGTGGATCACCGTGCTGCTGGTGATCACGGTCGTGGCGGGCGTGACCTGATGTTCGCGAGCGGCACTCAGCCGCCGGGCGCCGCCAGTATGCGATGCAGCAATTCCAGCCGGCGCGGGTCGATCTGTCCGCGTTCGATGGCCGCGCGTACGGCGCAGTCGGGCTCGCTCAAATGGCGGCAATCGCGGAAGCGGCACTGGCCGGCGTACGGGCGCAGCTCGACGAAGCCGCGCTCGATCTCCTCGGCCGTCAGATGTGCCAGGCCGAATTCCTGCAACCCAGGGCAGTCGATCAGCGATGTGTCGGGCCCCAGCCGGTAGAGCCGTGCGTGCGTCGTCGTGTGGCGGCCGGAATCGAGGAAGGTCGAGATCTCCTGCGTCGCTGCGTCCGCATCGGGAAAGATGGTGTTGACGATGGTCGACTTGCCCATGCCCGATTGGCCGAGCAGGACGGTCGTGTGCCCCTCCAGCGCATCGACCAGTGCGCCGACGTTACGCTTGGCGCTCAACTCCAGCACCGGATAGCCGGCGCGTTCGAAAGGCTTGAGCCGCTCACGCGCCGCGGCGGTCTCCTCGATCAGGTCCGCTTTGTTGAGTGCGATGGTGCCCTTGAGCGATTGATGTTCCGCGGCGACCAGCGCGCGGGCAATCAACTCGTCGCTGAAACTCGGTATGCCTG
>Ga0079224_100002736_pt1 | contig 21704 bp, 19 predicted proteins | sample Stecom2015_FD_80414 | JGI IMG/M metagenome (GOLD analysis project Ga0079224, IMG submission 80414) | Agricultural soil microbial communities from Utah to study Nitrogen management - Steer compost 2015 | ecosystem: Environmental > Terrestrial > Soil > Agricultural land | place: USA: Utah...
CCATACGATCGATGGACCCGGCGACCGTGCCGTGGTCAGGCGGAAGGCAAGCCCCGGGGTCCACCTGATCGGGGTCCACGGCGACGCAAACGGCATCGACGACCTGCCCACGGAAGCCTCGCGGAACACTGCCGGTCGCGCGCTCCAGTCGCTGCTCCAGGCGGCCGGTGCAGAGCACGGGTTCGAGCTGGAGCTGCACAAAGGCATCGCGCTCGGCTCGGGCATGGGCGGTTCTGCCGCTTCGGCCGTCGCGGCGGTAGTCGCCGGCAACGCGCTGCTCGACCACCCGCTGCCGCGCGAAGCCCTCTACCCCCACGCACTCGCGGGCGAATCCGTCGCCACCAACAGCATCCAGGGCGACAACGTCGGCCCGATGCTCGTCGGCGGAGTTGCCCTGGCCACGCCGGACCGGCTGCTGCGGCTCGAAGCGCCGGACCTCTGGAGTGCGGTGGTCCACCCGCACTTCGTGCTGGAGACACGCCGCGCGCGTGCGGTGCTGACCGAGCCCTACCCGCTTGCCGACGTGGTGCGCCACGGTACGCACCTGGCGCTGTTCCTCACCGGCCTGGCACGCGGGGATCTGGAGCTCATCGCCGCGGGCCTGCGCGACATCCTGGTCGAGCCGCGACGCGCAGCGCTGGTGCCGGGGTTCGCGCAGGTCAAGGCTGCTGCCCTGGACCACGGCGCCCTGGGCGCCAGTTTGTCCGGCGCCGGTCCGAGCGTGTTCGGCTGGTTTGCCACGCGCGAGCAAGCCACCGCTGCGAATGCCTCGATGCGCGAGGCATTCGCCCTCGCCGGCCTCGACAGCGAGGGCTGGGTGACTCCGGTGAATGGCCCGCGCGCGGAGCTCCTGTCCGGTGAGTGATCCCTGGCCGAGTGGCGCCGCCGCGCGTGAACGGCTAGCTTCGATCGGATGAACACGCCATTCACTCTTCGTACCGCATCCGGCGCCCTGCTCGCCGGCCCGCTCGCCCTGGCCCTGGCCGCGTGCTCCCCGGACTCCGGTCCTGCGCCGGCCGCCGCTGACACGGCGCCCGAGGCTGCTTCCACCGAAGCCCCGGCCTCCACCGCCCAGGACGCCTTCTTCGACAATCTCGCCGCGCTGTGCGGCAACGCCTATTCCGGCGAGGTGGAAGCCGACCGACCCGAGTCGCCGGGCAACAATGCCTTTGCCGGCCAGGAGCTGGTGATGCACGTGCGCGAGTGCAGCGACGAGGAAATCAGGATCCCGTTCCACGTCGGCGCGGACCGCTCGCGCACCTGGATCGTCACCCGCACCGGCGACGGCCTGCGCCTGAAGCATGACCACCGCCTGGAAGACGGCAGCGACGACCCCGTGACCATGTACGGCGGCGACACCGCCAGCGAGGGCACGGCCAACCGCCAGGAGTTCCCGGTCGATGCGTTCTCGCAGGAGATGTTCACCCGCGAGGGCATGGAAGTGTCCAACACCAACGTGTGGGCGATCGAGGTCGAGCCGGGTGAGCACTACACCTACGAGCTGGGCCGCACCGACCAGGACCGCCTGTTCCGGGTGCGCTTCGACCTCACCAACCCGATCGACGCGCCACCGGCACCTTGGGGGCCACGAATGATGTAGCGCATTGGGCACCCCTCGGGGTGCCCAATGCTGCCCGAGCTGCGGAGGTGGGGCCACCTATCGGGGACCCGTTCACTCATTGGCGACGTTTTTGCGACACAATTGCTTCGCCAATGCACGCCGGAGGCAGCATGAACGCCGTACTGAACATCGATGCCGCCCACTTTGCCGACGAGCTGCGCGAAGAAGGAACCCCGTACATTTCGCCGTTCCGGTTCGCCGAGCGCATGCACATCTCGCTACAGTCGCTGGCCGACCTCGCACAGGTACACCGCAGCACCCTTCAACGCTCGCCGGGTACTGAGCGCGCGCAGGCATACATGCGCGAGGCGCTAGGCATCATCGGGATGGTCCTCGAGCTCAATGGCGGCGATCCCGACCGCGCGATCTACTGGTATCGCAATACGCCCCTGACGGAGCTTGGCGGCGGGACCGCCGAGTCGTTCGTCCGTGACGGGAAGGCAGAGGCCATCCGCCGCTACGTTCGCAACCTGTCGGCCGGCGCGACCGGATGAACATTGCGCCGGTCGACCTGCTGGCCTACCGGATGCTGACGCCACGCTGGTCGTTCCAGCCCCTCAGCGGCGCTGGTGCAGCGCGCGAGGGCGGGCGATTCAACCGCCCCGGCACGCCGGCCCTCTATCTCTCACTGGAACCGGAAACAGCGGTCGCCGAGTTCTCGCAGGCCGAGCCGCTCTTCAGCCCAGGCGTCCTTGCATGCTTTCAGGTCAAGGTCGAGCAGGTCGCCGCCATGCGGGAGGGCTACAACCGGAGCTGGGACCCACTGTGGCGCGAGTGGGATTGCGAATGGAAGCGGCTCTGGTTCATCGAGGGCATCGAACCACCGACTTGGGCCATGGCGGACCTGCTTGAGCACGCGGGCGTAGGAGGACTGTTGTTCCCCTCCGTCAAGCGGCCCGGTGGCACGAATCTCGTGCTCTACCCGGATCGCCTCGCGGAGAGCGACGAGCTCCAGGTCCATGACCCGGAGGGGCAGTTGCCCCGGTCCCAGGACTCCTGGCGGTAAACGCGGGTCTTCAGGGCATCCGCACCCGGAACCAAGCCGCATACAACGCCGGCAAAAACACCAGGGTCAGCACGGTCGCGAACAGCAGCCCGCCCATGATCGCGGTGGCCATCGGGCCGAAGAAGTCGCTGCGCGACAGCGGGATCATCGCCAGGATCGCGGTCAGTGCGGTCAGCACGATCGGGCGGAAACGGCGCACGGTCGCCTCGATGATCGCCTTCCACGGCTCGGCGCCGTCGGCGCGGTCCTGCTCGATCTGGTCCACCAGGATCACCGAGTTGCGCATGATCATGCCCGCCAGGGCGATGGTGCCCAGCATCGCCACGAAACCGAACGGCACCCGGAACACCAGCAGGAACACCACCACGCCGATCAGCCCCAGCGGCGCGGTCAGCAGCACCATCAAGCTGCGCGAGAAACTGCGCAGCTGGATCATCAGCAGGGTGAACACGACCAGCAGGAACAGGGGCACGCCGGCGGCGATCGAGGCCTGGGCGCGGGCCGAGTCCTCCACCGAGCCGCCAATCGCCACCTCGTAACCCGGCGGCAACTCCGCGCGGATCGCGTCCAGGGTCGGGTCGATCTGCGCGGTCACCTCGGCCGGCAGCAGTTCATCGCTGACGTCCGCGCGCACCGTCATGGTCGGCACGCGGTCGCGGTGCCAGATGATGCCGTCCTCGAAGCCGTGCTCGATGCGTGCCAGCTGGGCCAGCGGCACCGGGCCGCCCGGCGTCTGGATCATCAGGCTGGCCAGCTTGGCCGGCTCCTGCCGCTCGGGCTCGCCGCCACGCAGCATGATCGAGACCAGCTGGTCCCCCTCGCGGAACACGCCGACTTCCGCGCCGGTCAGGGTGGCCTGCAGCGACTGCGCGAGTTGCGCCGAGCTCACGCCCAGTGCGCGGGCGCGTGCCTGATCGATCTCCAGCCGGATCACCTTCGATGGCTCGTCCCAGTCGAGGTTGACGTTGGCGACATGCGGGTTGGCCTGCACCTGTTCGCGCACCTGGTGGGCGATGCGGCGGACCTCGTCGATGTGCTCGCCGGAGATGCGGAACTGCACCGGGTAGCCGACCGGCGGGCCCATCTCCAGCCGCGTCACGCGCAGCTGCAACTGCGGGAAGCGGGGAGCAACCTCGTCCAGCAGCCACTCGCGTACCACCTCGCGCGACGCGGTGTCTTTCGCCAGCAGCACGAATTGGGCGAACTTGGCGGCCGGCAGCTGCTGGTCCAGCGGCAGGTAGAAGCGCGGGGCACCGGTGCCGATCCAGGCGGTGTAGTTGTCCAGCTCCGGGCGCTCGGCCAGCAGCGCCTCCAGCCGCAGCGCCTGCTCGCGGGTGGCGCGCAGCGAGCTGCCCTCGGCCAGCTCCATGTCGATCATCAGCTCGGGCCGCACCGACTCGGGGAAGAACTGCTGGGGAATGAAGCGGAACAGCAGCACCGAGGCGGCGAACGCGGCCACCGTGAGCACGATCACCAGCCCGCGGCGGCGGACACTCCATGCGACCAGCCGGCGGAAGCTCCGGTAGAAGCGCGTGTCGTACGGGTCGTGCGGCTTGCCGTCGACCCGGGACTCCCGGGGGCCGATGAGATGGGCCAGCGCCGGGTGGCGATCGGCCCAGCGCTCGCGGCGGGTGCGCCAACGTGCCGCCATCGAGCCGGGCTTCGGGCTGCGTGCGGCCTGGTGCGGATCGGGCAGCAGCTTGTCGCCCAGGTAGGGGATGAACACCACCGCCGCGATCCACGACAGCAGCAGCGCGAAGGTCACCACCTGGAACAGCGAGCGGGTGTACTCGCCCACGCTCGAGGCAGCGGTCGCGATCGGCAGCAGGCCGGCGGCGGTGATCAGCGTGCCGGTGAGCATCGGGAACGCAGTGGACTCCCAGGCGAATGCCGCCGCGCGGGTCCGTTCAAAGCCCTGCTCGAGCTTGATGGCCATCATCTCGATGGCGATGATCGCGTCGTCCACGAGCAGCCCGAGGGCGAGCACCAGCGCGCCCAGCGAGACCTTGTGCAGGCTGACCCCGAACACCTCCATCGCCACGAAGGTCATCGCCAGCACCAAGGGGATCGACAGCGCCACCACGAACCCGGTGCGCCAGCCCAGCGACAGGAAGCAGGTCAGCAGCACGATGGCGACCGCCTCGGCCAATACCTGCACGAACTCGCCGATGGACATCCGCACCGCGGCGGGCTGGTCGGACACCTTGCGCAATTGCATGCCCGCCGGGAGCGCGTCCTGCAGCCGGGCAACCTCGTCCTCCAGGGTGCGGCCCAGGGTGATGATGTCGCCGCCCTTGCGCATCGCCACGCCGATGCCGATGCCGTCCTCGCCCATGAAGCGCATGCCCGGGTCGCGCGGGTCGGCATAGCCGCGGCTGACGGTGGCGATGTCGCCCAGCGCCAGGGTGCGCTCACCGGCGCGGATCGGCAGCGCACGGACCTGTTCGACGGTCGCGAACTGGCCGCTGACCCGCACCGGCACGCGCAGCTCGGCGAGCTCGAAATAACCGGCCGGCACCATCGCGTTCTGCTCGTCGAGCTGCTGGCGCACCTGCGCCGGCGAGATGCCGAGGGTCGCCAGCCGGGTGTTGTCCAGCTCCACCCAGATGCGCTCGTCCTGGACCCCGAACAGCGCCACCTTGCCGACGTCCGGCACGCGCTCGAGTTGCAGCTGCAGGCGCTTGGCCCAGTCGTGCAGCAGGGCCGGCTCGAAGCCCTCGCCGGTCAGCGCGTACAGGTTGCCCCAGGTATCGCCGAACTCATCGTTGAAGAACGGGCCGACGATGTCGCGCGGCAGCTGCGGCCGCAGGTCGCCGATCTTCTTGCGGATCTGGTAGTTCAGCTCGGGGATCTCGCCCGAGCGCATCGAGTCACGGGCGGCGAAGATCACCTGCGACTCGCCGGCGCGCGAGTAGGAGCGGACGAACTCGTAATCCCCGGTTTCCATCACCTTGCGTTCGATCGGCTCGGTGACCTGCCGTGCAACCTGGCGGGCGTCGGCCCCCGGCCACAGGGTGTGGATCACCATCACCTTGAAAGTGAACTCCGGATCCTCGCTGCGGCCCAGGTTGCGATACGAGAACGCGCCGGCGACCGCCGCCACCAGCATCGCGTACACCACCAGGCTGCGGTGCCGCAGCGCCCAGGCGGAGAGGTTGAATCCCATGGTCAGGGAGCCCCGTCCGCAGCCGGCCCCGACGCCGGGGCGACGCCCGCGTCGGTGCCGGGCCGCACGCTACGACCCTCGCGGTCCACCGCACGGACCGCCATGCCGTCGCGAAGCAGATGGCCGCCGGCGGCGACCGCCCACTCGCCCGGGCGCAAGCCCGATGTGACCGGAACGCCATCCGCGGCGTAGGCGCCGGCCTCCACCGGGCGCAACTCGAGCGTGGAGTCCGGGCCAAGCACGAACACGGCCTGGCCGCCGTCCGGGCCCGGCTGCAGCGCGGCCAGCGGGACGCTCGGCGCGGCGCCGGACTCCGGCAGGAACACGCGCACGCTCTGGCCCAACTCCACGGTGCCGGCAGGCGCATCGAGCGTGGCCCGTACCTGCCAGGTACGGGTGGTCGGGTCGGCCGCCGGGGCGACCTCCCGGACCACGGCGTCCAGCCGCTCGCCCTCGCCGCTCCACGGCTCGACCTGGACCGGGTCGCCTGGCCGGATCGACTGAACCTGCCCTTCCGCGACCGCGAACACGGCTTCCCGGTCGCCATCCGCCGCCAGGGTGAAGACCGCCTGCCCGGCGCCGAGCACCTGGCCGACCTCGGCGTGCAGCGCGGCGATCACCCCATCGGCGGGCGCCAGCAGGCGGGTATGCGCGGCCTGGTTGCCGGCCAGCTCCAGTTCGGCCCGGGCGGCGTCGACCTGGCCCTGCGCGGCGATGGCGGCGGCGTTCTGGGTGTCGAGTGTCGACTGGCTGACCAGCTGGTCCTCGGCCAGCACGCGGAAGCGCGCCTGGTCGGCCCGCGCGCGGCCCAGTTCGGCCTGTGCCGCGGCAAGCTGGGCGCGGGCGGCTCGCTCGCGCGCGGCGAGGTCATCCGGGTCCAGCCGCGCGAGCACCTGGCCACGCTCCACCCGGTCACCCACCTCGGCCGGCCGCGCCACCATCCGGCCGCCCACCTGGAAACCGAGCTGGGTTTCGTGGCGGGCCCGGATCTCACCGGCCAGCGAAGCCGACTGCCCGGTACCGGTGCCGACCCGTGCCACCAGCACGGTACGGGGCGCTTCCGGGTCCTTGTCTTCGCCCCCGCACGACGCCAGCATCAGCGTGGCCAACAACGCGCCGGCGGCACCGTGCAACCAGCGACTGGACTTCTCGGCGGCACGCATGGGAACTCCTGTCAGGGGCGGGCTGCGGCGGACTCTAATATAGAACCGGGTGGTATGGTATTTCGCGTGAACACCGAACCCGCCTCCGCCCCCGAGTCCTCCGATCCCGCGGCGGAAGCGCCGCCGCGCAGCCCGGGACGACCCAAGGACATGGCCAAGCGCGCCGCGATCCTCGAAGCCGCCACTGAGCTGTTCGTCGAAAAGGGCTACGAAGGCACCAGCATGGAGGCGGTGGCCGCCGCCGCCGGGGTTTCCAAGCTCACGGTCTACAGCCACTTCGGCAACAAGCAGGGGCTGTTCGTGGAGGCGGTGCGCGACCACTGCGCGAAGATGCTGCCCGAGTCCCTGTTTGCCCGTTCGCCCGAGACGCCGCTCGCCGAGCGCCTGCTGTCGCTGGCGCGGGCGATCAACGCCCTGGTGACCAGCCGCGAGGCGATCGCCGCCAACCGCATGCTCGGCGCGCCCGGCATGGCCGGCTCGGAAGAGGCCCGCCTCTACTGGGAGGCCGCCCCGGCGCGCCTGCTGGCCGACATGGAAGCGCTGCTCGCCCGGCGCGCCGCGCTTGGCGAACTGCGCCTGGACCCCGCGGACACAGAGGGGGTGGCGAACGCCGCCTGCCAGTTCATCGCCCTGCTCACCGGACCGCGCCAGGTCCGCCTGGTGCTGGGCTGCGACCCTGCGCCGGTGGACCCGGACGCCCACGTCGCCGCGGCGGTCGACACCTTCCTGCGGGCCTGGGCCACGCGTCCGCCGGCAAGCTGAACAAGCAGCGCCCATGACCGAGGTCGTGGTGACTAATGGCACTGAATGGGGCCGACGGGTACGGCGATGCTGGGCCCCGTCGTGGCGGCCTGCAGGGCGCCCGGGTCGGTAGAATAAAAGGTTGTCCGCGAACCCGAGATCCTTCCCCCGATGAACAGCTTCGATTTCACCACCGCCCGCCAGCTGATGGTGGAGCAGCAGATCCGCCCCTGGAACGTGCTGGATCCGCGCGTGCTGGAGGTTCTGGTGGAGGTGCCCCGCGAGGAGTACGTCATGGCCGACCAGCGCGAGCTGGCCTACGCCGACGTCACCCTGCCGCTGGCGCATGGCGAAGTGATCACCAAGCCGGTGGTCCAGGCACGTGCGCTCGAGGCGCTCCTCGTCGGCCCGGAAGAGGACGTGCTGGAGATCGGCACCGGCAGTGGCTACCTGACCGATTGCCTGTCCCGGCTGGCCCGCGAGGTGGTCAGCATCGAACGCCACGCCGACCTCGCCGATGCGGCCCGCGAGCGCCTGGCCCGCCAGGCCCGCGCCAACGTGCGCGTGCAGCATGCCGACGCGTTCGGCTTCGAGCCCGGCCGCGAGTTCGACGTGGTGTGCGTCACCGGCGCGGTGACCGAGATCCCCGAATCCTTCCTGCAGTGGCTCAAGCCCGGCGGCCGCATGTTCATCGTGCGCGGCCGCGAGCCGGCCATGGAAGCCGTACTGGTCCGCAAGCAGGTCAACGGCATGCACGTGGAATCGCTGTTCGAGACCGATGTCCCCTATCTCGCCGGCGCCGAGCCGGTGCCTGCCTTCGAGTTCTGATTGATGACCCTGCGCCCGCTCGCCCTCGCCGCCGCCCTCGCCGCCCTGCTGCCGTTGCAGGCCGGCGCCACCGACCTGATGGACACCTGGGAGCTGGCCCGCCAGGGCGATCCGCAGCTGTCGATCGCCGAGTCAAACCGGCTGGCGACCCGCGAGGGCGCGGTGCAGGCACGGGCGCAGATGCTGCCGCAGCTGTCCGGCACCGCGCGGCTCAGCCGCAGCGAGAGCAAGGGTCCGGCAAGCACGACGCAGTTCGACCCGGTGACCGGCGAGCCGGTCACCTACACCGGCAACACCGATCGCGAGAGCACGACCCGCAGCTATGGGGTCGACGTCAACCAGATGGTGTTCGACCGTTCGCGCTTCACCACCCTGCGCAGCGAGCGCGCGCTCAGCCAGGCCGCCGACTTCGACCTGGAGGCGGCCGGGCAGAACCTGATCACCCGCACCTCCGCGGCCTACTTCAACGTGCTGGTGCAGCTGGAGACCCTGGCCGCCGCCGAGGCCGCCGAGGCCGCGCTGCAGAAGCAGTTCGACTTCGCCTCGCGGCGCCTGGACGTCGGCCTGGCACCGATCACCGACGTGCACGAGGCGCGCGCCCAGTACGACGCCGCGCGCGCCAACACGATCCTGGCCCGCAACGCGGTGGCCGACGCCTACCAGGCGCTGGCGGAGATCACCGGGGTCGAGGTGCGCAACCTCAAGGGCCTGCCGGACGACTTCCAGCCGCGCCTGCCGGTGACCGGCGACGTTGACGAGTGGGTCGCCACCGCGGTCGGCAACAACCCGTCGCTGCAAGCGGCGGAGTTCGCCCTGCAGGCGGCCGAAGCCAACGTCGACACGGCCCGCTCCGGCCACTGGCCGACGCTGTACCTGGGCGGCGGCTATTCGGACTCGGCCACCTGGGGCACCCAGACCTTCAGCGCCGACGGCCTGCCGTTCGACGCGACCAACCCGATCGGCTCGGAGAGCCGCGGACCGAACGTCAGCCTCACCCTGCAGGTGCCGATCTTCAACGGCGGCGCGACCCGCTCAAGGGTCCGGCAAGCCATCGCCCGCCGCGACGTGGCCGGCGACCAGCTGGTGCAGGAGCGCCGGCAGCTCGAGCGCAACACCCGCAACGCCTACCAGACGGTGGTCGCCGGCATCAGCGAGGTCGAGGCGCGCCGGCTGGCACTGGTCTCGGCCCAGGCCGCCTACGACGCGTCGCAGGTCGGACTGGAAGTCGGCACCCGCACCGTGCTGGACGTGCTGAACAACCAGCAGAACCTGTTCCAGGCCCAGCAGGCCTACGCCCAGGCGCGCTACAACCACCTGCAGCAGCGCCTGCTGCTGGAGCAGGCCGCCGGGACGCTCGATGCCGAGGACCTGCGCGAGATCAACCGGCTGCTGACCGCCGACGCCGAGGCCCGCGTGCAGGGCCAGCTGCCCTACTAGTTCCCCGGCAGTACCGGGCGCAGCAGCACCAGGGTCTGCGCCAGGGCACCCCGGCCGCTCTCCACCAGTTCGCGGCCGGCATCGACCATCGCACCACGGGCCTCCGGGTCGTCCAGCAACGACGCCAGCGCGGCGCATACCTGGTCCTGGTCGGCCCCGATCCGCAGCGCACCGCTGTCCAGCATGCGGCGGGAAATCTCGGCGAAGTTGTGCAGGTGCGGACCGGTCACGATCGGCGTGCCGGCGGCCGCCGGTTCGAGCAGGTTATGCCCGCCGATCGGCTGCAGGCTGCCGCCGACGAAGGTGACGTCCGCCGCGGCGTAGAACGGCACCAGCTCGCCCAGCGTGTCGATCACGAACACCGCATCGTCCGGTCCCGGCCAGCGCCCGCGCGATCGCGTCGACACGTTCCAGCCTGCGGCACGGGCCTGCGAGGCGACCACGCTGAAGCGCTCGGGGTGCCGCGGTGCCCACAGCAACAACAGGTCGGGGAAGCGCGCGCGCAGGCTGCGGTGCATGGCAAGGACCGCGGCCTCTTCCTCCTCGTGGGTGCTGGCCGCGATCCAGGCCGGCCGGCCGCCGGACTGGCCCCGGCATTCGGCGGCAAACGCCTCCAGGCCATCGGGCACCGCTACGTCGTATTTCAGGTTGCCGACCTCGCGCACCTGCTCGCTGCGGGCCCCCAGGCGCACGAAGCGCACTGCGTCGGCCAGGGATTGCGCCGCCACCACGCGCACGGTGCGCAATGCGCGCCCGACCAGCGGCGCCAGCATCCGGTAGCCGCGCAGCGACCGCTCCGACAGTCGGGCGTTGAGGATGAAGACCGGCACCTGCCGGTCGCGGCAGCCGAACAGCAGGTTCGGCCACAGCTCGGTTTCCATGATCAGCGCGGCATGCGGGCGGTAGTGGTCGAGGAACCGGCCGACCGCACCGGGCAGGTCGTACGGCAGGTAGACGTGCTCGATGTCATGGCCCCACAACGCGCGCACCCGCTCGGAGCCGGTCGGGGTGATCGTGGTCACCAGCAGCCGCAGGTCCGGGCGCCCCCGGCGCAGGGCATTGACCACCGGCACGGCAGCGTTGACCTCCCCGACCGAGACCGCGTGCAGCCACAGCACCGGCGGCCCCGGCCGGCGGTGGTAGCGGGCGTAGCGTTCACTCCAGCGGTGCAGGTAGGCCTGCTGCCTGAAGCCGCGCCAGATCAGGTGGTACACGGTCACCGGCACCAGCAGGTACAGCACTGCCGAGTACAGGCCGCGCAGCAGGCGCTCGAGGGGGTCTTTCCGCATGCGGGGCAGGATACTTCAGCGCCGGCGCTCATCCTGCCCACCCCACCCCGCCTAGAATGGCGGCAATGGCTGAAACCGACTCCCCCACCTCCCCCGGCCCGGCGCCGCGCGGGCTTCGCCACTGGCCGCACTGGCTGCTGCTCGGCCTGGCGGTTGGCGCCGCACGCCTGCCCTGGGGCCTGCAGCGCGCGTTGGGCGGCCTGCTCGGCCGGCTGGCATTCCTGTTGGCGGGTGATCGCCGCGAGGCGGCGCGCACCAACCTGGCGTTGTGCTTCCCGGCGATGCCGGAAGCCGAGCGGGAGGCGTTGCTGCGCGCCTCCTTCCGCGACCTCGGTGTCGGCCTGTTCGAGTTCGGCCGCGCCTGGTGGGGCAACGTGGAGCCGATGCGGCGCACGGTGCGCATCGAAGGCCTGGAAGCGGTGGAGGCGATCCGCGCCACGGGCCGCGGCGTCCTGCTGGTGTCAGGCCACTTCATGACCCTGGAGATGTGCGGCCGGCTGATGTGCGACCACCTGCCGCTGGCCGGCATGTACCGCCGCCACCGCGGCGCGGTGATGGAGTGGGCGGTCAAGCGTGGGCGGCTGCGCTACGCGGCGGCCATGTTCGGCAACCACGAGCTGCGCCCTGCCATGCGCCACCTGAAAAAAGGCGGGATGCTCTGGTACGCGCCCGACCAGGACATGCGCGGCAAGGAGACGGTGTTCGTGCCCTTCTTCGGTGTGCCGGCGGCGACCATCACCGCCACCCACCAGTTCGCCCGCATGACCGGTTGTGCCGTGGTGCCGTTCTTCCACCGCCGCGAGGGCGCCGACTACGTCGTGGCGCTGGGCGAGCCACTGGCGGACTTCCCGTCCGCCGACGTGGTTGCCGACACCGCGCGGGTCAACGCGGCGATCGAGGAGATGGTCCGCCAGGCACCCAGCCAGTACCTGTGGATCCACCGCCGCTTCAAGCGGCGGCCGGAAGGAATGGACGCGCCCTACCGCTGAGTGGCCGCGACCGGCGCCGGCTCACGCGAGAGCAGGCTGCCCGCGTACAAGGCCGCCAGCAGCAGGGTGAACCCGCCCCAGAAGGTCGAATAGAACGCCAGGTGGGTGTTGAGCGGGAACACCGTCACCGCCAGCGCCCACATCGCGGGCCGGGCCCGTTCGCGGGCCGCCTCGTCGGCGAAGCGCCAGGCGCGCCAGGCCAGTGCCGCACCCGCCAGCCATAACAGCAGGCCGAAACCGCCGGTTTCGCTGAGCACCTCCAGCACGATCTGGTGGGCGTGGAAGGCCGGCCCCTCGCCCCACGCAGGCACTTCCTCGGGGGTCGGGTCGCAAGCCGGGAACGCCTCGCGGAAGCCGCGCGCACCGACCCCGTTGAACGGATGCTCCCGCGCCATGCACAGGGCCGAGCCCCAGATCCGTGCACGCCCCGACAGCGCTTCGTCGACGCCATCGCTGTCGCCCTGCACCATCTGGGCGGTGCGTGCGACCCGCTCGCGCACGTCCGGCGAAGCCACCGTCAGCGTGCCCAGCAGCACCGCACCGATGCCGAACACCGCGAGCAAGCGGCGCCAGCCCAGCAGGCGCCAGCCGGAGACCGCCAGCACCAGCGCGTAGGTCAGCCAGGACGCACGCGAGCCGGCCAGCAGCACCACCACGCCGATCGCCGCGGCCGTCACCAGCCACCCGGCCATGCCCAGCCGCCGCCCGGTCCAGAACAGGGCGAACGGCGACAGGCTGGCGAGCACGATGCCCAGCTTCAGGTTGCACGGGCCGAGGATGCCGCTGAGCCGGTCGGCCACCGCAATCTCGTCGGCGCTGCACATGCCGCGTCCGCTGATCAGCTGTTTGACCGAATCAATGCCGAAGAACAGCGGACTGGTGCCGGTGAGCGCCTGCGCCAGCGCATCGACGGTCCACACCGCCACGATGACCGCCAGCCCGCCAAAGGTGATCCGCCGCCCGCGCCGGTTGGCGACCGCCGAGGCCACGAGCCACAGGAACGGCAGGTAGCGCAGGTCGACCGCGGCCTCGCGCAGGGCGCGCGCCGGGTCGACCGAATCGAACGCGGACACCAGTTCTGGCAGCCAGTACGCGAAGAACAACACGCTGGTGAGCGCCCAGGCCTGGTGGCTGAGCAGCGCGATGCCGCCGCGGAAGCGCGAGGCGACCAGGCGGTAGATCGCCATCAGTGCGCCCAGCACCAGCACGCCTTCGGCGTACCCCGGTGCCGGCCACAAGGCGACGTGGGCCAGGATCCAGGCCGGGGCCCAGCGCCAGCCGACGGACGGCTCGTGGCCCGGGGAAGCGGGCGTGGGGGGGATCGAATCAGTCTGCGAGTTCGGCATAGATGGCAAGCGTGGCGCCCTGCATCGCGTCCAGTGTGTAGGGGATCGTATCCGGGGGCGGTGGCGGGTGGTCGAGCAAGCGCACTGCCGCCGCCTCCAGCGCGGAACGGTCGAACGGGGCCACCGCGCCGCCGGGCTGCAGTTCGCCCAGCAACTCACCGACCCCGCCATGGTCCCAGCCCAGCACCGGCCGGCCCACCGACAGCGCCTCGAGCACCGTGCGGCCGAAGGCCTCGGGTTTGCGCGAGAGCTGCAGCACCAGGTCGCTGGCGGCGTAGGCACGGGCGATCGACGCGGTCGCCGCGCTCAGGACCACGGCATCGGCCAGGCCCAGGCGGGTGGCCATCTCCTCCAGTTCGCCGAGGTACGCACCGCGCCCGGCCTGCCGGCTACCCGGCAGCCACAGGCGCGCGTCACGGCCGTCGGCACGCAGTCGTGCCAGCAACTGCAGCGCGTCCGAGTGGCCCTTCAGCCGGGTGCCGCGACCGGGCATCAACAGCAACGGGCCGGTACCGGCGAGCGCCGGGAACTGCTCCGCGACGGCGGCCCGCGCGCCCGGGTCGGATCCGGAGACACGAGGAAACGCAGCCGGGTCGATGCCGCGCGGAACCACGCGCAGCCGGGCCGGATCAGTGTCCGGGTAATGCCGCAGCACGTAGTCGCGCACCGTGGCGGACACGCAGATCACCCGCTCGCCGGCGACCATCACCCGGCTGTAGCGCGACGGCGAGTTCAGCCCGTGGACCGTGGTTACCAGACGCGGGCGGCGCGGCGCGGCGAGCCCCCGCAGTGCCAGTCGCGCAACCCAGGCCGGCAGGCGCGAGCGCACGTGCAGGATGTCGGGCTGTTCGTGCTCGATCAGCCGGCGCAGCGCGGGTGCGCGGACCAGGCTGGCCAGCGACTTGCGCCCGGTGTCGAGGCGCACATGCCTGGCACCGGACGCTTCCAGCTGCGGCACCAGCCGCCCGCCCGCGGAGACAACCAGGGACTCGTGCCCTGCACGCACCAGCGCGTCGGCGATCTCCAGGGTGGACCGCTCGACCCCGCCGGAATCGAGCGCCGGCAGCAGTTGCAGGACTTTCAGCCGGCGCACGCAGGCGCTGGCTCAGTCAGCCAGCACGAAGTGCGCGCTGCAGTACGGGCAGTCGGCTTCTCCGGTGGCCTCGATCGGCAGGTAGACCCGCGGATGCGAGTTCCACAGCGCCATCTCGGGCAGCGGGCAGCTCAGCGGCAGGTCGGCGCGGCTGATGGTGTAGCTGCGCTCGGCGTTGGCCTGGACGGGATGATCCTGGGTGACGGTCATGGGGGGACTCGACGGTAAAAATTGAACGCCGTCATTGTAGGGCGCAATGGCCGGTGGCGTATCGCGCGGGGACCTGTCCTCGGCTTCCAGCATGCCGGCCCTGCGCCGACACATTCCGGCGCAGTACGCCGCGCGGATGGCAGTCGCGGCCTAGGAGGCCCCGCCCGCGCCGGGCAGTTCGAACAGCAGCGCCTCGCCCCCGGCGCCGCCACCGGCCAGCACCAGGGCACCGGCTTCGTCGGACAGGCCGACCGCGTCACCGGCCTGCAGGAGCTGTCCACCGGATTCGAACGCGCCGGTTGCCACGTGCAACCAGTAGCGCTGCGCCGGATCCAGATCGAACGCGGCTTCATGGCCGGGCTGCAGGGACAAGCGATAGAGGCGTGCCTGCTGGCGGATCGCCAGGCTGCCCGCGGCGCCGTCCGGCGAGGCGAGCAGCTCCCAGCCCTGCGCGCGGCTGGCGGGCCGGTGGGCATAGGCCGGGGTGGCGTTTACCCGGTCCGGCTGGATCCACACCTGCAGGAAGTGCACCGGCTCCTCGTCGGAGGCGTTGTACTCGCTGTGTTCCACCCCGTGCCCGGCGCTCATCTACTGCAGCTCGCCGGGCCCGATCACGCCTTCCGCGCCGCTGCTGTCGCGGTGCGCCAGCCGACCGGCAAGCACGTAACTGAGGATCTCCATGTTGGCGTGCCGGTGCGGGGCGAACCCGGCGCCTGGCGCGACCCGGTCCTCGTTGATCACCCGCAACACCCCGAAACCGGTCCAGTCCGGGTCCCAGTACTGGCCGAACGAAAAGCTGTGGCGACTTTCGAGCCACTCCGCCGCGGCCGGACCACGGCCGCGGCTGGCGGCGGGGCGCTGGATGATCATCGACGCGGCTTACTCGCTTTCAGGCGCCGGGACGGTCGCCTCGGTGGTGATGCGCAGCTTCAGCTCGTCGCTGACCGTCGGCGCGTACATGCCCAGTCCGAAGTCGCTGCGCAGGATGGTGGCCTCGGCATCGAAACCGGCCGCCGGCTGCCCGGTCATGGCGTGGGTGCCGACCCCGTTGACGGTGACCGCCAGGTCGACCGGCCTGGTGACGCCGTGCATGGTCAGGTCGCCGGTGACGCGCAGCCGGTTCGCGCCCAGTGCCTTGACGGCGGTGCTCTTGAAGGTGACTTCGGGGTACCGCGCGGCATCGAAGAAGTCGGCGGTGAGCAGGTGCTCGTTGAACGCCTCGACGCCGGAGTCCATGCCCGACAGCGGGATGGTCACCTGCACCGAGGAGGCTTCGACGTTCTCGGGGTCGTAGGTGACGGTGCCGTCGATCTGGCCGAAGTGGATGCTGGGGTTGGAGAACCCGAAATGGTTCCACTGCGCCGTCACCTGGGTGTGCGCGGGGTCCATGGTGTAGGTGATCGCCTCGGCCTGGGCGACGGTGGTGGCGCCGGCGAGCGCGGCGGCAAGGACGAGCTGCTTGAACATGGTCGGTCTCCAGGTTCCGCGGGTTGCGGGGATCAGAGGATGCGCGCGGCCTCGTCGAAGGGCAGTCGCGGTGAGCGCGGGAACAGCTTGGCTGGATCGCCGTATCCCAGGTTGACCAGCAGGTTGGAGCGGATCCGGGTGCCGGCGAAGAACTCGGCATCGACCTTCGCATTGTCGAACCCGGTCATCGGCCCGGTGTCCAGCCCCAGCGCACGGGCCGCGAGGATCAGGTAGGCGCCCTGCATGCTGGCGTTCTGCAGGCCGATGCGGTCGAGGGCGGCATCGTCGGCGCCGGCGAACCAGGCTTTCGCATCGGTGTGCGGGAACAGGAACGGGAGCTTCTCGGCGAAATCCAGGTCGTGGCCGACGATCACCGTCACCGGGGCGGCCAGGGTCTTGTCCAGATTGCCCTCGCTCAGCGCAGGCTTCAGCCGCTGCTTGGCCTCGGGCGAACGCACGAACACGAAGCGCGCCGGGCCCATGTTGGCACTGGTGGGGCCCCACTTGAGCACGTCGTAGAGCTCGCGCAGGGTGTCCTCTCCCACCTCGCCGCCGAGCACGTTGTGGGTGCGGGCGGTGCGGAACAGGCGGTCGAGGGACTGGGCGCCGAGTGCGTCTTGCGGATTCATTGCGTCTGGATCTCCGGTTTGGGCCGCATGATGCCGCGGCAGGCGGACAAGTGTAGGGTCACCTGGAAGGGCTCAAAGGGGACGGCCCGGAACATATTGCGAACACACGTGGAACAATCGATGCCCGGATCTCCTGTTTGGACCATCACCGATGGGAATGCGGGGAACGTGCGCCAGGCCCACGCACTTGCGGCGGCGCTCGGCAGGCCGATCCGCGACTGGTCCCTGGCGCCGCGTGCGCCTTGGCGCTGGACCGCGCCCCGACGGCTTCCGGCAGACCACGTGGCGTTCGGGCGGGACTTCGCCGATGCGCTGGCGGCGCCTCCCGGGCTGGCGATCGGCTGCGGCCGACAGTCCGCGCTGGCGACCCGGCTGCTGCGCGCGAGAGGAACCCGGGTGGTTCAGATCCTCGACCCGCGCCTGGATCCGCGGCACTGGGACCTGGTGGTCGCGCCAGAGCACGACGGCCTGGACGGCCCCAACGTGATCCGGCTGCTGGGCAGCCTGCATCCGGTGGACGAGGCCTGGCTCGCCCAGGCCCACGCCCACTACACCGCGCTGGCGACCCTGCCGCGCCCGCGCACCAGCCTGCTGCTGGGCGGCAACAGCGGCCACGCACGGCTCGACGAGGCGTTCCTGCACGCCACCCTCGACGTGCTGCTGCGGCAACTCAGGCAGGAGGGGGGCAGCCTGATGGCGACCACCTCGCGGCGCACCCCGGCGGGCTTCGCCGAGCAGCTGCGCAAGCGGCTGGCCGGCTACGAGAGCCTGGTCTGGACCGGTCCCAGGGACGGCGCCAATCCGTACCCGGGGCTGCTCGCCCATGCCGACCGGATCGTCTGCACCGGCGATTCGGTGAACATGCTGTCGGAGGCCTGCGCCACCGCGGTTCCGGTGCATGTCGCCGGGATCGAGCGCATCCGCGGCCGGCCACGGCGCTACATCGAGAGCCTGCTTGGCAGCGGCCGCGCCCGGCCGCTCGGGGAGCGGATGGACGGCTACGCAGTCACTCCGCTGCGCGAGACGGCCCGGGTGGCGGCCGAGGTGGAGCGTCGGCTGCGGAGCTGAGCACCGCCTGGACCGCCGTGTTCACCGCGGCATCCGGCACCACGACCCGGCTCCTGTGGTCCAGCGAGCAGTCCAGCGCACGGCGCAGCAGGGTCGCATGCGCCTCGCGCAGGGCCTGCCCGCGCCCAGGCGGCAGCAGGCCGGCATCGACACAGGCCGCCAGCAAGCCGTCGCTGTCGCGCGGCCGCAGCAGACCGCCCACCCGCGAGCCGTGGGCGAGGACCTGCGCCTGCAGCATGAACTCCAGGTCGACCAGCCCGCCCCGGCCATGCTTCAGGTCGAAGCGCGCCGGTCCCGCGCCGCTTTCACCCACGCTCCGGTCCAGCTCGGAGCGCATCCGCTCGCGCATCGCCCCGACTTCCGCCAGCACGGCCGCAGGATCGCGGGGACGGGACAGGACCTCGGCCCGGACCTGCTCGAAATCCGCGCACAACGACGGTTCGCCGGCGACGCAGCGCGCACGTACCAGGGCCTGGTGCTCCCAGGTCCAGGCACGCTGCAACTGGTAGTCACGGTAGCTGGCCAACGAGGACACCAGCAGCCCGGTGGCGCCATCGGGCCGCAGGCGCACATCCACCTCGTAGAGGTTGCCGGCAGCCGACGGCGTGCCCAGCAGGGCCACCAGCTTCTGCGCCAGGCGCGCGAACCAGCGCTGCGCCTCCAGTGGCCGGCCCCCATCCGACAGCGTCCCGGACGGTGCGTCGTAGAGGAACACCAGGTCCAGGTCCGAACCGAAGCCCAGCTCGGCCGCCCCGAGGCTGCCATACCCGAGCACCGCGAACCGTGCGTGGTCGAGCGTGCCGTGCGCGGCGGCCATCTCCTGCCAGGCGAGTGACAACACCCGGGCCACCACCCCGTCGGCAAGCCAGGCCAGCTGGCGCGCACTCTCGACCGCACCCTGGCGGCCGTCGCGCAACGCCATGGCGATCCGGAACCCCAGCGCCTGGCGGGTTTCGTTGAGGGCATGCAGGACCCTCTCCACGTCGCGCCCTTCCGCGCCACCGGCCCGTGCACATGCCGCGAGCAGCCCTTCGCGGTCGGGAAGCGGACCGGAGACCCGGCTGTCGAGCAACTCGTCGAGCAGTAGCGGATGGGCGGCCAGCCGCTCGGCCAGCAGGGCGCTGTGGGCAACCACGTCGACCACCCGCTCCAGCGCGTCCGGCTGCTCGTCGAGCAGGGCCAGGTAGGCACTGCGGCGCAGGATGTTCTGCAGCATCGCGATCAGCCGGCGCAAGGCCAGCTGCGCCTGGCCGGAGTCGACCGCGCCCTGCAGCAGGGCCGGCAACACCCGGTCCAGCCTCGCCCGGCTGGCATCCGACAGCCCCTTCACCGCGGGTCCGCGGGCGAAGTCGCGCAACAGCGCGTCGGCCGCCTGCGGCTGGTCGAAGCCGGCGGCGGCGAGGTCCTCGGCACTCCCCGCCTCCGGCAGCGCGCGCCAGTAGACCGCCAGTGCCTCGGGGGCCCGCGACTGCTCGCGGCCACCCAGCAAGGCGTCGAACTCGGCGCCCACCAGGGCGCGGTGATGCTCCAGGTCGGCACGCAAGGAGGCCCAGTCGGGGTAGTCCAGCCCGCAGGCGATGCGCGCCCGGTCGAGCGGCTCGTCGGGGAGCGCATGCACCTGGTCGTCGCGCAGCATCTGCAGGCGGTTCTCGAGCCGGCGCAGGAACCGGTAGGCGGCGCCCAGCGCTTGCACCGCTTCGGGCTCGATGTGGTGCGCCTGCAGCAGCGCCTCCAGGGCAGGCAGCAGGCCGCGCCGCCGCAGCGCCGGCTCGCGCCCGCCACGGATCAGCTGCAGCGCCTGGACCAGGAACTCGATTTCGCGGATCCCGCCGGGTCCGCGCTTGATGTCATCGGCCAGTTCGCGGCGCGCGACCTCGGCACTGACCGCCGCCTTCATGTCGCGCAGGCCTTCCAGTGCCCCGAAGTCCAGGTAACGCCGGTAGACGAAGGGCCGCAGGATCTCGAGGAACGCCTCGCCGCCGGCCACGTCGCCCGCCACCGGCCGGGCCTTCTGCCAGGCGTAGCGTTCCCAGTCACGGCCCTCCTGCTGGAAGTAGAGTTCCATTGCGGCCAGCGACCAGGCGCTGCGGCCCGTGCTGCCATACGGCCGCAGCCGCAGGTCCACCCGGTGGCAGAAGCCATCGGCGGTGTGCTCGCCGAGCAGGCGCGCCAGCTGCTGTCCCAGGCGCGAGAAATAGGGCTCCGCCGCCAGTGGCCGGGGGCCGTCGCTGGCCTCGGCCAGGTCGTCGGAGTCGTAGCCGTAGACCAGGTCGACGTCGGAACTGAAGTTGAGCTCGCCGCCGCCCAGCTTTCCCAGCGCGAACACGATCAATCGCCGCCGCTGGCCGTCGCGGGTACGCATCACCCCATGGCGGGCAGCGAAATCCAGTTCGCAGGCATCCAGGGCCAGGGTGAGGCATTGCTCCGCCAGCGCGGTGCTGCCGGCGAGCGTCTGGCCGACATCATCCAGGCCGTTGACGTCGCGCCACGCCAGCCGCGTTGACTCCGCCGCCCGGTAGCGGCGCAGCAGCGCCGGCCAACGGTCCACGCCGCCGGGCTCGAGCAGCGGCGCCGCGATCGGCTGCACCCCGTTGTCCTCCAGCAAGCGCCGCAGCAGCGAAGGCTCGCGCGCCAGCGTGTCGGCGGCGAAGTCACTGGCCACCAGCACCCGGCGCAGGCGTGGGTCGTCCACCGGCCCACCCACCGCGGCGGCGAGACGCGCCAGCCCGCGCTCGACGAGTGACTGCAGCAGCGGTTCGGACGGAGCGGCACTCATCGGTCCGGGATCATCGCACGCAGCCGCCGTGGCGAACCACAAAAAAGCCCGCCGCGGTCGAAACCGGTCGGCGGGCTTGCTCCCTCCCCCACGTCGGGATGCGGGTCGATCGTGAACGAAGTGTTAGCCAGGTTGCACGCTGCACTGCAAAACAGAACCGCGCGGGTCAGGAACGAAGCCGACCTGCAGCGGCCCTGGCGGGCCGGCGCCGGAAAAGGAAAGCCCCTGCATCGCTGCAGGGGCTCCCCGTATTGCGTGCTCCGCCCCGCCCTCCTCCGCGAGCGGGGAAGGCGGGGCGGGGTCGGCAGCAGGCTTCTTAGAAGCCCATGCCGCCCATGTCACCCATGCCGCCGCCGGCCGGCATCGCCGGCTCTTCCTTCTTCGGCAGCTCGGCCACCATGGCCTCGGTGGTGATCATCAGGCCGGCGATCGACGCGGCGTTCTGCAGCGCGGTGCGGGTCACCTTGGTCGGATCCAGGATGCCCAGCTCCAGCATGTCGCCGAACTGGCCGGTGGCGGCGTTGTAGCCGTACGCACCGGTGCCCTCGAAGACGCTGTTGAGGATCACCGAAGGCTCCTCGCCGGCGTTGCTGACGATCTCGCGCAGCGGGGCCTCCATCGCGCGCAGGGCGATGGTGATGCCGTGGTTCTGGTCCTCGTTGTCGCCCTTGAGGTCCTTGATCGCGGCCTTGGCGCGCAGCAGCGCGACGCCACCGCCCGGGACGATGCCCTCCTCGACCGCCGCACGGGTAGCGTGCAGGGCGTCCTCGACGCGGGCCTTCTTCTCCTTCATCTCGACCTCGGTGGCGGCACCGACCTTGATGACGGCCACGCCGCCGGCCAGCTTGGCCACGCGCTCCTGCAGCTTCTCGCGG
>Ga0079224_100002740_pt1 | contig 21695 bp, 21 predicted proteins | sample Stecom2015_FD_80414 | JGI IMG/M metagenome (GOLD analysis project Ga0079224, IMG submission 80414) | Agricultural soil microbial communities from Utah to study Nitrogen management - Steer compost 2015 | ecosystem: Environmental > Terrestrial > Soil > Agricultural land | place: USA: Utah...
GGGGACTGGAACAGCGGCAGCGCCAGCACGATCCGCGACCCGTCGGTGAAGCGCAGCTCCAGCCGGCGGCGCCAGGGTCCGCGGGGCCGGCGGCGGGCGGCCAGGAGGTCGTGCCGCGGCACCGACAGCACCGGCGTGAACCGCGGTGGGTCCGCGAACAGGGCGCGGCCGGCCAGCAGCAGCCGCTGGTCGGTCACGATGAGATGGTCGGCCCGGCCGCCCAGCCCCGCCAGCGCCTGGCGCATCCGGCGGGCGGTGGAGCCGGGCGGCCCCTGGCAGGTCCGCCCCCCGAGCAGGCGGTCGAACAGGGTACCGGGGCCGAGGCCGTCCAGCGCGACGATCAACATCACCGGCGCGAGCAGGGTGAAGAACAGGATCTTCCGCGCGGTGGTACGGGTGGCCGCGTCCCAGGTCCGGCGGAGCCGGCCGGTCCGCGGCACCACCTCGGCGGGGTCCAGCGGGCCCTGGTCGCCGAACGCGACCTGGGCCGCCCCCAGTTCGCGCAGCTCCTCGCCGGGGGCCAGCATGGCGCGGGCGGCGTCGCGTACGTCCTCGCCGCTGAGACTGCGCTCCAGCCTGCGGCGGCTCTCGTCGTGCTCGGCGGGGGTGGCCATGCCTCTCACGTGGTCTCTCACGCGGTCTCTTGCGCGGTCCGGTCGTCCTGGACCGGGAGTGTAGCCCAGCGGGGTCCCGACCGGCCGGCCATCGCGGGCGGCCCGCTTGAGACCACATTGGACCTGGCGGGGAAACCCGGCTGCGGCGCCGGCACCGGATGCCCTACGCTACGCGCGGACGTGGTGAGCGGCGCGCCGGCATCGCCGGTAGGCGTTCCGTAGCCGGTCCATGCCTAGGTGGCGACGGAGGATTCCGTCTCTGGTTCGACTCCAGAGCAAGGAGGCGCCCCGCGCCCGGCCCTTCGGGGCACCGGGCACCCGGCCCTGCGGGCTCGCCGCGCGGCGGAGTCCCCGCCGGGTGGTCGGGGGCGCGGGGCGGCTCCGCACGGACGCGGGAGGTGGCGGATGGCGACGGTCACGGTGATGGCGTACGAGCGGGTGGTTCGCCTCGTCGACGGCGAGGTGCGGGACGTGCTCGGCCCGGGCCGCCACCGCTACTGGCGGCGGCGCACCAACCTGTACCGGTTGGACATGCGACCGCGCCTGATCACAGTTTCCGGTCAGGAGATGCTCACCGCGGACGGGGTGTCGGTCCGGGTCACCATCGTGCTGCGGGCCACGATCGCCGACCCGGTGCGCTATCTGAGCGCCAGCCAGGAGCCGGTGTCCGAGGTGTACTCCGCGGCGCAGCAGGCGCTGCGCGCGGCCGTGGCGGGGCTGGACCTGGACGCGCTGCTCGGCGCGCGTACCAGTCTCGGCCCGGAGCTGCTCGCCCAGGTGCAGCAGAGCGCCGACCGGGTGGGCATGGCGGTGGACGAGGTCGCGGTGCGCGACGTGATGCTCCCCGGCGAGCTGCGGCGGGCGTTCGCGGACACGGTGCTGGCGCGGCAGCGCGGGCTCGCCGAACTGGAGCGGGCCCGGGCGGAGGCGGCGACGCTGCGGTCGCTGGCAAACACCGCGAAGCTGCTGGAGGAGCGGCCGGGCCTGCTGAAGCTGCGTACCCTGCAGGTGGCCGCGCGGGACGGCACCGAACTGCGGCTCACCCTGCCCGAGTAGCGCCACGCCGGGGCGGCGCCGGTCACCGGCCTACCATGGCGGCATGACAACGGTGGATCTACGCAGCGACACAGTGACCAGACCGACCGCGCCGATGCGGGACGCGATGGCCACCGCCGAGGTCGGCGACGACGTCTACGGCGAGGACCCGACCGTGCGCGCGCTCGAAGCCGAGGTGGCGGAGCGGTTCGGGCACGAGGCGGCGCTGTTCACCCCCAGCGGCACCATGGCCAACCAGCTCGCGCTGCAGGTGCTGGTGCCGCGCGGGGGTGAGCTGCTCTGCGACGCCGACGCCCACGTGGTCACCTACGAGAGCGGCGCCGCGGCCGCGTACGGCGGCATTTCCACCCGGACCTGGCCGGCGGCCGGCGCCGACCTGGACCCGGAGGTGGTGGCCGCGATGGTGCGGCCGGCGGGCTTCCACATGGTGCCGACCGCGGCGCTGGCGGTGGAGCAGACCCATCTGCGCGGTGGCGGGGCGGTGATCCCGCTGGCGGCGCTGCAAGCGATGCGCCGGGTGGCGGACGCCGCTGGCGTGCCGCTGCACTGCGACGGGGCGCGGATCTGGCACGCGCACGTCGCCGACGGGGTGCCGCTCTCGGAGTACGGGAAGCTGTGCGACACGGTGTCGGTGTGCCTGTCCAAAGGGCTCGGTGCCCCGGTCGGCTCGCTGCTGGTCTCGTCGGCCGCCCGCATCGCGCGGGCCCGGGAGTTGCGGGCGCGGCTGGGTGGCGCGATGCGGCAGGTGGGTATCCTCGCCGCCGCCGGCCGGTATGCGCTGCGCCACCACATCGACCGGCTCGCGGACGACCACGCCCGTGCCGCCCGCCTGGCCGAGGCGCTCGCCCCGTACGGGGTGGTGGAGCCGGAGCGGGTACGCACGAACGTGGTGGTGCTGGACCTGTCCAAGGCGGCGCTGGACACCGCGGCGTTGGTGGCCGCGGCCCGGGAGCGGGGGGTGCTGATCGGGGCGCTCGGGCCGAGACTGGCCCGGCTGGTCACCCACCTGGATGTCGACGACGCCGGCGTGGACCGGGCCTGCGAGGTGCTACCGGCGCTCCTGGCCGGTGGATCCGCGGCGCGGTGACGTGGCCCGGCCGCCTGTGCCAGGCTGTCAGGTATGAGCGACCTTGACGACCCGATCGATCCGCCGGGCGGCTGGCAGCGGGACCACACCGAACGGTACGTGGCTACCGATGGCGCCGACGGGCACCAGTGGCGGGGGGTCAACACCCTGTTGCTGACCACCCGTGGCCGCCGGTCCGGCAAGGCCCGCCGGACGCCGCTGATCTACGGCCGGGACGGCGATGAATACCTGGTAGTCGCCTCCGCCGGTGGCCAGCCGAAGCACCCGTCCTGGTACCTCAACCTGCGGGCGGACCCGCGGGTGCGGCTCCAGGTGGGCGCGGAGAAGTTCGACGCCGTGGCGCGTACCGCCAGCCCGCAGGAGAAGGCACGGCTGTGGCCGGTGATGACTGCGATCTGGCCGGCCTACGACGACTACCAGCGCAAGACCTCCCGGGAGATCCCGCTGGTCATCCTGTCCCGGGCGTAGCGCTCCCGCGGCCCGGCCCGCATGAACCTGGGGGCATGATCGCTCAGCGATCATGACCCCAGGTTCATGTTCGTCCACGGTCAGATAGGTGACCGGATTGACACGTGACTAGGAGGCCACCTAACATGGCTGGCATGACCGGCGACGACCGGGTGTTCAAGGCGCTGGCCGACCCGACCCGCCGGTTCCTGCTCGACCTGCTGTTCGCGCGTGACGGCCGCACGCTCACCGAACTGGAGTCTGAGCTGGAGATGACCCGATTCGGGGTAATGAAGCACCTACGGGTGCTCGAAGCAGCGGGTCTGGTGGTGACGCGCCGGTCGGGGCGGGAGAAGCTGCACTACCTGAACCCGGTCCCGATCCAGTTGATCCACGACCGGTGGATCAGCAAGTACCGCCAGCGCCGGGTGTCGGCCCTGGCGGACCTCAAACGAGAACTCGAAGACCGGGAACCCGGAGAGCCGGAACCCGGATCTCGATCAGGACAGGAGACCGATCATGGGCGGGGAGAACACGACACAGGTCTACCGGGTCTACATCAAGGCGAGCCCGGAGGCGATCTGGCGGGCGGTGACTGACCCGGACTGGACCGAGAAGTACGGCTACGGGGGCCGGACCTACTTCGAGCCGGACGTGCGGACCGGCGCCACCTTCCGCTCCGTCGCGGACGAGGAGATGCAGGCGGCCGGTATGCCGGAGGTGGTGCTGACCGGGGAGGTGCTGGAGGCCGACCCGCCGCGCAAGCTGGTCCTGGCCTGGCAGGCGCAGTGGGAGCCGAAGGAGCCGGCCACCCGGCTCACCTACGAGATCGCCGAGGGCGAGCAGGGGGTCACGTCGCTGACCGTGACCCACGAACTGGCGGGCGCGCCCAACCTGGCCGCCATGGTCGGTGGTGAGCTCGAGTCGCAGGGCGCCGGCGGTGGCTGGGCGATGGTGCTCAGCGACCTCAAGACGTTGCTGGAGACCGGCAAGGGCTTCCATGCCTGATCCGGCCGCGGTCACCGGGCCGGGTCAGCGCGCGCCCGCGTAGCGCTGCGCGGCCCGGGCCCGGGCTCTGGCCGCCTCCACCTCCCGGTCCCGGGGCGGGGCCTTGGTGACCAGGCGGTCCAGCAGCGTGCGGGTGGCCTCGGCCACCGCCTCGACCGCGGTGTCAAACGCCTCGGTGTTGGCCGCCGACGGCTTGCTGGTGCCGCTCACCTTCCGCACGTACTGCAGCGCGGCGGCCCGGATCTCCTCGTCCGTGGCCGGGGGCGCGAAGTTGTGGAGCACCCGGATGTTCCTGCACATCCCTCCAGCATGCCAGCGGGCACCGGCTTGACCTAGCCTGGCAGCAAGCCCCCGATCCGAGGAGTCCTCCGATGGCGTTGACCGACCTGACCCTGCCGGAACTCGAACGATACGCGCCGGAACGGGAAGAACCGCCCGACTTCGACGAGTTCTGGGCGCGTACCCTGGCCGAGGCCCGCGAGCACCCGATGAAGCCGAAGCTGGAGCTGGTGGACGCCGGGTTGCGCACGGTGGAGGTGCACGACCTGACGTTCCCCGGGTTCGCCGGGCACCCGATCCGCGGCTGGTTCGTCCGCCCGGCCGGGATCACCGGGGACCTGCCGTGCGTGGTCAGCTACATCGGCTACAACGGCGGCCGCGGGCTGCCGCACGACTGGCTGCTGTACGCCAGCGCGGGCTACGCCAACCTGGTGATGGACACCCGCGGCCAGGGCTCCGGATGGAGCCGCGGCGACACCCCGGACCGGGGCGCCGACCCGGTGGAGCCCCAGCACGCGGGCTTCGTGACCCGCGGCGTCGGCTCCCCGCAGACCTGGTACTACCGGCGGCTGGCCACCGACGCGGTGCGCGCGGTGGAGGCGGCGCGGGTGGCGCCGGGCGTGGACCCGGAACGGATAGCGGTCAGCGGCGCCAGCCAGGGTGGCGGGCTGGCGCTGGCCGCCGCCGGGCTCGCCGAGGGGGTCGCCGCGGTCATGCCCGACGTGCCGTTCCTGTGCCACTGGCGCCGCGCCCTGGAGGTCGCCACCGCAGACCCGTACCCGGAACTGGTCCGCTACTGCGCGGTGCAGCGGCACCGGATCGACCAGGTGCTCACCACGCTGTCGTACGTGGACGGCGTGAACTTCGCCGCCCGGGCCAGCGCGCCGGCACTGTTCAGCGTGGCGCTGATGGACCCGGTCTGCCCCCCGTCGACGGTCTACGCCGCGTACCACCACTACGCCGGGCCGAAGCGGATGCAGGTCTGGCCCTACAACGGCCACGAGGGCGGCCAGTCCTACCAGGAGGTCGAGAAGCTGGCGTTCCTGCGGGAGATGTTCGGCTGACCGCCGATGGCGAACATCATCAACCTGGACCGGGTCGCCAAGGGGTACGGGGTGGCCGGCCCCTTGCTCGCTGAGGTGTCGCTGGGCCTGGACGGCGCCGACCGGGTGGGTGTGGTCGGGTTGAACGGGGCCGGCAAGACCACCCTGCTGCGGCTGCTCAGCCTGGCCGAGCCGCCGGACTCCGGCCGGGTCACCCACCGCCGCGACCTGCGGGTGGCGGCCCTGCCGCAAGCGCTGGACCTGGCCGCGGACGCCACTGTCCGGGAGGTGGTGCTGGGCACCGCGTGGCTCGGTTCCGGCTTCGCCGCCGAACACGAATGGGCCGGGGACGCCGGTGTGCGTACCATCCTGGCCGGCCTGGGGCTGCCGGCGTTGGGGCTGGACGCGACCGTGGGGCGGATGTCCGGCGGCGAGCGGCGGCGGGTCGCGCTGGCCGCGTTGCTGGTCCGCGAGGCCGACGTGCTCCTGCTGGACGAGCCCACCAACCACCTGGACGTGGCCGGGGTGGACTGGCTCGCCCGGCACCTGCTGGCCCGGCGCGGGGCGCTGGTGGTGGTCACCCACGACCGCTGGTTCCTGGACGCCGTCTGCACCCGCACGTGGGAGGTCGCCGACCGCACGGTACGCGCCTACGAGGGCGGGTACGCGGCGTGGACGCTGGCGCGGGCGGAGCGGGAGCGGCAGGCCGCCGCGGCCGAGGCCCGCCGGCAGAACCTGCTGCGCAAGGAGATCGCCTGGCTGCGGCGCGGCCCGCCGGCGCGTACCTCGAAACCGCGGTTCCGGGTGGCGGCGGCCAACGCGCTGATCGCCGACGTCCCGCCGCCGCGCGACCCGGTGTCGCTGCGCCGGATGGCCACCGCCCGGCTGGGCCGGCAGGTGTACGAACTGGAGTCGGTGACCGTGCGGGTCGGGTCCGCGACGGTGCTGCGGGACGTGACCTGGCGGCTGGGACCGGGCGAACGGGTGGGGCTGCTCGGTGCGAACGGTTCCGGCAAGACCACGCTGCTGAAGCTGCTCGCCGGCGAGGTGGCACCGGCGCGGGGGAGCCGGGTGGTGGGCCGTACGGTCCGGCCCGGGTACCTGCCCCAGGAGCCGGGAGCGGCGCCGGAGCGGCTGCGCGTGCTGGAGGCGGTGGAGGAGGTCGCCCGCCGGGTGACCATCGGCGACCGGGAGTTGGCGGCGGCGCAGGTGGCGGAGGTGTTCGGTTTCCGGGGCGACCGGCTGTGGACACCCGTTGCCGACCTGTCCGGTGGGGAGCGCCGGCGGCTGGAGCTGTTGCGGCTGCTCGCCTCCGAGCCGAACGTGCTGCTGCTGGACGAGCCCACCAACGACCTGGACACCGACACGCTGGCCGCGCTGGAGGACCTGCTCGACTCCTGGCCGGGCACGCTGGTGGTGGCCAGCCACGACCGCTACCTGCTGGAGCGGGTCACGGATTCGGTCTACGGCTTGTTCGAGGGCCGGTTGGTCCATCTGCCCGGCGGGGTGGACGAGTACCTGGCGCGGGCCGCTCGCTCAGCCGCAGCGGGCGAGGCGGCGGGCGATCCCCCGGGCGCCCGGCAGCGGCGGGGCGCTCCGGCGGACCCGTCGCGAGCGCAGCCGGCGGGCCGGTCGGCGGGCCAGATCCGGGCCGCGCGCAAGGAACTGGCGCGGCTGGAGCGGCAGGTCGACAGGTTCGCGCAGCAGGAGGCCAGCCTGCACGAACAGCTCGCCACGCACGCCACCGACCACGTGAAGCTGACCGAACTGGACGCGGAGCTGGCCCAGGTACGCGCCGAGCGGGCCCGGGCGGAGGAGGCATGGCTGGCCCTGGCGGCGGAGCTGGAAGCGTCCGGGTAGGTAGATCCCCCCGCAGCCCCGCAGTGGCGGCCCCGCAGTGGCGGCCCCGCAGTGGCGGCCCCGCAGTGGCGGCCCCGCAGTGGCGGCCCCGCAGTGGCGGCCCGCGCTGGCGGGCCGATAGCGGCGAACGTTCTAGTAGAATGCGAACATGCTCTTCCGCATCGACCCGGCCGCGCCCACGCCGCTGGCCGAACAGATCGCGGCACAGGTCCGGGGAGCGATCGCCGACGGGCGGCTGCGGGCCGGCGAGCGGCTCCCCTCGGCCCGGGATCTCGCCGAGGCGCTCGACGTGAACATGCACACCGTGCTGCGGGCGTACGGGCAGTTGCGCGAGGAGGACCTGATCGAGTTGCGGCCCGGCCGCGGTGCCACGGTCCGGGGCACTGCCGCCGCCGGCCACGCCAGGCTGGTGCAGGCGGTGCTCGCCCTGCTGGCGGAGAGCCGCAAGCTGGGGCTGAGCGTGGAGGAGGTCATCGGCGAGGTGCGGAGGTTGTCCTGATGGTGGTCGAGCAGCCGGCCCGCTCCGGCACGTCCCGGTCTTGGGCGGTCGCGGTGCTGGTGGCGTTCCTGCCGGCGCTGGTGGTCGCGCTGAGCTATGTGCTGTGGCAGGCCAAGCTGCCTGACCCGATGCCCACCCACTGGAACGCGCGCGGGGAGGTGGACGGCACCACCGCGGTCGCCATCTTCCTCAGCGCCATGCTGGCGGTAGCGGCCGCCGGCGGGTTGCTGGGGTTGGTGGCGGCGGTGGCCACCGGCATGCGCGGGTGGACCCGGCGGGTCCTGGTCACGGTCGGCGCCGCGATCGGCGCCTTCGCGGCCGCGGTGTGGTTGATCACCGCCGGGCTGGCCCTGGGCCACGCCGAGGCGTCCCAGGTGCCGGCACCGACCTGGCACCTGCTGGTGCTGCTGCCGGCCATGGCGGCCTGGGCTGGAATCGGGTTCGCCACCTGCGGCCCGATCCCGGCGCCGCCGGCCGCGACCGGGCGCCCCGCCGCCACCCTCCCCCGGGTGGGTCTCCTGGCCGGCCAGCGGGCGTTGTGGAGCGAGTCCATCCGTCCCGGGCTGTTGGCGTACCTGGCGCCCCTCGCGGTCTTCGCCGGCGCGGTGGTGCTGGCCGTGACCATCGACCCGTGGGCGGCGAGCCCGCTGCTGTTCACCGGGGCGCTGGTGGTCTACCTGCTCACCACCTGGCTGCTCGTGGACCAGCGCGGCGTGCAGGTGGCGTTCGGGCCCTGGCGGTGGCCGCGGATCACGGTGCCGTTGCGCGAGATCGAGTCGGCCGACGTGACCACGGTGCGGCCCTCGGAGTGGGGCGGCTGGGGCTACCGGATGCGGCCGAACGGCCGGGCGATGGTGGTGCGGCGGGGCCCGGGGGTCCGGCTGGAACTCTCCGACGCCCGCCATTTTGTGGTCTCCACCCGGGACCCGGCCACCGTCGCCGGGCTGGTCAACAGCCTGATCGACCAGAGCCGTCGCTGAGCCGCAGCCGCCGCAGGGTCGCGATGTCCGCGGCGTGCCCCAGGTGCCGCTCGGAGGGCGTCTCCACGATCACCGGTACGCCGGCGGTGGCCGGATGCGCCATCAACGCGGCGAACGCGGCCTCCCCGATGGTGCCGGCGCCGAGGTTCTGGTGGCGGTCCCGCAACGAGCCGCACGGGTCCTTGGAGTCATTGGCGTGCACCAGCCACAGCCGGTCCGGGCCGCAGGCCGCGACCAGGGCGTCCAGGGTGGCGGCCATGCCGCCGGGTGCGGCCAGGTCGTGGCCGGCGGCCCAGGCGTGGCAGGTGTCGAAGCAGACGCCGAGCCACGGGTGGCGGTCCACCGCGTCCAGGTAGGGTCCGAGGTCCTCCACCCGGGCCGCCAGCGAGCGGCCGCCACCGGCGCTCGGCTCCACCAGCAGGCGGGGCCAGTCGGCCGCGCGGGCCCGGTCCAGCAGCGGCGGCAGCACCCGGTGGACCTGCTCCAGCGCGGTCCGCGCGTGGTCGGCCGCGACCGCGCTGCCGGCGTGGAACACCACCCCCCGCGCGCCGATCGCGGCTCCGCGCCGCAGCGCGTGCGCCAGCGCGGCGGCTGAGCGCTCCACCGTCGCCGCCGTGGGGGAGCCGAGGTTGACCAGCAACGGGGCGTGCACGTACACCGGTAGGTCGCCGCGCTGCGCGCAGCCCTGCCGGAACCGCTCGTCCTGGTCCGGGTCGCCGGTGGCCGGCGCCCAGCCGCGCGGGTTGCCCACGAAGACCTGCACCGCCTCCGCGCCGGTGGCGTCCAGGTACGGCAGCGCCGCGCGGGCCAGCCCGCCGGCGGTGGGCGCGTGCGCGCCGACCGGCCGGCGCGCCGCGCTCAGATGCACCAGATCTGTACCTCGGACCCGGGTGGCAGGCCGGTGCCCTCGCTCGGCACCTGTAGCGCCACCCGGCCCCGGTCGCGGCCTTGGACCCGGGGGGTGAAACCGGCCTCCGACAGCGTCGCCGCGGCCTGTTCGCAGGACGCACCCGTCACGCCCGGCACCGGCTGGGTCGGCGGGCCCTCGCTCACCTGCAGGTGCACGTTGTCGCCCGGTTCCGCGCCGGCGCCAGCCACCGGATCCTGGGAGATCACCTCGTCCCGCGGGCGGTTGCTCTCCACCCGTTCGGTGGTGACCGCCAGGCCCGCCTGTTGCAGTCTCTGGGTGGCGAGCGGGAGCGGGTCGCCGACCACGGACGGCACGTCGATCGGCGCCCGGCCCTGGCTGACCGTGACCGTCACCTCCTGGCCCGGCGCGACCTCCGCCCCGACCTCCGGAGCCACCGAGAGCACCCGCCCCTGCGGGACGGTGTCGCTGTAGTCGGGCTCGCCCTCGACCACTGTCAACCCCAGCGCCTCCAGTTGCCGGGTGGCGACCTCCAGATCGACGCCGATCACATCGGGCACCAGCACCTGCTCGGGCCCGAGCGAGAGGGTGAGGGTGAGGGTGCCGCCACGGCTCACCCGGCCGGTGGGGTCCTGGGCGAGTACGTGGTCCACCGGGACCTGGTCGCTGTGCCGGGGGTCGGTGAACTCCACCCGCAGCCCGTGTTCCTGGGCCTCGGCCACCGCCTCGGCCTGCGGCAGGCCGAGCAGGTCGGGGGCGGGTACGTACCGGCCGAAGGCGAACCACCAGCCGCCGATGGTGACCAGCAGGGCCACCACCACCCCGGCCGCGATCAGCGCCAGCCTCTGCGGGGGCAGGGCGATGCTGACCGTGCGGGTCCGCGACCGGGAGGTGTGGATCCGGCCGCTCGCCCGGCCGCCCGGTGCCGGACGGCTCCGGGCCGCGGGCAGCCGGGCCCACGCGGGCCGGTCCGCGGCCGGCACCGGGGTGATCAGCATGGTCGCGTCGTTGGCGGGCGCCGGGGCGGCCATCACCCGCTCCCTGACCGCCTGCACCTCGGTCAGCAGGGTGCCGGCGTCGGTGGGCCGCGCCGCCGGGTCGGGCCGCGTGGCCCAGCCGACCAGGTCGTCCAGGGCACCCGGCAGGCCGGGCACGAGCGCGCTGGGCCGCGGCGGGGCGGCGCCCGGCGCGGGCTGGGCCGGCACCTGGCCGGTGAGCATCTCGTAGAGCAGCACCCCTGCCGCGTACACGTCCCCGCGCGGGTCGGGCCGGCCGTCGTGCGCCTCCGGCGGCGTGTACGCGCTGTTCCCGGCGCCCTGCCGCGCGGACCGGGCGGCCGCGAGCCCGAAGTCGGACACCTTCACCACGCTGTCGACCAGGTTGGCCATCCCGCCGCTGGGCGCCTCGGCGATCAGCACGTGCTCCGGCCGCAGATCACGGTGGACCACGCCGAGGCGGTGGGCGGCGCCGAGCGCGGCCAGCACCTGCTCGGTGATGGCCAGCGCCTCCGGTGGCGAGAGCCGTACCCGGGAGCCGAGCACCTCCCGCAGGGTCCGGCCCGGTACCTGTTCCATGACCAGGTAGGGCAGTCCCTGGTGGGTGCCCTGGTCGTAGGCGGCGACCACGTTCGGATGGGTCAGCCCCGCCGCCGCCCGGGCCTCCTCCACGAAGCGCTCGATGAACTGCGGGTCGGCCTGGGCCCGGTGCACCATCTTGAGCGCCACCTGGCGTTCCAGCCGCTCGTCGGTGGCGGCGTACACGGTGGCCAGGTCGCCGCGCGCGATCCGGCCGCGGACGCGGTAGCGTCCGTCGACCAGCGTGCCGACCAGCGGGTCGGCGACCCGGGTGTCCGTCATCGGCGAGAAGTCTACGAGCCGCAACCGATCTTCGGCGCCGCGGCCGGCGCCTGGGTGGTGGTGGACGGTCCCGCGGGGGACCCGCGGGTGTGTCGCGCAGCTTACAGTGACCTGGTGAGCGATACCACACCCGCTCCGGGCCCGGCGCGTTGGCTGACCCTGGCCGAGGTCGCCGAGCGCCTGGACGTGCCGGTCAGCAAGGTGCACCGGATGATTCGCGAGGGAGCGCTGCTCGCCGTACGCCGTGACGGTGAAGCGATGGTGCCCGCCGAACTGGTGGCCAACCGTACCGTCCTCAAGCACCTGCCCGGCGTGCTGACCCTGCTCCACGATGCCGGCTACAACGACCAGGAGGCCCTGCACTGGTTGTACACGCCGGACGATTCGCTGCCGGGTACGCCGGCCGAGGCGCTCGGCGGCGGCAACGCCACCGAGGTCAAGCGGCGCGCGCAGGCGCTCGGCTTCTGACCCGTCCTCAGTGGCTGCGGGCGGTGGCCGCCGCGGCCAGTTCGGTGAGCATCTGGGCGGCCTGCGGCTCCACCGGCGCGCCGGCCAGCGCGGCCAGCGCGGTCTCGGTGAGCGCGGAGATCCGGCGTTCCGTGCGGGCCAGCGCGCCGGTGGCGACGATCACCTCCCGCAACCGGGCGACCCCGGCGTCGTCCAGGTCCGGGTCGCCGAGCCCGCCGGCGAGCACTCCGGCCGCGGCCGGGTCCGCGGCCTCGAACGCGGCCGCGACCAGGAAGGTGGGCTTACCCTCGCGCAGGTCGCCGCCGGCGGGCTTGCCGGTCCGGTCCGGGTCGCCGAACACCCCCAGCACGTCGTCGCGGAGTTGGAACGCCTCACCCAGCGGCAGCCCGTACCGGGAGTACGCCTCGACCACCGGCGCGGCCGCCCCGGCCAGGGCGGCTCCCAGCAGCAGCGGCCGCTCCACGGTGTACTTCGCGGACTTGAACCGGGCCACCAGGCTCGCCCGTTCCACCGAATACTCGCCGGTGACCTGCGCCAGCATGTCCAGGTACTGGCCGACCGTGACCTCGGTGCGCATCTCGTCGAAGACCGGCCGGGCCCGGGCCAGCACCTGCGGCGCCAGGCCGGCACTGTGGAGCAGTTCGTCGGACCAGACCAGGCACAGGTCCCCGACCAGGATCGCGGCCGCGGTGCCGAACCCGTCCGGGTCGCCCCGCCACCCGGCCGAGCGGTGGCGGGTGGCGAACCGGCGGTGCACGGCCGGCTCGCCCCGCCGGGTCTCCGCCCCGTCCAGCACGTCGTCGTGGATGAGCGCGGCGGCCTGGAACAGCTCCAGCGCGGCCACGGTGGCGACCACCTGGTCGGAATCGGCGCCGCCCGCGCCCCGGTAACCCCAGTACGCGAAGGCGGGGCGCAGCCGCTTCCCGCCGCCGAGCACGAACGCCGCCACCGTCTCGGCGACCGGCTCGGTGGCGGGGTCCACGGCGCGCAGCCGGACCCGCTGGCCAGCGATGAAGTCGGCGAGGGCGGCCTCGACCCGCTGTCGCAGCTTGGCGGTGTCCACCGGTGAGGTCACACCGTGACGCTAGCGCGAGACCCGCAGCCGCCCGGCGGGTGGTCGGCGTGCGGGCGCGTCCACGCCATCGGCCTCGGGCAGGTACTCCCTCGCCGCGGCCGCGAGCCGCTCGTACCGGCGGACGATCGGCACGTCCCGGTGGCGCAGCAGCAGCGGGTGCAGGTGGCGCAACTCGGCCGCGGCCCGGGCGGAGCCGGCGGCGACCGCCAGCCGTAGCACCCGGGTGGCGAGGTGACCGGCCCGCTCCACCTCACCGAGCGTGAGCAGGCTGCGCGCCAGCCAGGCGGCGTACAGGGTGGCGGTGCGCGGCCCGACCGCGGTCCGGGGCCGCTGCGACAGCAGCCCCGCCGCCCGCAACGGCCGCCCCAGCGCGGCCAGGCACCGCCCGGCCATCGCGGTCAGCTCGGCCTGATCGAGCCAGTACAGCCAGTCCGGCTCCCGTGCCGGGTCGGAGCGGTCGGCGGCCCGCTCGGCGTCGGCCAGCGCCACCTCCGCCGCCCGGCGCTCCCCGCACCGGGCACTGGCCAGGGCCACCCGGTGCAGCAGCAGCGCCCGGAGCAGCGGGGTGCCGTCGGCCCGGGCCCCGGCATACCCCGCCCGGGCCAGCGCCAGCGCCTCGTCCGGAGCGCCCGCGGCCAGGCTCTGGTGGCTGAGCGAGCCGAGCACGTGCGCGGCGAGCGGCCGGTCCCCGGCGGTGGTGGCGGCCCGCAGCGCCACCCGGTACGCCCGGCGGGCCGGAAGCTCAGCTCCGGCGTCGGCGTGCGCCCAGCCGGCGAACTGGGCGTACCCGGCGACGAGCCGCAGCGCCTGGGTCCGCAACCGGCCCTCACCGGCGCCGCGCAGGCTGGCGACGGCCGCGCGCAGTTCGCGGTCGGCGCGGCCGGCCAGGTCCAGCCCGCCCACCACGTCGTCCATCCGTCGCAGGTCCGCTAGCCGGGACCGCAGGCGCGCCAGGGTCTCCGCCGGGGCGGTGTCGCCGGGGTGGATCACCGGGCCGAAGCACAGCGGCCCGGCGGCGGCCGGCCGCGGCGAGGCCGCCAGCCACTCCTGCGCCAGCTCCCGCAGGTCGGCCACGCTGGCGTGGTCCAACTCGGAGAGCAGCCCGGCGGCGGTCGGTGGGTCCCACAACGGCACCGGCCGCGGGGTGGCCGGCGACGGCCGGGCGCCCTGGCCGGCCGCCGCCGCGGCCTCGAGGCGTTCGAGCGGGGCCTCCAGCACCACCGCGAGCCACTCCCGCCAGAATCTGCCGGGCACCCGCTCACCCCGCTCCCACCGGGACACCTCGTGCCTGGTGACGGTGGCGGTGCCGGCGGCGGCGCAGAGCAGCTCCGCCAACCGGAGCTGGCTCAGCCCGCCGGCCAGCCGCAGGCGGGCCAGCAGCGGACCGATCCGTTCCCGGGTCTCGTCGGAGTGTGATCTCATGGGGGTCGCCCTCTCTCCACCCGCTCCAGCCTCCAGACCGTTCTAGCACAAGCGTACGACGTAGCCGGGGACGCGCGCCGCAGCGTGCCAGAATGTCCGGCGTGGACCGCCCCAAAACCGCCCGCCCTGAAGCCGCCCGCCCTGAAGCCGCCCGCTCCGGAACCGCTCGCCCCGGAACCGCTCGCCCCGCCGATCGCCTCGACCCGTCCGGTCCCGCCGGCGCCGCGGTTCCCCGCCGGGTCGGCCCGTTGCTGGCCGCGGGCCGGACCGCCGACGTCTACGCGCTCGACCGGCACCGGGTGCTGCGCCGCTACCGGGACGGGAGCCCGGTGGCCGAGGAGGCCGCCGTGATGCGGCACCTGCGCGCGCACGGTTACCCGGTCCCGGAGGTCCACCTCGCCGAGGGCGCCGACCTGGTGCTGGAGCGGCTGCGGGGGCCGACCCTGCGGGCCGCGCTGCTGGGCGGCGAAGTCGCACCCGGTAGCGGCGGGGAGTTGCTCGCTGTGCTGCACACCAGGCTGCATACCGTGCCGCCGCCGCGGCCGTCCGGTCCCGACGCCCGGTTGCTGCACCTGGACCTGCACCCCGACAACGTCATGCTGGAGCCGCGCGGCCCGGTGGTGATCGACTGGCGGGAGGCGACCGAGGGTCCGGCCGATCTGGACCTGGCGCTGACCGCACTGATCCTGGCCGAGGCGGCGGTCGGGTCCCACGTGCCGGCCGCCTACCGGCCCGCCGCGCGCGAACTGCTCGCCGGGTTCCTCGCCGGTGCCGGCGGCGACCCGCTGGCGCAACTCGACGCCGCCCGCGCGCGGCGCGCCCACAACCCCAGTCTGACCCAGCCGGAGATCGCGCGCCTCACCGACGCCGCGGCCGCGGTCCGCTCCGCCATTCATGATCGACTGTAGGAGCCCGCGCGGGGCGGCGACAGCGGTAGCGTGGGGCGGGTGTGGACCGGTGACGCCGACGTCGAGGTGGTGCGGGCGGCCGGCGGCGTGGTCTGGCGGCCGGTGGACCACGGCGTGGAGGTGGTGGTGATCCGGCGCAGCCGGCACGCCGACTGGTCGCTGCCCAAGGGCAAGCTGGACCCGGGGGAGACCTGGGTGGAGGCGGCGGTGCGGGAGGTCGGTGAGGAGACCGGGCTGGCGGTGGAGGTGGGCGAGTTCCTCGGCCAGGTCGAGTACCCCACCCGCGACGGTGGCGGTGAGCCGCCCCGCCGCAAGCGGGTGCGCTACTGGATGATGCGCGCCCTGGACGGGGCCGTGCCCCACGACACCTTCCCGCCCGACGGCGAGGTCTCGGAGGTGCGGTGGCTACCGGTGGCGGCGGCGGTCGAGATCCTCAGCTATCCCCGGGACCGGGCCCTGGTCAGCACCTTCCACCAGCGGGTCACTGGTACGAGATGAGCACCGTCGAGGGCTCCACCGCCACGGTCTGCCCCGGGGTGAAGGTCGGCCGGTCCTCGTCGTAGAAGTTCTTCCAGCCCCACCACACCCCGGGCGGCGGGTCGGCGTGCAGTGCCCCCCAGGTGTCCAGCTTCTGTCCCCGGGTGCCGAAGCCGTCGGCGTGGATCAGCACCGCCACCTCGTCCCGGCCGGTGTCCACCTGTCCCCGGTCGGTGATCATGCGGAGCTGGAACTGGTGCAGGATCAGCAGCTTCTGCGGCAACCGGTGCTCGGCGGTCAGATCAGCCAGCCAGGTGATCACCTGGTTGACCTCGGCGGCGTCCACCGACCCGATGTTGACCATGTGCCGCTCGCCCGGAGCCAGCCGCCACTCCGGATCCAGGGCCAGCCCGACATGCGGCTCGACCAGCAGTTCCTGGTACTCCTGGGCCTGGGTGAGAAAGTCGGTGTGGCCCGGCTGCAGGTCCAGCACCACGTACAGCCCGGACTCGGCGGCGGCGTCGACCCAGCCGCGCAACTCCGACACCGGGGTACGCCGGGAGTAGTCGCCGGCCGGTCCGGGCGACGCGGAGGCGATGGTGGTGATGATCTCCAGGGCGGGCACCACCGGTTCGTCCACCAGGGACTGGTACTCGCCGGCCACCCGCTCGGCCCGGGCGATGGTATCGGCGAGCGACTGCTCCCCGAGTGAACCGAGCACCTGGTCGCCCGGGTGGCCGTAGAGCGCCACCAGCCGCCGCCCGGGGAACAGCACCTGACCGCCGCCGGGAAGTTGCACTCCGGTCGCCGCCACCGCGAGCCGGCGGTGGAGCCGCTCGGCGGGCCCGAACCGCGCCCCGAGCGCCAGGGTGTGGGTCGGCTGCTGCGCGGCGAGCGCGGCGATCAGATCCGGGTCCGCCCGGGGGTCGGCGGCCGGCGTCACCAGCACCCGCGCCCCACTGGCGGCGGCGGTGGCCGACGCCGCCAGGGTATGCGGCTCGCCGGTGCTGAGCACCGTGAGCGTGGCCAGCGGGGCGGGCGGCGCCACCGGCGGGGCCGCGGTGGCGCCGCCCTGGTCGGACACCACCTCCACCCCGGCCACGCGGCCGGCCCAGCCCCGCGCCGCCGGGCCGGTGGCGAGGACGGTATCCGTCCCCAGGCGCGCCAACTCCGCGCGTACCCCCTCGCTGGCCTCCTCGCTGATCTCCGCGCTGGCCTCCTCGCCGTCGCCCGCTCCGGCCGGCACCAGCAGCAGGGGTACGCCCAACGCGCGCGCCTGGTCGGCGGCGAGCTGCTGGCTGTCCGGGTCCTCCTCGGCCGCCAGCACCACCACCGGAGCCTGGTCGAAGAGCTGCTGGCTGACCGCGAGCGCGAGCGTCGCGGCGGTCTCCTCGGTGAGCACGGTCACCGCCTCGGCCGGAGGGCTGGTGCGCGCCTGCATCGCGGCCGCCTCCTGCTCCGCGCGCTGCGTCGCGGGTTCGGTGCCGCAGCCGGCCGCAGCCAGCGCCCACACAAGCGTGGCCGTCACCGCCCAGCGGTGCCGCCGGGGCCTGCGCAGTCCGCTGATGCTCGTGCTCCTGCCGGGGTCGGGGGTGAAGCGACCCACACGTTAGCAGTCCCGGCAGCAGGCCGCTGGCCCCCTGGATCGCACCCGATCCGGGCGTGATCTGCGGCGATATCCAGGCTGGCTGGCCCCTGCCGCCTGGCCCCCGCGGATAGGGGCAAAACGGGCTCCTCCCGGGGCCCCGGGGCCACCCCTACGGTCGGATCAACCGGGCCCCGGCGCTTCGGTGCCGACGGGGGCCCGCCCCTGGCAGCGGGGATGGTTCGGAGAACCTCGGCCGACCCCGACACGGTGCGACGCGGGCGCCTGCGCGGCAACGTACCCGTGTCCGCGCCGCGACGCGCACCGTCGGTACGGCGGGGCGCGGTCCCGCCGCCGGGCGGACGTACCAGCCGGACCACGTTGGCAGATCGCGGCGGATCGCCGCGGGGGAGGAGGCATGTGAGCGCGCACGATGGACCGGTCGGCCCGGTCCCGGCGCCGCGGTCCGGGCAGTGGCCGCCGGCCAGCGAGTACGACGGGCCCACGTTGCGGTCGGTGCGGGAGAGCGCCGCGGTACCGCTGCGCCGGGTGGCCCGGCTGGCCGGCATGTCCCACGGCCACCTCAGCAAGGTGGAGCGGGGCGAGCACGGCCGGCCCGTGACCCCCGCCATCCTCGCGGCCTACGAGAAGGCGACCGGCGTGCGGCTCACCGGAGCGAAGGTGGTCGGCTTCGGGGACGGGTCCGCCGCCTCCGGGGGCGCGGACTGGCGGCGGGGGCGGCTCAGCGACGCGCGCCGCCGGGGGTACAACGCCACCGTCGCCGCGGTGGCGGTCGGCGGCCCGGTCGGCGAACCCATCGGCCGGATGATCGACGCGCTCGGCCGGACCACGGTGCCGCACAAGCTGACCGGTGCCGACGTGGCGCAGGTGGAGCACGTCGCCCGGCTCGCCACCCGGGAGGACCTGCGCAGCGGTGGCGGGCTGACCAGCCAGTTGGCCCGCACCGTGCTGCGCTGGGCGGTCGGGCTCACCACCGCCACCATGACCGCCGATGTCGCCCGGCGGCTGCACGCCGCGATCGGCCATCTGGCGCACCGGGCGGCCTGGGCCGCCTTCGACGCCGAGGCCCACGACGCCGCCCGCAACCTGTTCACCGTGGCGCTCGACGCCGCGATCCAGGCACGCGACCGGAACCTGCGCGCACACGTGCTGGCGGACGTGGGCGCCCAGCACAACTTCCTCGGTTACCCGGACGACTGCCTGGAGATCGTCGGTCTGGCAGAGGGCGACCAGCGGGTGGGCCCGGCGGTGCGGATGGCGATCTACGCCGTGAAGGCACGCGCCCACGTCGCCGCGGCTGACCTCCCGGCCGCGCGGCAGCACATCCGGCTGGCAGAGGAGAGCTTCGCGGCGGCCACCGGGCCGGCGGCCACCGACACTGGCTGGCTGACCACCATCAGCACCGCCGCCCACCTCTATGCCCGTACCGGGCACGCCGCGGCCGCCCTGGCGCGTCACACGGGGGACGACGCCGACCGGGAAGACGCCCGGCAGCGCCTCACTCAGGCGGTGGCGGCGTTCGACCCGGCCACCCACCACCGCGCCCTCGCGCTCTGCGCCGCCCGCCTGGCGTACCTCTGCCTGGGGGCCGGGGAGTACGGACCGGCCGCGGAGTGGACCGAGTGCGCGCTGCAGGCCCTGCCCCAGGTCCGTTCCGCCCGCCTGGCGCGGCAGATCCGGGGCATCCGGACGGCCGCCGCCGCCCGGGCCGACCAGCCGGCGCTGGGTGACCTCGCGGCCGCCATCGACGCCGCCCTGGGCGGCGCCGGCGCACCGGCCGGGCCCGGCCGGCCCGGGGACGCGGGGGCGACCACGGTCACCGCCCCGCCCCGCTCCGGCGACGACCGGCCCGCGGCGCGCGGGAGACCGGATGCGTGACCTCCCGGACCCGGCTCTCGGCCCGGCCGACGCGGCCGAGCTGTGTCTGGAGGTGTACCCCGACCGGCAGGAGGCGCTCGGGATCGCATACCGGCTGCGTACCGCCGGCTGGATCGTCTCCATGCTGGACGCGCCCCGCCACGACGGCACCCGGGTCGTGGCCGTGGTCTACCACCCGCTGACCTACGAGAGCCCCGGCGAAGTGATCTGCCGCGAGCGGGATCAGTAGCGCGGGCGGGCGCAGTCTCCGGCCGCCGGCCGACGCCCTGTCACACGCCAGGCCGGCGGCCGGACCGCGTCATGATCAACCCAGCATCATCGACTCATTATGATCAACCTGATGTCTCAGGCGGGCGCCGCCAGAGAGATCGTCGGCTATGGTGGGGGCATGGTGACCCGCCTCCCCGGCAGTGTGATTGGTAGACATCCGTCGATCGGTGACCTGATCCGGGAGCAGGGCCCTACCATCTCGTTCGAGTTCTTCCCGCCCAAGAACCCGGAGATGGAGACGATCCTCTGGCGGTCGATCCGGGACCTGGAGCGGCTGCGCCCCACCTTCGTCTCCATCACCTACGGGGCCGGCGGCTCGACCCGGGACATGACCGTCGAGGTGACCGAGCGGATCGCCACCGATACCACGCTGCTGCCGATGGCGCACCTGACCGCCGTCAACCACTCGGTCGCCGAGTTGCGGCACGTGATCGGCCGGCTCGCCGCGGCCGGGATCCGCAACCTGATGCTGATCCGGGGCGACCCGCCGGGCAACCCGCAGGGGGAGTGGGTCCCGCACCCGCAGGGCCTGACCTACGCCGAGGACCTGGTCCGGCTGGCCCGGGAGGTGGGCGACTTCAGCATCGGAGTGGCCGCCTTCCCGTACAAGCACCCGCGCTCGCCGGACATCGACTCCGACACGGAGTACTTCGTACGCAAGTGCCGGGCCGGTGCCGACTTCGCGGTCACCCAGATGTTCTTCGACGCCGACGAGTACCTGCGGCTGCGGGACCGGGTGGCCGCGCGGAACTGCGACACCCCGATCCTGGCCGGGGTGATGCCGGTGACCTCGATGAAGACCATCGAGCGGGCGGAGGTGTTCTCCGGGGCGCCGTTCCCGCCGGCGCTGGCGGCCCAGTTCGAGCGGATCGCCGACGACCCGGCCGCGGTCCGCGCGCTCGGCATCGAGCAGGCCGCCGCGATGTGCCAGCGGCTGCTGGACGAGGGCGTGCCGGGCATCCACTTCATCACCCTCAACCGCTCCACCGCCACCCGCGAGGTCTGGGAACGCCTCGACATCAGCGCCCGGTCGGGGCATGGCCGGCGCCTCCTGGCCGGGCGCCGCGGCTGAGCGCCGGGCCCGGTCGCGTCTCCATCCGCACGGCCGGCGCGTTGAGGCCAGGTGACGTGGAATGAGTACGCGCTGGCGTGGGCGGGCGAGTACGGCGGCGACCCTCGCCGCGCACCCCGGCTCGCCCGCGCCTGGCACCTGGCCGGGTACCACGCCGGCAGGTACCTGGCCGGCCTGGGGATATCCCCGATTACCTGCACCGTGGCCGGAATCGGTCTGGCCGCCGCGGTACCGGTCGCGGCCGCCGGTGGGCCGGTCGGGTTGCTGATCTGCGCGGTGCTGGTGATCTCGTCCACCGTGGCCGGTTGCTGGGCCCGGGCCCTGGCGGTGCTCGCGCCGCCGGAGGTGCGGCCGGCGATCGGGCAGGCCGCCGCCGACCGGCTCGCGGAGGTGGCCTGGCTGGCCGGGTTCTGGGTCGCCGGCGTACCGGGGGTATTAGTGGTGGCCTGCCTGGGGCTCACCGGGCTGCACGACTACGCCAAGGGCCGGGCCGGCAAGGGCCGGGTCGCCGCGGACCGGGGTGCTGCGGACCGGGGTGCTGCGGACCGGGGCACTGTGGACCGGCCCGGGACCGCCCGGGCCGCCCCCGCCCGCCCCCGCGCCGGGAGTGAGCGGAGCGCGAGCTGGCCAAGGGCGTGGCTGGCGGTGACCGGCCTGGCCCTGGCGGGCCTGGCCGGACTGCTCGGCGCGGCCGGCCGGCACGCCGCGCCGGGGCTGCTCACCGTCGCGGCCGCGGCCTGGGCTCTGGCCGCGCTGCTCGGGTTCGGCGAGCGCGAGCCGGCGCGCCGCCGCTGAGGTCCGCTGAGGTCACCGCGCTCCGGCCGGCGGCCAGGGCGGCAGTCCAGGGCGGCAGCTCAGAGCGGCAGGTCGCGGCCGAGGACGGCGAAGGTGCGCGCGTCACCGGGGAAGGTGAGATTCCGGA
>Ga0079224_100002741_pt1 | contig 21694 bp, 24 predicted proteins | sample Stecom2015_FD_80414 | JGI IMG/M metagenome (GOLD analysis project Ga0079224, IMG submission 80414) | Agricultural soil microbial communities from Utah to study Nitrogen management - Steer compost 2015 | ecosystem: Environmental > Terrestrial > Soil > Agricultural land | place: USA: Utah...
AAAATATTATAACACATAAAAAAGTGTGTCTAGCACATTATTTTATGTGTTAAAATAGAGTCTCTGCAAGTTGGCCATTTAACATGAAAGCTCTTATTCAAAATCTCCATGTTAGAAACCATTTAAAGCGTCCAAATAAGATAGGAATCTCTGTTCACTTTTCTATGAAATTTAGTGTCCATTAAAGAGCCATAGATATTCTATAACTCAATTCTTTATTTTTAATAATTAGGGTTTTTGGTACGGATTATTTTTAGTTCCTCTTTGGTTATGGGTTCATTGTTCGTAATTTTACTTTCAATATAGTTGATCTTTTCATTTTGGTTCACAGCATTTATATAAGCTAAATCTTCATTGCTCAATTCAGGTACTACTTCATGGATTTTAGGAATTACTCTAGTCTGCTTAGTTTGGATCTTTTTTTCAGCCTTCACTTCAGTTGTGGTAGTAGTCACAGTATTGATGAGAGGGCTATTTAGTGCCTTGCTCAAAGATACAGTTTTCTCATCTGTCTTAACCTCTATACTGCCTTTTGAAGTGGTTAGTCCTACTGCTTTAGGTTGGGTATTAATAGTTTCAGCATGGGAGTAGTCCAGGGTAAATAATGTAATCATTGGGACAAGAATTTTTTTCATATAGAAAACCTAAATTTAGACAAAAAAAAGCTAACAGTCAGAACTGTTAGCCGTAAGAAAAAAGATTAGTTACCAAACCATGATTTAAAACTTTGTGTACTGGTGACACCTGATGAAGCATTATTTGAAGCTAAATTGGTTTGGACCGCAGCCAGCTTCGCACCGATAGAGTTGATATAACCCTGTTCAATTGCAATGGCATTAGCTAAGTCCTGTGCTTCTTTAATGTTCTTAGTCGAATTGATCTTATTCTTTAAAGTAGTAAGGTTTGCAACGTGTTCATTCAAAGCATTATAAGAAGCATCACTGAAGGCAAAACCTGTCTTAACAGTATTATAGCTGCGCTTGTACTGATCATTGCTTAGAAGCTGATTCATGCCTTCACTACCGATAGTAGTAAGCACCTTGTCATAAGTTTTTTGTGCACTGCCGAAAGCACCAGACTTCTGATTGGAAACAACATCTTGCCATGAACCAGCTACAACATCAGTAACAGTCTTTACGCCTGAAGTCCCAATACCTGTATTACCTGTTGTGCTTTCATATTGTTTTTTCATGATTTCATACTGCTGCTTCATTTGAGCAAGTTGCTTCACCATGTTAGCAACGGCAGTCGGGTCAAAAACAACGTCCCAAGCCTTAGCGGGATTGGCTGTGAACAATAAAGCAAAAGCTACAGCCGTGATTTTTGTTTTGCTCATTTTCATGATTTCACCTTTTCATTAAATTCATTAACCCATTGGGAGTAGGTTAGGTTTTCATTTTTACTTAGTGTTTCTTCAAGCATCTTGTGGCGTACTTCATTGCCTGAAAATACTGGGATAATTTCTGACATATTTCCTAGATCGAGCTTACTAATGACTGAATCATGAGAGTTTTTAATCATGAACTGACGTAAGTAAGGCGGTGTATTAACAATCCATTCAAATTCTGTTTGTGTGCATCCTAATCCTGAATTTTGATCATTACCCATATACGTTGCTGGGTTGGCTTTATCGTTCGGCAATAGAATTGAGGTTTTAAACTGCCCGATCAGATCGTCATCCTTAGTGATCACTTCAGGGGTAGGGGTTACGAAGATCATCATGCCGTTACGTCTACGGTATGTAGTCAACATAATTTTCAGCCAAGCTAAGTTGATCGGGTTGCTGATGTAACGCTGACCTTCCTCAACTACCACAATGAACGGACGACCCTCTGACATAGCTATATCAATACGGTGAAAGATATACATAGACATAGCACCCAGCACGACATCATTTTTAATGACGTTTTTCATTTCATAACCAAAGATACGAGCATCTTCAATTGAGAAATTGTCACCTTCATTGTCAAAGATATTGGCAAAATGACCATTATTCGCCCATTTCGCCATGCGTTCAGCAAGGTTATTATTCTCTGCCATGCCAAACAGTGAGATAAAGTTTCTTAACCTCCGGAGAGTTTTTTCATAGCTGTAAACTGCTTCTACAACTTCTTTAATTTTGTTTTCTTCTGCTGCTGATAATGGTTTCGGGTTTCCAGCCTCGTTATAGTCTTGCCCCATGAATGCAAAAAGTTTATTCAGGAAAAGTCTATTCTGATCGGTGTCATCTAACTGAAGCGGATTCCAACCAGTCGGCACCATTTCACTTAGAACGGTATGTTTACCGCCCATTGCTTGAATCCAAACTGATGCTGAATATTCAAAATCAAAGTGAAAAATATAGGGCTTAAACTTATCTGCTGCTGTGAGCAAAGCATTAATTAAAGTTGTTTTACCGCCACCAGTACCAGTTGTAATACGAGTATGACCTACATCACCCTCATGGAAATTAAAGTAATAAGGGGTATTTCCTTCAGTCTTTAACTGTAAAACATACTCGCCCCAATGGTTGCCTTCCTTTTTACCAATAGAGCTATTGTGCATACTGGCAAAGCCAGCAAAGTTAGTTGTATTGATCGTTGCAGGGCGTTGGAGTAAATGATAATTACCAATTAACGTTGAGTAAAAAGTAGGTTCAGCAATTAAATCTTCCTTTTTAGGCAGCATGTGATTTCGCTGGAAAGCCCCGCTAGTTTTCTGCATAGCATCTTTAAAGGCTGCACCATTCTTAGCTGTAACAAGTACATTAAGAGAATAGATACCATTCAGAATGCGACCTGAAGCCAAATCATCTACAGCTTGATTAATCGCTTCAATTTGAGATTCAGATTTATCTTTCGCATTTTTTAACTGGTTCTGACGCTGGATACTCATGTTGATAGACTTTCTTCTGTCCATCATCATGAAAGTTTGAGAAATAAGTAGAGGATGATCTACCTTCAAAAACTCATCTAACATCGTGTGATCGGTATGTTCAGGGTAGTTAGGCGTTGGTAGGCTGTAAATCGCGCCTGCGGTGACTTCACCACTCGGATGATAAAACTTAATTGTTCCATCCGGAGTAAATACTTTACGGACAAAGCCCAAATAGTTTCTGATCTCTGTCGGGTATAGGGGTATCTCTGCTCTTTCTAAATTCACCATGTAGCCCAAAAAATTAACCGCTTCGGAATACATCACATTATCTTTATGATAAACGCCCAATTGACGAGGGTTAGCATCCTGAAGGTACTCTTTAAACATAGTTACAGCATTGCTTAATTCTGCGAGCATTTGAGCTTCATTATCTACTCTGAAGAATGTATTTTTTAGGCGGGTAAATGGCGGTTCACTTGGGTTAGCTTTGCGAACAAGGAGAGAAATATAAATGTCATTTTGGAACATATGTTCCTGACTTAGCTTTTCATAATATTTCTGTTGGAAGTGATCAGAAAATTCATTGCCGTGAGGTTCTGGTATTTCTGTTTCTACTTCGTGTCGATCATAGTAAACGCTAACAACGAAACGGCTACCGAGCTGCTTGAACATTTCTGCTCGATAGCGTTTAAGCATCTTCAACTGTTCATAGCTTTTGGTTTCGTATGCAAAACCTGTGATCTTCAGGATTGTAAAAATATCACCGTTTACGAGCTTAATATTGTGGCTGTCAATTGGTGTCAGATAGGGTAAATTGCTCACTTCCATTAGTTCACCACTCGCTAGTTGTTTTTGATCATATTCAATTCCCTCATCTTTGGTTTTGGTATGGGTTTCAAAGCTATAACCACCGAAAACCATTTTTCTAGAAAATTTCCTTTTCAGTGAAAAAAGTAGGTATTGAATCCCTCTATCTTCTTCATAGGTCAGTGCATTAAGGACTAAATAAATCCCCGCAATGATGAAGAAGCCAGTCATTACTTTTCCTAGCAAGGCAAGGATAGTAATGAGAAATCCACCGACAATAAAAAAGATAGCGAAAATATCTACTGGAATATTTGCGACCCTTGCCACTCGTGCAAGACCCGCAAATAAAAGGTCTTTCTGTTCCTGTTTTTCAGTGGCTTTGCTCATGTTCACTCACCGTTTAGCTGAAGAAGAAGCTACCCAAATCAGGGGCAATGAAACAAAGAATGCCAGCGATTACCAAACCAACGCCCCAGCGTTTAATTCTCTCGCTACCACCGCCCATCATTGTGATAGCTAAACAGATCACACCAGTTACGAAAGCGACTGCTGCTGCAATTACTAATTCGTCATTAAATGAGTTCAGCTTTGAAGCAAACTTTTGCCCCCAAGCTGCGTTTGCCACCTGGCTAAAGATCAATGCAAAAAACGCTACAGGGAGGTGTGCCAATTTAATAAAATTCGACTTTTTCATAGTTCTTTCCTAACTTAACTAATTAAAAAACTTGGACGTAACGCCCATTAGAATTGAGCGACTGCACAAATGAGGTTGGTTGTGCAGGCTGTTGAATTGAAGGCTGATTATTTATACGAACTCGCACAGGTTCAGCTTGTGCGATATAGCTTTGATCTTGTAGGTATTCTGCGGAATAGTCGGGGTATTGATTTTGCTGCCAAGAAGCTAAGACAACCATGTCATTTTTTCTTTTAGCTTCAGGGAAGATCGGGCTGGGTTGGGGGGCATTAAAGTTTTCTAATGCCCCACCGCCTAGCAATTTTTGATATTTACTTGTGACGTAAGTAACGTAGTTTCTAGTTTCACGGTAAGGGGGAATGCCGCCAAATTTTTCCACCGCACCGTGTCCAGCATTATAGCCAGCTATGATTTTGATCAGATTGCCATTAAACCGTTTGTTTAAGAAAGCAAGGTAACGAGTACCAGCAATAATACTTTGTTCAGGTTCAAATAATCTTCTAGGGTCAACGCCTACCATTCGGGCTGTTGATGGAATAACTTGCATAAGCCCTCTGGCATCTTTGGGAGATCGAGCATTAGGCTTAAATGCACTCTCCCTTGCCATAATTGCTGTAACTAACTTAGGGTCTAAACCGTTAGCTACAGAATGCTTGTAAATTAAATCCTCATAAGGTGAAGCGCTTACCAGCACAGGAGTTGTGCAAATAAAGCTGATTATTAATCTTCTGAACATTGTCATTATTCCTTGTAGAGTTATAACAGTATAACTCTATTTGATTCAGTCCTCAAAAGGACTATTTGAAAAATTATGTTTCTCTTTGAAATACTGATCGAGGGCGATCAAGAATATTAAATTTCTTGTTAATCTGCGGTTCTGTAATTCTTCAGGAACTTTCAATTCACCACGTTTATAGCGTAAGAAAAACTCGTCAAACTCAGCTGCAAATTCATCGCTCACGTATAGTTGTTCACGTTTCATGCTTAGATTTCCTTTTTTCAGTTTTGTTGGTAAGAAGCCGCAACTTTAGCATAAGAGCGGTACTTCATTTTTACTAAAGTAGGCGGGTAATGACCTGAAAACTTTAAATAAAAATGAAGTGGTTGAAGGCTGCTTATTTCTTCAGCTTTAACAACATTTTCCTTCTCTTTTACCAACTCACTTTTTGCATCCTTGTGACTAGATTTCATTTTTCGTAATACTTCGATTGCACCGAAAGACTTTTCATATTCTTGGGGGGTATAAGTGTCTTGAGCGTTTACGGCACATACACCAAATGACGAAAAACAGCCCCTTAGCGTGATTGAGAATTTGTCGCCATAGATTGTTATAAGCTGGGCTAAACTTTGAATACCCGCCAAAGCAATAAGTCTGTGCTTACGCCCTTTCGTCAGCACAGCTTCCAAGTATGAAAGTCGATTTAATGAGCCTAGTTCGTCTAAGCAAAAAACAAAGTCTGAATAGTTGTCGAAATCAGAAAGTAATGAGCTACAAACAACATCAGTGATACAGCTTACAAGTGGCTGTAATGCAGTTAATTGATCTTCACGCCAAGTAATAAAAATATTGCCTTCACCATTTTTTAAGTAATCTCTAAAGGAAAAATCACCAATTGAATTGTGGGTATGTGGCGTGAGATAAGTTGTGATGATGCTTCGCAGCGTCCCGACCAGTTCAGTATTTCCTAGCAGACTAAATGCAGGGGTACCCATCAAGAAATCTCTTAATTGATCATCACTAGAGTTTAATAACGTATCTAAGAACAATTGTGCTTTTGCTGATTTTGATATGTCTGGCATTTCCAGAACTTTAGACATAGCAGACTTAATAATTGTACGAGCCATACTATTAAAGTTTTCATGTTTCGCATCGGAAGATTTTGGAATCAATGTAGCTGAGTAAGTTTCAATATCATAAGGGTTTCTTACTTCATTAATGATTGACCAGCTTACAGATCGAGCATCGAAAGGGTTAAAAATCACATCGCCCTTTTTATAGAACAAACTTGTATATGAGCCGTTAGGGTCCACAACAATTAAGCGGGTTTTACTGCGGGCATCAGATACGCAAGAATCTAAGAAATCACTAATAGAAACGGATTTACCTTGACCAGTACCACCAGTTAAAAGGAAGTGTTTGTACTTCAAATCTTTCGGAACTGGCATACCACAAAAACGAATCTGATAGCCTTTTTCTGTCGTCAGTTTCTTAAATTTATAGGGGCTAACTAGCTGTAAGCCCCGCAAAACTTTAACGTACCGTTCACCAGCAAAAGGGGTTTTATTGTTCTGAAAATAAAACCAAGCGATCACCCAGCTAATGACCAATACCACTAAGAGAATCAAAACGTATAAAGGCGTTTTAAAGGTCAATGGCAAGGCATACAGAATAGCCTTAACCTTCTGTTCTTGAGGGATAATAAAAAACTTAGGCAGTAATACTACCCATGCCGTGATCACGGAAAAAATAACAATCAGGATAGACTGATTAAAAATCTTTTGGCTTTGATCATTCATCATTTCACTGACCCTAAAAACTTCTGTACTGCCTGATGAGAAGCTACTTTGTAGCTCTCCATGCTCGACTGCATCATAAGCATGTTGGCTTTTAACTTAGCTTGATTGGCAACGATCATGCTGTTCTCTACAGCAAGCGCATTTGCTAAATCTTTTGACTGCTTCAAAGTGTTGGTATTGACCGCAGCCAAAGACTTGAGGTTTTCAAAACTGCAATTAATTTGTGTCCAAGCAACTTCTGCTTCCACATAAGCGGTATTAACTCTTGCAGCAGTGAGATTTTGGATCTTCCCTAGTTCTTTACTGGCATAAACGCCTGTATCCGTAGCGATCTGACGTTGAAGCTCGTTATAGGCATTTTGTTCTCTAGGGGTATTAAAGATATTTGTAGGTTCAGCAGAGAAGCCATTAGGCAGTTCAAAGCCAGCAAGTTGAGCGACATTGGTTAAAAGACCAAGACCCGCTAAACCTTTTGTAATGCTGTTATATTGTCCACGTAATACTTGAATCTGGCGCATTAACTCCTCTACCTGTAATGCAGCATCAGCATTTTTAGTAGGGTCAAAAACAGTTTTACCCGCCCCGCCAGTAACCGGAGGGATAGGAGGTAGAGTGATAGGTGAATCAATATCTACCTGTTCGGCTTCAGGCAGTTTTACAGGCTTACAAGCATTTTGGACTTCCAGCTTTTCACGAATCTTTTTGGAGTTTTCATTTTCAATTGCCGTTGTAGCTGGCTTGCCTTGAGCATTATTAGTGCCTTTAATAACATTGCCACCGAAATAGTTACCTGACCCACCATAGTTTTTATAAAACTGTGCGATCTTTGGTACATACTCTTGGGTTTCTCTTGGCATTACTTTTTTAGTGCCTTTCAGATAAGCACGTAAGTTACCCATCCCCCAGTTATACGCATAAAGAGCGTGGGGCATATTTCCGAATTGCGAGTTAAGCTGCTTAAGGTAACGAGTACCAGCATTCACATTTTGAACAGGGTCATTAGGATTAGATACACCGAGAGATTTTGCTGTTGCAGGCATTAATTGCATTAAGCCTTGCGCCCCGACACCTGATCTTGCTGTATTTCTATGTGAAGATTCTTTTTCGATAACAGCATGAATTAAAAGCGGGTCATAACCATATTTAGCTGAAGCAGAAAGGACTACATCATGATAAGGAAGATTAGACGCAACACTGATACTGCTTAATCCAACTAATATTAGAAGTGATAATTTTTTTATCTTCATAGTTGTATTCCTTACTTAGCAGCAGCCAAACGGTTAGCCAAATCCACTAGAGTTTTAAAATGTGAGCCTTTTTCTCCCATAGAAAACTCATAGCACCCACCTTTAACTTGAACACGTAGAAAGTCCTTAGCTTGGCTAGAAACATCAGAAATAGTGGGAGAAATAAAAAGGGCTTTTGCATCACCTGGAATACGTACAGGTAGTTCACCAAATAAACCAACACTGGCAGGCACACAGTTGGGGTCAATGCTGTAATAGACTTTCAGATCGGCACAGCTTTCAGATTGACAACTGGCATCACTAGAAAATTTATAAGTAATGTAATCGCCCTGATTAGGGGTTTCAGGAATGTAGATTAAGCGATTATCTTGAGCAAAAGACTGAAGCACTTGAGTAAAAGTCTGCGGTAACTGTGCTTCGGCTGCGGTCAGACTTACAAAGACAAAAGCAGCAAGGGTAATTTTTTTCATGGCTTAGTCCTTTTTAAATTTGTATGTCTGATCAGGATTATCTACATCAGTCAGCGTGATCACATTTCCTTTCTGTTCCAGCAGAAAGGCATCTTGGTTTTGATATTGGATAACCAGTTTTTCTTCTTTCTTAACTGTGTTTAAAGCCACATCACCCCAACTATTTTTTAAAGTGACTTTGGAACCTTGATCGGCAACGATCAGACCGCTACTCATTCCGTTGGTTTGTTCAAAAGCTGTCTGTTCAATACGGTTATATTCGCCATCTATGCCTTTGGATGAGCAAGCTGCACAAGCTAAAAAACTAAGCATGAATATTATTTTTTTCATTTTTCAAATCCTCAAAAGTTTTGAAGTAGATAGCTGAACAGCCATAACCGCCAGTTTCCGTTCTGCCGAGTTGGACGATAATGTCGATACTTTGTTTTACAAACATTTTGACCTGATCACTTGTCAGCGTAGTACCAGCTTGTAAAACCATGAGAGTTAGACGATCAATTGCATTAAGCGGGTCATTAGCGTGAAGGGTTGCGATTGACCCATCATGACCTGAAGAAATTAAGTTCAAATAAGTGAAGGCTTCTGCCCCCCGAATCTCACCAAGTAAGATACGTTTTGGATATAAACGTAGGCAGGCTTCCATAAGCGTTTGAGCAGTAACTTTAGCCTTACCTTGTCCACCCCTTGAGTAGTAAAGCTGCAAGGTATTTTCATGTGGCGGGCGTAGCTCTTTAGCATCTTCAATCGTGATTAGGCGTTCACCCAAAGGGATAGCATCATGAATTAAAGAGTTAAAAAGTGTGGTTTTACCTGCACCAGTTTGAGCAGAAATAATGATGTTCTTTTCATAGGCAACTGCTTTATGCAGAAAGCTATGAAATTGACGACTTTCATAGAGATCAAGCAATTCTTGATCTTTAGAAGAAATAGCGTTGAACGGTTCAACTGCATTCAAGATAGATTCATAAGCACTGTATGGCAGGCTTAGAACACTTGGTTTACGGATAGATAAAGCGATAGACCCTGTAGTAACAGCAGGGTCACGCACGAATTGAATACGGAAATATAAGCCTTCATGAGTAGGTGAAGGAATCTGTGCCGAAAGCAAAGGCTGGGCTTCTGAAATTGTCTGTTCAGTAGTAGTCGCAATGCTTTCAGCAAGACGTTTTAACAGTGCATAAGAAAGATCAGGATTAGTTCTTTTAATCATGTCCCTTGTGCCTTTCATAGCCACGAAATACTCACAAGGCTTATTTACTGAAATCTCAGTAATATCATCATTGTTAATATCTTCACCAAAGGCTTTCTCTAAATCTTTAAGGACAAGAATAGACATGATATTCCCCCCGCCTTTATTGATTAAAGATTGTAGAAAAATCCAAGTCTTTAGCGACTAAGACCTTAATACGTGTGCCATGTGGCACTGTAATTGTCGGAGGAATTGAAAGATTGCGTTGCAGAACACGATCAGCCTGATTACCGAAAGAGTTAGCTACTTCAGTACGGTACGCTTGGGACGCATTATTTTGATCACTACTGCTTACACCTACATTGCTTACACCCGCACCGATCACACTTAAAAGCGTAGCTGTGCCGAAAATTCTGCCGTAATGGTTGTTTACCTTGCCACCTAAGCCAGCGACACCCAGCCCATTTGTGCTAGGGCTATCAAGCATGATCTCAACACCGTTAGGAGTAATTGCACGATTCCAAACCGCAGCAACTTCAGCCTGTCCATCATTTACAATTGAGGAATACTGACCAAAAAGACGAGTACCCGCAGGCAGCAGTCGATTTCGACCTTGTTCACCGTAAATATCTGTTGTCACACGGGCAATAATGTTACTTGGCAGATCGCTTTTAACGGCAGTTTCTAAAACTGCATCAACAATCTTGCCCTGTTGAATGAGTAGTCTGCGGTCAGCGTTATAGCTTGCATGAGCGATAGGGGCTTTCTGATTAGTAGTGCTGGAATCGAAACGACCACCCATAGAAGATGCAGAGTTATTTGCAATACGAAGGTTCACATTAGAAGTATTTGCACCACCGTTATTGTTAGCCTGGGATGATTGCATACTCATAAATAACGGCATAAGTTCAGGCGGTACGCCAGCCATATCACCAGCAGCATTATTAGGACTAATCCCGCTATTACTTTGACTTTGACCAGTAACCATAATTCCCGACTTATAGCGGGCATTTAGAAGGGCTTGTTGCTGTGCAATGGCTTGTTGTCGTGCCTGTTCCTGTTCCATTGCAAGCTGTTGTTGCTGTGCAGCTAATTGACGTTCCATTTCTAGCTGTTCAGGTGACTTTTCATTAGCCGTTGGCAGTGGGTTCGGTTCTGTTAAAGCTGGAATCGGTTGTGGTCCACCGAAGCCGAATCTATCTTCACTTAGACCTGTACCTTCAATATTGGTGACAGGTTTAGCGACAGCCGTTTCAACACCTGATTCAAGTCGTGATTCTTTGTTCTTTTGCAGCTTGAAATAGACAGCAGAAATAACTAAGCCAATCACTACAAATAAGATTACACCTACTTTGATTAACTTTGCCTTATCCATGTCTTTTACAGACGTTTTAGACTTTTCAGAAAAATCATCTTTGATCTCAAAATCATCTTTCCCTTTTTTCTCATCACCATAAAAAACGTGATCATTGGTACTGAAGTTATCAGGGGTATCGAATTCATTTTTATTGGTCATCTTATTTAGCTCCGATCACGTTAGGTTTACGCAGAATGCAGACATATTCATTACCTAGACGCAAAGTGAAAGCATCCGACACGCTTTCAATCACGATTACGTCACCCTCTTGGCGTGAGTTAGTTAGTTCTTCATAGCCTTCACCGTTCACCGCATAAACGGCTGGGCGAGGTGAATTTTTACCTAAACGAATAAAGGTAAATTGGTCGTCATCAGAAACACCCAAGACCTTGATTGATTTGCTATGAGTGGCATCCATGCCCCACTTGATACTTGTCATAGGGAGTTCGCCCAATGCACGTTTAGGGGCATTCTGTTGAGCAATTAAACGGTTCGTTTTATTTACGTCTGCATAGTTAAAACGAAGTACATAGACAGGCTGGCTTGAATTGAAAAGGTTGAAGTAGTAGTTCCGTTTATCAGTGATCACGGTCAAGTTTGTACGGTTCATTCCCGCTTGTGGCTTTTCTGCAGGTTTGACAAAAAGGCGATTCCCCTGCGGGATAATCTGCCAGCCAATCGTGTCACCAGACGCTACAGTCTGGATAGTTTCATTTCCAAACTCGACCACAGTGCTAATGCCGAAAGTTGTAGAAAGTTCAACAACATGGTTTTCAGAATATGGAACAGTTTTAATTCGACCATCAGTTTTTAAGCCGACAGGGATTTGCTTTGCAAAACTTGGAGCGGAAGCAATGCACGTTGCAGCAAGTAGTATTGAGATGAGCGTTTTTTTCATTTTGATCTACCTTAATTTGTTGTTTGTGCAGTTGCAGATTCAGGGGCAGGCACAGATTCAGGCGTAGGAAGTACCGGACTGCTTGGCGGTGCAATCAGGGCATCATTAGACGAGTTCTGTGTTAAGTTCCAATTCTTAAATTTGACCCCGAACGGGTTAATCCAGCGATCTTTTACAGATAAGTCATCGAAGTTGTCAGTCACATAATCTGCGGTAACTGTGTAGCTGAATTGCTGTACTTGTGCGCCCTTAACAACGGTAGTTTTGAAATTCGCTTGTACCTTGTTATTTCCTAGAAAGTTCAATGAAATAATTTTAGGTGTGATAGAGCCTGATTCACCGAGTAAGTTGTAAGGTGAATTGCTATTTAATCCGCTAATTTCATTCTCAAAATCAGAGCGATCTTTACTATCTAAGAAAGTGGAAGTTTTACTGTATTGAGCTGCAAGCTGATCTTTTCCGACTTTGCCGTAATAACCATATCGGCTAGAAATCGTGTCCCAAAAGTAAGAAGTAACAAGTTTTTCGATTAGCTTAGGGTCAGTAGTTGAATCAAAACGTTCAACTTGGGTCATGATTCCTGTTTCGGAATCAATCACGGCAATGATCGGTTCGGTTGTTTTTAATGGAGTTAGATTGTAGTTAGCAATTGCTTGAGTAATATTTCCTACTGCTAAAACCCCACAAAGTCCCAGCGACCACAGTGTAATTTTGCCGTTACGGTTTTCACTCTTTTTAACGCTTTCCTGAAGGGCTTTAAATTGAGCGTCTAGCTGATCTTTAGTTTGAGGTAGCATTATCGTTTACTCCCAAAGCGTTTAACTGCATTAGTCGCAGAATTGGTTACACCTGTAGTTGCACTGGTTGAAGCTTCAAAACCGCTGCCGACAAGAGAAATTGCAATTTTTGGAATAATTGCGAAAAGACCTACTACAACAAGCAGAACAATGACCATGACAAAAGCCCCTGTGAAGGTGCTGCCGTTATCATTTAAGTGCTGGATACCCTTCACTACTGAAGTTAAAACTAGGTCGCAGCTTACGATCAGTAGTAGTAAAACCACGTTTGGAGTTAATACCGCTTGAAGCCAGTTGGTCGCATATCTACGAGTAGCTGGGAACATTGCAGCAGCAAGAAAAATAGGGGCAACAGCAATTAAAATCCCGATGATTACTTTGCAAATGACCCAAATCAGGAAGAACAAAGCACAAACTAGACAAGCCAGCCCGAAGATAAAGGAGTAAATCAGGACGAAGAAAAAGCCACTCACAACGTTGGTGATGCCTGTGTCAATGTTGTTAAAAGCCAGTGCGATAGCTTCAAAAATAATAGAAACAAATGATTGAAGTGTGGTTTTGGAATCGGTGCCTGTCATTTCAGTGATCAGGTTCGGCACATCATCTAGGAAAACTTCAGCTACATAAGGAAAGAAGGCATCCCATGAAAAAACGATTGTCCAGATCAGCAGCATAAGCACGAAAGTCGCAATAACTTGCTGAATCTCAACAGGCATACCCAGCATCATTTTCATGCCTTGAAAGGTCAGCCAAATGACAATAAAGCCTGCAAAGACTGGAATAATTGGAGCAGTTACTTTTTGGTAGTAGCCTTGAATATTGTCTTTAATATTTTTATCTACATCTGTGATTAAGCTATCAACGACTGAATCAAGCTCTTGCATTCCGTTTTGCGTCACCTGGGACATTGAATCAGCAATATTGTTATTGCCAGCACCAGTACCAGCATCGGCATTGTTGACTGTTTCTGTCCCCTGCCCTAAGTCTTGAGGATTAGTGTAGTAATCTTCAGCATAAGCAGAACCAAGACTTATGAAGCTAAACAAGAGAAAGAAAACATAAATGATCTTTTTCATAGTGCCTTCTCCCTTAGCGGATCACTGGAATTTCGGGAGGATTCTTATTAGACAATATGAATACTTTTGATGAATCTGATTTACGTAGCGTACCTTCAGAGTAAATAAAACAAGTCGTTAAAGAGCCTTCAGAGCAGTAAGTATCATCTTTTGTGAAAGTTAAGACCCCTGCCGATTCTCCTGTTAGTTTAGGAAGTTTTGCAGGATTAAAAGCGTTCATGTTTTGAATCTGATAGCTGAATTTCTTAACTGCAAAATTGCCCTGCTTATCAGCTTCAGAGATCACATAGTAATCATAGAAAAAAGTTGATTTAGGCGTGTGTTCAGGAATCCATACGCCTGAAATATCGGGCTTAGAAGTAAAGCACCCTGTCATAGCCAAGCTAAGGGAAAGCAGCAGTGAAGGTGCGACAATGGTTTTACTGATTTTCATATTGTTCTCGCTCATAGGTCAAAATACCCGCTTCACTACCGAGCTTCAGCTTTCCATCAACTAACTGAAAGCAGGCATCATTCGCAGCACATAACAAGCCGTTTTCAGGCTTAAATTCCATGTCAGTGAAAACACCTTTAGCCAGTATCGAAACTTTAAAAACGCCTTCTAGGTCACTTGGCGCAATGATTACACGGTCATTAATAATTACGTCATTGGGGTTTTGAGATTGTTGACCGACAGGATTCACCCATGACCCAACGTAATCATTTCCGTTCACTTCAGGCTGTTTAGGTTCGTCAGAACAAGCCATAAGAAACGCTGAAGCGATCAAAGGAAGTGCAAACTTTTTCATGCTGGGCTTCCTTCGTTAAGTGGGTTGATAGCGTCAATACTTTTGTGAAGGTCTGCACTTGGTAATGACTGGAATACACAAGCACATGGAGATTTTTTTAATCCTTTTTGAGAGCCAGTCTTAGTTGCACAAGCGGTTAAGGATGTAATGCTCAATATACAGATGGTTGTAATGATCATTTTTTTCATGGCTTCTACCCTTTTCTCAACAGAGTTATAACAGTATAACTCTATAAGCTTAAAAATAGTGCAAGTTTACTTAAAACTTAATGTTTCAAGTGTTTCAATTAGTAAACAAAACTTAACTTGGGCAGTATTTTGATAGTAAAAACATGATGTTATGTTTACTTTTTGTTGTACTAATTATGTGAATTAGAAACTTTTTATTGAAATGATGATTTAAGACCTTGGTTGGTCCGCTGACCAGAAGCCTTATGTAGTGCAGTTTTAGGACATAAAAAGATAGTGAGAGATAAATCAATTAGATAGAAAGTTATTTTTTACTCAAAAAATTAAAGTAAAAATCAATAAAATTTAGAGTTATAACTCTATGAAATTCAATAACAAACGTTAAATTATTCTTATTAATCAGGCATTAATATAAAACTTTTGGAAAAAGAAAAAGCCCCGATAGTCTTGTAACTATCAGGGCTTTATTCTATATTCGGGGTACACAGTTATTTGATGCCGTTAACATCATCTAACGAAGATCGAAGGGTTTGGCGACCACTACGATTTCACCATAAGGCTTGTACCTGAACTCTATTGTTGCATAAATAGAAGTTTTTGCAAGCCGTACTCTGAAAAAACTTCGTTACTTTAATGTCTATTCGTGTATCAAATAAGCGCATTTGTTTATTTGCCGAGTTTCGCCTACTTCTGTGATTTATAAAACTTTATGTTTGTAAGTGCATTGCCTTAAATGGGTTATCAATGGCATAGAGTTTTACAGGCGGATGGTGTAGCAGGAGGACTAAGTGACGGCAGTATCACCATCGCATGAGTATTACATTTTGCCATTGTAATACGCCCGCATACTGATGAAAGACACAATAATTGTGGGGTCGCAGGGAATACGTCTATAGCTTGATAGAAGTGGTATGTTGGGAAACCCCTCGCCGAGTTATCAGTATAGATGAGTGAGCTAATGCGTGTGTCAGGGGAGTTGCAAGACTCTAAATACTCACTTGCTGTAAATGGACTTGCAAGCCATACAGTGCCGATTGAAAGCGATACCGGCTCCAGACCGCAGAGCTTCATGGCAATATTCAAGATAGCTTTTTAAGCATTTTTGCTTAGGCTATCTAGGGTGAATATTGCCGAAATCCGCTCCTCCCCACCACCCGCAGTAAGCGAAGCGTCTGCGGTGTGAGTGGTGATGGAGTGGATGAGAACAATAGTTAAGGTTTTAATATGTATATAAATATATAAAGATAGATATTGATTATTGAGAATAACAATTTAATCTAAAATTAACCTTGATTGATTTGTGAGTACAATATAATATAGGCATAAATAAGTAAGGATTAATTACTATGACTACTATCAGAAGAAGTACCAAAGGTCTTACTCGATCAACAATGATCGGCAATAAGAACTCAGTCAAAGAAGTTGTAAAAGAAGATCGTTTCCAAGCTCGAATTAATTTTGAAGATAAGCAGAAACTCATTAAGTACTGCAAAGACAATAATCTTTCTCTTACGGATTATCTGATCAGCACAATGGTTGATAACGGCATACTTCCTGAAAGCAGACGACCAGCTACAAAAGAAACTAACCAACCTGAATAATTGAATAACAAGGATTATTAAATGAATACTAAAACAGAAAAATTATCGAAAGTAATCGCCCTGGCTAATCAGAAAGGGGGTGTTGCTAAAACCACAACCTCAATTAATTTAGCATTTGGTCTGTCGCTGCGTGGTTATGATGTTCTGTTAGTTGATGGTGACCCGCAGGCATCTTCACTTGAATGGGCTACAGTACGTGACGAAGCTGATATTGATTTAAATATGACTGTGATCGGTGTGCCTAAAACCAACTTGGCTAAAGAAGTTGCCAAACTGAAAACCAAATATGATTTTGTCATTATTGATGGTGCAGGCAGACAGTCAGAATTAACCCGATTAGCCTTAGTTGCTTGCGATATTGCCATTGTACCTAATACTACCTCTCCACTTGATGCGTGGGCTACTAAAGCGACTATCGCATCCATTAATGAGATTCAAAGCTACCGTGATTTTTCTGCTTACTTCTTACTTAGTGGCGTGAAGAAGAACACTAAGATTTTTACTGAAGTAAAAGACTGGTTAGCTGAAACTTATCCGTTGCCGATCTTCGATACAGTTGTTGAGCTAAGAACTGCATATTCCCGCAGCTTGGGTGAAGGTTTAACAGTCTTTGAATACAAAGATGATAGCGGGCGAATGGACAAGAAGGCGATCATTGAAGTGAATGCGTTAATTGATGAAATCCTTAGCCGTGAAAACATTGTGCAGCAAGAGGAAGCCATTTAATGAGAGCACCTAAAAGCATTGCTACTGCTACTAGCAATGCTCATCTGGCAAATGAGAAGTCACACGTTGTTAATTCAATGAATCATGACAAGATTCAGAAAATCGCAATCAATCCCGACCTGTATAAAAAAATCGTGAAAGTAGCTGATAAGCGAAAAATGGTACTGGCAGACATTGCCCGAACTGCATTAGAGTTTTATTTAAATCATCCTGAAACTGAATACAGCGAAGAACTTAGCAAGGGCAATTCAAAGAAACTGATCTATACGATCAATTACTTGCTTGATATTAAGATTGATAACTTCAAAGCGAACTATGGTATCAATCGAAGTGACCAGCTTAGAAATGCTCTATCAGCTTGGTTGATCAGTGAGAACCTACTCAAATAGGTGATGATATGGAACAGGAACGAGCAGCCAGCGTTATTATTAACAATGACGTTGATCAGAAGAATTATGAATATTTACTGACGCAAGTTGATCAGGTCGCTATTGAATATGCAGTAAACGAACTGGCAACACAAAATAAACGACCCTACTTGTCCAATATCTTTAAAGTGTTAGATATATCGCCCCGAAAATAAGGGGCTTTCTGCTATTTAAAGGGGCTAAAATGTTCAAAATAGTGTTTAGAAGTCTGCTGGTCATAGCCTTGCTAATGCCTGCAATCATTATCTATTTTTTCCCGCAGCTAACAGGGACCAAATTCTTTTTTATCAGTATGGCTATTTTCTGCCTGATCTTACTTCGACTTAAAGGCATATTACTTTTTTTAGGCATCACTTATGCCAGTATTTCAAGCATGTTCTCAAAGCACTAAAACACAATATATAGCGGAGATCCTTTTACCCCTTAATACAATATATTGTGTCCCCCGCTCTGTCGCCCTCTGCTAATAAAACCATGATAGCCAATACTGTCAATCGGTTGACTGCTCAAAACTTCCTTAGCTTTACCAATGCTGAAGCATTGCCAAAACATGCGGAAGTTTTCGAGCCAAATTAAGTAGAATGTTTTGTATGACCTTCAGTGCAATCACTACCCATAAAATGCTCTATTTTTCTTTATTTACGACTTTTAGGAAAACCGTATGGTTTTCCCTTCTCACACTCTAAAAAAGTCTACAGGGGGAAAGCTGCTTTTAATAAAAATTTCATTGTTTATCTCATTATTTTGTCTAAAGCTTTTTCATTACAGTATATTAAAAAAATATTAATTCCTAACTCATATTTGATACACGTAAAATAAAATAAAATTTACTTAAAAAATAAGAATTGGGTTTTTAAGGTTTATAAATACTTTTAAATGTTTTTAGAAACGCTGAAAGCCTTTATATACAAGGGTTACAGAACTTATTTAATGACAATTACTTTGCTATTAAAAGACAGTTTCTTTGTTATTCAAAGACAATCTCTTTGCTATTAAAAGACTATTACTTTGTTTTATGGTGACATCTATTGATTATGTCCTTTTAATGACATAAACTATAGTTGTCTTTTAATAATAAGTGAATTTCATAATGTCAAATGATCTAGTGGTTAAGGATAATGTTTTAATTAATGCAAGTTATAACCTAGAAGTCACAGAACAACGACTAATTCTTTTATCAATCATTACGGCAAGAGAAACAGGACAAGGAATAACCCCTGAAAGTAGATTAAAGATTCATGCTAGTGACTATGCAGAGCGATTCAATGTTAGTAAAGAAGCTTCATACGATGCCTTAAAAAATGCAGTGAATAATTTATTTGAAAGAAAATTTACTTTTAAAGAACAATTAGATAACGGCAAAGAAATTGTCGTTAAATCACGTTGGATTTCGCAAATTTCTTATATACCTCACCTGGCAATCTTAGAGATTATTTTCTCTCCTGCGGTAGTGCCATTAGTCACTAGACTGGAAAGACATTTTACAAGTTATCAGTTAAAGCAAGTTGCACAACTTACCAGTAAGTATGCAATTCGACTTTATGAATTATTGATTGCTTGGCGCAGTTTAGGGAAAACACCCATTCTTGAAATCAGTGATTTTCGTCAAAAAATAGGCGTTCAAGATACTGAATATAAAACGATGAGCGACTTTAAGAAAAGAGTTTTAGAGCCTGCGATTGAACAGATCAACAAGGAAACAGATATTACGGTTAAGTATGACCAACATAAAACAGGAAGGGTAGTATCGGGCTTTGAGTTCAAGTTTAAGATTAAAGGGGAAGCAGCTAGTAAAAAGACTACTACCCAAAAGAAAAAGGTTGAGGAACTATTCTGTAAGATCAGTGATAAACAGGTTGAAATCTATTCTAATAAACTTTCAAAACAACACGAATTAAGCGATCTTGCTGGCAATAAAGATTATGCTGCATTCGCTATATGGATTGGAAATATTCTAAGAGATAAGGACAGCGTAAGACCTGAAACAGCAAAAAGAATATTTACAGCCCTTCATACATTAACGGACTTTAATAAGTAATTACTGCATTACATTTATATACCTATATTATTTTGTACTCACAAAATAATATAGGTATAATTTCTTTTAGGTCGATTGGCGATCTAATAAGAGGTAAGCATCATGCAGCTAGATTTTGGTTTTCCTGTTGTCGAAGATTACGAGCAAGACAGCAACGTTAAATACACAGTTGATATTTCCCACCTTCATTACTTTTATATATTGGTCAATTCTTGTGGTGTCCTAGAAAAAAGTAAGTCTAAGATACATGCAAAAATTGACGACTTTACTGCCATTCTGGAATGTGACAATGAGCAGATTGCAGATTGCAGATTGCAGATTGCAGATGAAGTCTTAAGCTGTATAAAGGGAGCTAAGAAAGAGACAAGATACCGTGTGCCAAAGTTTAACCCTCTCTATTTCAGTTTAGTCGGGGAGCAGTTAATAGTTGGAAATCTTCAGTAAATAGAAAAATGGGTTTTGATAAATCCCAACGCTTCAGATCAGTGCCTAGCAAGTGGGACTATAACTGACACATTATGCCAATAGGGGGGTATCCCCCTATTTTTTCACTTATAAGAAAAACAATAACTTATGAAGTTCAAGATGAAGATCCGGTACTGGCCACAGCTGCATGGTCAATGTCATATTTTGCCACTCAATCCTATAAATAATTAACCCCCCTGCCCTACTGTCGCAACCCTGCGGGATTGCTCGGCTATTCCCGCTTATAAGCAAAAGGAAGCAGTTGAGGGTCTGCGGTCAGCTAGCCAAAATCACAGATTTTGGCTGCTTCGCTTGCCCCTTCAACGGTAATCAGGGAGGGAAGGTTTTGCACTTTCCATAGTTCGCAAAGTGGACACTTTGCTCTGTATATACCCGCTATGATTCATTTACATTTCTTTACCTAATTTGTTTTGTACTCACAAATCAATATGAGTATAATTATTTTATTAGGTCGATTGGCGATCTAATAAGAAAGGAAGTTAAAAAATGAATCTATATGAACAAGTTACAAACCAAATCATTGAACTGATGGAAACTGCAACCAGCTCACAAGAGCTATGGTCAAAGATCGGAAGCACTGATCTATTTGCACCGAAAAACCATGTAACAGGCGACTTCTATAACGGCATTAACATTCTGATTCTGGCAGCAGCTATGCAGAAATTCGGCTACCAGCATAATGAATGGCTTACATTCAACCAAGCTAAAGCAAACAATCTGAAGGTTCGCAAAGGCGAGAAATCAACAGTATGCGTATTCTATAAGCCGATTGAAAAAGACACTGTAAACCCTGAAAGTGGCGAAGTAGAAAAAGAGCGTTTTGCGATTGCTAAACCCTTCTACTTGTTCAATGTTGCACAGCTTGAAAACGTCACTATTTCAAACAATGAAACCAGCCTAGAAAATGAATTTTCTAAAATTGAAGCCGGTGAAATTATCTTGAATAACCTTATTGAGAAGAAAGGCGCAGCTATTCAGATCGGTTCGAGTGATTCAGCGTACTACGTGCCAAGCGTGGATAAAATTGTTTTGCCAGCTAAAGAGCAGTTTACAAAAGCTGAATATTTCTATTCTGTTCTATTCCATGAAGCAAGCCATTGGACAGGAAATAAAAGCCGTTTAGACCGTAATTTAAGCGGGCGTTTTGGCTCACAGTCTTACGCTATGGAAGAACTAATTGCAGAGCTATCAAGTGCCTTCACTTGTGCGAAAACAGGCATTGTGAAGCATACAATTGAAAACCATGCCTGCTATTTAAAATCATGGTTACAAGTCCTGAAAAATGACACTAAGGCAATTTTCACGGCAGCAGCCCAAGCCCAAAAAGCCCACGAATTTATCATGAACTAACAGAAGCCCTGCAAGGGGCTTTTTTAATTCCTGATCATTTACACTTTATTACCTAATTTGTTTTGTACACACAAATCAATATAAGTATAATAATTTTATTAGGTCGATTGGCGATCTAACAATAAAACAGGTACTTATAAATGAAAACCCAAGTAAGCCCAAAAACAGTTTTAAACCTTGT
>Ga0079224_100002743_pt1 | contig 21687 bp, 22 predicted proteins | sample Stecom2015_FD_80414 | JGI IMG/M metagenome (GOLD analysis project Ga0079224, IMG submission 80414) | Agricultural soil microbial communities from Utah to study Nitrogen management - Steer compost 2015 | ecosystem: Environmental > Terrestrial > Soil > Agricultural land | place: USA: Utah...
CTGAGCCCCAGCCACCGCAGGGGCCGCTGACGGAGGCGCCACTGACCGACCTCGAGGGTGCGGGCACCGGGCCCTCCGCCACCAAGGCGTGACCTGACTCCGCCTGCCCGAGCCACCCGGTCTCGCAGAACCAGATCGGGTGTGACCGTGGCCTGAGCGTCCCGGGTCGACGTCAGACCACTGAGGTAACCGGCTGATCCGATCTCATCTTGTCGGCCAGTGCCAGCAGTGCCTCCCGCTGTGGCGCGTCATCCGCGCCGGTCGCGTGGGTCATGACGTAGTCGATCAGCCGGGCCACACCCTCGGCGCCCCGCCCCGTGTCCACGTCGAGCAGGGACTGCAGCACGACTACTGCAGCGCTGTCCTGACGCTGGGCTGCCACATCCTCCATCACCTGCCCGGCCTCGTCGTGACGCCCGAGCTGACGCAGCGCCGACGCGAGGGCGAGCTGGGCGCGGAAGCGATGCGGTTCGCGCAGCCGGGCCGCCAGCGCGTCCCGGTAGCGACTGACGGCCTGTTCCGCCTGACCCGCGGCATCGAGCGCTGCAGCCAGCTCGAAGACCAACCGGGGGTCCTCCGGAACCTGGTCCAGGAGGTTACGAGCCGCCTCGAGGCGCTGGGCGGCCGGCTGGAGCTGGATGGCAGCCAGAACGGCCTCGAGCTCGTGCTCCCCGCGGGCGGCGACCACCTTGCGTCGGATCTGGCGGGGCGTGTCGGCCTGGGCGCCGTGGTCGCGGAGCCAGGCGACAACCCCGTCCCGATCCCGGTGCACCATCAGCGCACCGACATCGCCGTCCGCCATCTGCTCGACCAACGCCGCCAGACCGGTCACCTCGTCCTCGGCCGATCCCGACGAGACTGCGCCGACGTTTGCCAGCCCCTGCACGAACTGCGCTTCGAGATCCTCGGTCGTCCTCCCTCGCAGGTAGTGACCCTTGTGGATGATGTGCACCCGGTCGGCGCGCCGACCGGCGATCTCCCCCAGCCCGACCAGGATCTCGTCGGTGCGGTCGCCGACCCCGCCGAGCCCCAGGTGCACGCGGTCACCGGGCGGTCGCAGCCCCTCGGCCACGTCGAGCAGCGCCTCGAGGCCGGCCTCGTTGTGCGCCAGGTCGATGATCATGGTGGCGGAGCCGCCAGAGGGCAGTGGCAGGGTCCAGACGTTCATGCGTCCGGGGTTGTGCTCCAGGTCCGGGGCGAACGTGCGCAGCCCGTCGATCACGGCCTCTCGAGGCAGCCCGAGACCGAGCGCACCGGCGGTGGCGGCCAGGGCGTTGGCGACATTGTGCTGGGACAGGCCGGACAGTGTCATCGGCACGTCCAGGATCCGGATGAGGCGGTCCGGGTCGGCGCCACGGCGCAGGATGACGATGTCGCCCTGCAGCACGGTGATGCCACGACCGCCGCGCTCGACCGTCTCGCGCAGCGCAGGAGAGTCGGGGTCGAGGCTGAACATCCAGATCCGTCCGCTGGCCTGCGCCGCCATCGCCCGCACGCGTGGGTCGTCGCCGTTGAGCACGACCCAGCCGTCCTTGCGCGTGACGCGGGTGATGATGCCCTTCACCTCCGCGAGCTGGTCCACCGTGTCGATCCCGTGCAGGCCCAGGTGGTCGGCCGTGACGTTGGTGACGATGCTGACGTCGTTGTGGGACACGCCCATGCCTTTGAGCAGCAGGCCACCTCGCGCGGTCTCGAGCAGGCCGAGCTGCACCGTCTTGTCCTCCAGGACCATGCGGCCACCCGACGGACCTGAGTAGTCGCCGGCGATGCGCTGCTCGCCCTGGACGAACACCCCCTCGGTGGAGCTCCACCCGCAGCGCAGACCGGCCGTCATGCCCATGTGCGCCAGCAGACGGGTGGTCGAGGTCTTGCCGTTCGTGCCGGTGATCGAGGCGACCGGGATCCGCGGCCGCAGCTGTGCCGGCCCGCTCGCGTCCTCGGCGGAGCGCACACCCTCCGCGGCCGCCGTGAGCAACCGGTCGGCGTCCACCCCAGCGAGCAGTCCCTCCAGCACCGGACCGAGCGACTCGCCGAGCGCCACAGCACGCCCTCGGTGCCGCCACGGGAACGCGACGATCACCGCGTCGAGGTTCGTCCCGACCCGGCCGCGTACACCGACCCGGCTCGGCACGGCCGAGGCGACGCGCCGCAGCAGCGTGCCGGCGAGCCGGCTGAGGAACCGCTGGCGCTGCTCGCTGTGGGGCTTGCCCGGGATAGCCCGCCGCAGCCCGACGACCTCGGCGATCGCCGACGCGGCCGCCTGGTCCAGCGCCTGGTAGCCGGGCAGCGACAGGCTCACCTTGACCGACGGCCGTGAGAAGTACAGGTTCGGGCCCTCAAGCAGCCGCACCTCAGTCACCCGGACTGGGGTCGGGTCAGTCATCGTGGTCAGAAGCCCATCGCGTGGAAGCCGCCGTCCACGTGCACGATCTCGCCTGTCGTCGCGGGGAACCAGTCCGACAGCAGCGCCACGCACGCCTTGGCGGCCGGTGCGGGGTCCTTGAGGTCCCAGCCCAGGGGGGAGCGCTCACCCCAGCGCTCGAACTGCTCGAACATCGGGATCGAGCGGGCCGCGGTCGTGGCGATCGGGCCGGCAGAGACCAGGTTGGAGCGGATCCCCTTGGGCCCCAGGTCGCGCGCCAGGTAGCGGTTGGTGGACTCGAACGCAGCCTTCGCCACGCCCATCCAGTCGTAGACCGGCCACGCCTGCTGGGCGTCCAGGGTCAGGCCGACGACGCTGCCGCCCTCGCTCATCAAGGGCAGGGCAGCCACCGCCAGCGACTTCAAGGAGTATGCCGACACCTGCAGTGCCGTGGCGACGTCCTCCCACTCTGCGGTCAGGAAGTTGAAGGCCCCTGGCGGGGCGTAGCCGATCGAGTGCAGCACACCGTCCAGGTGGTCGGTGTGCTCACGGAGCCGGTCGGCGAGGGTCTCGAGGTGCTCGGTGTTGGAGACATCCAGCTGCACGACCTCCGGGGTCACCGGCAGGCGCTTGGCGATGGACTGGGTGATCCGGAACGTCCGCCCGAACGAGGTGAGGATCACCTCGGCCCCTTCCTCCTGGGCCAGGCGTGCCACGTGGAACGCGATCGACGAGTCCATCAGGACACCGGTGACGAGAAGCTTCTTTCCTTCGAGCAGCATGGGGAGCAGACTAGCGTCGAACGTCAGTGACCCATGCCAAGGCCGCCGTCGACCGGGATGACGGCGCCGCTGATGTAGCCGGCGTCGGGGCCGGCCAGGAACCTCACCACCCCCGCGACCTCTGCAGGGGTGGCGAACCGACCGGCGGGGATGCCGGCCCGGTAGGCCTTCTGGCGCTCCTCGGGCAGCTCGGCGGTCATCTCGGTCTCGATGAAGCCGGGAGCGACCACGTTGGCGGTGATCCCGCGACCCCCGAGCTCACGGGTGATCGACCGCGCCAGGCCGACCAGTGCCGACTTCGAGGCGGCGTAGTTGGTCTGCCCCGGGGACCCGTAGAGCCCCACGACGGAGGAGATGAGGATGATGCGGCCGTGCCGCATCCGCATCATCCCCTTCGCGGCACGCCGGGCGCAGCGGAAGGCGCCCGTCAGGTTGGTGTCGAGGACAGACTCGAAGTCCTGGTCGCTCATCCGCATCAGCAACGTGTCCTTGGTGATGCCCGCGTTGGCCACCAGCACCTCGATCGGGCGGCCCAGCATCTCCTCGGCCTGGGTGAAGGCCGCATCGACGCTGTCGGAGTCGGTGACCTCACAGATGACACCCCGCAGGCCCTCCGGCGGCGTCCCGCTGCGGTGCGTGATGACGACGTCGTCGCCCGCCTCGGCGAAAGCCCGCGCAATCGCGAGGCCGATGCCTCGGTTGCCTCCCGTCACCAGGACGCTTCGCTTCTCGGATCGCGTGTCGGCCGACTGGGGTCCGGTCTTGGTCTCGGTCACAGGGTCACGCTAACCCCTGCCCCGACGCCGCACGACCGCGGCGGCGTATCGTGGAGAGGTGAGACGCAAGCCGGTGGCCCAGGGGGTGACGACCGCTCGGCGCTCCCCCAGGGAGGACCGTGAGCACCGCCTGCGCACCTACCTGGTCGCCATGGCCATCCGCACCGTCTCCTTCCCCCTCGCCGTCTGGGCACTGCTCAGCGGCTGGACGGTAGTGGGCGTGGTACTGGCCCTCGCCGCGACCGTGCTGCCGCAGGTCGCGGTCATGATCGCCAACGCGGTCGACAACCGCACGGTCACGAGGGACGGCCCCGTCTCCCCGACCCGTGCGCTGCCCCAGGGCGGCACGTCAGGACCGTTGGACGGCCCCGATGCTCGTCTGTAGCGCGAAGGGTTGCCGGCGGGACGCGGCATACGGCGTCGTGTGGAACAACCCCAAGGTGCACGCGTCGGACCGACGGAAGGTGTGGCTGGCCTGCCCGGACCACCGCGAGAGCCTGAGCGGCTTCGTCGCGCTGCGTGGCTTCCTCATCGAGGTGCTGCCGGTTGACGAGCTGACCGAGCGGGACGGCTAGCTTGCTGCGCACCCTGCTGACCCGCCGTTGGCTCACCGCCCTCGCGCTGGCCGTCCTCTTCGCGGTCGTCGCGGTGCTGCTGGGCAACTGGCAGTACTCCCGCCACGAGGACCGGGTGGCTGCCAGGGACCGCGTGGAGGCCAACTACGACGCGGACCCCGTGCCGCTCGAGGACGTCCTGTCCGGCCCCAGCCCGCTGGCGCCCTCGGCGGAGTGGACGCGGGTCAGGACCACCGGCACCTATGTCGCCGGCGACCAGCTCTTCGTCCGGAACCGACCGCACGGCGGAACCTTCGGCTACGAGGTCCTCGTACCGCTCGAGACCGCGCAGGGCACCCTGGCCGTCGACCGGGGCTGGGCACCCAACGCGGAGAACGCCGCGACCCTGCCGGAGGTGCCGCCGGCCCCCGATGAGCAGGTGGTGGTCACCGGGTGGCTGCGCCCCGCAGAGGAGGACCTGGACCGCGGTCTCCCGGCCGGCCAGCTGGCCTCCATCAACCTGGAGACCATGAGCGAGCAGTGGGACCGCCCGGTGCTGGGCGGCTACCTGATCCTGGAGTCCGAGGAGTATGCCGGGGCGCCCGGTGCCGTGATCGACCGGCCCCTCCCCCTGGCTGAGCCACGGACCGGGCTGGGGGCCCACTTCGCGTACTCGCTCCAGTGGTGGTTGACCGCCCCGGTGGGTCTGGTCCTGGTGCTGGTGATGGCACGACGGGAGTCGCGGGAGGCTCAGGACGACCAGGGCGGGGACGCACGTCCCGTCCAGCGCAAGAAGGTCCGCATCTGGGACGAGGAGGACGGGTAGCCCTCTCCCGCACCTCTGGGGCGACCCCACCGGGACGGTGCGACGATGGCGTCATGGATCTGGGACTTGCTGGCCGAGGGTATGTCGTCACGGGTGGCTCACGCGGCCTCGGTCGGGCCGCGGCCGCGCACCTGACGGCCGATGGGGCGGACGTGCTGCTCGTCGGCCGGGATGCCGACCGGGCACGGCGCACCGCCGAGGAGCTGACCGCAGACGGTCCGGGCACGGCATACGCCCTGGCCGCCGACCTCGCCGACGAGGAGACGCCCGAGCTGGTCCTGGCCGGCGCACTGGAGCACCTGGACACCCTGGACGGTGCGGTGCTGAGCGTGGGCGGGCCGACCCCTGGCAGGTTCCGTGAGAGGACCGACGAGCAGTGGCGCGCCGCCTTCGAGCAGGTGCACCTCGGTCCGCTACGTCTGGCGCGCACGCTGCTGGAGGCGGCAACCCGCCCGGTGGCGATCACCTTCGTGCTGTCCACGTCGGTCCGCAACCCGCTGCCGGACTTCGCGATCTCCAACGGGCTCCGGCCGGGTCTGGCAATGGCCGCCAAGACCATGGCTGACGAGTACGGTCACCTCGGCCACCGGGTCAACTCGATGCTGCCGGGTCGCATCGACACCGACCGGGTCCGCCAGCACGACCAGTCGACGGGTGACCCGGACGCGCGCCGGGCGGCGCACGTCGCCACCGTCCCCCTGGGCAGGTACGGCCAGCCCGAGGAGTTCGGGGCGGTCGCCGCGTTCGTCACCTCACCGATGGCCTCCTACATGACCGGATCAGTGGTCACCGTGGACGGCGGACAGACCCGCACGATCTAGCCGTCGCGGGCCGAGCCGGAGCGGAACTGGGTGTCGTACAGCGCCCGGTAGAGACCGCCCTCAGCGAGCAGCTCGTCGTGGGTGCCGCGCTGCACGATGCGGCCGCGGTCCATGACCAGGATCTGGTCGGCCCCCCGGATCGTGCTCAGGCGGTGCGCGATGACGATCGAGGTGCGCCCGCTGAGGGCCCGGTCCAGGGCGCGTTGCACGGCCGCCTCCGACTCGCTGTCCAGGTGAGCGGTCGCCTCGTCGAGCAGCACCACGGCCGGTGACTTCAGCAGCAGCCGGGCGAGCGCCAGACGCTGCTTCTCCCCGCCGGAGAGCCGGTGGCCACGGTCCCCCACCACCGTGTCCAACCCGTCCGGCAGACGCTCCACAAGCTCCCAGACCTGGGCCGCCCGCAGTGCCTCCTCGAGCTGGCCGTCGGCCGCCTCCGGCGCGGCATACAGCAGGTTGGCCCGGATGGTGTCGTTGAACATGTGAGCCTCCTGGGTGACCACGCCCACCGTGCGCGACAGGCTGGCGAACGTCGCCTCACGCAGGTCGGTGCCGCCGATCCGCACCCGGCCCTGGGTGGGGTCGTAGAGACGTGCCACCAGGGCGGTGAGGGTCGTCTTCCCGGCCCCGCTCGGCCCGACCAGGGCGACCAGCTGCCCGGCCGGGATGTGCACGTCGATCCCCTGCAGCACCTCCCCACCGTCCCCACCCACGAGGTCGGCCCTGCTCTCGAGGGAGGCGACCGACACCTCCTCGTGCGTCGGGTAGCTGAAGGAGACGTCGTCCAGGTCGATCGCCACCGGGCCCTCCGGCAGGTCCACCGGATGCTCGGCCTCCTGCACGAGGGGCTCCAGATCGAGCACCTCGAAGATCCGCTCGAAGGAGACCAGCGCGGTCATCACATCGACCCTGACGTTGGACAGCGCGGTCAGCGGCCCGTACATCCGGCCCAGCAGCGCCGCCATGGCCACGAGGGTGCCGACCGAGAGGTTCCCCGCCACCGCCATCAGGCCACCCATGCCATAGACCAGGGCCGTGGCCAGTGCCGCGACGAGGCCCAAACCCGCCATGAACACGACGCGGTTGACCGCGATCTGCACGCCGGCGTCACGCACCCCGCGGGCGCGGTCGGCATACTCCTTGTCCTCCTGGACCGGCCGCCCGAAGAGGCGCACCAGCAGCGCACCGGCGACGTTGAACCGCTCGGTCATCCGGGTCGCGAGCTCGGCGTTGAGCGTCATCTGGTGCCGGGTGAGCTGAGAGAGACGCTGGCCCATCCGGTGTGCCGGGATCAGGAAGATCGGCAGCAGGAGCAGGGCCAGCAGCGTGATCAACCAGGACATCGTGACCAGCGCGCCCAGGATCAGCGCCAGTGACACCACGTTGCTGACCAGCCCGGAGAGGATGCTGGTGAAGGCGGTCTGTGCCCCGATCACGTCGGTGTTCAGCCGGTTGACCAGGGCCCCGGTCTGGGCGCGGGTGAAGAAGGCGATCGGCTGACGCAGCACGTGGGAGAAGACCTCGGTGCGCAGGTTGAGGATCAGGCCCTCCCCGATGCGCGAGCCGAAGAGCCGGGTGACAATCGTCAGCAGCGCCTCCAGGACGGCGATGACGGCGACGGCGATGCCCAGCCAGATGACCACCTGGCGGTCCTGCGGGATGACGCCGTGGTCGATGATCCGCCCCAGCAGGAGCGGGGTCGCCACCCCCAGCGCCGCCACGATGATGGTCAGCACGAGGAACAGTGCGATGTCGCCCCGGAACGGCCTGCCGTAGCCGATCACCCGGCGGCCCGTGCCCTCCCGCAGCTGGTGGTCGCGCACTGACCGGTCCTTGGTGAAGCTGCGGACCATCGGGCCGCGGCCGAACCCCATGCTCATACGGCACCTCCGTCGTGCGGCATCAGGCGAGTGCGATCAGGTCCTGGTAGTCCAGGTTCCACATGTCCTCCACCCCGTCCGGCAGCAGGAGCACCCGCTCGGGCTCCAGCGCCGACACCGCGCCCTCGTCGTGGCTGACGAGCACGACGGCGCCCTCGTAGGTGCGCAGGGCACCGAGCACCTCCTCGCGGGACGCAGGGTCCAGGTTGTTGGTCGGCTCGTCGAGGAGCAGCACGTTGGCGGCGGAGACCACGAGCATGGCCAGCGCGAGCCGTGTCTTCTCCCCACCGGACAGGACGCCGGCCGGCTTGTTGACGTCGTCCCCGGAGAAGAGGAAGGAGCCGAGCACCTTGCGGGTCTCGGTCTCGTCCAGGTCCGGGGCCGCCGACTTCATGTTTGCCAGGACGCTGCGCTCGACGTCGAGCGTCTCGTGCTCCTGCGCGTAGTAGCCGAGCTTGAGACCGTGTCCCGGCTGCACCTCGCCGGTGTCGGGCTCATCGATGCCGGCCAGGATCCGCAGGAGGGTGGTCTTGCCAGCGCCGTTCAGGCCCAGCACGACCACCCGCGAGCCGCGGTCGATGTTGAGGTCCACGTCGGTGAAGACCTCCAGGGACCCGTAGGACCGGGACAGTCCCTCGGCGGTCAGCGGTGTCCGGCCGCACGGTGCCGGGGTCGGGAAGCGCAGCTTGGCGACCCGGTCGGAGACGCGCTCGCTCTCCAGGCCGGCGAGCAGCTTCTCGGCCCGACGGGCCATGTTCTGCGCCGCCACCGCCTTGGTTGCCTTGGCGCGCATCTTGTCGGCCTGGGCCAGCAGCGCCGACGCCTTCTTCTCGGCGTTGGCGCGCTCCCGCTTGCGGCGCCGCTCGTCGGTCTCCCGCTGCAGCAGATAGGTCTTCCAGCCCATGTTGTACTCGTCGATCTCGGCGCGGTTGGCGTCCAGGTGGAAGACGCGGTTGACGACCTGCTCGATGAGCTCCACGTCGTGGGAGATCACCAGCAGCCCGCCCGGATAGGTCTTCAGGTGGTCCCGCAGCCACACGACCGAGTCGGCGTCCAGGTGGTTGGTGGGCTCGTCCAGGAGCAGCGTGCTGGCACCGCTGAAGAGGATCCGCGCCAGCTCGATGCGGCGGCGCTGGCCGCCCGATAGGGTCCGGAGCTCCTGGTCGAGCACCCGGGTCGGTAGCCCCAGGCTGGAGGCGATGGACGCGGCCTCCGACTCGGCGGCGTAGCCACCGCGTGCCGTGAACTCCGCGTCGAGGCGGGAGTAGCGGGCCATCGCACGTTCCCGGGCCGCCTCGTCGTCACTGGCCATCCGCGACTCCGCCTCGCGCAGGTCACGGATCACGACGTCGAGACCGCGGGCCGACAGGATCCTGTCCCGCCCCAGCACGTGCAGGTCACCGGTGCGGGGGTCCTGCGGGAGGTAGCCGACGTCACCGCGGCGGGTCACCGTCCCGGCTGCCGGGTCAGCCTCGCCGGCGAGCACCCTGGTCAGGGTGGTCTTGCCTGCACCGTTGCGGCCGACCAGACCCACGCGGTCCCCCGGAGCGACCTGGAAGGTGACCTCGTCCATCAGCAGGCGGGGCCCAGCGCGCAGCTCCAGCCCCGAGACAGTGATCACGTGCAGAACTCCTCGGGATAACGTTTCAGGGTGGCTAGCGTGCTCTCACGCCGCGAGATCGTTAGTCTACGCGTGAGATCTCGGCGCACGGTGCCGCGAGTGATCAGAGCGGAGAGAGCATGACCTTCAAGGAGAACGCCCGGCTCGACACCAGCCAGGTCCGCAGCGGTGGCCGCGGTGGCGGGGGCGGCGGCGGTCTCGCGGCCGGCGGTGGCATCGGCGGCATCATCCTGCTCATCCTCTACATGATCTTCGGTGGCGGCCTGGGGGGCGACGGCGGTGGCACCGCGTCCGGCAGTCCGTGGAACTTCAGTGCTGGCGACGTGTCCGGCACCGGCGAGGAGGGCGCCTCCGACGACTTCTCCCACTGCCAGACCGGCGCCGACGCCAACGAGCACCGCGACTGCCGGGTCGTCGGCACCGTGAACAGCGTCCAGGGCTTCTGGGAGAGCGCCTGGTCGCAGTACGAGCCCGCCAAGACGGTGATCTTCTCCGGGACGGTGCAGACCGGCTGCGGCACCGCCAACAGCCAGGTCGGCCCGTTCTACTGCCCCTTGGACCAGCAGATCTACATCGACGTGAGCTTCTTCGACCAGCTCGACCAGATGGGCGGGGACGGCGGTTCGCTGTCGCAGATGTATGTCGTGGCGCACGAGTACGGCCACCACGTGCAGAACCTCAACGACGTCCTGGGCCGTGCCCAGCAGGACCCGCAGGGTCCCGAGTCCGGCGCGGTGCGGGTCGAGCTGCAGGCTGACTGCTACGCAGGCGTGTGGGTCGCCCACGCGGACGGCACCCGACTCGGCGAGGAGCAGTCCGCCATCCTGGAGCCCGTCACCCAGGAGCAGATCCAGTCCGCCCTGTCAGCGGCCGAGGCGGTCGGTGACGACCGCATCCAGGAGCAGATGCAGGGACGGGTCACCCCCGAGAACTGGACGCACGGATCATCAGAGCAGCGCCAGAAGTGGTTCATGACCGGCTACGAGTCCGGCGACCCCAACGAGTGCAACACCTTCAGCGGCGACCTGGGCTGACCCACGGGTGATCGACTGTCGATGACCTGGTCGACGGAGCGTCGGGTCCTTGACTAGCTCGTGGCTGGTTCGCTGACCCGGATCCGGATGACCCGACCGCGCCTGAGGGTGTCCTGCAACACCTTGAGCCGCGGGTCGGGAAGGTCGTAGATCTCCCGGCGCGGTAAGGCAGCCAGACGCCCGAGCAGCGGGTGCTCCACCACCTGTCGGACGAGTGCGCGGTCGCCCCCGACCACGAACCCGTCGACGCGGGCACCCCGCGCTTCCAGCAGTCGGTCACTCGCCTGCTCCACGACCCGCTCCACCAGCGCATCAGCCTGGTTGCCTCGGCGCCGGGCGAAACGCTGCTGCGACCATCCTCCGGCCGCGGTGCGCGACTGGACGTAGCGGGTCCCGCAGTAGTGGTCAGCCAGCCGGTCCCCCTCGGCCCGCCCCACGGCATACCCACCCCTGCGGAGCAGGACGAGACCGAGGCGAGGGGGCAGCTCGACCGCACCGGGTGCCCAGGCGAGGACCTCGGCACGTGCGCCGTCGGGGGCCGACAGCACGAACGGCACGGTGGCCGGCTCGGCCCCGGGGGACCGCTCCGGCACACCGTGCCGTTCTGCGAAACCGCTGATCCACCGGTCCAGGCGCTCGGGGTCGACCTCGACGACCCGGCCGGGACCGGTGCTCAACGGCTCAGACGTTGAAGCCGAGAGCGCGCAGCTGCTCGCGCCCCTCGGGGGTGATCTTGTCCGGGCCCCACGGCGGCATCCAGACCCAGTTGATCCGGTGGCTGGACACCAGTCCCTCCAGCACGGTGCCCACCTGCTCCTCGATCACATCGGTCAGCGGGCAGGCGGCGCTGGTGAGGGTCATGTCGATGACCGCGTGCGACTGGGCGTCCACGGTGAGGCCGTAGATCAGGCCCAGGTCGACGACGTTGATCCCGAGCTCGGGATCGACGACATCACGCAGCGCCTCCTCGAGGTCGGCGACGTTGGGCGGGGTGACGGTCTGGCTCATCTGGTCCTCCTAGGTGGTGCTCTCAGGGTCTCACGTGCTGCTGGGTGTGGCGGATGCCGCCGCCGAGATGTCCGCGCCGGCCTGGGCCAGAGCGTCCGTGAAGGCGGTCCAGCCGAGCAGGGCGCACTTGACGCGTGCGGGATAGCGGGAGACGCCGGCGAAGGCCACCCCGTCGCCGATGACCTCGGGGTCGCCCTGGTCGGCGCCCTTGCTGGTCAGCATCGCGCGCATGGCGACAAAGGTGTCCAGGGCCTCGCCGATCGGGTGCCCGATCGTCTCCTCCGCCAGGACGGAGGTCGACGCGATGGAGATCGAGCACCCCTGCGCGTCGTAGGACACGTCGCTGACCACACCGTCGGTGACGTGCACCCGGAGGGTCACCTCGTCACCGCAGGTGGGGTTGACGTGGTGCACCTCCGCCCCGTAGGGCTCCCGCAGGCCCGCGTGCTGGGGGCGCTTGGCGTGGTCCAGGATCAGCTCACCGTAAAGGTCCATCGTCCCTCCTCAGGCGCTCAGTCCGAAGATGCCCGGCACCGTGTCGAGCGCGGTGACGAAGGCATCGATGTCTGCGCAGTTGGTGTAGACCGAGAAGCTCGCACGCGTGCTGGCCGGGATCCCCAGCCGGCGGTGCAGCGGCCATGCACAGTGGTGCCCGGTGCGCACGGCGACGCCCTGGTCGTCGAGCACCTGGCCCACGTCATGGGGGTGGATGCCGTCGACGACGAAGGCGACCGCCCCGACCCGCTCCGCCGGGTCGGCAGGTCCGACGACGCGGACCCAGGGCCGCTCGGCGAGCCGGTCGAGGCAGTATGCCGTGAGCTCGGTGTCGTGCTGGTGCACCCGGTCCATGCCCAGCTCGGTCAGGTAGTCGATCGCGGCGGCCAGGCCCACCGCCTGCGCGGCCATGGGCACCCCGGCCTCGAACCGCTGGGGAGGCGGTGCGTAGGTCGAGCGCTCCATGTGGACCACCTCGATCATCGATCCGCCGGTGATGAAGGGCGGCATGGCGGCGAGCAGCTCGGGACGCCCCCAGAGCACCCCGATCCCCGACGGGCCGATCACCTTGTGCCCGGTGAACACCAGGAAGTCAGGTCCATGGTCGGCTCCACCGAGCGCCCGCACGTCGACCGGCAGGTGCGGCACCGACTGGCAGGCGTCCACCAGCGTGAGCGCGCCGACCGCCCGTGCGGCCTGCAGGATCGGCCCCACGTCCACCAGGGTGCCCAGGACGTTGGATACCTGGGTGAAGGCGACCAGCTTGGTGCGCTCCCCCACGACCGCGCGGGGGTCCTCCAGGTGGCCGTCGTCGGTGACCCCGATCCAGCGCAGCGTCGCACCGGTGCGACGGGCCAGCTCCTGCCACGGGACGAGGTTGGCGTGGTGCTCCATCTCGGTGACCACGATCTCGTCACCGGGACCGAGCTGAAGCCGTGCGGCCACCTCGGGGTCGGCGCCCTCGACCGCCCCGGCGGCGCCGGCGTTGCTCATCGCGTAGGCCACCAGGTTGATGGCCTCGGTGCCGTTCTTGGTGAAGACCACCTCGTCCGGGGCTGCGCCGATGAACCGGGCGACCGTGGCGCGCGCCGCCTCGAAGAGCTCGGTGGCCTCCTCGGCGAGCTGGTGCGCGCCCCGGTGCACCGCGGCGTTGTGCTGCGAGTAGTACTCCCGCTCGGCGTCCAGGACCACCCAGGGCTTCTGAGCGGTCGCGCCGCTGTCCAGATAGACCAGCGGCCGGTCCTGCCGCACCGTGCGGGAGAGCACGGGGAAGTCGGCCCGGATCCGGGCCAGCTCCTCCTCCGTGAAAGCCGTCATCAGACCGTGGCGGCCTTCAGGTAGCGGTCGTAGCCCTCGTCCTCGAGTCGGTCGGCCAGCTCGCGGCCACCGGACTCGGCGACCCGGCCGTTGACGAAGACGTGCACGTAGTCCGGCTGGATGTAGCGCAGGATCCGGGTGTAGTGGGTGATCAGCATGACCCCCAGGTCGGTCTGCTCCTTGATGCGGTTGACGCCCTCGGCGACGACCTTGAGCGCGTCGACGTCCAGACCGGAGTCGGTCTCGTCCAGGATGGCGATCTGCGGCTTGAGCAGCTCCATCTGCAGGATCTCGTGGCGCTTCTTCTCTCCACCGGAGAAGCCCTCGTTGACGTTGCGCTCGGCGAAGGAGGAGTCCATCCGCAGCGCCTCCATCGCGGCCTTCATGTCCTTGACCCAGTGGCGCAGCTTCGGGGCCTCGCCGTCGACCGAGGTCTTGGCCGAGCGCAGGAAGTTCGAGACGGTGACGCCGGGGACCTCGACGGGGTACTGCATGGCCAGGAACAGTCCGGCCTTGGCGCGCTCGTCGACGCCCATCGCGAGCACGTCCTCGCCGTCGAGGGTCACCGTGCCGCCGGTAACGACATACTTCGGGTGGCCGGCGACGGCGTAGGCCAGCGTGGACTTGCCGGAGCCGTTCGGCCCCATGATGGCGTGCGTCTCGCCCGACGCGATGGTCAGGTTGACGCCGCGCAGGATCTCCTTGTGCGCGGTGTCGGTCTCGACGCTGACCTGCAGGTCGCGGATCTCAAGAGTGGTCATTGCTTCTCCTTGCGGTTCTGTGGCGCAGTTCTGGGTGGTGAAGGGCTACTCGGACAGGGCGACGAACACGTCATCGCCCTCGATCTTCACCGTGTGTACGGCGATGGGCTGGGTTGCGGGCAGGCCGGTGGGCTCTCCGCTGTTCATGTCGAAGCGCGAGCCGTGCAGCCAGCACTCGATCGTGCCGTCGTCCAGCTCCCCCTCGGAGAGGGAGACGTTGGCGTGCGTGCACGTGTCGTCGAACGCGTGCACCTCGCCGCCGGAGTCACGAGCGATCGCGACCAGACGGCCGTCGAAGCTGGCCTGCACCGCACCCACCTCGGGCAGGTCGGCCAGCGTGCAGACCTTGACGAAGGACAGCTGTCCCGCGTCCTGGGTCTGGACGGGCTCGGTCATGCACTCGCCCCCATGTCGGCGGCGAGCTCCTCCTCGATGGCCAGCATCAGGGTGTCCACGACCTCGGGCACGCCGATCTTGGCGATGATGTCGGCGAAGAACCCGCGCACCACCAGACGCCGGGCCTCGGTCTCGTCGATGCCCCGGGACATCAGGTAGAACAGCTGCTCGTCGTCGAAGCGACCGGTGGAGCTGGCGTGGCCCGCTCCCGCGATCTCGCCCGTCTCGATCTCCAGGTTGGGGACCGAGTCCGCACGCGCACCGTCCGTCAGCACCAGGTTGCGGTTCAGCTCGTAGGTGTCGATGCCCTCGGCCTCCTTGCGGATCAGCACGTCACCGACCCAGACCGTGTGCGCACCGTCACCCTGCAGGGCACCCTTGTAGGTGACCAGCGAGTTGGTGTGCGGGGCGTTGTGGTCGACGAAGGAACGGTGCTCCAGGTGCTGTCCCGCGTCCGCGAAGTAGACGCCCAGCAGGGTCGCCTCCCCGCCGGGACCGGCGTAGCGCACGTTGGAGTTAACGCGCACGATCGACCCGCCCAGGCTGACGGCGATGTGCTTGTAGTTGGCGTCCCGCCCGACCGAGGCCTCGTGCTGGCCGAGGTGGACGGCGTCGTCGTCCCAGCGCTGCAGGGACACGACGGTCAGCTCCGCACCGTCGCCGACGATGACCTCGAGGTTGCCGCGGTGGTCGGCGGCACCGGTGTGGTCCAGGATCAGCAGCGCCTTGCTGTGATGACCCGCCTCGATCACGTAGTGCGCGCTGCTCAACCGGCCGGCGCCGTTGCCGTGCACGTTGACGCGCAGCGGCTCGGCATACTCCTTCTCCGCCTCGAGCTTGACGTAGAGCGCCTCGGCGGTGTGGGCCGAGGCCGTGACCGCACCGCGGTCGCCCGGGACCAGGACCGTGCCGCGCGGTGCCTCGCCGGGGGCCAGCGAGGGCCCCATCAGCTCCAGCACCCCGGAGACGTCGTAGTCGGCGGCGTAGTCCTCGCCGCGGTCGTCGTCGTCCTCGTCGGCGAAGACGCCTCCGAGGCGGTCGACCGGGGTGAACCGCCACTCCTCCTCGCGTCCGTTGGGCACCGGGAAGTCGGCGACCTCGAAGGAGGTCAGGCGGGCCGCCCGGGACTGCTCCGGGGCGCTGCCCACGGTGCTCTGCGGGTCGACGTGGTCAATGGGCTTGTCGGTGAGAAGGGTCATCAGCCGACGGCTCCTTCCATCTGCAGCTCGATGAGGCGGTTGAGTTCGAGGGCGTACTCCATCGGGAGCTCGCGGGCGATCGGCTCGACGAAGCCGCGGACGATCATCGCCATGGCCTCGGTCTCGCTCAGTCCGCGGGACATCAGGTAGAACAGCTGGTCCTCCGAGACCTTGGAGACCGTGGCCTCGTGGGCCATCTGGACGTCGTCCTCGCGGATGTCGTTGTAGGGGTAGGTGTCCGACCGGGAGATCTGGTCGACCAGCAGGGCGTCACAGACGACGCTGGACCGGCTGTTCTTGGCCCCCTCCAGCACCTGGACCAGGCCGCGGTACGACGTGCGCCCACCACCGCGGGCCACCGACTTCGAGACGATGGTCGAGGAGGTGTTCGGGGCGGCGTGCACCATCTTGGAGCCGGCGTCCTGGTGCTGGCCCTCACCGGCGAAGGCCACCGACAGGGTCTCGCCCTTGGAGTGCTCTCCCAGGAGGAAGACGGCGGGGTACTTCATGGTGACCTTGGACCCGATGTTGCCGTCGATCCACTCCATGGTCGCGCCCTCGGCGCAGGTCGCGCGCTTGGTGACCAGGTTGTAGACGTTGTTCGACCAGTTCTGGATGGTCGTGTAGCGGACCCGCGCGTTCTTCTTGACGATGATCTCGACCACGGCGCTGTGCAGCGAGTCGCTCTGGTAGATCGGGGCGGTGCAGCCCTCGACGTAGTGCACCGAGGAGCCCTCGTCGGCGATGATCAGGGTCCGCTCGAACTGGCCCATGTTCTCGGTGTTGATCCGGAAGTAGGCCTGCAGCGGGATCTCGACGTGGACGCCCGGCGGGACGTAGACGAACGAGCCGCCCGACCACACCGAGGTGTTCAGCGCCGCGAACTTGTTGTCGCCCGAGGGGATGACCGACCCGAAGTACTCGCGGAACAGGTCCTCGTGCTCGCGCAGCGCGGTGTCCGTGTCGAGGAAGAGCACGCCCTGCTCCTCCAGGTCCTCGCGGATCTGGTGGTAGACCACCTCGGACTCGTACTGCGCCGCGACACCCGCGATCAGACGCTGCTTCTCGGCCTCCGGGATGCCCAGCCGGTCGTAGGTGTTCTTGATGTCCTCGGGCAGGTCCTCCCAGCTGGTGGCCTGCTTCTCGGTGGAACGCACGAAGTACTTGATGTTCTGGAAGTCGATGCCCGACAGGTCGCTCCCCCACGTCGGCATGGGCTTCTTGTCGAACAGCTTCAGGGCCTTGAGCCGCGTCTCGGTCATCCACGCGGGCTCGTCCTTGCGCGAGGAGATGTCCTTGACGACGTCCTCGTTGAGCCCACGCCTGGCCGACGACCCTGCGACGTCGCTGTCCGCCCAGCCGTACTCGTAGTTGCCCAGCCCCTTCAAGCCTGGGTTGAGTTCTTCGATGTTCGTGCTCATCGCATGGACCTTCCTTCGGTGGACTCGACAACAACCGGGGCGTCCGTGAGCGACCCGGTGGGGATGAACGTGGTGCAGACGTGCTCTCCGCCGGCCAGGGTGGCCAGGCGTTGGACGTGGACTCCGAGCAGACGAGAGATGGCCTCGGTCTCGGCGTCGCAGAACTGGCGGAACTCGGTCGCGACGTTGCGCATCGGACAGTGACCCTGGCACAGCTGGATTCCGGCCAGACCAGTGCCCTGGCCGACGGGCCGGGTCGTGGCGGCGAAACCCTCCGCCGACAACGCCTCCGACAGCGCCTGGATCCGGTCCGTGAGGCCGTCGCCCGCTGCCTCGACGGTCGCGCGGAGACGGTCCTCCAGCGCCCGGATCTGCTCCTCGGCGAACTCCTCGACGGCGGCGTCGCCGTCACGCTCCGACATGAACCGCAACGCAGCAGTGGCCACCCCGTCGTAGGTGGTGGCCATCTGCTCCTGGCCCAGATCGGTCAGGACGAAGCTCCGGGCGGGACGGCCACGGGCACGTCGGCCGGTGACGATCTCGTGCTCGATGATCAGGCCGGAGTCGGCGAGGGCGTCCAGGTGGCGCCGGACCGCGGCTGGGGTCAGCCCCAGCATGCTGGCCAGACTGCGCGCCGACACCGGACCGTGCTCGCCGACGGCTCGACGCACGCGGTCCCGGGTCCGGGACTCTGCTGTGCCGTCTGCCATAAACACCATGCCAGTGTGACCTATATCCACGTCAGAACCAACGAAGGGGCCCCTAACCTCATTCCTCTTCCGCTCCTTCGGCCTCTACGGGTCTCGCGATTGACCCGCAGAGATGAGGGCGCAGCCACGTCGCCTAAAGTGCCTCCGTGATCCGCGTCCACGACCTGACCCGCTCCTTCGGGCAGGTGACCGCGCTCGACGGGGTCAGCTGGACGGCGCGTCCTGGTCAGGTGACCTGTCTGCTCGGTCCCAACGGCGCCGGGAAGACGACGACCGTCGAAATCGCCGAGGGGTTGCAGCATGCCGACTCCGGGGTTGTCGAGGTGCTCGGTCAGGACCCGTGGCGTGCGCCCGCCGCGCACCGGGCCAGGGTGGGTGTGATGCTCCAGGACGGCGGTCTGCCGCAGTCGGTCAAGCCGATGGCCCTGCTGCATCACCTTTCCAGGTTCTACGCGGAACCTGTCGACGTCGTGGCGCTGGCCGGGAAGCTCGGCATCGACCAGTTCGCCGGCACCACGGTGCGGCGCCTCTCCGGGGGTCAACGGCAGCGGGTGGCCCTCGCGGCGGCGCTGGTCGGAGGACCCGAGGTCCTCTTCCTCGACGAACCCACGGCGGGGCTCGACCCGCACGTGCGCCGCACCGTCTGGGAGCTGGTCGCCGGCACGGCGCGGGCTGGCGCGACAGTCGTCGTCACGACCCACTCCTTCGAGGAGGCCGAGCGCCTCGCCGACCACCTGGTGATCATGGCGGCCGGACGGACCGTCGCGGAGGGAACCACCGCCGACGTCTCCGGCAGTGGGACGCTCGAGTCGGCATACTTCGCGCTCACCGACGGGGAGGTCGCATGAGTGACCCGGCAGCACCGGCCCACAACACCCTGACCCGGGACGGCGCCAACGGCCCGGCACCCGCTGCCAGGCGGGTGCTCGCGCAGGCCGGCTTCGAGGCCCGGGGGCTCCTCAGCCACGGGGAGCAGCTCCTCGTCAGCGTGGGCCTGCCACTGATGGCGCTGATCGGCCTCGCCGTGACCGACACCCCGTCCCTCGGCACGGGCGCGCGGATCGACCTCGTCACCGCCGGAGTCCTCGCCCTCTCGATCATCTCCACGGCGCTCACCGGGCAGGCCATCCTGCTGGGCTTCGAGCGACGATGGGGCGTCCTGCGGATGCTGGGCACCACTCCCCTGGGCCGCGACGGGCTCCTGCTGGCCAAGGCGCTGTCGGTCTTCGCGGTGCTCGCGGTGCAGTTCCTGGTCCTCGGTACGGTCGCCGCGTTCCTCGGATGGCGACCGGATCCGGCCGGCATCCCCGGGGCACTGCTCGTCACGGTCGCCGGCGTGCTGGCCTTCGCCTCGCTCGCCGCACTGATCGGCGGCACGCTGCGCGCCGAGGGCGTCCTGGCGCTGGCGAACCTGCTCTGGGTGGTGCTCGCGGCGGCGGGCGGCGTGCTCTTCTCGGCAGACCGCTACCCGCAGCCCTGGGACTCGATCGTCGGGCTGCTCCCCTCGGCAGCCCTGGGCGACGGGATGCGCGTTGCACTGGTCGACGGTGCCTTCCCCGGAGTCGAGATCCTGGTGCTGCTGGCGTGGGGCGTCGTCACCGGTGTGGCCGCCGCCCGCCTCCTCCGCTGGTCCGACTAACCCCATTTTCGTAGCGGTCTCGTACGGCTCCCCCGCATTTCCGTAGCGGTCTTGTACGCCGGCCCGCATTTTCATAGCGGTCTCGTACGCCTGCCCCGCATTCTCGTAGTGGTGTCGTACACCCGGCCCGCATCTTCGAGGCGGTCTCGTCTCCCGCGCAATCACGTCCGCCTTCCGTATCGCTGGCGTGACGACATACGAGGCTCATGCCGGACAGTCGGGCCGTGGGGCGGTCTGCGGACCGGCCCACGCGGCGACCTACCATGTGGGGGTGCCTCCGACCTCTCCCTGGCTTCGCCGGATCCTCGTCGCCAACCTCGTGCTACAGGTTCTGATTGTCGTCACCGGCGGGCTGGTGCGGCTCACTGGCAGCGGCCTCGGGTGCCCCACGTGGCCACGCTGCGAGGGCGACTCGTTCGCCCCGGTCATCCATGACGCCATGACGTTCCACCCCTTCGTGGAGTACGGCAACCGGCTGCTGAGCGTGCTCGTGGGTGTCGGCGCGCTCACCACGGTGTGGGCGGTCTTCCGCTGGGCGCGGCACCGCACCCCCATGTTCGGACTGGCGCTGGCGATTATCGGCCTCACGCTGGCCCAAGGGGGGCTCGGTGGGATCACCGTGCTGACCGGACTGCACCCCATCACGGTGATGGGTCACTTCCTGATCTCGATGGCCCTGGTGTCCCTGAGCACCACGCTGCTGCTGCGCGACTACCAGAGTGACGAGCGGGCGCGCCTGACGGTCCCGGTCCTTGTGCGGCAGCTCGCCATCGCAACCGGGGCCATGCTGGTGGTGGTCCTCATCCTCGGCACCGTGGTGACCGGTTCGGGCCCGCACTCCGGTGATGCTGAGCGGCCGGCCCGGTTCGGCCTCGACCCGCGCACCATCTCCTGGCTCCATGCCGACTCGGTGATGCTCTTCGTCGGGCTCGTCGTCGCCATGGTCGTCGCCACGCGGCTGCTGTCGGGCGCGGCGCGGTCCCGCGACTGGTGGGGGTGGGTGCTCCTCATCTCCCTCGCCCAGGGAGTCATCGGCTACACGCAGTACCTGACCGGACTGCCGGAGCTGCTCGTTCTCGTTCACATGCTCGGCGCGGCCGCACTGACTGCCACGGTCACCGCTGGCATCGTCACTCTGTGGGACAGGCATCCCGTAGCGGCCAGTTCGGAGCCGCTGGACCAGCAGCTCCGGGCCTGAGCGCAGGGGCTCCGGTCAGCCAGCGGAGCGGCCATCTCAACCGGTGTATGCCGGTCACCTCCTGTGCGCTGCTTGTTCCGTGACAGGGGGTCAGGTGGGGCGGGGACAGTGGGGTTGCCCGCCATCCAGGTCATGGCGGCATCAGCGCGGAGACCTACCGGAGCCGACCGGGGCTCGGCGTGCGAAACCGCTACCACGAGGCGCGGCGGGCGTGCGAAACCACTACCAAAAGGCGGGGTGAGCGTACGAAACCACTACCAAAAGGCGGGGTGAGCGTACGAAACCACTACCAAAAGGCGGGACGGGCGTACGAGACCGCTATCAAAATTGGTCAGACGGGGAGGGCGAAGAACAGCAGGGGGTCGACCGCGACGGCGAGGAACACCAGGGTCAGGTAGCTGATGGAGAAGTGGAACAGCCGCATGGCGCCCAGCTTCTTGCCCGTGTCCCCCGCCTTGGCTCGGCGCAGCAGACGGTGCGCCTCGACCAGGAACACCGCGCCCGACAGCACGGCCGCCACCGCATAGACCCAGCCCATCGGGGCGATCGGCACGAGGGCCAGAGAGGTGAGCACCGTCAGCCAGGAGTAGACGACAACCTTGCCCGCCACGGCCACGTCCTCGGCCACGACCGGGAGCATCGGGACGCCGGCGGCCGCGTAGTCGTCCTTGAACCGCATGGACAGCGGCCAGTAGTGCGGCGGTGTCCAGAAGAAGACGACAAGGAACAGCACGAGAGCCGGCCAGGCGAGCGTGTTGGTGACCGCAGACCAGCCGATCAACACGGGCATGCACCCCGCGACCCCGCCCCAGACGATGTTCTGGCTCGTACGGCGCTTCAGCAGGATCGTGTAGAACCCGACGTAGAGCACGATCGCGCCCAGACCCAAC
>Ga0079224_100002744_pt1 | contig 21687 bp, 25 predicted proteins | sample Stecom2015_FD_80414 | JGI IMG/M metagenome (GOLD analysis project Ga0079224, IMG submission 80414) | Agricultural soil microbial communities from Utah to study Nitrogen management - Steer compost 2015 | ecosystem: Environmental > Terrestrial > Soil > Agricultural land | place: USA: Utah...
AGAGAAGATGGAAGCGCTCGCCCAGCGTTTCCATCTGCGGTCCGAAATAGCCGCCATGACTGGCCCAGCCATGCAGCAGGATCAGCGGTCGCCCCTGGCCGCGCTCGGCGACGAAAAGCGGAAAGGCCTCAGGCGCCGACATCGCGCACCAGTACCAGAGCCCGGCCGCTGCAGATTACCTTTCCTTCGGCGTCGGTGCAGTTGGTCGCAAGGTCGACGAGATGTTTCTCCGGCCGCATGCGGGTGATTTCGACTGTTGCGGTCAGTGGCTCGCCGATCCGGACCTGTTCGTGGAAGCGCATTTCCTGCTTCAGGTAATTGGTGCCAAAGCCGGGCAGTTCGACGCCGAGCAGATAGGAGAACAGGGAGCCGATCAGGGGTTCCGGCACTGAGCCGGTGCTGTCCTCCGCTGCGGCGAGGCCGTGGAAGGCGGCGATGTCGTCCTGGGAAAAGCTTCGGGTAACGCTGGCGCGGCTGCCGACTTGCATGAAAAAACCTATGAAAGGGTGATGGTTGTCCGGCCGTCGAGTACGACGGCGCCATCGGCCATACGGCTGGCCCGCGTCGACAGCGTGCGCTCGTTGCCGCTCGCTGCGGTTTCGGCAATCTCGAAACGCAGGGGCTCGTCGGCATAGGCGGGATTGGGGAACATCAGGTCCTGGCTGAGCTGTTTCGCTCCGGGATACTGCTTCTGCACGAGGCCCCAGAGAATTGTGTAGAGCAGCATGCCGTGGCTGACCGTGCGTCCGAACCGGGTGCGCGACGAGAATTCCGCATCGACGTGGATGGGGTTGTTGTCACCGCTGATCCGGGCGAACAGGTCGAATTCCGACTGGCTCAGCGGGCGCTCCAGGCTGAGGGTAGTCATGCTGTCTCCTGTCGCTGGCGAAGCACATGCTTCTGGATCTTGCCGGCCGCCGTGCGCGGAAAGTCCTCGATGATTTCGAACCGCCTCGGCACCTTGTAGGCGGCGAGGTTCTCGCGGCAGAAGGTGCGCAGCGCCTCGACATCGATGGTCTCGCCGGGGCGGGGAAGGATATAGGCGCAGCCGGTCTCGCCCCATTTCTCGTCCGGCATGCCGACGACGGCGCATTCCAGTACGCCGGGGAAGCGGTAGATGACGATCTCGACCTCGGCCGGATAGACGTTCTCGCCGCCCGAGATGTACATGTCCTTGATGCGATCGACGATGTAGTAGTAACCGTCGGCATCGCGGCGCGCGACATCGCCGGTTTTCAGCCAGCCATCGTCGGTAAAGGCCGCTCTGGTCGCAGCCTCGTTGTTCCAGTAGCCGGGCGTAACGCCGGGGCCGCGAATCTGCAGTTCGCCGGCCTCGTCGGCCGTCGCAATCACCTGTCCATGGTCGTCGACGAGGCGGACCTCGGCGAGAATCTGCGGCTTGCCGACCGAGCCGATTTTCGTAGCGGCATGGGCAGTGTCCATCAGGAAGACGGTCGGGCCGGTTTCCGTCATGCCCATGCCGTTGCAGACCCTGATGCCGCGCTGGCCGAAGAGTTCGATCAGGCTGGCCGGCAGCGGCGCGCCGCCGCAGCCCCATGAGCGCACGCGGGAGAGATCCGCCGTCGCGAAGTCCGGGAGCAGGCTGAGCGCCTGGTAGATCGCCGGCACGCCAAAGAAGGCGCTGCACTGGCCGGACTGAAGCGCCGCCATGACGACGTCGGGTTCGAATTTCTTCATCACCGTCACGCTGCCACCATGGATCAGCACCGGCAGGGTATGCAGGTTGATGCCGGCGGTGTGGAAGAGCGGCAGGAAATTCAGCGTGGTGTCGACCGAGGTAAGGTCGATGGCCTGGCCGATATTGACGGCGTTGGCATAGGCCATGCCCGGTGTCTGGATGACGGCCTTGGGCTTTCCGGTCGTGCCGGAGGTGTAGAGCATGTACCAGGGCTGATCGGGCGATCGGACGGTGTCGAAACGCCCCGGTGCCGTATCCGCAACAGCCTTCTCGTAATCGGCCAGCGGAAGCAGGGGCAGGTTCAGCGCCGAGCCCAGTCCCGCGGCTGCGGCCGCGTTCTCGGCGTCATGGATCAACAGTTTCGGCGTGGCATCCCGGGCGACCGGGATCAGTTCCGGGACCGGCTGGCGCCAGTTCAGCGGCGTCAGGATCGCGCCGATCCTGCCGCAGGCGAACAGGATTTCGAAGAAGGCGACGCAGTTCAGCGTCAGGATGGCGACTCTGTCGCCGGGGCCGGTTCCATTCTTCCGCAGCCAGGCTGCGAAGCGCGATGCACGATCATCGAGCTGGGCATAAGTCAGGCGGTTTCCGGTCTCGGCCTCGATGAAGGCCACCTTATCCGGCGTAAGTTCGGCGCGTCGCGCCGCGATATCGAAGACCATTCGCATGGTTATGCCGATTTCCGCAGGAACTGTGCCATCCCGGCCTCCGCTTCGGCGCCGTCGATCAGGGTGAGGAACATCTGCTTTTCCGCATCCAGCGCGGCCACGACCGCCGCACGCCGCTCGGGCGGACAGAGCAGCCGCTTGGTATGCGCCGTGGCGGCGGGCCGGTTGCCGGTCAGAGCCGTAAGCCAGGAATCGATGGTCGCATCCAGCGATTCCGGTTCGACGAGGCTGGTCGCCAGTCCCAGCTGCACCGCCTCGGCTGCCATGATGCGCCGGTTGAGCAGCTGGATTTCCCGCGCTTTCGCCGCCCCGATCCGGTCCGGGAGCAGGGCGGTCCAGCCGCCATCGGGGCTGAATCCGACCTGCACGTAGTAGGGCTGGATGAAGGCCTGCGGTGCCATGGCAACGAGATCGCAGGCCAGCATCAGCCCCAGCGAGCCACCGGTAACGGGCCCCTGCACGCGGCCGATCACCGGAACCGGCAGGTCCAGCAGGGCGATAATCGCTTCATTCAGGCCGCCGACCAGCGTATCCGCATAGGCACGGCGCTTCTCGCGCGGCGTGGCGTGGAAGCCCTCGACGTCGCCGCCAGTCGAGAAGCTGCGCCCGGCCGCCTGCAGAATGAGCGCCCGCAGGCCTTCGCGGGATGCGACTTTTCGCAGGTTGTCGAGCAGCGACGCGATCAGCTCCGGAACGAGACTGTTGTGCCGTTCCGGCCGGTTGAGTGTCAGCCGTGCCACCGCGCCGTCGAAATCGAGCAGGGTGAGGGCGGTGCTCATTTGCGGCGTGCCGGTCTGGCGGCGGGCGCGAGACCGGTTGCGATCATGGCGGCGGCGGCATCCACGATCGGCTCCAGCGGCGCTTTCGGATCCCACAGTCCGTAGCGCTGACCGAGGAAGACCGAGATTCCCATCAGCATCCAGGCGCGCACTTCCGTGGCGACGCTGCTGCTGCCCGGGGCGATTTCGCCGCGTTTTTCCGCTGCTGCAAGAGCGATGCGGTAGCCTTTGGCGAATTCGGTGTAGTACTGCCGGTAGACGGCCTCGTCGACGAACTGAGATTCCTCGACCACCTTGTAAAGATCGGGGTTCTTGCGCACGAAGCCGAGAAAAGCACGCAGGCCAAGCCGTTCGGCATCCAGGCGATCCTTTGCTTTGGCGGTCGCCTCGGTGAGGTGATGGCGCAGCATGCGGCCCATATGCAGGACCAGCTCGCGCATCACGTCTTCCTTGCTGCGGAAGTAGATGTAGAAGGTGCCCTGCGCCACGCCGGCTTCGGCGGTGATGGTGGCGACAGAGGCCTCGGCGAAGCCGCGCCGGCCGATTTCTCGCTGGGCGGCTTCCAGAATCTTGCGACGCGTGGTTTCGCCGCGGCCGGTCTTCGGCGGCGGCAGGGGACGTTTGCCGGGACTGACCTGGTCCATGGACGAAAGCTCTCTGTTTCCTCTCCCGGCGCTGCGGTTCTACTGAATCCCGCTTGACGGCCTGACAGGCCAAAGCTACGAATACCCGAGACATGAATCAAGTGTCATGTTCGGACTGGCCAGCGCGGGCGGCGGTCCGACACCGGCACCGGGGGCAACCCGGGCCGCAAGACGGGAGGACGAGGCATGCCGCAGACCAGCGCCTGTATTCGCACTTCCGTCGCCGTCCGCATCGCAAGGGAGAAAACGTTATGCATCGCATGATGAAAGCGGCCGGGCTGGCCGCGGCATTGCTGGCCGGGAGCGCCCTGTCGGCGCAGGCCGCCGACCTGAAGATCGCGCTTATCGCCGGCAAGACCGGTCCGCTGGAGGCCTATGCCAAGCAGACCGAGACCGGCTTCATGATGGGCCTGGAATACCTGACCAAGGGCACCATGACCTGGCAGGGCCGCAAGATCCAGGTGATCGTCAAGGACGACCAGCTCAAGCCCGACCTCGCCAAGTCGCTGCTCGAGCAGGCCTATGCCGATGACAATGTCGACATCGCCGTCGGCACCACCAGCTCGGGCGCCGCGCTGGCCATGCTGCCGGTCGCCGAGGAGCACAAGAAGATCCTGCTGGTCGAGCCGGCGGTCGCCGATGCCATCACCGGCGAGAAGTGGAACAAGTATATCTTCCGCACCGCCCGCAACTCGATGCAGGACGCCTATGCCGGCGCTGCGGCTTTCCCGCGTACGGGTGAAATCCATGTCGCCACGCTGGCGCAGGACTACGCCTTCGGCCGCGATGGCGTGAAGGCGCTGAAGGATGCTCTCGCCCAGCTGCGGCCGAACGTCAAGGTCGTATTCGAGGAGTATGCGCCGACGCAGACCACCGACTTTACCGCCTCGGCCCAGCGCCTGTTCGACGCGCTGAAGGACAAGCCGGGCAAGAAGGTGATCTCGGTCATCTGGGCGGGCCCGCATCCGCTGCCCAAGATTGCCGACCTGAAGCCGGAGCGTTTCGGCATCGAGATCGCGCCGGGCGGCAACATCCTGCCGGTGATGAAGGGTTACCGGCCGTATCCGGGCATGGAAGGCGCAGTGTACTACTACTACGACTTCCCGAAGAACCCGATGAATGACTGGCTGGTGGCCGAGCATACCAAGCGCTTCCAGAGTCCGCCGGACTTCTTCACTGCCGGTGGTTTTGCCGCCGCGTCGGCCGTGCTGACCGCCGTCGAGAAGGCCGGCGGCACCAATACCGACAAGCTGATCGCTGCCATGGAAGGCATGAGCTTCGACACGCCCAAGGGCAAGATGCAGTTCCGCAAGGAGGACCATCAGGCCCTGCAGTCGATGTATCACTTTCGGGTCAAGAAGGACGGCAAGGATGAGAACGACCTGCTGGAGCTGATCCAGGTGATCTCGCCGCAGGACATGCCGCTACCGATCCGCAACAAGCGCTGACAAGGACGGCCGGGGACGCAGCGTCCCCGGCCATTCCGGTTTCTGTGATGAGCTTGACACCCAGCCTGGAAACGCGTGACCTGACGATCCGCTTCGGCGGCCATGTTGCGGTCAACGCCGTCAGCTGTGCCTTCCGGCCCGGTACGCTGACCGCCATCGTCGGCCCGAACGGCGCCGGCAAGACCACCTATTTCAACCTGATCTCGGGTCAGCTCAAGGCGACGGCCGGGCAGGTCATTCTGCGCGGCGAGGATGTCACCGGACTGACGGCTTCGGCCCGCACCAAGCGCGGCATGGGCCGGGCGTTCCAGCTCACCAACCTGTTTCCCAACCTCACCGTCATGGAGAATGTCCGTCTGGCCGTGCAGAGCCGCGCGGGGGCTGGGCTGCAGCTGTTGCAGCTCTGGAGCCACCGCCGCGACCTGATCGAGAAGGCCGACAGCCTGCTGGACTCTGTGCGCCTGCTCGACAAGCGCAATGCCACGGCCGGGGCTTTGCCGCATGGCGACCAGCGCAAGCTGGAAGTGGCTTTACTGCTGGCGCTGGAGCCGGATGTCTTCATGTTCGACGAACCCACTGCCGGCATGTCGGTGGACGAGGTTCCGACCGTCCTGCAGCTGATCCACGACATCAAGGCGCGCGGCGACAAGACCGTGCTGCTGGTCGAGCACAAGATGGACGTGGTGCGCAGCCTCGCCGACCGCATCATCGTGCTCCATAACGGCAGTCTGGTCGCGGATGGAGAACCGGCCGAGGTGATCTCCTCGCCGGTGGTGCAGGAAGCCTATCTCGGCATCGCGCCGGAGGCGGCGGCATGAGCGACGCGCTGCTGCGCCTGGAAGGCGTTCACACCCATATCGGCCAGTATCACATCCTGCACGGCGTCGATTTCACCGTGCCGCGGGGGCAGCTCACCATGCTGCTCGGCCGCAACGGGGCGGGGAAGACCACCACGCTGCGGACCATCATGGGGCTGTGGAAGGCCAGCCAGGGGCGCGTGATCTTCGACGGCCAGAACATTGCGGGCAGGCCGACGCCGGACATTGCGCAACTGGGCATTGCTTATGTGCCGGAGAATATGGGCATCTTCTCCGACCTCACGGTGCGGGAAAACATGATCCTGGCGGCCCGCGAGGGCGAGATCGACTCCCAGCGGCTGAAGTGGATTTTCGGCCTGTTCCCCGCGATGGAGAAATTCTGGACCCTGGAGGCGGGCTCGCTTTCAGGTGGTCAGAAGCAGATGCTGGCGATCTCGCGTGCCATTGTCGAGCCGCGCCAGCTGCTGCTGATCGATGAGCCGACCAAGGGTCTGGCGCCGGCCATCATCATGAACATGATCGCGGCCTTCCGCGAACTGAAATCGACCGGCGTGACCATCCTGCTGGTCGAGCAGAATTTCATGGCCGCCAAGCTGCTGGGCGACAATGTCGCCGTCATGGATGACGGCCGCGTCGTGCATCGTGGTGCCATGGCGGAACTGGCCGAGGACAAGGCCCTGCAGCAGAAACTGCTCGGCCTCAGCATGGATGCGCATCAATGACCGTCGCCGCAGCCGCTACCGAAAACCTCACCCTGCCGAAGGTGAAGACCGACTGGCTGCCGGCCATGCTGGTGCCGATCCTCGCGGTCGCCGCGCTGCCGCTGGTCGGCAGTTTCTCGACCTGGGTGACGCTGACCGTGGCGGCGCTCGCCATGGGCATGATGATCTTCCTGATGGCGTCGGGCCTCACGCTGGTCTTCGGCCTGATGGACGTTCTGAATTTCGGCCATGGCGTATTCATTTCCTTTGGCGCCTATCTCAGCCTCGTGGCCCTCGGGCCGCTCGCCGGCTGGGTGGAATCGGACAATGTCTGGCTGAACATTCTCGTCCTGCTGGCCTGTGCCGGGGTTGCCATGCTGATTACGGGCATCCTTGGCTGGGCCTTCGAGCGGATCGTCATCCGACCGGTCTACGGCCAGCATCTCAAGCAGATTTTGATCACCATGGGCGGCATGATCGTGGCCGAACAGATGATCCATGTAATCTGGGGCGCCAGCCCGATCCCGATCCGCCTGCCGGAAGGTCTGCGCGGCGCCTTTCTGTTCGGTGACGCCGCCGTCGAGCGCTATCGCGTCATCGCCGCTCTGGTCGGTATCGCAGTCTTTGCGGTCATGCATCTGATGCTGAACCGCACCAAGATCGGTCTGCTCATCCGCGCCGGGGTGGAGAATGCCGAGATGGTCGAATCGCTTGGCTATCGCATCCGGCGGCTGTTCGTCGGCGTCTTCATCGTCGGCTCGGCGCTTGCCGGTCTGGGCGGCGTGCTCTGGGCCTTCTACCGCCAGACCCTGACGGCGGGCATGGGGATGGAGGTCAACATCCTGATCTTCATCGTCATCATCATCGGCGGCCTGGGATCGATCGGCGGCTGCTTCGTCGGCAGCATCCTGGTGGCGCTGGTGGCCAATTACACCGGTTTTCTGGCGCCGAAGCTGGCGCTCGGCTCGAGCATTCTGCTGATGGTGCTGATCCTGCTCTGGCGGCCGCAGGGGCTTTACCCTGTGGCGAAGCGTTGAGGAGGCGGGACATGCTGCCGAGAAACCCGATCCACAGCCTGCTGTCCGGCGACTATCCTCGCTCGCGCCCGCTTGCGGCGGCGCTGGTCGTCATCCTGGTCAGCCTCGCTTTCGCGCCGTTCCTGTTCCCGGGCAGCCAGCCGCTGAACGTGGCTGCCAAGATCTGCGTCTTCATCATTCTGGTGGCCAGCTACGATCTGCTGCTCGGCTATACCGGCATCGTTTCGTTTGCCCATACGATGTTCTATGGCATCGGCGGCTATGGTGTGGCCATCGCCATGTACAATTTCAGCCCGACCTGGGGCGCCATGGGGCTCGGCGTGCTTGCTGCTCTGGTGCTGGCCATGCTGCTGGCCCTGGTGATCGGTCTGTTCAGCCTCCGTGTGCGGGCAATCTTCTTTGCCATGATCACGCTGGCGGTCGCCTCTGCCTTCGCCATTCTGGCCTCGCAGCTTAACGAGATCACGGGCGGTGAGGACGGCCGCTCCTACCGCATTCCCGAGATGCTGCGCCCGGCTTTCCGGCTGTTCGAGGAGCCCGTTCTCGGCGTCAACATCAACGGGCGGATCCTGACCTATTACCTGATCTTCTTCTCGGCCCTGATCCTGTTCCTGCTGGCGCTGCGGGTCGTGAACTCGCCGTTCGGCCGGGTGCTGCAGGCGATCCGCGAGAACGATTTCCGCGCCGAGGCGCTGGGCTATCGGGTCGTGGTCTATCGCTCCATCGCCAACTGCCTCTCGGCCGGCATGGCGACCCTGGCCGGCGTGCTGATGGCGATCTGGCTGCGCTATACCGGGCCGGACACCACGCTGAGCTTCGCCATCATGATCGATATCCTGCTGATGGTGGTGATCGGCGGCATGGGCACGCTGTATGGCGCCGTGCTTGGTGCGACCATTTTCATCCTGGCGCAGAATTACCTTCAGGTGCTGATGGGCCAGCTGTCGGATGCCATGGCGGCAGCCGGAATTCCACTGCTGCCCGCACTGTTCCATGCCGATCGCTGGCTGCTCTGGCTCGGCATCCTTTTCGTTCTGAGCGTCTATTTCTTTCCCGTGGGCATCGTCGGCAAGCTGCGGCAGCTACGCACATGACAGAACCGGTTTCGCGTTATTTCACCCTGTGCGAACGCAGCGTGCATGTCCTGGAATGGGGCAGGGAGGACGCACCGGCGGTCATCCTCTGGCACGGTTTCGCCCGCAATGCCCATGACTTCGCCTATCTTGGCGCGGCGCTTTCCGGCAGCTACCGCCTGATCGCGCCCGACACGATCGGCCGGGGCTTGAGCGAATGGAGCCCGTCGCCGGACGCCGAATACACCGTGCCTTTCTATGCCCGGCAGGCCGCCGAGCTGATCGAGCAGCTGCGGCTGCGCAGCCTGCGCTGGGTCGGCACCTCGATGGGCGGGCTGATCGGCATGGTGGCGGCTGCGACGGCACTCAAAGACCGGATCAGCCATCTGGTGCTGAACGATGTCGGCCCGGCCATCGCACCGGGCGCCGTCGAGCGCATTCTGACATATGCCGGCAACCCGCCGGCCTTCGCCACGCTGCCGGAGCTGGAGCAGTACTTCCGCACCATCTACGCGCCGTTCGGTATCGCGTCCGATGCGGGCTGGCGCCGGCTGGCGAAAACCTCGGCGCGGCGACTGCCGGACGGAAAGCTGACTGTGCATTACGATCCGCGGATCGCTGCCGTCCTCGGCCGGCAGTCGGCTGGTGCATCCGGTGATGCCTGGCCGGTCTATGACCAGATCATGGCGAAGACTTTGCTGATCCGCGGTGCCGTGTCCGACCTGCTGGCCCTCGATACGGCCGAAGAAATGACCCGCCGCGGGCCGAAGGCCAGACGGGTCGATATTCCCGGAATTGGCCATGCGCCGGCCCTGGACACGGACGCGCAGGTGGCCCTGATTCGCGATTTCCTGCGACAGTAAGGCGGTTGGTTGGCGCTGCCGGTCCCCCTATACTGGGGCCATCATGACGTCCGCCGCTCACGCCCATTCTCACGTTCCCGGTCACGACCATGATGCCTGCATCAGCGATGCGCTGAGCAAGGCGGAGACGCATTGCGCCGATACCGGCGCGAAACTGACGCCGATCCGCCGCCAGGTGCTGGAGCTGATCTGGCAGAGTCACAAGCCGGTCGGCGCCTATGACCTGCTGGCGCAGCTCGGCAAGGGTGGACAGAAGATCGCGCCGCCGACCGTCTACCGGGCGCTGGATTTCCTCATCGAGCAGGGGCTGGTCCACCGGGTGGAAAGCCTGAACGCCTTCATCGGCTGCACCGAGCCGGGCCACCCGCGGCAGCAGGAGATTTTCATCTGCCGCTCCTGCGGGACGGCGCAGGAGATCAACGATCCCGGCCTTGGCCAGCGCATTCACGAGGATGCCAGGGCGCTCGGCTTCAGGGTCGAACGCCAGACGATCGAAGCCGTCGGCCTGTGCAGCGCCTGCGCGGCGTGAGCCGCAGCCTCAGCTGAATTTCGGCGGGCGCTTCTCGAAGAAAGCGGTCATCGCCTCGCGCGCCTCGGCGGATTTGAGCTGACCACGGAAATGCGCACCTTCCGCCGCCATCTGGCCGGCGATGTCGCCGCGCGACTGGCGCAGCAGCTGCTTGGTCAGCCGTACGGCGGTCGGCGGTTTGGCGGCAATCTTGCGCGCGGCGGCCATGGCCGTTTCCAGCAGCTGCTCGCCGCTGACGACGGCATTCACGATGCCGTATTCCTTCGCGGTTGCCGCGGTGAACGGCTCGCCCAGCAGAAGCAGCTCGGCCGCACGGTGATAGCCCACCATGGCCGGCAGCAGCAGCGAAGAGGCGGCCTCCGGCACCAGCGCGAGATTGACAAAGGGCAGCGACAGCTTCGCGTCATCGGCGGCATAGACCAGGTCACAATGCAGCAGCATTGTTGTTCCGACGCCGACAGCCACGCCGGACACGGCCGCGATCAGCGGCTTGGATGCCGTGCTGATGGCGCGCAGGAACCGGAACACCGGGGTGTCATCGCCCTGCGGCGGATTGTTGAGAAAGTCCTGCAGGTCGTTGCCGGCGGTGAAGGCGCCGCCGCTGCCGGTGAAGAAAATGACGCGCACCGCTTCGTCGGACTCGGCGGCTTCCAGCGCATCGGCGAGTGCGGCATACATGGCGCTGGTCAGCGCATTCTTCTTGTCGGGACGGTTGAAGCCGATGGTGAGAATGCCGTCAGCCTGGCTGGTAAGGATTTCCGACACAAATCACTCCTGATTTACCGGTAGAGAAGCATGGCATAGTCGCCCACGGCGGAGAATCCCAGCGCCGTATAGGCGGTGAGTGCCGCTTCATTGTCCTGCGGCGTGAACAGGATTCCGAGAGAGGCACCTTCGCGTTTCGCATGCTCCAGCGCCCATGCGACGACCGCCCGGCCGTAGCCGCGGCTGCGGAACTTCCGCGGCGTCCAGACATTGCCGATCTGCACGGCGTCCGGGAGGCGGGCATTGAAGCTGCAACAGGATACGGGGCGCTCGCCGTCGAAAAGCAGGAACTGGCTTTTCTCCTCGATCCAGCGTGCAACCTCCGCCCGGCAATGCTGGACCAGGGCCCGGGATGGCGTGTCGCACAGGCTCTCCATGCGGAAAGCGGCGCGCCATTGGGCCAGCAGGTCGAGGTCCTCGTCCTGCGCGAGACGGCATTGCAGGGCCTGGCCGGGCAGAAGCGGGGCCGGCATGCGCAGGGCATCCAGCGACAGGGACATGAGGATTTCCCGTGAGCGGAGACGGCATTCGCTGCCGCCCAGCCCAAGCGCCTCCTGCGCCTCGAGGGCCTGATCCCACGGGCCGAGGATGCCGGAAACCCGCCGGCCTTCGGTGACGATCCCGGCCAGTTCGCCCGCGCGACCGGGAGCGCAGAGGATCAGCATGCCGTTCCAGTAATGCGCGGCCGCAGCGATGATGCGGCCGTCATCGAACGCGCCAGCATAGCGGCCCTGAAAAGGTTCGGGGCCGTCCACGATGCCGCTCCGGGCAAGATTGGACCGCAGGATCATGGCATCGGCCGCGTGGCCGCGCAGGAAAGCTTCAAGGCTTTCCCGGTCATCGGGCGAGAGGAGCCGGAGAGCGGCCATCATCCCTGCGCCTTGTTCAGCCGCTCGAAACCGGCCCTGAGGTCGGCAATCAGGTCTTCCGTCGCCTCGAGGCCGATATGGAGGCGCAGCAGCGCGCCGCGATCTTTCCACGGATTCGCCGTCCGCAGCGCATGCGGCTTGGCCACGGTGATCAGGCTCTCGAAGCCGCCCCAGGAATAGCCGATGCCGAAGAGTTCGAGATGGTCGACAAAGGCGGCCACCGCCTCGTCGCCGTATTTGCGATCCAGCTCGAAGGAGAACAGGCCGCAGGCGCCGAGGAAGTCGCGCTTCCAGATCGCATGGCCCGGATCGTCGGGCAGGGCTGGATGCAGCACGCGCACCACCTCAGGCCGCCCTCTCAGCCATTCGGCGACGCGGATGCCGCTTTCCATATGGCGTGGCAGACGCACGGCCAGGGTGCGGATGCCGCGCAGGCCCAGATAGATCTCGTCCGGCCCGGCATTCGTACCGATCGCGCGCGTGGAATCGCGCAGCATCGGCCAGCTTTCCTTCGTGGCGATCACCACGCCCAGCATCGCATCGGAATGCCCGACGATGTACTTCGTGGCGGCATGGATCGAAAGATCGACCCCATGGCTGAAACTCTTGAAGTAGAGCGGCGTGCCCCAGGTGTTGTCGATCGCAACCTTGGCGCCGTGGCGATGCGCGGCATCGACGATGGCCGGCACGTCCTGGATCTCGAAGGTCAGCGAGCCGGGCGATTCCAGGAAGACGAGGGAGGTATTGGGCCGCAGCATATCCCTGAGGCCGGCACCGATCAGCGGGTCGAAGTACTGCGTCTCGACACCCAGCCGCTTCAGCACCGTGTCGCAGAAATGCCGGGTCGGGCCATAGGCGCTGTCGGTGACGAGGATATGGTCGCCGGCCTTCACGACGCTGAGAATCGCGCCGGAGCAGGCGGCGGCGCCCGACGGGAAGCTGATGGCGCGATAGCCGCCTTCGATCTCCGCCACGGTATTCTCGAAGGCATAGGTCAGCGGCGTGCCGATGCGACCGTAGGACGTGACCTGTTCATCCCGCGCCCGCGCGGCGTAGGTTTCCGCCAGCGTCTTGAGGTCGGGCTGCAGGATGGTGGAGGCGCGATAGACAGGGATGTTCACCGCGCCGTGATGTCCGTCGGGATCGCGGCCCAGGGTGGCGAGTTTGGTTTCGTCTTTCATTTTCCACGCTCCATGCTGCCCAGACTATTGCAAAGCCGGGCTGGGGTTTCCACCCTGTGACCCGGAGTTCCATAGGGGAGGAGACAAGCCATGAGCCGCGACGCCGCCATCCGTGCTGCCACCGATTATCTCGACGGGGGCGGCTTTGCGGCGGACCTGGCGCGCCGGGTAGCCATCCCGACCGAGAGCCAGAATCCCAATCGCTCCGGTGCGCTGGCGGAGTATCTCGAACAGGAAATGCGGGGAACGCTGGAGAAACTCGGTTTCCAGTGCAGCATTCATCCCAATCCGGCCAGCAATGGCGGCCCGTTCCTGGTCGCGATCCGGCGGGAGCCCGGCGCGACCAAGACGGTCTTCTCCTATGGCCATGGCGATGTGATCCGCGGGCAGGATGCGCAATGGCGGAGCGGGCTCAATCCATGGGTGCTGACCCAGGAAGGCGAGAAGCTGTACGGCCGCGGCACCGCCGACAACAAGGGCCAGCATACGGTCAACATCGCCGCCCTTGAGGCCGTTCTGAAGGCGCGCGGCGGCAGGCTGGGCTTCAATGTCGTGCTGCTGATCGAAACCGGCGAGGAAGTCGGCTCGCCCGGGCTTGACGAGTTCTGCAGAAGCAGGCGCGAGGAATGGGGCGCCAATCTCTTTCTCGCCTCCGACGGGCCGCGCCTGTCACCGGAGCGGCCGACGCTGTATTGCGGCGCGCGCGGCGCATTCAATTTCGACATGACCGTCGATCTGCGGCCCGGCGCGCATCATTCGGGCAACTGGGGCGGTCTGCTGGCCGATCCCGGCATCATTCTTGCCCATGCGATCGCCAGCATCGCCGGACCGACCGGCCAGATCCGGATTCCCGAATGGGTGCCGCAGGAACTGCCGGCCGCCGTGCGCAGCGCGCTGGCCGATTGCGAGGTCGGCGGCGGCAGCGACGGTCCGACCGTCGATACCTGGTGGGGCGAGCCGGGGCTGACTCCGGCGGAGCGTGTCTATGGCTGGTGCAGCTTCGATGTGCTGGCGTTCAAGACCGGCAACCCGGAAGCGCCTGTGAACGCGATTCCGGGCCGTGCCAGCGCCCATTGCCAGATCCGCTTCGTGGTGGGGCCGGATCACACCAATTTCCTGCCAGCCCTGCGACGCCATCTCGACCGCCACGGCCTCGGTATGGTGCAGGTTGCGCCGGCGCGTGCCGGTTTCTTCAAGGCAACCAGGCTCGATCCCGAGCATGCCTATGTGAAATTCGCGATGGCCTCGGTCGAGCGGACCATGGGGCGTCGCCCGGCGCTGCTGCCGAATCTCGGCGGCTCGCTGCCGAACGACGTGTTTGCCGATACGCTCGGTCTGCCGACGGTCTGGGTGCCGCATTCCTATGCAGCCTGCTCGCAGCATGCCCCGGACGAGCACATCCTGCTGCCGGTGATGCGTGAGGGTCTGGCGATGATGGCGGGCCTGTTCTGGGATCTGGGGGAGGCCGACGACGCGATCGCTGCGTGAGCCTCGACCCCGCTGCCGCGCTGTCACTGGGGCTGTGGGGCCTGTTCCTCTGGTCGCTGCTGGCCGCCACCATCCTGCCGCTCTCGTCCGAGGTTGCGCTGGTTTCCGCCCAGGCTGCAGAAATCGCGCCTGCCGTTGCGCTTTTTCTGGTCGCCACGGCGGGAAATGTAGGCGGTGCACTGATCAACTGGAGCCTCGGCGCCTGGCTGCTGCACTTCCGGGATCGCCGCTGGTTTCCATTCAACGCTGTGCAACTGCAAAATGCGCGGACGCGCTTCGAGCGCTGGGGCGGGGTGGCGCTGCTTTTTTCGTGGGTCCCCGTCATCGGAGACCCGCTGACATTTGCTGCAGGTGCGTTGCGCTATCCTCTGGCCCGTTTCTTGATAGTGGTGACTTTGGGCAAGGCGGCGCGGTATGCTTTCGTCCTGTGGATAACTGACCTTGTCTTGCCCGTGTTTGCAACGTCATGGTAATTCTACGGATGGTTCTGTGCATAACAGAGTTCAGGTCACAGGGGCCGAGTTTCAACAGGGAGAGGGTAACACCATGAAATTTCTCATGACGGCCGCAGCCGCGGCGGTTCTCGTATTGGCTGCGCCGGGCGCTTATGCCGGCGCAACGTTCGATGCCGTTAAGGCCAAGGGCTTTGTCCAGTGCGGCGTCAACGGCAGCGTTGCCGGTTTCTCGGCGCCGGACAGCCAGGGCGTCTGGAAGGGCATCGACGTGGACCTGTGCAAGGCGATCGCGATCACCATGTTCGGCGACGCCAGCAAGCTGAAGTACACGCCGACCACCGCGCAGCAGCGTTTCACCGCGCTGCAGTCGGGCGAGGTGGACGTTCTGGTGCGCAACACCACGCAGACCCTGACCCGCGACGCCTCGCTGGGCCTGATCGGCGCCGGCGTCAACTACTATGACGGCCAGGGCTTCATGGTGAAGAAGTCGCTGGGCGTGAAAAGCGCCAAGGAGCTGAACGGCGCGACCGTCTGTGTGCAGCCCGGCACCACCACCGAGCTGAACCTGGCCGATTACTTCCGCGCCAACAAGATGGAGTTCCGTCCGGTCGTCATTGAGAAACTGGACGAAGTCGTCGGCGCCTACGCCGCCGGCCGCTGCGACGTCTACACCACCGACGTTTCGGGCCTCGCGGCTACCCGCGCGACCCAGCTCGGCAATCCCGATGAGCATGTGATCCTGCCGGAAGTCATCTCCAAGGAGCCGCTCGGCCCGATGGTGCGTCAGGGCGACGACCAGTGGCTGGTGGTCGTCCGCTGGGCACTGAATGCGATGATCGAGGCCGAGGAGCTGGGCGTCACGTCGAAGAACGTCGACGAAATGCTCAAGAGCGACAACCCGAACATCAAGCGTCTGCTCGGCGTTACCCCGGGCATGGGCAAGCATCTCGGCGTCGACGAGAAGTGGGCCTACAACATCATCAAGCAGGTCGGCAATTACGGCGAAAGCTTCGAGCGTAATGTCGGCAAGGAGAGCCCGCTGAAGCTGGATCGCGGCGTCAACGCGCTGTGGACCAACGGCGGCCTCATGTACGCCTGGCCGGTCCGCTAATCGGCCCGGAAGCATCGGTCTGGCGGCGAAACAGGGCGCCGCCGGACCGTCTCCCGCCAGAGGAATTGTGATGATGTCGTCTTTGCCATGGGGGGCACATGGCGAATAACAGAGCCGGTCGCGCGCCAGCACGGCGCCTGAACTGGAACGATCCGGATGTCCGGTCCGTAGTCTATCAGGTGGTCGCTCTGGCACTGGTCGGGCTGATCGGCTGGTTCCTGGTCTCCAACACGCTGCATAACCTCAGCGTCCGCAACATTGCCTCGGGCTTCGGCTTCCTTGAGCGCGAATCCGGATTTGCCATCGGCGAAAGCCCGATCACGTTCGGACCGGAGAATACCTACGGCCGCGCCGTTCTCGTCGGCGTGCTGAACACGTTGCGTGTTGCCGTCGTCGGCATCGTTCTGGCCACGATCATCGGCACCATCATCGGTATCGCCCGGCTGTCGAAGAACTGGCTGGTGAACAAGCTGGCGACGGTATACGTCGAAGTCGTCCGCAACGTGCCGCTGCTGCTGCAGCTTTTCTTCTGGTATGCGATCATCACTGAAACGCTGCCGGGACCGCGTCAGGCGCTGAATCCGATACCCGGCGTGTTCATCTCGAATCGCGGCGTGAAGATTCCGACGCCGACCGACCATTTCGCCTTCGATCTGGCCGGCATCGGCTTCCTGCTCGGCATCGTTCTCGCCGTTCTGGTCTCGCGCTGGGCGAAAAAGCGGCAGGATGCGACCGGCCAGTCGTTTCCGGTCTATCGCGCCGGGATCGCGCTGATCCTCGGCCTGCCCATCCTGGGCTGGCTGATCGGCGGCGCACCGCTCGAGCTCAATGTGCCGAAGCTGCAGGGTTTCAACCATGTCGGCGGCGCCACCCTGACGCCGGAATTCGCCGCGCTGCTTGCCGGTCTGGTGATCTATACGGCCGGCTTCATCGCCGAGGTGGTGCGTTCCGGCATCCAGGCGGTCAGCCATGGCCAGACCGAGGCCGCCGCCGCGCTGGGACTGCGACGCAACCAGATCCTGCGGCTGGTAGTACTGCCGCAGGCCCTGCGCATCATCATTCCGCCGATGACCAGCCAGTATCTGAATCTGACCAAGAATTCCTCGCTGGCGGTCGCAATCGGCTACCCGGATATCGTGTCGATCGCGAACACGACGCTGAACCAGACCGGACAGGCGATCGAGGGCATTCTGATCATCATGGCGGTCTATCTGACGATCAGCATTTCGATTTCGATCTTCATGAACTGGTACAACAAGCACATCGCCCTGGTGGAGCGCTGAGATGGCAAGCGTGACCGAATCCCTGCCGCCGCCGCGTTCCACAACCGGGCCGATCGCCTGGGTTCGGGAACGATTGTTCTCCTCGCCGCTGAACACGGTGCTGACGATACTGGCCGTATGGCTGATCCTGATGACCGTGCCGCCGTTCATCGAATGGGCATTGATCGGCGCCAATTTCACCGCAGCGACCTCGCAGGAGTGCCGGGCCGCATCGGGCGCCTGCTGGGCCTTCATTGCCGAGAAGCATCGCCTGATGCTGTTCGGCCTCTATCCCTTCAACGAGCAATGGCGGCCCGCGCTTGCGGCAGTCATCCTGGTGGCGCTGATCGTGCTGACCTGCATGCCGCGTTTCTGGAATAAAACCCTGCTGCCGATCTGGGTCGTGGGGATCATCGCGGTCGGCGTGCTCATGTGGGGCGGCGTACTGGGACTCCAGTACGTTGAGAACACCAACTGGGGCGGCCTGCCGCTGACGCTGATCCTCGCCACGGTGGGCATCGCCTTCGCGTTTCCCTTCGGGCTGCTCCTCGCGCTCGGCCGGCGTTCCCGGATGCCGGCGATCAAGACGCTCTGCATCATGTATATCGAGCTGATCCGCGGCGTGCCGCTGATCAGCATGCTGTTCATGGCTTCCGTCATGCTGCCGCTCTTCCTGCCGGAAGGCTTTACCATTGACAAGCTGCTCCGCGCCCAGATCGCGATCATCATGTTCGCCGCCGCCTATATCGCGGAGGTGGTGCGCGGCGGCCTGCAGGCCATTCCCAAAGGCCAATATGAAGGGGCGGATTCTCTCGGACTGAGCTACTGGCAGAAGATGGGCTTCATCATTCTCCCGCAGGCGCTGAAGGTGGTGATCCCGCCGATGGTCAGCCTGTTCATTGCCGTGTTCAAGGACACGTCTCTGGTGGTGATCATCGGCATCTACGATCTGATGCAATCCACCAAGGTGGCGCTGACCGACCCGCTCTGGCGGGGCTTCTCGATCGAGGCCTATGTCTTCGTGTCGGCCATCTACTTCATCTTCTGTTACTCGATGTCGAAGTACAGCCGCGCCCTGGAAGACCGGCTGGCGACCGGCCACAAGCGCTGAGGAGATCCATCTGTTATGACTGCCCCCATCATCGAGATGCAGCAGGTCAACAAGTGGTACGGCGAGTTCCACGTGCTGCGGAACATCAACCTCAATGTCGCGCGCGGCGAACGGATCGTGGTCTGCGGGCCGTCCGGCTCCGGCAAATCAACCATGATCCGCTGCATCAACCGGCTGGAGGAACATCAGCAGGGCCGCATCGTCGTTGACGGCACCGAACTGACCAACGACCTGAAAAATATCGAGGCCATCCGCCGCGAAGTCGGCATGGTGTTCCAGCATTTCAACCTGTTCCCGCATCTGACCGTGCTGGAGAACCTGACGCTGGGACCGATCTGGGTGCTGCGCAAGCCCAAGGCCGAGGCCGAGGCGACCGCGATGAAGTATCTCGAGCGCGTGCGCATCCCGGAGCAGGCGAAGAAGTATCCCGGCCAGCTTTCCGGCGGTCAGCAGCAGCGCGTCGCCATCGCACGCTCGCTCTGCATGAACCCGAAGATCATGCTGTTCGACGAGCCCACCTCGGCGCTTGACCCGGAAATGGTCAAGGAAGTGCTGGATGTGATGATCCAGCTGGCGGAAGAGGGCGGCATGACCATGCTCTGCGTCACCCATGAAATGGGTTTCGCCAAGGCCGTGGCGCATCGCGTGATCTTCATGGACCGCGGCGAGATCGTCGAGCAGAACAAGCCGGAGGAGTTTTTCTCCAATCCGCAGAATGAGCGCACCAGGCTCTTCCTCAGCCAGATTCTGCACTGAGATCGGCTGGACCGGTGCTATGATCCTCCCGTACAGCACGGGAGGGCGCCATGCGTTTGACCGCCTTGCTTGTTCTCTTGGCTGCCGGCAATGCGATGGCGCAGCTGCCGGCCGTCGATCCCCCTGACCAGTTCCGCCTCATCGGCACGCCCGAGCGCAGCGACAGCCGCTGCATCGGCAGGCCGGAAACGCCGCTCTGTGCAGTGGAAACCCTGCTCGCCTGCTTTGCGCGCCGCGATGATGCGCTCTGCTGGCGGGTCTGGCATCCGCCGCAATCGGGAATTCGGCTGTTTCCGGGCGAAACACGGCCGGGCTACTGGTGGAGTTACCGGGTTGCCGGCGTCGAACGGCTGGGTGACGACGAGGCAGTGATCGCGATAGCCGGCCGCAATTGCGGATTGCAGATCGCCGCGCCGGAATGCCGTCTGACGCCGGCGCCACCGACCAGCTATCGCGTGAAGCGGCAGAACGGATCGTGGGAGGTGGTGGACTGGTCTTCGCCGCCCGGCCTGCCGGCGGGCATCACACGCTAGACCAGCAGCTGTCGCAGGGCGGCGGCGATCGCCATGCCGATCAGGATGGCGGTCATCGACCGGCGGAAGAGCAGCATCACGGCCAGCACGGCGGCAAGGCCGATCCACATCGCCACGTCGCCCCGCATGGCGGCTGCAGTGATGATGGCGATCAGCACGCCGTTGGCCATGTTGCGCAGGAAGCGTTCGATCCGCGGCGTGAGCGTGATATGGCCCATCAGCCAGAAGCCGCCTGCACGCGTGACATAGGTCGCCACCGCCATGCCGATCACGGCGGCGAGTGCCGTCATGTCCAGGGCCAGAAGCTCACTCATCCCGCTGCACCAGTCCGGCCAGGCCGCCGGCGAGTCCGCCGATCAGGATGTACCAGTTGCCAGGCAGCCAGAGCAGGGCGGCGGCCGTACCTGCCGCGGCGGCGATGCCAGGCAGGATATCCGACCGGCCGCGATAGAGGCCGACTACCGAAGTCATGAAGACGCCGGCGATCAGCACGTCGAGGCCCCAGCGCTTCGGCTCCAGGCCGCTGCTGCCGATCACCGCGCCGATCACGGTCCCGCCGACCCAGACCGGCCATTGCATGATGATGGTGCCGAGCAGGACACCCAGGTCCCGGCTGCCGCGCATCATCGTCTGCAGGGTGATGGCCCAGCCCGCATCGGTCATGCCGCCGGCGATCGCCAGCACCCAGCGCCGTGGCAGGGGGGCAAAATAGGGATGCAGCGTCGCGCCCATGACGATGTGGCGGGCGTTCACCAGGAAGGCGGTGATGACCAGAGCCGCCAGTGGCAGCGGCGCGGTCCACATCGACAGGACCGCGAACTGGGCCGCGCCGGCAAAGACCAGTGCACTCATCAGGCCGGCTTCGGCCGGCGACATCAGGGCACCGGCCGCGGCTCCGAAGGCCAGGCCGAACGGCAGCGCGCTGACGCTGTACGGCAGGGTCAGTTTCATGCCCTGCCACACGCCGGCCCGCGTGAAACTGGCTGATGGAGACTCCGCCTGCATGGTAATTCCGGGAGGCTGCATGGGGCGCGAAACTAGGGCCTTGGCCGCCAGCCAGTCAACCGGTATGGTGGTTATATGTCCTCGATGCTGCGCATCCACAGCCTCGACCTGCTTGGCGGCCACCCGGTACTCGACTTCGTGAATACGCTCGATTGGCGCGCCCGGGCCACGTCGGCGGGCGGGCCGGTGGAATGCCTCGTCTCCTATGAAGCCCTGCTGGTCTGGGGCGAGCGCGCCGGCTTGCTCACGGCCGCGGAGCGGTCGCAGCTGGAGACGTTCGGTCGGGCGCAACCCGGTCGCGCTGCAGTCGCGCTGAGCGATGCGCTGGTGCTGCGGGAAGCGATCTACCGGCTGCTGATCACGGCGTCGGCTGGCCGACCCGCGCGGCCGGAGGATCTGCAGATGGTCAATCGATGGCTGCCATCGGGACGACTGATTCTGGCGATGAGCGGCGAGCACTATGTCTGGGTAAAGCCCGACGCGCAGGCGGAGCCCGGCATGCTGCTGGCGCGTCTGGCGCAGGCCGCGGGAGAACTGCTGGTATCGGGAGGCGTCCAGAGGGTCGGATGCTGTGCCGGACCGGGCTGCGGCTGGCTCTATCTTGATACCAGTCCGAACCGTCAGCGGCGCTGGTGTTCGATGCAGGGTTGCGGCAATCGGGCAAAAGCGCAGCGACATTACAAGCGCAGCCGGCAGCGCGCCTGACCTCAGGAGAGTCGTGAAAATTTCCTGTGAATAACTCGGGTGGGTCACAGAAAGATCACGACAAGATTGCGCGCGAACGCCCCATAACACCGCCTTTGATCTTACGCGGGAGTGGCTTCACTTGGGTGCGTGCCAGGCGGTCAGTACTCGCGTCGATCTGCCGGGGGGGACGATGAAGAATTGCGCG
>Ga0079224_100002745_pt1 | contig 21686 bp, 24 predicted proteins | sample Stecom2015_FD_80414 | JGI IMG/M metagenome (GOLD analysis project Ga0079224, IMG submission 80414) | Agricultural soil microbial communities from Utah to study Nitrogen management - Steer compost 2015 | ecosystem: Environmental > Terrestrial > Soil > Agricultural land | place: USA: Utah...
CACGCTCCTGCCCCGCCCCGCGATGATCTCGGCGTCGCCGCCGCCTCGAACGGCTTTGATGCGGCGGCGACGCCGAGATCATCGCCCTCTCGCCCCGTCGAGGTTCTAGGCTCGGGCCATGCCCGCCCGACCCACCGCCGCGCAGCGCCGGCAGGCCGCGCTGCGCACCGCGCTCGACGCCCAGCTGGCCGCCCTGGGCCGCCCGGCCTACGACGGCCCCGACAGCCCCTCCCCGATGCTGACCGCCTGCGCCCGGGCGGTGCTCGACGCGCACGACGCCGGCCTGCGCCCGGAGCGCGCCGCGGTGCGCGCCGCCGTCCGGGGCACCCTGGACGAGCTGGCCGCCCGCGCCCCCGGGCACAGCCTGGAGGTGCGGGTGCCGCCGTTCGGCGCGGTGCAGGTGATCGAGGGCCCCCGGCACACCCGGGGCACCCCGCCCGGTGTGGTGGAGACCTCCCCGGAGGTCTGGCTCGGCCTCGCGCTGGGCCGCGCCGACTGGGCCGGGGCTCTGGCCGCGCACCGGGTCTCGGCCAGCGGCGAGCGCGCCGACCTCTCCCCCTACCTGCCGCTCTGGCCCGGGGCCTGACCCCCGCCGGACGCGGCGGCACCGGGCAGGCACTAAGCTGTGGGTGTGTCGCATCCCGACGGCCGGCTCAGCATGGACATCGATCCGCTCGAACGACCCGCACAGGACGCGTGCGGTGTCTTCGGCGTCTGGGCGCCCGGCGAAGAAGTCAGCAAGCTCACCTATTTCGGCCTCTACGCGCTGCAGCACCGCGGGCAGGAATCCGCCGGCATCGCGCTGAGCGACGGCGAGCGCATCGTCGTCTACAAGGACATGGGACTGGTCTCCCAGGTCTTCAACGAGGCGACCCTGGACTCGTTGAAGGGGCACCTGGCCATCGGCCACTGCCGCTACTCCACCACCGGCTCGCCGGTGTGGGAGAACGCACAGCCCACGTTCTACACCGCCCGCGACGGCGGCCTCGCGCTGGGCCACAACGGCAACCTGATCAACACGCCCGAGCTCGCGGCGATGCTGCCGGGCGACCGGCTGGGCGCCACCACCGACACCGAGGTGCTGACCAACCTGCTGGCCTCCAGCTCCGGTCGGACCACCGAGGAGGCCGCGCTCGACGTGCTGCCCAAGGTGCAGGGCGCCTTCTCGCTGGTGTTCATGGACGAGGAGACCCTCTACGCCGCCCGGGACCCGCAGGGCATCCGCCCGTTCGTGCTGGGCCGGCTGGACAGCGGCGGGTGGGCGGTGGCCAGCGAGACGGCCGCCCTGGACATCGTCGGCGCCTCCTTCGTGCGCGAGATCGAGCCGGGCGAGCTGATCACCGTGGACGGGCGCGGCGTGCGCTCGCTCCGGTTCGCCCAGGCCGAGCCGAAGGGCTGCCTCTTCGAGTACGTCTACCTGGCCCGCCCGGACACCACCATCGCGGGCCGCAACGTCAACTCCACCCGGGTGGAGGTGGGCCGCCGGCTGGCCGCCCAGCACCCGGCCGACGCGGACCTGGTCATCCCGGTCCCCGAGTCGGGCACCCCGGCCGCGGTGGGCTACGCCCGCGGCAGCGGCATCCCGTTCGCCCAGGGCCTGGTGAAGAACTCCTACGTCGGGCGGACCTTCATCCAGCCCAGCCAGACCCTGCGCCAGCTGGGCATCCGGCTCAAGCTCAACCCGCTGCGCGACGTCATCGAGGGCAAGCGGCTGGTGGTGGTGGACGACTCCATCGTCCGCGGCAACACCCAGCGCGCCCTGGTCCGGATGCTCCGCGAGGCCGGCGCGGCCGAGGTGCACGTGCGCATCTCCAGCCCTCCGGTGATGTGGCCCTGCTACTACGGGGTGGACTTCGCCAGCAAGGCCGAGCTCATCGCCGGCAACCTGAGCACCGAGGAGATCCGCGCCTCGATCGGCGCCGACTCGCTGGCCTACATCGGGCTGGACGAGCTCACCGCCGCCACCCGGGTCTCCGCCGACCGGCTCTGCCGCGCCTGCTTCGACGGGGTGTACCCGATCGAGGTGGACGAGGCCAGCCGCGGCAAGTACCTGCTGGAGAAGGCCTGCGGCACGCCGAAGGCCGGCTCCCCGGCCTAGCCGACCCCGGCGGCGGGTGCCGCCCGCGCCCGTCCCCAGGCGCCGAGTCGAACGCAAGTGAGAGGTTTCCCCGTGGCAGAGGCTGCCAAGCCCACCTCGGCCTATGCGGCCGCCGGTGTCGACATCGCGGCCGGCGAGCGCGCCGTGGACCTGATGAAGCGGCACGTGGCCCGCACCGCCCGACCGGAGCTCGTCGCCGACGCGAGCGGCTTCGCCGGGCTGTTCCGGCTGGACACGTCGAAGTACACCGCGCCGGTGCTGGCCACCTCCACCGACGGGGTCGGCACCAAGGTGCTGCTGGCCCAGCGGATGGACAAGCACGACACGATCGGGATCGACCTGGTCGGCATGGTCGTCGACGACCTGGTGGTCTCCGGCGCCGAGCCGCTGTTCATGACCGACTACATCGCAACCGGCGCGGTGGTGCCGGAGAAGATCGCCGAGATCGTCGGCGGCATCGCCGAGGGCTGCGCCCAGGCCGGCTGCGCGCTGATCGGCGGGGAGACCGCCGAGCACCCCGGTGCGATGCGCCCCGACGAGTACGACCTGGCCGGCGCCGGCACCGGCGTGGTGGAGGCGGACGCGATCCTCGGCCCGGACCGGGTGCGCGACGGCGACGCGGTCATCGCGATGGCCTCCTCCGGCCCGCACTCCAACGGCTACTCGCTGATCCGCCGGGTGGTGGACCAGACCGGGCTGGAGCTCTCCGAGGAGGTCCCCGAGCTCGGCGGGGTGCTCGGCGAGGTGCTGCTCACCCCGACCCGGGTCTACGCCCGGGACTGCATCGAGCTGGCCGCGCGGGTCGCGGTGCACGCCTACGCGCACATCACCGGCGGCGGGCTCGCCGCCAACCTGGAGCGCTCGCTGCCCGAAGGGCTCGGCGCGGAGCTGGACCGGTCCACCTGGTCGCCCCAGCCGGTCTTCCGGTTCATCGCCGAGCGCGGCGGGATCTCCCGGGAGGACATGGAGGCCACGTTCAACATGGGTGTCGGCATGGCGGCGCTGGTGGCCGAGGAGGACGCCGAGCGGGCCCTGGCCGTGCTGGCCGAGCGGGGCGTTCCCGCCTGGCGCGCGGGGACGGTGCGCTCCGGTGCCGACGGGGTCCGGCTGAGCGGCGAGTACGCCTGAGGGCCACGGTCCGTGACGGTGTCCGGAAACAGTGAACAGGGGCGGGTGTCCGGGGCCCGGACGCCCACCCCTGCCCGGCAGTCGGGCATGGCCGGCGTGAACCACCCGGGTGGATCGCACCGGCTATGCCCGACTGCGCACCGGCTTACTCGGTCAGGCGGAGATCGGCGGAGACCAGGGTCTTCAGCCGTCCCTTCCGACGCTGCTAGCGGAGGCTGTCCGAGCGATCGGACTCGTCCTCCGCGGGCTCGTCGGGCGAGGAGTACTTCTCCGCCAGGTCCGCGTAGCGGTCGACCAGGTCGTCGTACGGGTCCGGTTCGGACCCGTTGTCCTCAGCGACACCCAGCTCTGACCGCAGCCGGTCAAGATCGGTCCCCGCGGAGCTGTACTTCAGCCTCCGTGCGACCTTCTGCTGCTTGGCCTTGGCTCGGCCGCGCCCCATTGGCTCGACCCCCTCAACGATTGGGTTTGACGAAAACCCCAGATCACTAGCAAAACCGCAATGCCGGGCTGACGGCCGTCAGCGCACTGACGTCTGGCGCCAGCTTACGTACGGATACAACCGTACCCGGTTTGGAACCGACCTGCCTACGCCGCCCACGCCTAACGGGCGGCGCGCACGGCGGGGCGGCGCTCCGCCGTGCCCCGCCCCGGCCCGATCCGCCCGTGCACGGCGGGGTTCCGGGACTCCCCGCACCGCCCGCCCGGCGGGTGCCCGGGAAAGTGATCTGTGCCAGGATTTCGAGCGTGCTGCCCTACACCGCCTATCTCCGCGTATACCAGCCCTTGACCGCCTTCCCCAGTGCCGAGCGCGCGTACTGGCTGGAGTACGCGGAGTCGCCGGAGCGGCCGCGCAGGGCCGGTGCGGTCGCCGCGGAGCACCGGGAGAGCCTGCGCCGGCTGGTGGCGGCCCCGCCGCGGCCCGCCCCGGAGGAGGAGAGCGGCGACGCCTACGTCCGCCGGATGGGCGGGCGCACCTACATCTGCCCCTGGCAGACCCGGCTCCGCTCCTGGCTGGGGCTGCGTGAGTTCCGCACCGAGACGCCCGCCGCGCTGAGCCCGGCCTACCTGCCCGAGGCGGTGGCCCGCTCCGCCGAGGACGCGTTCCGCCGCTGGCGGGACCGGGGCGAGCCGCTGCGCACCCACATCCTCACCAGCAACTGGACCGTGCCGCTGCCCTGGTTCGCGCCGTTCTCCGCGGAGGAGCGCTGCCTGGTGCTGGAGGGCGGCGCCGACCCGGCCGCCGAACGGGAGGCCGAGCAGGAGGCCGGGCGGGACTCCGGCGGCCCGGCGGCCCCGGGCGGCGCGCCCCGGCGCACCGCGCCGCGGGTCCTGCTCTACGTCACCGAGGCGTCGCTGGCCCGGGAGCGGCTGGAGCGGGCCGTCGCCGCGCTCCAGGAGAACATCGGCGACGGGCCGCTGCTGGCCGCCGCGGAGCGGCTGGAGGACTGGCTGGCCAGCGTCGCGCACCCGGACGCGCTGCTGGAGCTGGACTACGGCGGGCTGGTGCACCTGCTCGACGACGAGCGGCTGCGTGAGGACGAGTCGGCCGCGGAGGTCGCCGCGGCCGTGGCCGGCCTGGAGCGCGGCGAGGACGAACTGGCGGTGGCCATGTACCGGCGGGCCGCGCAGCGCTGGAAGTCGGTGCGGGCCCTGGAGCGGGCCAACTGAGAGTCACGACTTCACCTGGGATTTCATGAGCCGGTTTCGGATTCGTCACGGCCGCGCCACGCCGGGCCGCAACCTGGTGTACCAGGTTTCTCACTCAGCGCCACAAATTTCTTCCCACGTCGATGCAGGTGAAGTGGGGACGAGCTTCCCACTCCGCATCAAGGTCCACCAAAGTGGGCATACCAGCCGATAGATAACCACATAGACTGTGTTCAGCTCGTCACCGAGTGCACTCTGTGTAACCGGAACCCGGTGCTGCACCGCGGATCCGGCGCCGCCGCTTCCGTGTCGTCGAGGGGAGTAGTCCTAACCACCGGCCCCCTGCCGCCCACCCGCGGACCACCCCGCCCGCCAGGGCGTACGAGTGCGCGCCTCATCCTCCGCCCCCGGTTCCGCCCGGAGCGCCGTAGCACTTTCGGTCCGCCGCATCGAGAAAAACAGGGCCGGAGAACGAAGCTTTGACCGAATACGCCACATGCCACTAAACGTGTCGCTAGAATCACTCAGCGTGACGCAGCACTTGGGCGACTTTGCGACCTCTCATCAAACAAAGTCGCGTTAAGTGTTTGTTCAATCACCTCGGGTGATGCCAATATGGGCCTACGGGCAAATATTGGACATCCGGGCCAAGTGCCAGGATCAAGGCTCAGGATCGGCACACAGATCCAGGAGGAGAGGCCGTACACATGTCGACTCGCACGCCCGAGGCGGAGCCCCTGCTGACCCCTGCCGAGGTCGCCACCATGTTCCGCGTGGACCCCAAGACCGTGACCCGCTGGGCCAAGGCGGGCAAGCTGACCTCGATCCGGACGCTCGGCGGCCACCGCCGCTACCGCGAGACGGAAGTCCGCGCCCTGCTGTCCGGTATCCCCAGCCAGCGCTCGGAGTGACCTCCCCGGCGCGTGCCGGTTTCCGGGGGGAGGCAGTTCCCGGGAGGGCCCAGGTCCTCCCGGTCCGCTCAAGGCGGGCCGCCGTACGCGGCGGCCCGCCTTTCCCGTGCCCGGGGCCCCGCTCCGGGCCGCGGCCGCCTCCCGCCCGCCACCGCCCGCGGAGAAGGCCCTCCGGGCCGCGGGCTCCCGCGGCGCGGTCACGGCGTCGCCTCGATCAGCCGGGCCAGTTCCGGCGAGCGCTCCCGCGCCTCGTCCGGGGCGATGCCGGCCGGGACGTCGGCGGCGATCCGGCCGCGGTCCAGCACCACCAGCCGGTCCGCCATCCGGCGGACCACCCGCAGGTCGTGGGTGACCAGCACCAGGGTGCGGCCGCGCGCCTCGGCCGACAGCACGTCCAGCACCCGGTCCTGGGCCAGCAGGTCCAGCCCGGTGGTGGGCTCGTCGGCGATCAGCACCTCGGGGCGGACCGCCAGCGCCCGGGCGACCGCCACCCGCTGCCGCTCGCCCCCGGACAGCGTCGCCGGCCACCGCCCGGCGGCCTCCGGGTCCAGACCGACCCGGCGCAGCAGCTCCGCCACCCGCCCGGCAGCGGCCCGGCCGGACTCCTCCCGGGGCAGCGCCTCGGCGACCACCTCGCCCGCGGTGAACCGCGGGTCGAAGGAGGAGAGGGCGTCCTGCGGGATCCAGCCGACCCGGCGCCGCAGCCGGCGCAGCCCGCGGCCGGGCAGCGCCCAGGCGTCCGGCACGCCGCCGACCGCGATCCGGCCCCGGTCCGGCCGGTCCAGCAGGGCCAGCACGCCGACCAGCGTCGACTTGCCGGATCCGCTCCGGCCGACCACGGCCACCGACTCGCCCTCGGCGATCTCCAGGTCGATGCCGCTCAGCGCCTCGACACGGCGCCGGCGGCCGCCGAGCCGGCGTACCACCCCGGTGCAGGCGATCGCGGCGCTCACCGTACAGCTCCGGGCGCCTCGGCGAACTCCCCCGGATCGGGCGGGGGACCGAGCGGTCCGGCGGCGCGCACCAGCGCCGCGGTGAGCGGGTGCCGGGGCGCCGCCAGCACGGCGCGCGCCGGCCCCTCCTCGACGATCCGGCCGCCGTCCAGCACCGCGATCCGGTCCGCCCACCGGCCGGCCACCGCCAGGTCGTGCGTGACCAGCAGCAGGGCCCGGCCGGAGCCGTCCGGTCCGGCGGCGTCGGCGCGCAGCACGTCCAGCACGCCGGCCTGGGTCACCGGGTCCAGCGCCGAGGTCACCTCGTCGGCGATGAGCAGCCGCGGCCGCAGCGCGCGGGCCAGCGCCAGCGCGACGCGCTGCGCCTGGCCGCCGGAGAGCTCGAACGGGTAGGCCCGGTACAGCGCGGCCGGGTCGTCCAGGCCGGCGCCGCGCAGCGCCGCCAGGCCCCGCTCGCGCCGGCGCCCGCGCGGCACCCCGTGCGCCCCGAGCGTCTCGGCGAGGTGCGCCCCGACGGTGATCGTCGGGTTGAGGCTGGCCTGGGCCTCCTGGAAGACGTAGCCGATCTCCCGGCCGCGCAGCGCGCGCAGCCGGTCCGGCGGCGCGGCGAGCAGGTCGACGGTGCGGCCGCCGCCCAGGTCCAGCAGGGCCTCGCCGGAGCGCTCCGCGCCGCGCGGCGCCAGCCCGAGCAGCGAGCGCGCGGTCAGGCTCTTGCCGCTGCCGCTCCGCCCGACCAGCGCGGTCGCCCGCCCCGCGGGCAGCACCAGGTCGAGCCCGTCGACCACGGTCCGCCCGCCGACCCGGACCCGCAGCCCGGACACGGCCAGCACCGCCCCGCTCACCAGGTCCTCCCCTCTCCGGCGCCGCGCCGCTCCAGCCCGGTGGCGACGGCGTTGACCGCGACGATCAGCAGCACGATCGCCGCGGACGGCAGTGCCACGGTGTACCACTGGCCGGTGAGCAGCAGGGCGCGCGCGTCGGTGAGCATGTTCCCCCAGCTGGGCGTGTTCGGCGGAATCCCCACCCCGAGGAAGCTCAGGGTGGATTCGGTGAGCACCGCGTGGCCGACCTCGAACGCGGCGACCGCGGCGATCGGCGGCAGCGCGTTGGGCACCAGGTGGCGCAGGAAGATCCGGGTCCGGGTCAGGCCCAGCGAGCGGGCGGCCCGGACGAAGGGGCGCCCGCGCAGCGCCTTGACCTCGGCGCGGGCGATCAGCGCCACCGGCATCCAGCCGGTCACCGTGATGGCCGCGACCACGGTCGCCGGGGACGGCCCGGCGACCGCCGCCAGGGTCAGCGCGACCAGGATCATCGGCAGCGCGAGCAGCGCGTCGGCGGTCCGCGCCACCGCGGTGTCCAGCCAGCGCGGCGCGACCGCGGCCAGCGCGCCCACCGCGGTGCCGAGCAGCACCGTGGCGGCGCTCGCCGCGACGCCGACCGCCAGCGAGTAGCGCGCCCCGTACAGCATCCGCGCGAGCAGGTCCCGGCCCAGCTGGTCGGTGCCGAGCGGGTGGCCCGGCGACCCCGGGGGCAGCGCGGTCGCGGAGGTGTCGGTGGCCACCGGGTCGTGCCCGGCCAGCACCGGCGCGAGCAGCGCGGACAGCGCCATCGCGCCGAGCACCCCCAGCGCGACGGCCGCCCCGGCCCGCCCTCCGGGCACCCGCGGCGGCAGCCGCGCCGTCCAGGGCGCGGGCGCCCCGGGCCGCGGAGGGACCCCCGCTCCCCCGCCCTCGGCCGCCGCCTCCGCGGCCTCGGCCCCTATCACCTGCCGGTCCACCGCGCCTCCTCTCCGTTCATGTCCGCCCTGGCTCCGCACCGCGGGCCGGATCCACGGCCCCTCCGCCCCGGTGCGGCACCGGTCGGCGGACGCCGCCTCCCGGCCGCCGGACGCGGTCCGGGGGGCCGGTCGGCCCGGCCGCCGCCGGCACCGCTGCGGGCCGGTCCGGAAGGGCCGCCCAGGGGGCACCTCGGCCGGGCATCTCAGACCTCCCGGAGCAGGCGGATCCGGGGGTCCAGGCGGGCGGTGGCCAGTTCGCCGGCCAGGTTGGCGGCGACCACGATGGCGCCGGTGACCAGGACGACCGCGAGCAGCACCGGGTAGTCCCGGGCCTGTGCGGCGTCCAGGGCGAGCCGGCCCATGCCCGGCCAGGCGAAGACCACCTCGACCGCGTAGGCGCCGGCCAGCAGCTGGGCGACGCCCACGCCGAACCGCGCGGTGAACGGGACCAGGCCCGGGCGGAGCACGTGGCGCAGCCGGACCGCGGCCGGCGGCAGCCCGCGGGCCTCCGCGTTGAGCACGTGCGGCGCCGAGCGGACCCGGCGCACCCCCGTCTCCACCAGGCGGACGTACACGCCGAAGTGGTGGCCGAGGGTGAGGGCCAGGGCGGGCAGCACCACCGCGGACGCGACGGCGGCCGCGTCCGGTTCGACGCCGGGGCGGCCCAGCCCGCCGGAGGGGAACCAGCCCAGCCAGACCGAGCCGGCGAAGAGCAGCAGCAGCGCCGCGACGAACCCGGGCAGGCCGCCGAGGGCGAACACCCCCAGCCCGATGGCCCGGCGCAGCGCGGCGCTGCGGGCCGTTCCGGCGACCAGGCCCAGCGCCACCGCCCCGACCAGGGTGAACGCCGTGGCGACGGCGGCCAGCAGCAGCGTCCACGGCAGCACCGCGGCGACCTCCCCGGCCACCTGGCGGCCGGTCATGTAGGAGGTGCCCAGGTCTCCGCGGAGCAGTCCGCCGACCCAGTCGGCGTAGCGGACCGGGAGCGGCTCGTCCAGCCCCATCGCGGCGCGCTGCTCCGCCACCGCGGCGTCGGGGACCGGGCGGCCCCCGGAGCGGGCCTCCAGCACCGACCGGGCCGGGTCCCCCGGCGCCAGGTCGAGCATCAGGAAGCAGAACACCGACAGGGCGGCCAGCACGGCCAGCGCCGCACCCGCCCTGCGCACCGCGTATCCGGCGATGGCCGGCCTCCTTTCCCGGATCGTGTTCCCGGTCGTGTCAGGTCGCCTCCGCGGCCGCCCGGTCCGCCTTCCGATGATCTTGGCGCCGCGGCCCCATCGGAACGCGGTGATCGGGCCGCAGCGTCAAGATCATCGGGGAGAGGGGCCGGGGCCGGCCGGCTGCAGCAGGTCCCAGCGGTTGCCGTACAGGTCGCGGAAGACCGCGACCGTGCCGTACGGCTCGTGCCGGGGCTCCTCCTCGAAGTGCACCCCGGCGTCGAGCATCCGCCGGCGGTCGGCGTCGAAGTCCTCGGTGTACAGGAAGAACCCGACGCGGCCGCCGGTCTGGTCGCCGACCCGGGCGGCCTGGTCCTCCCCGGCCGCCCGGGCCAGGAGCAGCCCGGAGGAGCCCCCGCCTCCCGGCGTCACCACCACCCACCGCTTGCCGCCGCCGAGCGGGGTGTCCTCGGTCAGCGTGAAGCCGAGCGGCCCGGTGTAGAAGGGGATCGCCTCGTCGTAGTCGGCGACGAGCAGCGTGGCCAGGCCGATCCGGGCGCGGGGCGGGGGCGTTTCCATCTGCTCCTCGTGCTCCTACTGCTCCTCGTAACTCCTATTACTGCCGTTATTGCCGGTAGCTCCACTCCTCGGCGTTCCAGAAGAAGCCGTAGCCGTGGTGGGCCAGGGTGCGCTCGGTGATGCCGTCCAGGCCCTCGGGGACGGCGTTCACCGCGTCCAGGTAGGACACGAAGACGTAGGGCGGGTCGTCGACCAGGGCCTCCTGGAAGTCGGCGTAGGCCTCGGCGCGCGCGTCCTCGTCGTTGGTGCTCCGGCCGGCGTCCAGCGCCTCGTCCACGGCGTCGTCGGCGTAGCCGCCGTAGTTGGAGCCGCCCTCGTCCAGCGCCTCGGAGGAGTGGAACGGCCCGTACAGCGACCCGTCCGGGTCGTAGGGGGTGCCCCAGCCGATGAGGAAGCCCTCCAGCTCCGCCCAGTCGACGGCGTCCCGCGGCTTGGGCTCGGCGGTGACGTCGAAGCCCTCCTCGCGCAGCTGGGTGGCGAGCACTTCGATCATCGCGGCGCGCACCCCGTCCTCGGCGAAGGTGGTGAGCTCGAAGGAGTACGGCTCGCCGTCGCGCTCCCAGATCCCGTCGCTGTTCTTCTCGTAGCCGGCCTTCTCCATGATCTCGGCGGCCTTGTCCGGGTCGTGGGTGTAGTCGGCGGCGCCGGTGCCGAACGGGCTGAGGTCCAGCGGGCCGGAGGCGGGCCGGCCGTGGCCGTGCAGCACGCTGTCGATGACCGCGTCCCGGTCGATCGCGTAGTTCATCGCCCGGCGCGGGGCGGGGTCCTCGAACCGCTCGTCGGCCATGTTGAACAGGATGCCGCGGTAGTCGGCGGTGGGGGTGGTCTCCAGGCGCACCCCGTCGATCCCGCCGGCCTCCTCGACCTGGCTGGGCTCCAGGTAGGCGGCGTCGACCTCGCCGTTGCCCAGCCGGATCAGCCGGGAGGCGGCGTCCGGCACGTAGGCGATGGTGATCGCGTCCAGTCCGGGGGCGCCGCCGTAGTAGTCCTCGAAGGCGGTGACCTTGGCGTACTCGCCGTGCTTCCAGGTGTCCAGCCGGAACGGGCCGGTGCCCACCGGGTGCTCCCCGAAGTCGGGGTCGTCCAGCCCCTTCTCCTTGAGCAGGTGCTCGGGGAGCATCCCGTTGGAGAGCGTGTCCAGCAGGGCCGGGGTGGGTTCGCTGAGCCGGATGACGACGGTGTGCTCGTCCTCCGCCTCGACCTCCTCCACGTTGGCGAACTTGTTGCTGGTGGGGAGTTTCCCGTCGCGCACGCCCTCGACGGTGAACACCACGTCGCCGGCGGTGAACGGCTCCCCGTCGTGCCAGGTGGCGTCCTTGCGCAGGGCGAAGGTGTAGGTCTTCTCGTCGTCGCTGACCTTCCAGCTCTCGGCGAGCGCCGGGACCGGTTCGTTGTCGGCGTCGTGCGAGGTGAGCCCGCGGAAGACCATCTCGGTGACGGGGTCGAGGTGCTCGTCGACGAGCACCGGGTTGAGCTGTTCCGGCTCGTCGCCGAGGGCGTAGGTCAGGGTGCCGTCAGCGGCCCCGCCCTGCGCTCCGCCGGTGGAGCAGGCGGTGAGCAGGAGGACGAGGCCGGCGCCGGCGGCGATCGCGGATCGCGAGCGGATCATTGTTCCCCACTAGTTGCGAACGGTTTGCAACAACGAAGATACGCTCGCGGGGCCCCCGTCCACCGGCGGGGCTCCCCGCCCCCCTCTTCCCGCTGATCTCGGCGCCGCTGCCGCCTCATAACCGGTCGAACCGGCGACGACGCCGAGATCAACGCAAGATCAACGGGGCCCGTGCACGCGAACGGCCCCCGCCCTGGTCCAGGACGGGGGCCGGTGGAGCGTGGTGCGGGGGTCAGTCCACGACGTACCCCTGCACGTACTCCTGCTCCTGGCCGTGCGGCGCTCCGGTGCGCTCCCAGTCCAGGAACCGCTCGGTCTCGTTCATCAGCCCGGAGACCAGCCACACCGCGACGAACGCGTCGTCGGCGACGCCGAGCAGCGGGATGAACAGCTCCGGGACCAGGTCGATCGGGCTCACGATGTAGGCCAGCGCGGCGAGGAACAGCAGCAGCCGCGAGGACGAGAGTCCGGTGTAGCGGCCGCGCATCCGCGCGCCCATCATCCGCGGGACGGATCCGGCCCGCTCCCACACGGAGGGCTTGCCGGGTCGGGCTCCTTCGTACACCGCCTGCCACGCGGCGGCGCCCGCCGCGGCCCGGTTGGACTTGCGCATCTGACCACCTCGTCGAGGTATTCGGGGGCGGGAGGCTCCCACCGGTCCTTCTCTCACGATATGACGCGTCTCAGGCCCATAGTGTTCCCCGGAACGGCTAGGTTGATGGGGCCATCGTCCCCGATCCCCTCCCAGGACGGCGCCGACCGACCATGCCGAACGGACCCTCCTCCGCACGCCCCGCCCTCCTCCTGCCCGCCTCGCTGGCCTGCGCCGCGCTGCTCGCGCTCACCGGCTGCTCGGGTTCGGGCGGCGACCCCTCCGCGGCCCCCACCTCGCTGCTGCCGCTGCCCGGCCCCGGCGAGGAGGGCGAGGGCGGCGGGAAGGACGGCGCGGACGGCTCCGGCGGCGAGCGGCCCGGGGAGGGCGGCGGAAAGCCGGACGGCGGCCCCCTCGCCGGCACCACCGTGCTCATCGACCCCGGCCACAACGGCGGCAACGCCGACGCGCCCGAGGAGATCAACGAGCAGGTCCCCTCCGGTCCCGGGGAGAAGAAGGCCTGCGACACCGTCGGCGCGGAGAGCGCGAGCGGCTACCCCGAGCACGAGTTCACCCTGGACCTGTCGCTGCTGCTGCGCGACCGGCTGGAGGCCGAAGGCGCCGAGGTCGTGATGACCCGCACCGACGACGACGGGGTCGGCCCGTGCGTGAACGAGCGGGCGGAGATCGGCAACGACGCCGAGGCCAACGCGGCGATCTCGGTGCACGCCGACGGCGGGCCGGAGTCCGGCAGCGGCTTCCACGTCATCGCCCCCGGCGAGGTGGAGGGGAACGCCGACATCGTGGTGCCCTCCGCCCGGCTGGCCGGGCTGCTCCGCGACGCCTACGCCGAGGGCACCGGGATGGACCCGGCCGACTACATCGCCGAGGAGGGCCTGGACGAGCGGACCGACCTGGGCGGGCTCAACCTGTCCACCGTCCCCAAGGTGTTCCTGGAGGCCGGGAACATGCGCAACCCCGGCGACGCGAAGCGGCTGGAGGACGGCGAGTGGCGCGAGCGGGCGGCCGACGCGATCACCGGGGCGGTCGTCGACTTCCTCACCGGAGCCGAGGGCGACAGGCCCTGACCTGGGACGACCGGTTCCGCGGATGACCCGCGGCCGGGACGTCTGTCCTGTTCCGGCCACCCCCCGGTGACGATCATGAGTGATCTTCACGACATACTTGCCCCATGTCCGATCCCCTCTTCGGAGCCCCCTCCTCCCGCCCCGGGTTCGACGTCGTGCTCCGCGGCCACCACCGCGGCCAGGTGAACGAGTGGTTCGACGGCGCCCCATCGCCCTCCGCCGGGACCGATCGGGTCCCCGGGTTCGACGTCGTGCTGCGCGGCTACGACCGGAAGCAGGTCGAGGCCGCGATCGAGCGGGTCCTCCAGGGGGCCGCGGAGCAGGGAGGTCCGGCCTGACTCCCCGACCCGCGCCGGTGTCGCCCCGCGTCCGCAGGGACCGGGGTCGGCACAATGGAGGCATGCCGCTCACCCCTGCCGACATCAGAAAGAAGCGCTTCAGTACGGTCCGCTTCCGCCCCGGGTACCACGAGGACGACGTCGACGCCCTGCTCGACCGGGTCGAGGAGACCCTCTCCGCGCTGAACAGCGGCGAGTTCGACGGCCCCCTCATCACCGCGCAGGAGATCGAGGAGTCCCGCTTCCGCGGCACCCGGCTCTCCTCCGGCTACAACGAGGAGGAGGTCGACGACTTCCTCGACGAGATCGCCGCCGAGCTGCGCTCCCGCGGCCTGGTCCGCAAGGGCGACGTGCCGCAGGCCAAGGCGCCGTCCAGCGGCCCGGTCACCTGGACCGGCCCGCAGCCCCGGGTGACGACCGGCCCGATCCCGGTGGAGCGGCCCGCGCCGCCGCCGGCACCGCCGCGCGCCGGGGCGCACGCCCGTACCGAGCCGCGCGGGTCGATGACCCCGGAGCACATCCGCAACAAGCGCTTCGCCACCACCCGGCTGACCACCGGCTACAACGAGGACGAGGTGGACGACTTCCTGGACGCCGCGGAGGCCACCCTGGACGCGCTGATCAAGAGGCATCCGGAAGGGGTGCTGATCACCGCCTCCGAGGTGGAGCGGGTCCGCTTCTCCACCACCCGGGCCCGCCCCGGGTACGACCCGGCGCAGGTGGACGCGTTCCTGGACGAGCTGGCCGCCGAGTTCCGGCTCTACGAGGGCGGCGAATAGCCCGGACCGACACGCCATCGCCTGGGCTCACGGGATTCCCGCCGGCCGACCGCCCACCGTATTGTGGAAAAGCACGATGCCGACTATCACATGTCGCTACTCTCCGGAGCCAGGAGGTGGCGCGGTATGGGGATCGCCGTGATCGAGGAGAAGCCCGGGGAGACGGCCGTCGACGACCGCTGGGAGACCCTGCTGCACGCCTGGCGAGAAGTCGACATGCCCGACGGTTGGCGGGCTGAGATCCGCAAGGAAGGCATCGTCTTGGTCCCCCCACCCGCAGCGAAGCACAACGACATCCCGGACTGGATCGCCCGGCAGCTCTACCCGGTCCTGCCGAGGGAGATCGCTTTCCACCAGGGAAGCGGCGTGGTCATCGCCGATCAGGCCCGGCTCCGCTCACCCGACATCGTCCTGTTCAACCGCGCCGCCATGCCCGAGCGGCGAGGCGAGGGGATCGATCCCGACGAGGTGCTCCTGGTCGCCGAGATCGCCTCGAAGGACAACGCCCGGGACGACCGGGAGGCCAAGCGGGTCGAGTACGCCACCGCCGGCATCCCGCTCTACCTGCTGATCGACGGCTACGATCCGCGCGGCCCTCGGATCACCCTCTTCTCCAACCCGCGCGGCACGGACTACTCGGACAGCCACGCCGTCGAGTGGGGCGAGCCGATCGACCTTCCCGAGCCGTTCGACGTCAAGCTCGACACTTCCGAGTTCACCGTCCCCTCCGACTGAGGTCACCGGCTCCACGCGCCCCGCCGCCCTCCGGCCCGGCGGGGCGCGGCCGTGCGCACCGGCCGCTCCCCGAACAGCGCGGGACCCGGAGTCCGGCGCGGAGGAACCCACCGCGACTCCACCGGGGAGACACGCCCCGACCTGCCCGGACACGATTGATACGGAAAGTAATATGTGATTACTTGACGTAATCGTCGCGTGTCGGAGCGCGTGCTGAGCCCCCTGGGGAGGCACTACTGATGACTTTTGCGATGAGACCGGAGGGCCGGGCGGGGGCGGGGAGGGCGTCCGGATCCGTGCCGCCCCAGTGGCCGTGGACGGCGCCGGACGGCGGGGCGGCGGCCGCGGAGTGGACGCAGGCCGAGCGGCACCCGTGGGAGCGGCCGCTGCTCGCCGCGACGGCGGCGGTGACGCTGGCCGCGCTCGCCCTGGCCGTCCACATGCTGTGGACGGGCGGCGCGCACGCCTGGACCGCCGCCGTCCTGCTCGCCCTCCCCGCCGCCTGCTGGACGGTGCGCGGGATGCGCCACGCCGAGCAGCGCGCCCAGGCGGTCCGCGTCTCGCCCACCCAGTTCCCCGAGGTGCACGCCGAGATCGCCCGGCTCGCCACCGAGATGGGCCTGCACACCACCCCGGACGCCTACGTGCGCCCCGGCGGGCGGCGGCCGCGCTCCGCCGCGGCGGGCGGGCACGGAGCGCGCCGCTACATCGTCCTGCCCGGTGAGCTGTTCGAGCCGGACGCCCGGCTGCGCGACCCGGAGGCGCTCCGCTTCGTCCTCGCCCACCAGCTGGGGCACATCGCCGCCGGGCACACCTCGTTCTGGCTGCGCGCCGGCACCTCGATCGGGCGGCTGGTCCCGGTGCTGGGCCCGGCGCTGTCCCGGGCGATGGAGTACACCGCGGACAACCACGCGCACGCGCACTGCCCGGAGGGGGCGCACGCGATCCGGATGCTGGCCGCGGGGAGGGCCCTCTACCGCCAGGTCGGCATGGGCGAGCTGGCCGAGCGCGGCCGCCGGGACCGGGGCGGCTTCGTCTTCCTGTACAACCTGCTGTCCAGCCGCCCGGTGAACATCAAGCGCATCGCCGCGATCCGGGACCGCAGCCGCCCGGGCCGGCTCTTCCTCTGACCCCTTCCCGGCGCTCCGGGCCCGCCGGCGCGCACCGGCGGGCCGCGGGCCGGCGCCCCGGTCAGTCCCGGGCGAGCAGGCCGGACATCAGCATCTCGGCGAAGTGCTCGCCGAGCTCGGCGCCGCCGAGGCCGCCGCCGCGCCGGTACCACATGCCCAGGTGGTGGACGGCGCCGAAGAACTGGGTGGCGACGATGGTCAGCGGGACCTCGGCGCGGAACACGCCCTCGCGCCGGCCCTCCTCCACCATCGCCAGGAAGCGCTCCTGGTAGTCGCGGCGCTCGGCGCGGATCGCGCGCTGCCGCTCCGGGGAGAGCATGTGCAGCGAGCGGAACACGATGACGGACTCGTCCATGTTCTCGATGCTGGTGCGGACCAGGTCCGCCGCCGCGGCGCGGAGCCGGCCGGCGACCGGGCCGGGGGCCTTGGCGTAGCCGTCCAGCCGCTCCCGCTGCATGGCGAGCAGCCGCTGGAAGATCGCGTACAGCAGGTCGTCCTTGGAGTCGAAGTAGTGGTACATCGCCCCCTTGGTCACGCCTGCGGCGCTCACCAGCTCCTGCACGGAGGTGCGCTCGAAGCCGCGCTCGGCGAACATCCGGGTCGCCTCCGCCAGCAGCCGCTCCGGAACGGCCGAGGACCGCTCCCCCCGGTCACCCTCGCCCATGGGCCGTCCTCTCCCCGTTCATCCGCGCCCGCCGCGCGGCCCACCAAGGATAGAAGGATAGGCAGACCGATCGGTCTGCCGCCCCGCGGCGCCCGCCGCGACACGCCCGCCGCGCGGAGCGGTTCCACCCGCCCCAGCCCCTAGTCTGGGGGCCGGACCGGATCCGGTGCGGAGAAAGCGGCGGAAATCGAACCCGTGTTCGATATTCTGCCCCGGTGAGTCTGTACAACGAACGGATCGACGTCCGATCGACCACCGGCGGGCACCCCGCCCTGTTCTCCTGGCGCGGCCGCATGTACCGGGTCCGCCGCGTGATCGGCAGCTGGGACGGCAACCCCGGGGATGCCGACGTCCGCCTCGTCCGCGTCGCCGCCGAGTCCGACCGCGGCGAGCCGAGCATCGCCGACATCGCGGTCGACGACGCCACCGACCGGTGGACCATGCGCCGCCTCTGGGAATGACCCGGGCCTCTTCCGGGGCCGCGGAGCGGCGGCCCCGGTGGAGAGGCGGTAACGGCGCGGGCGCGCCATCACATCGATATCGCCCCTGCGCTGGAGCGTCGCCGGGAAAGCGGTGGAAACCGTGCGATCCTGGAGACCATGCGCGCTGACCTGATCCACTCCCGCTCCCCGCGCGGGTGCGGCGCCCGCGGGAGCGGCCGCCGCACGCCCTCCGCCGCACCGCGCCGCGGCGGTCCGGCGCGCCGAGGGGCGTGCCGATGAACTTCTTCGACCACCTCTCGGGCAACTACGCCGAGGTGCTGGCGCTCACCGGCGAGCACGTCGTGCTGGTCCTGCAGGGCCTGGTGCTGGCCTCGCTGATCGGGATCCCGCTGGCCGTGCTGACCTACCGGGCCGAGCTGCCGCGCAGCGTGGTGCTGGCCATCGCCGGGGTGTTCCTGACCATCCCCTCCTACGCCCTGTTCGGCCTGCTCATCGCCCCGCTCGGGCTGGGCACCGCGCCGGCCGTCACCGCGCTCACCATGTACGCGCTGCTGCCGGTGGTGCGCAACACCATGGTGGGGCTGCGCGGGGTCGACCCCGCCGTCATCGAGTCGGCCCGCGGCATGGGGCTGAGCCGCCGGCAGATCCTCCGGCAGATCGAGCTGCCGCTGGCCTGGCCGGTCATCATCACCGGGCTGCGGGTCGCCACCCAGCTGCTGCTGGGCATCGCGGCGATCTCCGCCGCGGTCAACGGCCCCGGCCTGGGGAACCTGATCTTCCAGGGGCTGTCCAGCGCGGGCACGCCGTTCGCGGTGTACCTCGCCCTCGAAGGCATCCTCGGGATCGTCGTGCTGGCGGTCCTGGCCGACCTCGCCTTCGCCGCCCTGAACCGCGTTTCGACCTCCAGAGGACTCCGTGTTGACTGACGCCTCCGCAACCGCCTCGCCCGACGCCATGATCCGGCTGGAGAACCTCACCAAGGCCTACCCGGGGCAGGCCGAGCCGGCCATCGACGGCCTCAGCCTGGAGATCCCGCGCGGCGAGATCGTGGTCTTCGTCGGCCCGTCCGGGTGCGGCAAGACCACCCTGATGAAGCTGATCAACCGGCTCATCGAGCCGACGTCCGGCCGGATCGTGATCGACGGGCGGGACGTCACCGAGATGAACCCCGACGAGCTGCGCCGGGGCATCGGCTACGCGATCCAGCAGACCGGGCTGTTCCCGCACCGCACCGTCGCGCAGAACATCGCCACCGTGCCGAAACTCCTCGGCTGGCCGGCCGAGAAGGTCTCCGCCCGGGTGGACGAGCTGCTCACCATGGTCGGCCTGGCCCCGGACACCTACCGGGACCGCTACCCCAAGCAGCTCTCCGGCGGGCAGCAGCAGTGGGTCGGGGTGGCCCGCGCGCTGGCCGCCGACCCCGCGGTGATGCTGATGGACGAGCCGTTCGGCGCCATCGACCCGATCACCCGGGAGGCGCTGCAGAACGAGTTCCTCCGCATCCAGCGGGACATCCGCAAGACGATCGTGTTCGTCACGCACGACATCGACGAGGCGGTGAAGCTGGGCGACCGGATCGCGGTGTTCGGCCCCGGCGGCCGGATCGCCCAGTACGACACCCCGGAGGCGGTGCTCAGCGACCCCGCCGACGACTACGTCGCCGAGTTCATCGGCGCCGGCGCCTACGTCAAGCGGCTCACCCTCACCCGGCTGTCCCGGGTGGAGGCGGCCACCGACTGGCCGACGGTGCCCTCCTCGGCCGGCCGGGAGGCGCGGCTCGCCGCGCTGCGCTCCGCCGACCGCGACTTCGTGCTGGTGCTGGACGACGAGCGGCGCCCGGCCGGCTGGCTCGGCCGCGACCTCGCCGCCGACGACGACCGGCTGACCGGCGACGGCCTGCCGCTGCTCTCCTCGCTGGGCCCGGACGACACCCTGTTCGACGCGCTCAACGCGATGCTGGCGAGCAACGCCGACGTCGTGGTGGTCACCGGCGAGGACGGCCGCTACCGGGGCACCCTCGGCATGGCCGCGATCCAGGAGCTCATCCACACCGCCTCCCCCTCCTCGGGGGCCGGCGCCGCCTCTCCGGCGGCGGGCGCGGAGCGCTCCGCCGGCCGGGACCGCGGCGGCCCCGACTCGCCCGGCAAGGACTCCCCCGGCAAGGAGGTGCGCTGAGAGATGGCGCTCGCCCCGGCTCCCACGGAGCCCTCCGCCGGCGCGGGGGTCGCCGGACCCGCCGCGCCCGGCCCGCGGCCCGGCGGCGCCCGCCGGCTGCTGCGCTACGCCGGCGCGCCGGTCGCGCTGCTCGCCGTGCTGGCCGCGCTCTACCTCTACGTCGGCGCCCAGGACCTGGACCGGATCGAGCGGCGCAGCCTGAACACCGAGTACCTGCTCAGCCGGACCTGGCAGCACCTCGGCCTGAGCCTGGTCGTGGTGGTGCTGATCCTGGCCATCGCGGTACCGCTGGGCGTGGCGCTCACCCGCCCCGGCGCCCGCCGGTTCTCCGGCCCGGTGCTGGCGGTGGCCAACGTCGGGCAGGCCGTCCCCACCATCGGCCTGATCGTGCTGTTCGCGGTGGCCTTCGTGTCCTGGGGCATCCACACCATCGCGATCACCGCGATCGTGCTGTACGGGATCCTGCCGGTGCTGCGCAACACCATGGTCGGCCTGGACCAGGTGGACCGGGCGGTGATCGAGTCCGCCCGCGGCATGGGGCTCGGCCGCGCCCAGGTGCTGTGGCGGGTCGAGCTGCCGCTGGCCGTCCCGGTGATGCTGGCTGGCATCCGCACCGCCCTGGTGCTGACCGTGGGCACGGTGGCGCTGGCGACCTTCATCGGCGCCGGCGGCCTGGGCGACGTCATCTCCAACGGGATCTCCTCCAACCGCACCGTGGTGCTGGTGACCGGGAGCGTCCTGGTGGCCGTGCTGGCCCTGGCCGTCGACTGGCTGGCGGGCATCGTCGAGGACGTGCTGCGCCCGCGCGGGATCTGAGAGGAGCCTCCGTGACAACCCCCGAACCGAGCGCCGCGCGGCGCGGTGCCGCCCGGACCCCGGTCCGCGCGGCCGCCCTGGCGCTGTGCGGAACGCTGCTCGCCGGCTGCGGCGGCGGGCCGGACGCGGCCGAGGCGCTGCCGCAGGCCGCCGACGTCGACCTGGCCGGCGGCTCGCTCGCCTCCGACGTGGACCTGTCCGGCGCGTCGTTCCGGGTCTCCTCCAAGGAGTTCACCGAGAGCGTCATCCTGGGCAAGATCACCGTCTACGCGCTGCGCGCCTCCGGCGCCGAGGCCGAGGACATGACCGGGCTGATGGGCTCCAACATCCTGCGCAGCGCGCTGGAGAACGAGGAGGTCGACCTGTACTGGGAGTACGCCGGCACCGGCTGGACCCAGTACCTGCAGCGCGACGAGCGGATCACCGACTCCCAGGAGCAGTTCGACGCCACCGCCGAGGCCGACCTGGAGGAGAACGGCGTGGAGTGGATGGGCCCCGCGCGGTTCGGCAACCAGTACGGCATCGCCCGCGCCGCCGACGCCGAGGGCCCCGCCGGCGAGGTGGACACCCTGGCCGACCTGGGCCCGATGGTCCGCGAGCACCCGGAGGAGGCGTCGTTCTGCGGCGCCGCGGAGTTCATGGACCGCGAGTGGGAGGCCTTCCAGGAGTACTACGAGGCCCCGTTCCCGGTGGACGGCGTCTACCAGATGGACCTGGCGCTGAACTACGTCAACGTGGCCAAGGGCGACCCGTGCGGCTTCGCGGAGATCTTCACGACCGACGCCCGGCTGCGCTCGCTCGACCTGCAGGTGCTGGAGGACCCGGAGGGCTACTTCACCACCCAGCTGGCCGCGCTGACCGCCCGCGAGGAGACCGTCGAGGACCACCCGGAGCTGCGCGACCTCGCCGCCGAACTGGGCGGCGCGCTCACCGAGGACGCGATCATCGAGCTCAACGGCATGGTCGACCTGCAGGGGGCCACCCCCGACCAGGCCGCGCTGCACTTCCTGCAGGAGAACGCCTTCATCGGGTGACGCCCACCCGGTGTTGATCTTGGACTTGTC
>Ga0079224_100002746_pt1 | contig 21686 bp, 19 predicted proteins | sample Stecom2015_FD_80414 | JGI IMG/M metagenome (GOLD analysis project Ga0079224, IMG submission 80414) | Agricultural soil microbial communities from Utah to study Nitrogen management - Steer compost 2015 | ecosystem: Environmental > Terrestrial > Soil > Agricultural land | place: USA: Utah...
TCAGCAGTTTAAAAAACCAAATCGTTGCCACTCAGAATGCCAGTGATGTTAAAAGGCAATTGAAAGAATGTTGATACGAATTCGAGGAACAAGATTTCTATCAATTAAAAAATCCAAATACCACCAACTACCGCGCCAATGTCCTGCAGGGATACGAACCGGAAAAAATTGACGAGTCGGAAGTCGAAGAAGAGGGATACTACTTCTACGACCAAAACGGGATGGCGTACTATTTCACCGTCGACGAAAACAACCAGATCGACCCGGATACCTTTGTGCCGTTGATCTACGAATAACTACTGCAGCTTTTTCAAAATATTCTGCAGGTCAGGACTCAGAGGCGCTTCAAACTCCATCCATTCATGCGTTCGAGGGTGCTGGAATTTCAGCTTGTAGGCATGGAGAAACTGTCTTCCTAGGCCAAGTCGTTCAAAGGTCGCGTTTGCTTTCTTATTGCCGTAGAGTTCATCACCGATCACGGGACGGTTAATGGCCGCCAAATGGACCCTGATCTGATGCATTCTTCCAGTAATAATTTGAATATCCAGCAAACTATACGCATCCTGAAAGACTTCCTGGACCTTAAAATGCGTCAGGGAATCCTTGGCCAGCCGGTGAGGGGATACCACCACCTTGTTTTGGCCGTTGATCTGGGTTTTCAGGAGTGGCGCTTCGATCGACCCGCTGGAGGATTTCATTACGCCATCTACGAGAGCGAGATAGTGTTTTTCGACCTTTCGCTGCTGGATTTGATTTGCCAGATCTTTGTGGGATTCATCATGCTTCGCCACCATCATGATGCCCGAGGTGTCTCGGTCGAGGCGGTGGACAATTCCTGGTCGTTTCTCGCCGCCAATCCCGCTTAAACGGTCTCCGCAGTGGTGCAGGAGAGCATTCACGAGGGTGTATTCTTTTTCATGGGCTGAAGGATGAGTTAGCAAACCGGGAGGTTTATTAATGATCAATAAATCGTCATCTTCGTAAATCACCTCCAAAGGAATTTCTTTCGCGGCAAATTTGGAATCCTCCAAGATCATTTTTCGGACGATGATCTCATCTCCTTCATAGACGCGATTTCCTTTCTTGGCGATCGTTTTATTGATCAATACCAGCTCTTTTCTGATGAGTTTCTGCACATATGCGCGTGAATAAGGATCCATTAATTCGACGAGCGCCACATCAATCCTTTCTTCATTCAGGGATTCCGGAACGGTGAATTTTTGCATAGAAATTTGCCTAAGCCCGAGTAGTATATCAGGTGTTAAGCCATTTTACGATCTTCCGGCATGCTTTGCCTCCCATACCCCCTGATCCTCGCTTCTGGGTCATCGCGGCGAAAAGAAATTCTCCAAATGGTGGGACTGGATTTTGAAGTCGTGCCTTCATGGTATGAAGAACCAAGCCACAGCACTCGCTTGATCGACCCTCAGAGCTTTGCTGAAGAGCTGGCCTTCGAAAAAGGCCGGGAAGTCTATGGACGTCTGCAAAGAGAGGTCCTGGTGTTGGCGGCAGATACCATCGGAGTGCTGGGAGATCAGGTCCTGGAAAAACCGAAAGATAAGGAAGATGCCCGGCGGATGCTTCAGCTGCTTTCCGGACGGCAGCACACGGTCATCACCTCCCTCGCCTTATTTTCTCCCCAGCGCCAGCCCGTGCTTGAAAGTGTTTCCACGAAAGTATCTTTTTATCCGCTCACAGAGGAGGACATAGAGCAATACTTGCTCACGGGAGAATATACAGATAAAGCCGCAGCCTATGCCATTCAGGGATCAGCAGCGGTCTTTGTGGAAAAAATAATCGGAGACTACTGGAATGTCGTTGGCCTCCCGATCGCGACGGTTTGGAAGCTCTTAAAGGCCACGAACACGAGAGAAATTGACTAAAGACACAGAATGGGGTAACATGCAGCCTTGTAGATAGCGATTTCACTATGCCACTCCAGGTTCCTACTCCGTACCTCGACCATCTTCCCGACGATCACGAGTACCTCACTTATATAAAAAAGGTCCTGCGCCATCGCTGCCGCCAGGCAGGTTTTCGTCGCATTACGACCTCATTCCTGGAAAATTTTGAACTCTGCAAAAAGGTCCTGAATGCAGGGGATGATGAAATAGGAAAATTCGGTTCCATCATCACAAACGAAAAAGGAGAAAAGTTTATTCTGCGTTTTGATCCGGTGGTTTCAATTGCCAGAGCCTACATCGAAAAAGACATGAAGACCTGGCCTCAACCGGTAGAGTTGTTTTTCATCGAAAATTTCATCAAGCCCCATGCAGGAAGCATGAGCAGCGAATTGGAATTCGGCGTCCAACTCATCGGTTCTAATGATGCTGCGCTCACCGCTCAGGTGATCTATCTGGCTCACAAGATCCTTCAGGATCTGGGCTTGAGAGAGCTTTTCACCGTGCAAATCAACCACATCGGCTCACTGGACTCCCGCAAACTCTATTTGGAAGACTTGAAGAACTTTTACTTCGATAAACAGCGCTCTCTCTGTGAAAAATGTGTGAGGAACATGGAAAAAGGCGAATACCTCCAACTACTTCGCTGTGACGAGGAAGACTGCAGCATCCTGGCCCAACTCGCCCCGAAGCTGGAAAATTACCTCAATAAAGAAGACCGGGAACAATATGAAAACCTCAAAGGCTATCTGCAGGAGCTGGACGTCGGCTTCCGAGAAAATAAAAACCTCTTCGGTTATGGCAGCTACAATGCCAACACGGTCTTCGAATTCTGGCACAACGATAAAGGGGCGAAGCAGGTGATCATTGGTGGAGGTTCAAACGATATGATGATCGAACGCCTGGGCGGCGAAAAAAGTAATATGATCGGATTCTCCAGCAACGCCGGACAACTGGTGGAAGGTATGAAAGAAGCTCACATCCGCGTCCCTCATAAAGACCACCTACAGGTATTTGTGGCGCAGCTCGGCCTGAGCGCCAAGAAAAAGGCGTTGTCATTGTTGCAAAAATTGAGAGAAGCTGGCATTCAAGCCGTAGGGGCAATGGGCACAGGCTCCATGAGGACCCAGCTCGATATGGCCAGCCACTTCAAGGTAAAGTACACCCTCTTGATGGGGGAAATAGAAGTGAACGAAGGCATGGTCATCGTCCGCGACATGGAATTCGGCACCCAAGAATCCGTCCCATTCGACCGGATCATAGACATTATGCAAGAACGCATCGGTCGTGAAAAAATGGACGTGATGGAGGAAGGAGAAATGAGCGTTGATCTGAAGAAAAAAGAGAAGAAGAAAGCAGCCAAAAAATAAAGAAACAAGGAAATGAAGAAACGAGTCGTTCTTCCTCGTTTCTTTATTTCTTCGTTCAAAGCTTTGAGCTAGCATAGGGGCACTTTTTTGGGAGTATGCAGACCATCTATCTCATCGGCATGCGCGGGGTGGGGAAATCCACGGCAGGAAAGCTGCTGGCCCAAAAACTGGAAAGAGAGTTCGTTGACTTGGACAAAAAAATTGAACAAAAAGCGGGAAAAATCATTGCTGAAATCGTGGAAAAGGCCGGCTGGGAATCATTCAGAGCGTATGAACGGGAAGCCCTGCGGGAGGCTGCCAACAGAGACGAAAAAGTGATCAGTACCGGCGGAGGCATTCTGATCGACCTCAGGAACGCTGAGCTGATGAAGGCTTCAGGGAAGCTCATCCTTTTAAGCGCGGAACCGCAAACCTTGCGACACCGCCTGGCAAATACACCAGACCGGCCAAGTCTCACCGGCAGTCACTTTCTTCAGGAAATAGAAGCTATTTGGAATGAACGTAAAGATCGGTATTATCACTTTGCCGATCAGGTCATTAGCACCGACGGAAAAACTCCTGAGCAGATTATTCAAGAAATTCTTCACGAACTATGAGTAAGAAACTGACTCCCATGCTGCAGCAGTACTTCGACATTAAGGCCAAGCACCAGAATGCCTTCCTTTTTTTCCGTTTGGGCGATTTTTATGAACTGTTCGGCGAAGATGCCAAAGAAGCCGCACGCCTTCTCGGACTCACCCTGACGGCCCGTCAAAAAGGCACCGAAAATGAAATCCCCATGTGCGGCGTGCCTCACCACAGTGCGGAGCGTTACATTGCTCAGCTCACCAAACTTGGCAAACGAGTGGCCATCTGCGATCAGGTCTCCGATCCGTCTCTCCCGGGAATCGTGCAGCGCGAAGTAGTGAAGATCATTACTCCTGGAACAACACTCGACGAAACCATTACCGATACCAAAAAGAATAATTACCTTCTCAGCCTGCTCCGCGAAAAATCCGTCTACGGTCTGAGCATGCTGGATCTCTCCACGGGAGAATTCAAAGTAGCAGAAATCAAAGAAGAAAAAACCCTCCGGGACCTGATCTTCTTAATCGATCCTTCAGAAATTATCACCGACCAGGTCGAATCCCTGTCCGAATTAAAACGCGAATTTGAACACCGTTCTCTCAGTGAATACCAGCTGCCGTACTTCGAAGACCCTCAGCATTATTTACAAACCCACTTCAAGGTCTCCTCACTCTCCGGATTCGGCATCGATCATTTCACGGTAGGGATCAAGGCTGCGGCATCACTGCTCAGCTACGTAAAAGAAACGCAAAAAACCGATCTGAGCCATATTAAAAAAATCATCAGCTATCGTTTCCAGGACATCATGGTCCTTGATGAGTCCACCATCCGCAATCTCGAACTGCTGATGACTTCGCGCGATTTCAAAACAGAAGGCAGCCTGCTCGAGGTCCTCGACAAAACCTTCACGCGCATGGGGGCGCGCAAACTGCGTCAATGGCTTCTCAGTCCGCTCACGGACAAAGAAAAAATTGAACTCCGCCTCGAAGCAGTCGCCGAACTCGCTTCACAGCATGAAATGAGATCAGGCCTGCAAGTGGAACTTCGCGATTTTTACGATCTGGAACGCCTCATTGGTCGGATCGGCTGTAAATCTGCCAGTGCTCGCGATCTGAATTATCTGAAGATCAACCTGCTCAAAATTCCCACGCTCAAAACGCTTCTGAAGCAGGGCACGAGCAGCTTTTTGAAGAATATCTGCGAACAGTTGGACGACCTGAAACCACTCGTTCAGCTCTTGGATCAGCGTATTCATCCGGATCCCTCCGTCACCCTCACCGATGGCAATATGATGGCCGACGGTTTCAATGCTGAACTTGATGAACTTCGAAATCTTCTGAAAAATGGAAAAAACTGGCTTATCGAATACCAGCAAAAACTCCGCGATGAAACCAGGATCAATACCTTAAAAGTGAAATTCAATCAGGTTTTCGGCTATCACATCGAACTCACCAAAGCACAATCAGCCAAAGCGCCGGACTACTTTCAGCTGAAACAGAACCTGGTGAATGCAAATCGGTACATGACGGATGAACTCCGGGCCTTCGAAGAAAAATTTCTCACCGCCGAGGAACGAATTAAAGCGCTCGAGTATGAATTGTTCCAGCAGACAATTGAGGAGGTGCTTCCACACATCACGGCAGTTCAAAACAATGCGGAATTCGTCGCCATTCTTGATGTGCTACAGAGCTTTGCGCAACTCGCCCTCGACGAAAATTATTGCCGGCCCTTCATCAGCGAAGAAGTGGGAATTGAAATAAAAGAAGGTCGACACCCGGTCATCGAAAAAATTCTGAAAAAAGCAAATCAGATCTACATCGCCAATGACACCATCCTCGATCAGCAAACACAACTCATCATCCTCACCGGTCCGAACATGGCCGGGAAATCGAGCTATTTGCGGCAAGTGGCGCTCATTACGTTGATGGCGCATATCGGTTCTTTCGTTCCGGCGGGTTCAGCAAAGATCGGTATCACCGATCGTATTTTCACACGTGTCGGGGCTTCGGATGACCTGTCGACCGGACAGTCGACCTTCATGGTGGAGATGACGGAAGCCGCCAATATCATCAACAACGCCAGCGAACGATCGCTCATTATCTTCGACGAATTGGGGCGGGGGACTTCCACCTACGATGGCGTCAGCATTGCCTGGGCCATCCTCGAGCACGTCGCTCACCATCTCCACTCTCTCACGTTGTTCGCCACGCACTATCACGAGCTCATCGAAGTAGCAAAAGAAATTCCTCATGCAAAAAATTATTCCGTCGCCGTTTCTGAAAAAGACGGCCAGGTCATCTTCTTGCGCAAGATCATCGACAAAGGTGTCGACCGCAGCTACGGAATAGAGGTCGCTAAGCTGGCAGGACTTCCAGCCTCCGTGATCAAACGCGCCAACCAAATTCTTTCCGAACTCGAAAAAGACCGGCTGCAGGAAGAAAAGCAACTTATGGGAATCCAACCAAATTTGTTTGAGGCCGCGATTGATCAATCTCGCCTTCAGTTTGATGAACCGTCTCCTCATCGAAAAATCATCAACCAACTAGAAAAAGTCGATCCGAATAAAATGACGCCCATAGAAGCTCTTAATTATTTGGAAAAATTAAAAAACGAAATCTAATCCCACAATTCTCACCTTTCCCACCGTTCTCACACTTCCCACCCCATGATCAAACTCCTCCCCCAAGACCTCATCAATAAAATCGCCGCCGGCGAAGTCGTCGAACGACCCGCGTCGGTAGTGAAGGAAATTGCCGAGAATGCCGTTGATGCCGGAGCGTCTCGTCTCGAAATCATCCTCGAACAAGGCGGTATCAAACTCATTCAGATATCCGACAACGGAAGGGGAATGAACGAAGAAGACGCACGACTTTGTTTGATTCGTCACGCCACCAGCAAGATCTCATCATTGGATGATTTGTTCGCGATTCAAACGATGGGCTTTCGTGGCGAAGCTTTGGCGAGCATTGCTGCGGTGAGTCAGTTTTCCATGGTGACACGTCAACAGCAGACTGAGTCTGGATATAAAATCACGCTTGATGCCCAGCACCTGCCCCAGGTCGAACCGACCGCAGCGAACGTGGGCACGACGGTTTTCATCAAAAATCTGTTCTACAATGTCCCCGCTCGCCAAAAATTTCTGAAGTCCGAAGCAACGGAGTTCAGTCACATCCTGCGCTATCTTCAGCAATACGCCCTCATCCATTTTGATAAGGAACTCAAGCTGGTCCACAACGGGAAAACCGTTTTCCACTATCATCCCGGTTCGGAACAAAATCGCGTCGAGCAAGTACTCGGAAAAGAATTTTCTTCCAAGCTGCTGCAAGTAGCATCAGAAATGCCCGGGATATCGATCCGCGGATTCGTTGCCAAGCCCGAGTTAGTTCATGCCACGCATAAAAATCAGTATCTCTTCGTCAACAAGCGTCCAGTCTACGATCACCTCATCAGCCGTTCCGTCCTCGAAGCCTACGATACCTTAGTTCCGCGAGGGTATTTTCCGGCCTTCGTGCTACACCTCGACCTCGACCCGAAGTTAGTCGACGTTAACGTTCATCCGCGAAAATCAGAAGTGAAGTTCTTGAAAGCTCAGGATATTATTTCGGTCCTCAAAGGTTCCATCAAACAGATCTTAAACACTGCTGATCTCGCTCAAAAGCATGCTTTTCCAACCCCCAGCTTCGTTCATCTGCCAAAAGTTCCGACGACTTCTTCTTATAAACCTCCCAATACTTTTTCAGCTTCATCTCGACCATCTTCTCGGCAAGTGAAGCAAGCGTTGGAATTCAATCAATCCTTTTCCGGATCGATCCGCGAAATAAAAGCAAGTCCGCTCGAGGAAAAAAGTTGGAAAATTTTAGGGCAAATCCATCTTTCTTTCATTCTGGTGGAAACTCCGGAGGGGCTTCGCGTCTTTGACCAACATGCCGTTTCAGAAATTACGAATTACCAGAAATTGATGGAACAACGGGCGAATGGAGAAATCTGCAGTCAGCAATTATTGCTGCCAATCCAGATTGAAGTAACAGCTGAAGAAAAGGTGATCGCTGAAGAAAATAAAAACCTCTTTCAAAAACTGGGATGGGAATTCGACGAGCTCACCTCGAACAGTTTTCAAATGAGCGCAATTCCAGAAATTCTCAGGATTGAGAAAATAGAAGATTCTTTTCATGATCTCCTCAGTCAGCTCAAAGAAGAAAAATCGCTCGATATGAGTGCCCGGGAATTAGTGCTTTTAAAATACGAGGCCTGTCGCGGAGCAGTGATGTTTGGTGATCCGCTCAGCATTGAAGAAATGAAAGGCCTGCTGAATCAATGGCTCCAGGTGGAAAACAATGCTGCCTGTGAGCATGGACGTCCGGCAGTTGCCCAGCTTACGTTGGCGGAGATGAAAGCGTTCTTCAAGCGCTGACGATCATTGACATTTGTCCAATTGCTTTTAGAATGCAGCAGCAATACCATCCTCACATATGGCATTTTGGGACTTATTACGGGATTTTGAGGGATCTGGCACTCAATTAGTTGAAGAAAAAAAGCCGGAGCTAACGCCCATGCCCAGGGTAGAGTTGCTTGTAAACAATAATCTGGATCGACTTAAAGAGATTCCGCTCGAAACAAGGCAAAAGATAAAATTTCTCTTTCTCTTAGCCCACCCGGATGACGAAGCTTCGCATTTGGTCTATTTAAAAATGCTGACGGATCTGGGCTTTGCAGTTCAGATCGCCTGGCTCACCTATGGGGACGGTTCAACGGACATCGAGACCAAAAAAGCAGAAAGCACCAAAGTGCTTTCCGCTATTCCAGGAGTACAGACGAAGTTTTTACCGAATAAAGTGATGGACGTGATCAAAGATGTTTTCCAGGAATCAAATAACGAAAAACGGGAAAAAGCGCTCAAAAATATAATGGATCAGGTAAAGAATGAAGTGCTGAGCGCGGCTGCTGTCATTACAAACGCTTTCGAAGGAGGTCATTTATTGCATGATTTTACTAATCTGCTGGCCAGAGAAATGGCTCAGCAACAGGGGAAAAACGCTCTGGAAATACCTCAGTATTCTGTAAAAACATGGGGAGGCATGGTGCGTTCCGCTATCAAATCTCTCTTGGACTTTCAGTGGGGAGCGTATGTTTTTTATAATGTTGGAGAATTCAGAGAGGGAGCACCAAAGGAGGAAAGTATTTCCATTTCTCATGAGAAGGGCAGTATAGAACTCCCGACGGCACTTGAATTAACAAATACTGCGGTGACCAGTAAGGCAGGTCTCATAAGGCTCTACGAATCCCAATGGAAAAATGTGTTTTCAAAACTCCTGGAAGCGGTAGAGTTCAATGAATCAGAAGACAAAGAATATCTTCGCAAAGCAGGAGTCGTCCCGGATTTATACTCGGGGTTGCTGCATGTGGCAAGGATCGTTAAAAGCTGGCTAGGAATGGGAGTCCATCCGAAGAAACTCTACGAAATAAAAGCGCTGATCGAAGCAACGGCGAAGAGTACTACAACTGAAAGTGCTCAACAATGATGTTCCACAAATCAGCCGTAACCTGGTCTTTCTCTTGGTTTGCGTTTACCACCGGCCAACCATATTTTTTCGCGAGAAAAAGAAAGTTTTGCCGGGTTTTTTCTACTGCTTCATCGTCTTTTTCATTGCGGTGATTGTGTTCTTTTCCGGCTAAAAACCGCTCTCCATCCATGAGGATTTCCAGATCGGGCGCCATTTGCTTATATTGCATGTTCTTCGCCTGGAGCCAGGTGTAAGGAACTCCCTGAGTCATTCCCCAGGCCATCCCGGTACCGATATAATCTTCCGCAAGTACGACATCGTAGCTTTTGAGGTCTTTTTTAAGCTGTGGTTCGTAATCCAACCGATTTTGGATATACATCATCTGGAAACTTTCTCCTGAAATTTTTGGGGCGCTTGAGTCACGCAAGAAATAGTTGATCTGAGGACCGGTCGGTTCCAGGTCATAGATGGGGTATTTTACGATTTTGACCTTCTTCCAAATCTTCTCAAACTGTTCTTTTAAGCACTTTACCTGCGTAGATTTGCCAATGTTGTTGATGCCGTAGATTGTTATAAACATTCGTAGGAGATAGCTTTTTAGCTTCATTAGCTTACTAGAAATTCGCTAAAAAGCTAACGAAGCTAAAAGCTTCGATAGATTGTTCATTGCCAAGTTTCGACCCTTTTCCTATACTATACGGGCAATTATTCCCCCCATGAAAATATCCCTGAACTGGCTGAAAGACTTCGTAGAATTCGATAAAAAGCTCTCCATAAAAGAGATCGCTTGGAGGATTACCGAAGCGGCCGCGGAAGTCGAACACCTAACTGAATTAGGAGAAGAATTGGATAAAATCGTGGTAGGAAAAATCCTCGAAGCCCAGAAACACCCGAATGCCGATAAGCTTCAAGTCTGCCAAGTCGACGTTGGTACGGAAACCCTGCAGATTGTTTGCGGAGGAAAAAATGCTGCAAAGAACATGTTCGTGGCAGTTGCTTTGCCGGGAGCCAAGGTGAAATGGGGCGGAGGAGAAATGATGGAAATAAAAAAAGTCGAGCTCAGAGGCGTTGAAAGTACTGGTATGATCTGCGGCGCCGAAGAAATCGGACTCGAAAAAATGTTTCCTGCTCCTGAACCGCATTTCGTAATGGACCTTTCAGCGATGAAGGTCAAACCAGGTCAGGAATTGGCGAAAGTATTAGGCATCAATGACGTGGTTTTGGATATCGACAACCATGCGATTACGCATCGTCCGGATCTCTTCTCTCACTGGGGAATGGCCCGCGAGTGCGTTGCCCTCGGCCTGGCAAAATGGAAAAAACAAGCAAAAGTTGAAAACCTTGCCAAGCTGACGGGGAAAACCAAGCTCCCCATCGATCCGACCTTTAAGAGCAAAAAGATTTCCAAGAATTATTTTTCCACGGTCATCTCCGGACTTGCCACGAAAGAGTCACCAGCCTGGATCAAAGCTCGGCTTCAAGCCGTTGGCATTCGCTCCATCAATGCTATCGTCGATATCACGAATATCGTCATGATGGAGTTGGGTCAGCCTTGTCACGCTTTCGACCTTCGCCTCATCGAAGGAAAGAAATTCGTTCACCGCTTATCCGAAACCGGAGAAAAAATCACCACGCTTGATGGCATGCAGCGAACGCTTCCAGAAGTGATCGTGGTGCAAAGCGGCAATGACATTGTCGATCTCTGTGGGATTATGGGCGCGCAGAACTCCGAAATTAAAGCCGATACCACCTCCATTTATTTCCACTGTTGTCATTATGACAATGTTCTCATTCGCCGGGCGATGATCGCCCTCGGTCACCGTACCGATGCTGGAACGATCTACGAAAAAAATATTGAGCCGGAACGAGCCCAGCTCGGCTACGTGCGAGCGCTTCAGCTGTTCAAAGAGGTCTTTCCAGAAGCGCAATTCAAATATCAGACCTTCCATCATCAGGAAGAACAGTCGCCCAAAAACAAGATTCAACTCCCATTCGTGAAAATCAATCAGCATTTGGGAGTCGACATACCAGCAGAGAGAGCGCAAAAAATATTGGAAGATCTGGGATTCGAAGTGAAAGCCAAAAAAGAATCCTTCGACGTTACCGTCCCGAGTTGGAGAGCCAACGGAGTGCGCATTACCGAAGATCTTCTCGAAGAAATAGTGCGGATCTTCGGATACTCAAATGTGCAGGGGCAACCACCCAGCGTAGAGTTGGCTACCCCCGTGAAGAATCATAAGCGACACCTCAAGCGCACGATTCAAAACATTCTGGTCGGACAGGGGTTCCAGGAGGAGGCCAATTACTCATTCCTTTCTCAAGACCTTCTCAAAAAAATCGGCTACAACGATCATTCTGATCTCATCGAAGTGGCCAATCCGGTCAGCGAAGACTTTCGATTCATGCGTCCGAATTTTCTTCCTTATCTCCTCAGCAACTTAGCAAGAAACGAACTGTTGGAAGCAAAAGAGTGGAGGACTTTCGAAATGGGAGCAGTCTATAAAAAGATCGACCAGGAGGTCCATGAAAAACACCTGCTGACCATGCTTATCTCTTCCCCGACAGAAAATTTCCTCCAGCTAAAAGGAAACGTAGAATCTCTTCTCGACGAACTTGCCATCGGCTATGAAATGAAACCAGCTGAACACGTCTACGCGCACCCCAGCAAATGTGTATCAATCATTTCTTCTGATAAAATCATTGGACAGCTTTACGAACTCCACCCCTTGTTAAAACGAAATGTTAAAATAAAAGGAAACGTATCGGTTTTTGAAGCGGACTTCGCCGAGATCAGCGCGATGAAGGTGCAGGAAATACTGTATCGACCCTTAAATCGCAATCCATTGGCGCTTTTGGATATCAGCATTGTTGTGGATGCTCGAAAAATGGTTTCAGAATTCGAGACGGTAATTCGTTCAGTTCAGCCTCAATGGCTGCAAGGATTAGAGCTGATGGATGTCTACCAAGGCGCAAATTTGGGCGAAGGAAAGAAAAGCCTGACCTTTGCTCTGTCGTATCAGCATCCCGAAAGAACCTTTGAAGAGAAAGAAATCCAGTCTATCCTGGAGTCCCTGATCAAGAAGTTGGAAGAAAGTGGGGGAATGGTTCGAAGATAACCAGTTGATTTGCCGCCGTAGCTCATTCTCCTTCGCTCCATCTCCATACACCACAGTTCCAGCTTCGGAGAATTTCGCACTCCCCATTGAAAATTGATAATTGGAAATTGAAAATTCGGATATGCCGCCGTAGCTCAGTTGGTAGAGCAGTCGCTTCGTAAGCGAAAGGTCACGAGTTCAAGTCTCGTCGGTGGCTCCAGTCGTCGGTTCCTGCCCCTCCGAAGTGCGCAGGATTTTGGAAGGCACGAAGGGGGCGAATCCGATGAGCGGTGCCATTTTTTATTTGGGAAATCATGGCTCCACAGGGGTGGCTTCAATTCCCAAATGCCAAAAAATTTGATATGCTGAAAATAGTTTCATGTATTCTTCTTATGGCACAAAAAAACAACACCGCCCATGAGATAAAGGAAAAACTGGTGGGATATATCACCGCCGCCTTTGGTCTCGTGGCAGCTTTGGCATGGAATGATGCCATTAAAACGCTGATTGATACGCTCTATAGCGCCGAAAAAAATACTATCATTGCCAAATTTATATACGCCGTGGTAATCACGATAGTCGTCGTGCTAGTTTCCATTTACCTCGCGAAGCTGACGAAGAAAAAAGCTTCAAAAAAATAATAGAGAGCCCATGAATCCATATCCTCTCAACCCCGCTCCCGTCCAGCATGAAATCCATGATGTGATCAAAAAACGCTGGAGTCCACTGGCGTTTTCCAACAAAAAAATCGAACAAGAAAAAATCATGAGCCTTTTCGAGGCCATGCGCTGGGCGCCTTCTTCGTTCAATGGTCAGCCCTGGCGCGTGATTTACGCCACACAAGATGACAAAGAAGATTTTGAGAGACTGAGTTCTCTGCTGAATGAAGGAAATGCTTATGCCAAACAAGCTTATCTTTTGATGATCATCTGTTCCGTCAAAGACTTTGAGTACAACGGCAAGCCAAACAAGCATCACCAATACGACACCGGTGCGGCCATCGAGAATTTATTCCTTCAAGCCGTTTCAATGGACCTGGTTGGTCATGAGATGGCAGGATACGATGAAGAAAGATCTTATGAAATACTGAAGATCCCAAAAGAAAAGGTGAAATCTATGGCCATGATGGCCGTCGGCTATCCAGGAGATCCAAGCATGCTTTCAGAAGATCAGAAAAAACGGGAGGCTGGACCTCGTCAAAGGAAGCCAATTGAAGAAATCGCCTTCAGAGGCAGCTGGAGAGAAGCTTAAAGAAGTTATTGCGTTTTTTGAACGACATAAAACTTCAAGTATTTCCCCTCGGGGAAATCCAGGTTAAAGGGATGGTCAAAAGGCTGATGACGAACTTCCAGGACTTTCAAGCTGCACCCCGTGCGATGGGAGGCAATCGTCAGCATTTTTTGGAACATCTCATCGGTAACGTACGACGAACAAGAGGACGAAACAAGGATGCCGTTTTCCGGTAAGATTCTTAACGCCGCTTCATTGATCTGCAAATATCCTGCCATTCCTTTCTTGATCGACTTATTGTTTTTCACGAAGGCAGGAGGGTCCAAAACAATCAGATCAAACGAACCTGGTTTGCAAGAGTCCAGATAGTCGAACACATCAGCTACGACCCCTTCGTGTTTTCCCGCGGGCACTTTGTTCAAGATGAAGTTTCTCTCCGAAGCAGCAATGGCATTCTTGGAAATATCGACGCTCACCACCTTGCTCGCGCCAGCCAAAGCAGCGGAGACAGAAAATCCTCCGGTGTAGGAAAAGCAGTTCAGCACGAGTTTTCCTTCCGCATATTTTTGCAATGCTTTTCGGTTTTCTCGCTGATCGAGGAAGAGCCCGGTCTTCTGGCCGTGAACAATATCCACGTAAAAAGAAATCCCATGTTCTTTGACCATGATTTCACCGGTTGGTTCTTCGCCGAAAAGAAGCTGTGATGGATTGTTCGTCAGACCGTCTAAAAATCTCACTTGAGCATCACTGCGTTCGTAAATAGTCTTTGGTTGAAAAACATTTCTCAAAGCCTCTACGACAAGATCCTTCAGGCGGTCCATCCCCAGGGTATGAATTTGAATGACGAAAACATCGTCATATTTATCTACAATCAATCCCGGCAGCTGATCGCTCTCGGCAAACACCAAACGGTAAGCATTCGTTTGTTCTGGATCGATGAATTGTTCGCGCTGGGTTTTCAGTTCTCGAAATCGTTTCTCAAAAAACTTCTGATCAACGTGCTCATGAGGAACGCGGGTAAGAATTCTCACCACAATCTTTGATTTGGAATTGTAATATCCACGCGCAAAGAAAGTTTTCTGATTGCTTAAATAAATGTCGCAGAGCTCGCCATCTTCAGCATCAGTGGGTGTTTGAACCGCATCCGTAAACAGCCAGGGATGCCGCAGCTTGATAAGGGCTAGTTCTTTTTCGGGATTGAGGTAGATTTTTTTCAGCTCCATAAAAAGTTTGAGCCATCATTCTAGCTGAATCCCGGCAAAACTCCATCCTTTTTCATATGTTCCCAGGCGAGCAGACCCGGAGCGCAGGAAGACGATTCGCCGTTCATGAGGACCTTCCGCATGTCTTCGATTGATAAGAGTTCAACTTCAATGAACTCCGTCTGATCGAGTTGTTGCTCAGAAATCTTTTCACAATCAAGCGCATAGTAGCAGTGAATGTATCGGGTTGAATAAGGGGAGGTCGGCATGGTCCCAACTTTTTTGAAGGTACCCGTGTAACCCGTTTCTTGTAGTAATTCTGACTTAATGCGTTCGTCTCCATTGTCGCCAAAGCCTTCAAACCTCCCCGCCGGGAGCTCAATCATTTCTTTTTGCGGTCCAACTCGGAATTCTTTCACAGCAATAAATTTTCTATCCTTCGTCAGTGCCAGCACGCAGCAGGTATCCACTTCCTTGTTCACAAAGAAATGGTGTTCGCTGCCATCGGGCAAACGATAGTGCCGGTCGAGCACCGTGAAGTAATTATTTTTGTGGACTTCAGTCTCAGAGAGGAGTTTGAAAGACATACGTTGATGCTGAAAAATGTAAAAAAAAGCTCCACCTCAACCCCGACCCCTAACTAGGGGAGCACCCTTCTAGCTTTTTCCTTCTATAAACAAATGAATTTTCTTTAAAACCATATCGATATTAGTATAAATTTCCTCGTTCCGAAACCGAATGACTTTATAGCCATGTTCTTTTAAGAACCGCTCTCTCCAAATATCATTTTCAAGAACTTTTGATGTTTCATGAATTGAGCCATCAAGTTCAATAACGGTCATGCTTAAGGCATGATAAAAATCCACAATATAAATTCCTATTCCATGCTGCCTTCTGAAACGTAAACCATGAATTTTTTTTTCTCTTAATTGTTCCCATAACAGCTGAAGTTAAATTATTCTAAGCTGAAACCTAAACTCTTTGGTGCTTTTGAGTCCAGGAATGGTTTTGATGCCTTTCATAAGCAATATAAGCCGATGGAGTGGGATTCTCCCCTAGTTAGGGGTCGGGGGTTGAAGGGAAAGGCTTAAGGTTTCTCTTTTAAGCCTTAAAAAATTCTCCAGTATTTTCAACCATAGATTGCAATTCAGGAAATGAATTTAATCCAGGATCTTTTTCCAACAACTCCTGCGCCTTTTCTCGAGCCATGGCAATCGTTCGTCCATCCATGATCGAGGCCATTTTGAGGTCGGGGAGTCCGCTCTGCTGAAGGCCGTACACTTCACCCGGGCCGCGGATTTCCAAATCAATTTCTGCGAGTTTAAAACCATCGGTGTAATCGGCCATTGCCTTCAGTCGCCGTGCTGATTGTTGCTCACGCTTGGTCGTAAATAAGAAACAATAGGACTGCATATCATTCCGACCGACACGACCGCGAAACTGATGCAATTGCGAAAGTCCAAACCTCTCGGCGCCTTCGATGAGCATCACCGTTGCATTGGGAATATCAATGCCAACTTCGATCACGGAAGTGGAAACCAAAATATCGAATTCCTTATTCTTGAACCGCTGCATAATGTCATCTTTTTCAGGGGCTTTCATCTTTCCGTGCAAATATTCGATGCGCCGGTGCGGGAAATCTTCCGTCTTCAGCCGCTCATATTCTTTCAACACCGACTTCGCTTCCAGTTTTTCGCTTTCTTCGATTAATGGGCAAATGACAAACACCTGTCGGCCTTTCGTTATCTGATCATCGACAAACAAATTTGCCTGCCGTCTAGCCTCCGGATGAACAACCTTTGTAATAATAGGCTTCCTGCCGGGGGGCATCTCATTGATAATACTCAGTTCCTGGTCGCCGTAAATGGTGAGGGCAAGCGTTCGGGGAATGGGAGTCGCGCTCATCATCAGCAAATGAGGGGTAATATGAGGAGATTTTTTGACGAGTTCCGCTCGTTGAAGGACGCCAAAGCGATGCTGCTCATCAATGACCGCAAAGGCCAGTTTTGGAAAACAGACTTGTTCTTGGATGAGCGCATGTGTGCCGATGATCAGCTGGATTTTTCCAGAAGAAATCTCTTCATGAAGTTCTTTTTTTTCTTTCTCCGACAAGGAGCCGATCAATAATGCGGTTGAAAATTCTGGCAGTAATTTTCTCAAAGTTGAGAAATGCTGTTTCGAAAGAATTTCCGTCGGAGACATCACCACGCACTGATAGCCTTTATTCAAGTATGGCAGCATAGCCATGGCCGAAACGACAGTTTTCCCACTCCCTACATCCCCTTGCAGGAGTCTGAGCATCGGTTGTTCCTTCTCGCAATCTTTCAAAATCTGATAAAGCGATATTTTCTGAGCGCCCGTCAGTTGAAATGGGAGTTGTTCCTGAAATGCTTTCATCAGCTCAGCATCCATCGGTAAGGCGATCGCGCCTTTTTGATCAGCCCATCGCCTTTTTTGTTGCAGAGCTCCTAATTGTAGAATGAAAAGTTCTTCAAAGGCCAGCATCTGTTTTGCTTTCTCCAGTTCTTCCGAACTTTCCGGAAAATGCACCGTGCGGATCGCCTGAGATTTGCGAGGAAATTGATACGCCTCCCGAATTTCTTCGGGAAGAATATCGCTAAATTCAGAAGCTACCGGTAAAAGCGGGACAATCTTTTCCCGAAACCATTTAGAAGTAAGACCTTCGGTCTCATGATAGGTTGGCACAATTGCTGCTGTATGTATCTGTTCTTCCGACCAGGGTTCAATCACGGGTGAGACAAAAGTCATTTTTCCATTGCTGTACTTCACCTTCCCTGAAATCATGACCTTTCGCGGGAAATCCCATTGACTGGCAAGAAACGGTTGATTGAACCACACGCACTCAATACTCGCACCCTCTTCATCAGTAAAGGAGGCTTTTTGAATCATTTTACCGTGCTTGGTGCGTTCATTCTTGATCGGACTTAGTCTCCCTCGGGAGTTATTCGTTTCCTGCAGATTAAACAGATTTATAGGCGTTATACGGCTTTTGTCTTCGTATCGGAAAGGGTAATACAACAAAAGATCTCGCACAGACTTTAAGCCCAGGCTCTTTAAAAGCGTGATTTTTGCCGCAGTAGTGCGCAATACCGAGCTCAGCGATTGCTGGAGCATCCTTGACTTTTAAGGCAAAATCAACTATACATGATGCTCCATAATTTTTATAGAATGTCCGTCTACAAAACATTATTCAGTGAAGCCGCCGAGAAGGAATTGATGAGAATCGAAACCGAGAAGGCAAAGGAAGTTGTCCGACTCATCGATCATAAAGAATATGTGTTTGAAGTTGAAAAAGCGGAAGATAAAGAAAGCAAAGAAGTGGCGCCTGAAGAACATAGCCAATTCCCTGAAATCTTAAAAAAAGTCCGGAATATTGTGGCCGATCTCATCGGACGAAAGCTCTCAAAACAAGAAGTAGAAGAAGCTGAATTATCGAACAGCTACCTGGATGATTTTAGGGACCAATTCACAGTGTTTGATAGGGATGAGGTGCTAACAGAGGCTGGTGCGCAGCTTGAAGGGATCATGAAAAAAACCATCGCTGAGATCAGAAAAGCTTTCGATCTAAAAGACCCGCCGAGGAAAGAAGAGGTTAAAAAACCACCACAAAGCACTAAAATGAATCCCAAAAAAGACCCCAAAAAGAAGTAATTTTGTAATTTATCAAAAAAAGCCTATAATAAGCCATCAATATGCAATATATGCAAGTAAACGCCGAACAACTCGATTACGATCAAGATCAGCTAATAGTAGCTTTTAAAGAGCGAAAAGCTGAAGAAATTGCTGAAAAAACAGGAATAGAGATAGAGGTCTTAAAAGGCTTTTTGAGAGAATTGGTACGAGTAGTAATCGAAAAAAAGGGAAGGAAAGAACAAGACATTCTTGATACGAAATTTGCGGCAAGTTACGCAGAGCAATTGAAGCCTCGTTCCAAACCACTTTCCCCTGAAAATTCTGAAGCGATTCAAATGATTTTTGGGAATTTCATCTTAGGAATAGCAGCTTGGTACGACCAAAAAACAACCACTCCACGACCTTCTCGACCGCTTACAGGTGTACGCGCTCGAAGGCAGAGAAAATCAGGATCAAGGGATTAGCCAATCACCGTGTTCCTTCGACCCTTTTTGGAGTCAGTCTTTTTGACGTTCTTACTGGCAAAGGTCATGAGGGTTTCTGGAAAATCACGATTTCCCGACCTACCACCTGGTTTTCTCTCTCATAGAGGAGGCTACGAAGCGGGGTCAGGATTTTTAATCCACCCGCAGCATACTCGTTTATGAAATGTGATGGATAGAAAACTTTTTCTTTTCTTGAACGGAAGAATGGAAAGCAAAAAACAACCCGTTTGCCACTTCTAATAATTCGGCTTACTTCAGAGAAAAATTTATAATTAATAGAATGAAGTGATTCAAATATTTTCTTTTGTTCTTCAGTATTTGGAAATCGCAAAAGAGCGGGGCCGAGGTATCCTTCGGTTACGACGACCAAATCTTCCCTGAGTTTCAGATCTTTGAATGGTTTGGTGGCGTCATGAAGGAAGATGAGTTCCGAGTGGAAAGTTCCAAGTGACAAGGTATTCTCTTCCAACTTTGAACTTGGAACTTGGAACTTTCTCCTCATCCATTCCAGATTTTCCTTCGTCGCCTCCACCATTCGTCCATTAATATCTGAACCGGCGAGGGGATGGCCTTGAAGGGCTGCTTCCAGCAGGATTGTTCCCAGACCGCAGAAAGGATCATAAACCTGACAGTCCTTCTCGGGCTTGGCGAAGTTGATCATCATTTGGGCAAGTTTCGGGGGCAGCATGCCGACTTTCATATCGCGTTTCGGCTTTTCATAATCTCGGATCGAATAGGAATCGATGTCCTGGAAGAATAAAGTTTGCCCCCATACTTCTTTCCCTTTTTCTTCTCCGGGAATCTTGTAATAGCACTTCACCAGATCGATCCCTTTTTCTAATATTTTGCTTTGGTTCAGCTGTCCAGAGCTGATGTTCTCAAAATTCTTATTTAAAAACCGGGCATTTCTTCCGCGGTTTCTTAATTCTTTTTTCAAATGCATGAGCGGTTTCGACAGCTGTCCTTGGACACCGTATTGAGAAACGGCGAATTCGATTTTTTCAGTTTTTGCCGAAGATTCAATCCGATCGACCGGATCTTCTTCGAATATTTTACAAATCTTGATGGTCCCGCCGAGGCGGTCCATGTGCCGGCGGTCGATGACTTCGTCCGTACGGACAATCGAAAAAGCCTGGCTCTGAAAAATAATGAAACCTTCATAAACACAGCGTAGTTCCTCCTGTGAGAGGGTTGCGTTCTTGCCGTGGATAAAAATATACTCTTTCATAGATTTTTTAAGGCGGAATTATAACCCTCTTCCCCATGAATATCAACGCTCAGCATCATAGAGCAATCCTCTTCGCTTTGACAGCCGTCCTCATTTTTTGGGCAGGGAGATTGTCCATTCAATACCAGATCCACGCCAGTCTTCCGCCGGTACAACTAGTCCCTGAAATCAACGAGAAAATCCCCATGGTCGAAATAACCGACATCCAACAAGGAAAAATTTTTGGACTCGTCAACAAGCCGGAAATCCGACTCAAATCAGGTGATGCATTCGCCGTGCCCGATGCAAATCAAGAATTTATTTTAGACATCCAGCACCTCGGATTCTTAGGAGAAAAAGTACCGGTCGTGATCCATCAGGTCCCCGAATGGGCCCGCTTCGTCGCCAGCAAAAGCGGAAAATATTTTTATGAACTGGACGAACCTTCAGCGAAAAATTTGAGCGTGGAAAACCGGGTGTATTTCGCGAGTGAGGAGGAGGGGATGAAGGCGGGGTTCGCGAAGCGCTCCAGGTGAACCCCCTAACTCCCTTACAAGGGGAAAGTCTCTCTTCCGAGAGACACACAATGAATAAAAAAAGCTCCGCTTCCTAATCCTAGGAGCGGAGCTCTTCTGATATATCCCCTTGTAAGGGGAAATGGCACGTAAGTGCAAAAGGGGTTCCCCTTATTTCGCTACCGCGAAATCCAAATGCTCTTCGGCTTCTCCTTTTTTCTTGAGGAGATCGACCTTAATCTTTTCTCCATCATGGAGCTGATCATCGAGCAGTTTGTTCGAAAGTTCGGTTTCAATCAGGTCCTGAATGGTCCGTCGCACGGGCCGTGCTCCATAAGCCGGGTCGTAACTCTTCGTTGCGAGATAGTCGAGGGCCTTCGGCGCAATATCGATTTTGATGTCGCGTTTGTCGAGGCGCTTCTGAAGTTTGTCCAGGTGAAGCTTCACGATTTCTTTCACGTGATCGTGTGTGAGTGGTCGGAAGACGATCATCTGATCAAGACGGTTGATGAATTCAGGAGAGAAGGCATCTTTGACTTCTTTCATGATAACTTCTTTCGCCGCTTCGAATTCTTCTTCATCTTTTTTGAGCTGGTCGTGATCAATGGCAAAACCGATAGGTGCTGCTTTGTTGGTCAATCGTTCAGCTCCGATGTTCGAGGTCATGATGATAATCGTATTCTTGAAGGAAATCTTTCGTCCCTTTCCGTCGGTGAGCATCCCGTCTTCCATGATTTGGAGGAGAATGTTCTGCACGTCCCGATGCGCCTTTTCGATTTCATCAAAGAGGACAACAGAGTAGGGGCGGTTGCGCACTGCTTCGGTGAGCTGACCTCCTTCTTCATACCCCACATATCCAGCGGTCGTTCCCACCAGACGGGACACATTGTGACGTTCCATGAACTCTGACATGTCTACCTTGATCAGGGCATCCTGGGTGCCGAAGAATTCTTCCGCCA
>Ga0079224_100002749_pt1 | contig 21679 bp, 17 predicted proteins | sample Stecom2015_FD_80414 | JGI IMG/M metagenome (GOLD analysis project Ga0079224, IMG submission 80414) | Agricultural soil microbial communities from Utah to study Nitrogen management - Steer compost 2015 | ecosystem: Environmental > Terrestrial > Soil > Agricultural land | place: USA: Utah...
CTTCCGTTTTATACGGCATCAAAGTAGCATGTGCAGGTAGACGATTAAGTTGAAAAATATCTGGATTGTTATTCCACTCTGGATAACCATTTGCTGGTGGCCTATACTGGAATTTTTTTAGTTGTTTTAACATGAGAAAACCTCTTTTCTTCTCTTATATATTTTGTTTATTTAAACAATATTTGAACTAACTGCTTGTGGTTGTTCAATAAAATTCATTAAAGTTAAGAACCAATAAAAATGCAACCGGTCCCAATTCACATTAAAAAAATTTATCTTTTTGCTTGGCTTGATTCTCTTATTATGAGTTTTGTATCTATTGTAATATTTTTTTCAACCGGCTTTTTCTCTATTATATTTTGAACTGATTTGACGATTTGTGAACTTAAAATTTCATAATTATGATTAATTGTCGTTAAACTAGGATACACGATATCCGATGGAAAAATATCATCAAATCCAATAAAGGAAAAATTATTTATAGGTACATTTTGCTCTCTACATTCCTTTAATGCACCATAGATTACCATATCATTCATCCCCATAATCGCGGTCGGTAATGTTTGTTGCTCTAATAATTTTTTCATTGCTTCTCTACCATCATCAATATTGAAGCCCGAATAAATTTGCCAATCTTCCTTAAAGTCTAATCCGTGTTTCTCTAATTCTTCTTTAAAAGTTCTTACTTTAACATCAGCAGTAGATATTCCCTTTTCACCGCCAATCAAACTTATATGTTTATGTCCTTGTTCAATTAAATGGGAAACGATTAATCGTATGCCATCTTCCTCATTAGTGCAAATACAATTACAGTTCACCCCATCCATCTGACCATTCACCATGATCATCGGAACTCTTTTAATAACCTCTAACATTTCCTCTACTTCTTGTGGATTACTTTCAGTCTTATTAATCCGCCCCCCCATAAAGACAATACATTCTACACGTCTTTGCACAAACTCACGTAAATGAACAGATTCCATCTCACTTCTATTCATTGAATTCCGTAAAAGAACGGTGTAACCAAGTTCATGTGCTCTTCTTTCCACTTCTATATATGTTTGGGAAAAGAAAGGGTTTGTAATGTCAGGTAGAATAAAACCTATCATATTTGTTTGCTTCCTCGTAAGACTTCTTGCAGCTTCATTTGGCGTAAAGTCTAACTCCTTCATTTTTTCAAGAACTAACTTCCGGGTACTTTCTTTTACGAGCGGATTATTTGTTAGCACCCTTGAAACAGTTGTTGGTGAGACATTTGCTTCTTTCGCAATATCATAGATAGTAATGTTTTTCTTATTCATGATAGTATTACCTCATTTTAGTCAATATACTTTCTTCCTACATTATAGCAACTTATCATTGTTTTAACATATTTTTAATTGGTAATTTTTAAAATGGTCTATCATTTTGTCGAAATTTCTAACAGCTCGATGATGTTTATGATTTTTTCTTTTGCGATAACAAAATCACTTCTTCCATCTTTCCTAATTGCAAAAAAATTCCGATCATAAGAAATATAGTCCAAAATAGAATTATCACCATTGTTAAAAGTAATTTCAAACCGTATTTCTGGCTTCTCTGAGAATTCCTGTTTTTCAGATTCAGCATCCGCATTTAGTTCCATCATAGCTAAATATATATCCCTTAATTCTTGTTCCATCTTAAGCCCATTTAAAGTAAACTTGTCTTCTTTAAAATTCATAAAATATGTTTTATCTTCTGTTGTAACTGTTATATCCTTAATATGTTTCAAAAATGTATACACAGGAGCCGTATTTGCAACATCAAATGCTGAAATGTTTAATAACTCTTCTAGGTTATCTACTTTTGCCGTATAAACTGTATTCTCATCATTAAATAATGCATAGTAATAACCTGGTTCCAATTCATTACCTAAAGTAAGGGAACGTCTATCTCCTTCAAATGACTCTGCACATATATATAAAATAGGAGCATCTAAACCGTATTTCCCTAAATTTTCACTTTTGTTCTCTATCACCTCTAATGGAGGTATAGATGAAAGCGAAGTAAGGATAGTTTCATATTTTTCACTTGTTATATCTAATTCTGGTTTTGTACTATATGGCTCATTCAAATAAAAATTACTAAAATTCACCTCAGTTTTTGTTTCAAATGGAACTATTGAAAAATAGGAATTTTGACTCCTATATGTAACCTTTTTAAAGGCAGTGTTACTAAAATCTTCATTCCCTTTCTCTTTCATTAAATTATTTATATCTGTTTGCAACAATTTTGCTACATTACTATCAACTTTATATACATTCTCATCTCCTTTTATATAAAAATAATATTCGTTACCTGTTAATAGTTGATTTCCTAAACGTAGTTCATATGATTCGCCATTTCCCCCTTCTATTAAAAGTTTAATTTCCGGGTCTTCCAATCCATAAATTTCTAAGTCATTAATATTATCTACAATAATATCCTTTGTTTTCATATTAGATATTTCCGTAATTAATTCGTAAATTTTTATAGGATCAATATTGCTATTGTCTATACCTTTGATTGACCAACCTTCTTCTAGCTTATTCTCTAGCACTAGGACTTCTTGGTTGCTGATAATTTTTATAGTAGTTAATTCTTTCTCTTTGATAATAATATTATCCAATACCTTCGCTGCTGGAGTATTTTTACTAAATAATGCCGGGTTTATAAAAAGTAAATATGCTACTAATAAACCAATAAAAGTCGCTAACAAGGCATAGATCCGTTTATTTCTCATTTTAACCCTCTACTCCCATTAATTATTTTTGCGTCGGTACCAAACAAATAGTCCTATTGCCACTAGTAACAATGGGATGATACCAATTACTAAAATACTTATCATTAATTGCTGTGACTGATTCATAGTAAGTATTTGACTTGAAACATCCTTAGCTCGTATTGAAATACTATCTTGACGATCTGTTAACCAGTTCAAACTATTCATTACAATGTCTAAATTTCCATTATTACTTGCTTCAATCAGCTCTTCTTTTAATATATAAGAGCTAGAAAAAAGAACAATTTCCCCTTTTGTTTTACTCTTTTCTTTATCTATTATGTTTGAAATTGCAACCGCAATGTTAAAAGGCCCCGATAAATCACCATCTGTTTTTCCTTGTGAGCTAGAATTTTTCATTACTTCTACTGTTTTCGCATAAGAATCATTTGAAGTCATTAGTAATGTCTGTATTTCTAGTGTATCCTTTTTCACTTTAAGTGTTTCTATTGGTTGAGCATAAACTGATATTACTGATGATTTCGTTGCAAGTAACGGGTTCGTTATGGTGTGATTTGTTACCTCAGGTAATAAATAAAAATTTTGTGTTGTAACAGTATAGGATTTATCATTTTCGAAAACCATCGCACCGTTCACATCTACACCAAAGGTATTAAGTAGAATATTAAAGTTCGGGAAGTCTTTATCTGTTAAGTCTACAAAAAGGATTACTTTTCCATCTTGTTCTAAAAACTCTAGCAAACTTTCTAATTCACCATCAGTTAAATCTTTTTTTGGACCATTGATAATGACAACATCATTATCATCCGGGTCCCAACCATCTTGTAAAAGCTGCAAATTTTGCACTTTATAATTCTCATTTTCTAAAGTCTTTTCTAAACTACCTGGTAATAAACTTTCATTATGTCCTGCCAATGTATATACAATTGAATCATATTCATTAGCTACATATAATATGGAATTAGTGATTTTAGATTCAGCTTGGACAGACTCAATTTTTTGATAATTTTGATCGTATGTATACATATCTGTAGCTGAGATTATTTTGTACTTATCACCTTTTTCAACTATTATACTTCCATGCGACAAGATAGAATCTCCCTCTTGATACTTCTGAACAATATTTGGATGTAGTTCTGGGTCTACATATGTAACTGATACCCTGTCTGATGCTTTATCATATTCCTTTAAAATTCTTGTAATTGTAGACTCGTTTGCACCACTTTTATGAAGTAATATTAGTTTTATTTCTTCATCTAAGCTAGATAACACTTGCTCACTTTGTTGTGAAAGGCTAAATACCTTTGTTTCAGTCATATCAATTGAATAATTTAAGTGCTTCATAAATAAATTAACGATTATAATGATTCCAATAACTAGAAAAACAAGGAAAAGATTTTGTGTCCATTGCTGCCTTAGCTTTCTTTGTGTATGAGAATGTTTTCTGTTAATGTTTATGTTCGTGTTCATTTATGTCCACCGGCGCCTTTCAATAGCAAAAATGGTAAAATAAAGAAATAGGCAAATTAGAGATATAAAGTAGATTAAATCGGAAAAGTCTAATATTCCTAGATAAAAATCTTTACTATGTAGTGGTATAGAAAACCAATCAGAGAATCTCTTTATCATTCCTTCAAAGAAAGATTTTTTCGCATAAAATATTGCACATAATATACCAACACAAATAATAGTCAAAGACATTGTTAACCAAATATTTTTGCTGAAATAATAGACTATTCCATTAAGAGCAGATGCTAGGATGATTAAAAAGATAAATCCTGAAAAACTATCGACTGGAAATCTGCTTGAAATTGCTTCAACTAACCACAAAATCATCGATATACCAAGTGTAGAAACCCCTGCAATTAATTGATTCTCAGTTAATGAAGATATGAAAATTCCTAGCCCAATAAAGGTACATCCCATAAAGAAAAAACCAATATATGCGATAACAATCGTTGGTAAGTAAATATCCCCAAAGAAGCTCAATATAATTGGATACAATGTTGTAATAAGTAATGTTATGAAAAATAGGATTATGGCTGCAAAAAATTTCCCTAAAACAATTGCACTTACCGATTTGGGAGATGTTAGTAATAATTGGTCTGTTTTATTCTTTCTTTCTTCTGATAGAGCCTTCATTGTAAGTAATGGTGAAAGCAATACAAATATAAATACCATATTTTCTATCGTGACAGTGTACGCATTATTTGGCGTAGGATTTATATTTATATAGGTAAAATAAATACCAAACAACATTAAATAAACTATCATAAAAATGTATCCTGTTGCCGTTTGAAAATAGGACTTTAATTCTCTTGGTAGAATAGTCAACATTAAGAAACACCTCTTTTATTGGCAGTTAACTTAATAAAAGTTTCCTCTAAAGTGACATCATAATTTTTCATCATTAATAACGGAAAGTTATGATGAGCAAGCACAAAAGATACACTTTCCCTGATATCGTTTTCAATATTACTGTGAATAACTAAATCTGTTGTTCCTACTTCTAATTCTCCTAAGTGTTCAATCATGCTTATACCTTCAATGGTGGAAATATACTTACTTGCAGCTTCACTATCTCCTTTAATTCTAATGAGCAGTTTATTACTATTGTTTATTTTATTCACTAGTTCATCTGGAGTGCCCGTTATGACATGCTTTCCTTTATCCATAATCATTATCTTGTTACAAAGAGCACTAACTTCAGAAAGTATATGAGAACTTAATATAATAGTACTTTTCTTGCTAATTTCCTTAATCGTTTTACGAATTTCAATCATTTCCATAGGATCTAGACCAACTGTAGGCTCGTCTAAAATTAAGATTTTTGGATCTCCAATCATAGCCTGCGCTAGTCCTACTCTTTGTTTATAGCCCTTTGACAAATTTCTTATGAGTCTATTTTTCATATGACTGATATTCATAATTGACATTTTTTCTTTTATTTCGTTTGAGATTTGTTTCTTAGGTATACTTTTCAATTTACAAACAAATTTTAAGTAAGCAGCAACTGACATGTCCATATATAATGGTGGAATCTCAGGTAAGTAGCCTATTAATTTTTTCACCTGTTCAGGGTGATCAAGTATATCGTAACCATAAACCTTTACTGTTCCTTCAGTCATATAAAAGTACCCTGTAATAATATTCATCAACGTTGATTTACCAGCACCATTTGTACCTAAAAATCCAGTAATATCACCTTCATTTATCGTGATGCTAATATTATCCAATGCGATAGTATTTCCATATTTCTTTGTAACATTTTGAATTTCAATCACATTATCCATTTATCTCCACCTCTTTAACTTTTGCTTGAACAACAGAAAGTGGATGCCTTACAAGGAATTGAATAATTAATGCAAGTAGTCCTGGAGCAACAATAAATAGAATAGATGGAAACATAAAAAACATAATTCCCACTAATATAGTTGCAACTAAGATTAATAGAGTTACTTTAAATTCCTTTAATGAGAAATATAGTGCTAATCTAAATGTATCTTTCGTGCTTAAATAATACTTTGATATTAAAGGGAAGATATAAAAGTTCGCACATAATAAAAATGCGGTTAATAAAAATATAGGAAATATTAAGAACTCCGCCGTACCAGTTTGGATAATAATATAGTAATTTACCATTGCCAGCGTTAAGAAGAAAAGTACAATACTCCACGCTAATATAGATTTCCCGAAATTTCTACGGTAACCTCGGAAGAAATCTGAAACAACCGCAACATCTGAACGCTTAATGACTTTATCCATAACTGTAAAGAGAGCAGTAAATGAAGGGCCCATTGGCAACGATGCGATTGCAAGTGCCATGAAGATAATAAAGACTGGAATTGCTTTTTGTTGTAATGCTGCAACAGAAACAAATAGGATAAAGGCAAAGGCAATATTAGTAACAATAAATAGAATGCTAGACATTAATATCCAGTATATGTAGTTAACGACTGTATACAGTTTGCCATCAACAAAGTCTTTATTCTCATTTACTCTCATTGTTGTCACTCCAGTTTTGTTGTACTAGGGCCATTTCAAATGGCCCCATATTTAAACTTTTAAATCCTCTAGTTTCCACTCATCTTGCCATTTGATCTCTATGTTACCATTTTCATCAATTTCTAGTGGTAACCATACATATGGTGACTTCCCTAATTCATCAGGTGTCCAGCGATCTCCTATATATATAAACTTACCTGATTCTTCATTAATAGGTAATACAAATGTACTTTGTGATTGGAATGTTGTTTTGTCCACATCACCTACACATGGATCACCTAAAACGATATAATCTCCTAATGGTGTATCTGCCACTGCATATTCTGCTTGGTTCGGCTTCCATCCAGTACAAGCAGATGTAATTACATAATACTTATCTTTATACTTAAAAGGGGTAGGAGCTTCACGCATTTTTCTAATAAATTGTCGAGACCATACTTTCCCTAAGTCTTCCTTTGTACATTGTGGTCGGACTCTTTTATCTGTTTCTGGAAGATCAATCCATGTATACTCTGCATTAAGTCGGACAATATACATTGTCCAATTACCTTCGGACGAATAAAAAACGTAAGCATCATTTACCCCGTCACCATTTGAATCAACATCATCTACAAAAATATGCATATCTCGGAATGAATTTCCTAGTTCTTTTTCATTCGTATGTTCATCAAAGCCCTCTTCTTGTTCAAACAGGACTGGTCGGTCATAGAATAAAAACTCGAAGGGACCGGTAGGATTATCACTAATTGCAACACCTGCACTTGAAAATGCATACCCCGAGCGCTCAGCATGCATCCACATTACAAATTTCTTTGTTTTAGAATTAAAAATAACTTTTGGTCTTTCGACACGACCATTATTTTTCCCCTGCAACTCTTCAGGCATGTCCTCTTGTTTTAAAGCAACACCTTCATATTTCCAATTGTATAAATCACTAGAAGAATAGCAACTAACACCAACATTATTTAAATAACCACTACTGTTATCTTCACCATACCAATAATAAGTCTCTTTATACTGAAGTATCCCGCCTCCATGAGCACTAATATGTTCGCCACGGTCATCTAACCATAACTGTCCAGGTTTAAAACTTTCCAACTGCACTGTTTTCATCGATTTCACTTCCTTTTTTTATTTAGGGATGTCACTTTAAAACATCCCTAAATTTGTTTAGTATCAATTATTCTTCATCGATTCCTAGATCAGCACCGTTCTTTTGGAAGTCTTCTAAAGCTGCTTGTATCTGTGGATCGATTGCTTCTAACCCAGTTTGAACAGTTGTAGATCCAGAAGCTAATTCTCCAAAGAAGTTATTAAATATTGTATTTATGTTTTCAAAGCCACGAATTAAATTAGTCTTAGTAAAATCATTAAGCATTAATGCATATTCCACTGTTTGAGCATCTCCAGCAGATTGTTCAAAATCATTTATTAGCCAACGTTTCCAATCATCTTCACTACCTACATCAAGTATTGCATCCCAAATTGTTACTTTCTCTTTTGGACTTTCTACTGTTTGTAGCATAACTTCTAAAGCTGCTTCATAACCATATGAAACTGGGACATTATTGGAAGGTCCGGATGGGAATGGAACAAATCCGTATTCATCTTCCATTTTCCCTACGAAATAACTATTTGATACCCACCATTCCGCTGAAACCATTGCAATCATTCCATTTGCGAAATCAGTATAACGGAAATCCCAATTTGCACCATCATACCAACCACGTTCAACAAATCCTTTATTTTGAGCATAGTTTTGATAGAATTCTAGGGCTTCAATTACTTTTGGATCATTCATATTTATTTCTATACCTGCATCGGTTTTTTGGATAGATTCATAACCATTACTATAAATTAATTTCCATGGTAAATTCTCAGCAGCAAATCCATATATATCAGTCTCACCATCATTATTTGTATCTTTCGTAGCTGCTTCGGCTATTTCTATCATCTTTTCCCATGTCCATTCATCATTTTCATATACTTCATATAAATCAGGTAGGCCTAGCTGGTCAAATAATGTTTTATTCCACCAAATACCATCACGTGTATTAATACCATTCATTGAAAGTGAGTATTCTTTCCCTTTGTATTCACTTGCTTCTCGAGATGTTTGGTTCCATTTCACATCATCATAATCAATGATTCCTAAATCACTAACAGGGTATACTATACCATTATCTACTAAATTAGGGTAAAACTGGGGTGTTAACATATAAACAATATCAGCAACTGGATCACCAGCTAGTGTAGTACGTATGTAGTTTCCTACATAGTCATCCCAGCCAATTTCAGTGACTTCAAAATTGAAGTTCCATTTTTTCTCTAATTCCTCAATTCGAGAACTCCATCTTTCATTAAATTCACTTGCATTAGGGTCAATTTCCCTTAACCACGGGGCTCCCCACTTTAATGTCAATCCTTTAAAGTCATAGTCGGCTAACTCTTCCTCTACTACTTTATCTTTGTCCTTATCCTCTGGATCTTTCTGGTTATTCCCAGCTTCATCACTATTACATGCAGCTAAGAACAAAATAACACCTAACAAAGTAAGCAAGCGCAACAATCTTTTCATTTTCCGTCCTCCTTTTTAATAGGTACTACATGGAACAAAAGTAGACAAACCCCCAAATAGAAAACTAGAATGTTAACTTTGAAAACCTTACACCCACCCCCCAATTGAATAATCATTCTATATTTTAAAAATGATTGCTTTAATCATTTTTAAAACCTTAGCCAACAATACCAGAGCGCTCTATGCTTTCTACAAAATAGCGTTGAGCAAATAAATAAATAATAAATAGAGGGGCTATCACCAGTACTGTACCAGTATTATTCATCATCGATGTAAGTGCTGGGCTTACAAAGGTTAATTCGTTTGAAAATATATTGGCTGATAATGACCCAAGAGCCCCCGCCATTACTTTATAATCAGACAAATATAATCCTGTATAGAAACTATCTGTCCATTGCCAAACAAAACTAAATAAGAAAATTGTAACAAGCATCGGCACAGCACTTGGAAGCATTATTTTATAGAATGTTTTAAATGCACCCGATCCATCAATGTATGCTGCTTCTTCAAGCTCAAGCGGCATGCCTTTAAAATATTGGCGCATCATAAAAATATATAGCCCATTTTTAAATCCCATTGCGGTTATTGATGTTAATAGGAAAGGCCATACACTATCTAATAAATTCAGCCCAGCTTTACCAGTAATTGTTTCAAACAAACCAAAAACATCAAAAAAACGAAAGTGTAAAAACAGTGGTAACATCAATGTTTGGGGTGGAACAAGTAAGCACAAAATTACAAACATGAATATGAGATTTTTAAATGGAAATTTAAATCTAGCAAACCCATAACCTACAATTGTACAGGATGCTAATTGTAAAAGACTGGCCATCAAAGAAAGGCCAAGTGTTCTTAAAAAAGTAGGAACATAATCCATACCTTCAAGTGCAACTAAATAATTTTCAAAGGTAATATTATTTGGAATGTATACTACGGTTGCATCGTATAAATCAGCCTCTTCCATTAAGGAAACAGTAAACTTTGTGAACAATGGTTGTAATATAATGAAGCAAATCCCAAAGATTAGTACCATCCTTACGAAGGACCATAATAGATTTCCGCCTTTTTTCGCCACCACTTGTTTCTTATCCACGGCCGGCATGACCAAGAAATTTCTTACTGCATTTTTTTTGGCTGTTAAATCCATAACGACACCTCTTAATGTTGGTATTTCGCAATTAATTTCATTAGTATTCCTGACATCACGGCCAAGATGATTGCTATTGACACAAAGTAGATCCATGCCATGGCAGAACCAAAACCAAATTGAGACTTACTAAAAATAGTAGATTGTATCGTCTGCATCATTTGATTATCTGGACTAGTAAATGTGTTAATTACTGTATATACCATGTTTACTAGAATTAACGGGCTAATCATTGGAAAGGTAATTTTCCAAAAGTTTTCCCAACCAGTTGCTCCATCCATTGTTGATGCTTCATATAAAGCCTTTGGAATCGATTGCAACCCTGCCAAAAAGATTAGAATCTGTACACCTGAAGCAATGACAATTTCATAGATTTGATCAACAGCAAGTACTAAGAAATTAATAATTGGTAGTGGCATATTAATTGAAAATAACAATTGTCTGAATTGCAAGAATTGCATTCCTTTATTATTACTTTCCAATTCTTCTTCTGCAACTTGTTGTGCGGAATTAAGCAATAAGTCAGAACTTTCCATAGAAATAATTATTCCGGATGTTAAAATAACAGGTAAAAAGAATACAGACCTTGCAAATCCTCTTCCCTTAAACTTTTGATGTAATAGAGTTGCAGCAAAGAAACTAAAAATGATAACTACAGGAACTTTTGATACCATTTGAAGTATTGTAGTTATTAGGGAAGGGACGAAGTTAGGATCCACTCTTAATACTTGATTGAAATTGGCAAAACCAACATTACTTAAAGTGAATCCACTGCCTGTCACCTTTAAATTACTAAAACTAAATGTTAGTGATTGAATTAATGGTGTGATGAAAAAGAAAATAAAACCAATAAGGAAAGGTGAAATAAATAGAAATCCCAATCCTGCACGTTGCTGCGATAGAGTAAGACCGCCTATTAATTTTCTTTTCGTTTTTACATTAGCGTTCATATTATTCATGCTCCTTGCACCTTAACGGAAAAGTCATTCGCTTTAACAGTAATACCCTCATACTGAATATCCTTGTCCGAATAATTAACGTACACTTTAACATCCTCGTACGTAACTTCATAAAGTTCTTTCATCACCCGTTTATGGTCTGTAATTGCTTTACCTCGAACCGGTTGTAATGCGGTATTAATTCGTTTATACAACGAAACTGCTTCATCGTACCAATTTGCGTAGTTTACTGAGTATAAGTGTTCAAAGTCTGTTTCTTTTAGAATAGAATTATCAGCATAAATCCACTCAAAGTATAAACCAGCTCCTGTTTCAATAGATTTTAGTAATTCATATGTGTAATCATCTGCTAAATTTAAAGGAGCGCCTGCATAGTTAACATATCCATGTAAGACAAGTTGATAAAATGGTATTGTCTCATCCAAAATCAAGTACTGGTTAGAATCCATTGGGACATTCACAATATCATTCGTGTAAGCAAAAGCATAAGCATTAGAGTTATTACCTAACATTTTCATGGAAGCATCACTAAACTTTCGCATTGCTGCTTCAATTTTTTCCAGACTTTCTTGTCTGCCAATTGATTTTTTCTTAGAAAAGTCGGATGCTACCGTGGAAGTTATAGTACGTAAGGAGATATTGTTAATACTTTTCCCTTCAGCTTCTTCTATAAAATTATCTACAAGTTCACCAAGTTCTCTAGTATTTAAAAGAAATTTCGATTTTGCATTAGGTGAATCTCTCCCTGTTACTTTCTGTGTTAGGTCATCTCCAGCTATCTCTACTAAACTATTGTCAAAGAATCGTGCACTATCCTTACTAGTAGAAAATCCATCGAATAATCTATCATCATATATATAGCCGAAGTCCGCATCAAAGAAAATCGGAATGTTTGATTCCTTCATTTTGTTTAGAAATTCTTTTTGTTTAAATCCTTTATCGACACCTTTTAGTAAACGTATTTTATTTGGGAAGTAATGATTTAAACCACCGTTAAACCAACCACTATATTTCACTCTCAGGTTTTGTATCCCATCTTTTTGTAAAGAATCAACCATACTATTTGCTTGTTCGTACGTTGTAAGAATCTCTGTTCCTTGATAGGGAATTCCGATAAACCGTTTTGTAACATTAATTCCACCTATAAGGCCAAGGTAGAATGGAAGATCCTCAGTTGTAGAACTCTTTTCTTTTAAAATATCATTATCAATTAAATATTGTTGATATGAATTAGCCATCCCAACATAAGTAGCTTCCTCTTTCGGTAGAAATCTATATCGAACTTGGTATGCACCTTGATATGGCTTTTTTTGGTAGAGCTGTAGTATCCCTGTACCTGTCATACTTTCAAGTGAACTTTCTCCATTTGGCAAGTAGTTAAATTCACTAAATACACGATTATATGAATTAGTTTTTCCGCTAACATCACCGTAAACACTTGCATACGCCTCTGCTTCCTCCACAATTGCTAGCATTGCTTTTTCTTCTTTTTTAATTCCAAAAACAGGTATACGTGCTGATAGCTCTTTATCCTTATTCGAAATCGTGTCATAAGTTAACGTTTCATCATCACCATATATTCTTGATACATACGTAGTTGATTTTGTTTTTCCATTATTTAAATAAATCAATGCTCCTGACCCATCTGGTACAAAAATATAACCTTCATCTTCTAATCCTGCGGCACCAAAGAATTCTAGAAACTTTATATTTGTTAATGGATAATCACTTACATACTCGATCTTATCAACCAATATTCGTGCAATGAAATTATCTTTATCAAGTTTATATTCTACTGGGATTGTAAATACTGCTCCACCAACTCCTTCTACCCCATTCTCCTCATTATCCTTGTAGTAATCTTGAAGTGTATACCCTGCTTTTTCTAAGTATTTTGCTACATCCTTTTGTTTAAAGGTCGCACTTGCTGTTCGTAGTATATACTTACCTTCATCTTCATCACGCTTGTAAATGGATTCTACTAGGTTTTTTTCTTCATCATCCATTGCATTTAAGAATGTCTCCATACGTTCTATTGTGATAATTTGAGGAATCATATTTCCTTTTACCTCTTCTCCAAGCTTATAAGTTACACGGACACCATCATCAATTACTTCCATAGTAGCTTGTTCAAGCGCAACACTATCCGTATAAGAATTCATACTACTTTCTTGGACTTTTTGGTTATAGTAACGTATGGATAATTGAGATTTTAGTTGATCAGCGCTGACACCGGTTGCAATTGTGTCATTCTCCTTATCTGGTGGATTTGAATACCATACATCACCACTTGACTTAACAACAACAGCAAACTCAAATGTCTCTTTATCCATATAGAAAACTAAATCATCATTCTCTAGAACTATATTCATATTTGTATTTTCAACAAGTTCAACAATTTGATCCACTTGTTCTACCTCTTTCTGAACAAGCGTATTAGTATCATTTTCTTCATTTGCAATCCCTGGAGAACTTGGGATAATTAGCGTAGCTACAATCAATACGACAGAAAGGAAAATGCCGATATATCTTCTCACTTCATTCCCTCCCTTCTAAAATTTAAATACGATTTCTTTGTATATGACATAGAAGAACCCAATAATTTGTTGAATTACACTTGTAAATAATAGACCTAGAAAAATCATTACTGCCATACTTATTAAAATCCCCAGAACTGTAAGTAATGTTTTCTTTAATGAATAATCATGTGTAACCATCGTGCCAAGTACTAATAAACCTGCAGACCATAAAATAGATATAGAAGCGAAAAAATAGTAAAATGCTCCTTCTTCTAAATTAATTAAATAGCTTAATAGAATTAATGGAGTATTGATTATTATAAGTGGTGTCAGAGCATAAGATGTTGCAATTACTATATCTTTAAATGTTCCTTCACCATCAGCTAAAGTTGTTAAACACCAATTTGCAATACACCACAGTAAAAATGGTAATAGAACACTTACTATTTCTAGTACTATATTTAGTTCGTTTAAATTATTTAAGTTAAACAAAAATGCTGTATATTGTCTTTGCAAAATATAAACGAGAATTAAACTAAACATTATTGTAAGAGCTGCTCCAAGTGATCCACGTTTCTCTCGTTTTAAATCCCAAAAACCATCGAAAGGATGAAAAATGACATAAAGGCTATAATGAAGCTTATTTAAGTAAGTATTCATTTGTAGCTTTCCTCCTTATACTTTCCCGGTTCTTGCGATAACGCTTTAACATGAACCTCGCAAATATGAAAATAATGAATGTTATAATTAAACCAGTAACGATAGCTCCAAATTTATCAGCCAAAAATTCTCGTCGATAGAATGTGAATGCTTTACTATAATATTTGCGGTTATTTGCAAGATCGAAGTACTCCATAGCTTTTTTATATTCACCGTTTCTTAATAACACTCGACCTAACCCGATATAGGCCATGTCGGAATTAGCATTAAACTTTAATACTTCCTCCCATTTATTAGCTGCTTCATTGTATTTACCCTCATAGTGAAGGCGAACTGCATCATTTACTAGTGCACCGTATTTTGACATTTTGAAGGAAATAATCGCATTTTTTCCAGAGTCTAGTACAAATAAAGTATCCTTATATTGAGCGACGGAGACCGCATTTGTAAAGTTACCTTTCCGATCTCCATTACTGCCAAATACATACAGTAAATTCCCGTCATAATCATAAGTAAAAAGCTTACCATTCGCACCATCAAGAGCAGTATAGAGTTTGTAGTCTGTAACAGTGATATCATTAAAACGAGTTATTTTCCCATCAGTTTTGAAGAAATAATCTCCTACCGGTGAACCATATCCGAAATCACGTAGAACATTTTTACCTGTCGGATTTAATCTTCTAATTACATCTATACCGTAATCTTCAACCTTCACATTTCCCATCGTTACATAAATAAATTCTTCATTATCAAGAAAGAGGTTATTATACTCCGTCGGTATAACTAGCTCCATCCTTGCCAACTGTTCCTTCGTAGCAAAGTAGCGACGCCAAATAGATGTAATTGGATTAACAGAAACTTCACTTGCCCCCATAAACCCCTGGAATGTTCCATCTGGATTAAGTTCAACTATCCCAGAATTTATCCCTATTGCTAATGCATAAATTCTTCCTGCATCATCCACGACTACCTTCGTTGGTCGAAAGGAGGTTGCATCTGTAATTAGATCTGTTTCTGGTCTATTAATAGTACGAATAAATTGCTTATTTGCATCAAATTCAATAATTCTCTCATTCTCTGTATCTGCCACAAATAACCTATTGTCTTTAGTTACATATATCCCTTTCGGTTGGTTGAATGTATCCCCATTGTGAAATGTTGTTATCTCATCTACAAACTCCATATCCTGATTGAACCAAACAATGCGATTATTGTTTGTATCTGCGATATACATATAACCATTATCTGCAATAAAAAGATCACTTGGTGCGTTTAAATCTGTAGTCCCCATCGATGAACCTGTTGATTCTTTATCTGGCAAATAAGCATGTGGGCTTCTGACAATATCTAACCAAAAATTATACGTATAACTCTCATATGGAACACTAGCTTTAACATTTGTAGGTTGCAAACTAGTGAAAAGGAGTACCATTATAAGCAATCCACAAAAGACTATTTTTTTATTAATAGTTTCCATCATTCGACCTCCCTTCTAATCCTTAATTCCCGAAGTCGACATAGTCTCAATTACTCTACTCTGAGAAATAATAAAGAATGTTAACGGTACAATCATCATAAATAAAGCAATTGCTGATGCTGCACCTGCACGAGCAAATCCAGTGGCAACAATTTGTTGTAATGCACTAGGTAAGGTCTTTAAAGCTTCGTCATAAATAAATGTGCCACCATTCATATTCCATAATGCTTGGAATGAAAAGATTAATAGAGTTAACCAAGCTGGTTTAACAAGTGGCATTGCGATTTTCATAAAGATAGTAAATTCATTTGCACCATCTAATCGTGCAGATTCCAACAATGAAACAGGAATTTGTTCCATAAACTGCTTCATTAAAAATAAACCTAGAGGTGCTGCAATAGCTGGCACAATTAATGCCCAATATGTATCAATCCAACCTAATCTTGAAATAATTAGGTAGTTTGGAATAGCCGTAACATGTGGCGAAAACATTAGTGCCATAATGACCATATTGAAGAAAATTTTCTGCCCTGGAAATTTATGTTTGGCAAGAGCATAGGCAGCTAAAGATGCAACAATTAAATGAAATCCTGATCCAACTATTGTTATAAAAAATGTATTAAAAATATATCGAGTAAAAGGAACCCAGGATGCGTTCATAAGAGTGAATAAATCACGAATATTATCTAGCGTTGGATTTCTAACAAAGAACTTTGGAGGAAATTGGAAGAGTTCCTCCAAAGGCTTGAAAGCATTATTAATTGCATATACCAATGGCAACGACATAAATGTTGCAAATGCTAACAAAATTAAAATATTCGTAAAATCTCCTGAAATTGAGCGGTTGGGAGTGCGACGTTTTAGCTTCCACATTCTATGTTCCAACCTTTCTTAATATTTTCTGGATAAATATATTAGCTCCTACCATTACTAGGAATAGCATTGTGGCAATTGCTGAAGCATAGCCCATTTCAAATCGGATTGTCCCATAGTCCACTAAATGTGATACAACTGTATGTGCTGCATAGTCTGTAGATGGAAAACCAGCTAATGGAACAATAACATCATGAATTGCAAATGATGCTGTTATTGTCATAATTGCTCCAAACATTAATTGTGGCTTCATTTGTGGAAGTGTAATAAACCATAATTCTTGCCATCGATTACTAATTCCCTCAACATATCCAGCTTCGAATAAGTTTTTATCAAGTGTTTGGAAGCCTGCAATAAATGCAAGGAAGCCAGCTCCAATGCTCGTCCAAAGAATAACAATTATTAATACAGCCATCATATATTTGGGATTTGTGAGCCATTGATATGGCTCTGTAATTATACCTAGTTCCATTAGGAAACCATTGATGTATCCATATTGATCACCACTAAAAATAATCCCCCAAATGACAAAAACCTGTCCGGATAGTGATGGTGCATAAAAGATTACAACAAGAATTGCTCTTACTCTTCGTGGCAATTCATTAATAAACCAGGCGAACAAAAAGGAAGCTAAATAACCTATTGGTCCTGTAATCAATGCAAAAATAAATGTTATTTTTATAGACTTTAAAAATAATTCATCCGCTACAAAAAGATTCAAGTAATTTTGCCAGCCAATAAATTTGGGTACTTCCAATATGTTATAGTATGTGAAGCTTAAACCCACTGATATCAATACGGGCAAAACATAAAATGTTAAGAAAATTATTGCAAATGGGGCTATGAAATAATAGGACGTTTTATTACGTTTAATTTCTCTACCCAAAATTTGTATTTTTCCCTTTAACTTAGCGAATCGATTTGGTTTGGTTTCGTTAGTAGGCATACCACTATTCGGCATTACTTCTTCCTTATTCGCTTTCTCTATAATCACCTACTTCACCCCTTTTTAGTCCGCAGTTTCTAACCCAAATTCTTTCCTTTTATTTGTAATCTCTAAATCAATAGTGACGGAATAATCAAGAATCGTTTCCCTTGGATCATCTAAGTCGTTATACACTTTTCTAAATGCATTTTCTATATGTCGTGGCATGAAATACCCCCCAGGTACCTCAGGGTTTCCTTGTACCCATTCCCATTGTTCTTGTAAGTTTCGATGCACTTTTGAAGTCCAACCTAAAAGTTCAACTGCTTCTTTATTAGCAGTAGCATATCTAGCTGCAACACCGATTATACTTTCTAATTCAGATCCGAACTTTGCCTGAATATCCGCAGACGTCCACCATTTCAAGAATTCCCATGCTTCCTCTTTCTTATCTGAATTCTTCATAATAATACTTGCTAATCCAGAACTACTAACAGATTTATCAATTGTTCCATTTGCCTTTTTAGTACCTGGCACCGGTACCATTTCCCACAAACCCTTTAATTCAGGTGCAAACACAGATAAGTAGTTATATGTTGAGTAGTCTGCAATTCCGATTGGCATTTCACCAGTTCTAAATCTATTTGCAAAGTCATAAAGCACCGGTATCGAATAATTCACGTATAATGAAGTCCAATCTAAAAATGCTTGAATAGCTCCTTCTTCATTTACTGCGGTCGATATCCCATTCCCGTTATATAGTTTACCTCCATTCTGATATAGGAACATTGTATAAGAACTTAGAGTAGATTCAGTTCCTCCTACAGATCCTGTCCCAGTTACCCCATTAATCGGTATGCCAATATTCATATTACTCTTTTGAATTTTTGGCATAATATCATATAATTCATCCCATGTATTTGGTGGAGATATTCCCATTTCTTCAAAAATATCTTTGCGATAGAACATCATTGGAAATGTTTGTGTTTCTGGGAGTGCAAATACACCTCCATTAAACTCAAAAGGAACCAAGGCACTTTCATCAAATCTATCAGCAACTATTTCAAAGTCAGGAAACTGACTAACATCTACAACAGCATTTCTTACCGCATAGTTTACTGGATCTCCAATCCCTACTTCTAACGCTACATCTGGTCCTTCACCTGCTAATGTTGCAGGTAACAAAGTTCCAGCGTCTACAATTTGGACATTTACATTTACATCTGAATAAGGTTCAAATTCATTTTCGATTAATGAATTAATAATCAATCCATAATCCCTACTTCCTACCCAAACAGTTATAGCATCTTCCGAAGTAGAGCCAACTGCAGAGTAATCTTCTGTAAAGGATGCGAAAAATGATTTTATTGCAAAAATAGTATTTTTGAAAAAGCCTGCCTTCGCTTTAGGAACATCAAGATTCTTCGATTTAATAAATAAATAATCAAGTTGTAATGGTTGTTCCTGCATTTCAAGTACCCAAGCTCCTAAAGATGATAAATTCATTTGGAATGAAGACCATCTTTCTGGGATTGACTCTACATCTTCATACATCTGATCTAACTGTACGATTAATGTTTCTAATACGGCTGTAGAAACACCTCTTTTACCAGTATCTTTGATTAACTTCTCTGTTACTTCTTCAAGTGCATATTTTTGTTCATTAAGAATTTCTAATACATCCGGTATTTTCTTATCTAACTGGTAATCTCGGAAAATATCAGGAGTACTTCCAATTATCATTAGCATTTGTCGATATGCGTAGTTTAATTGGTATAAACTTTCTTCTACATCATTTATAATTTCAGCGGTATCCCCTAAAGAAACTTCTAATGTGATTTCGTGTTCTCCTTTTTCTAAGTAAAACAAGTAAGGGTTTTTACCTCCGAAAGCATCAGATTGCCATGAACTATCATAGTTAAATTTTAAGTTTTGCATTTCTTTAAATGGAATTTCACCATCAATTTTTAAAGTTCTACTAACAAAACGTCCACTTTTAAAGTTTTGCCAGAACTTTACTCCCAATTCGTATAAACCACTTTCTGGAACTTTTATCTTCCATGTAATCCATTGTCCAACATTTTTCCATGAATCCCCACCAATTGTATTAAGTCTTATTTTTGAAGCATGACTAGGTTCTGTGGCTGGTGAAGAACGGTCATATGTTGGGTATAACATTGAGTCAGATTTTAACGATGCATTTTCAGCTTGAATTTTTATTACATCATCCAATTTAACTTGTTTGTAACCTTTTGTTTCATATTCTTTCAGCTTCTCCTCATATGTTGGAATAACATCGGCTTGTTCAAAAGTAATTGTATGGATTAACATCATATCCTGTACAGATTCTAGCTCTATAGAGTTAATTCCCTTTTCCAAATAAAATAGATAAGGTTCATTATGATAACCCATGTAATCTTTTAAATACGTAGTTTTCCATATCGGTTGCTCTTTTGATGAAGGACGTTTATCGTTCCCATTTTCATCACGAGTGATCTCCGACTTTTTTGTCCAAATCCTGGTAAATGGTAGATATTTTGCTCCATCGAATGGTACTTCCCCATTAATCTTTAATTCTCTTTCAATTGTCATCCCTTTACCTTCAATAGGATAATAGTCAAATTTAATATTATATAATCCTGCTTCTGGAATATTGACTTCCCATTGAATAAAACCTTCTTCATCACTATAAATAGCTGTACCTACTTTACCTTCATAATCTTTATATTCTTTCGGTACAGGAAAAGCATCCGAATATTCTGCTGCTGAAATCTCAATCGTTTGATTTGGCCTCTTTTTATTCTTATGTGTATCTAGATAGTCATCGTAGGTGATTTTCAATGTTGTATTTTGGACTAATTCGTCGATTGATAGATTATTTGATTGATTAACACTATCGTCCTCTCTACTTTCTTGGGCATTAGAATATGGTACTTCAATAACAATTGATGCTACCAGTAGTAAAAGAGATAGAAAAACAAATACAACTTTTGACTTAATCATCAAAGACTACCTTCTTTCCGAAAAATTCTTCACTTTTCATTGGTACCGGTACTAACTTTCATAACAACTATTTGAAACCGCTACCATTTATAGCGTAAAAAAATACCGTTTATTCAGATTCGCATTTGAAACCGGTACCATTCAATAAATAAAATATACTTTTCTTAATTTTCAAAGTCAACCTTTTTGTGAAAATTTTTCCTTTTATTTCATTTACATAATTCGACATTTCTAGCAAATCCCAATTAACTAAAAGGTACTTTCCTCCTACAACCATCCTATTGACCCCACTAATTGGAAGTTATAGAATTATTTTGTAAAGTATTAATCTATGAATTGCTTGAATATTACTCTGAGTCAGGTCCTAGTGTTTTTTCATACTTTTTTTGCATCGGACCCTTGTTGATAGGGGGTGAGCATTTTAATGAAAGAAGATTTAGTTTCACATTTTGAAACCGATTCCAAAAAAATATTTAAGTTTTTTTCACGAATAATGGTACCGGTTTCATAAAAACATTGTAATTGGAGGAATGTATAGTGTTGAAAAAATACGGACTGTTATTACTAACCACAATTCTTTTAATCGTTCCTGTCTATCAATCATTAGGTATCACTTTAGCAGCTTCTACTTCTATTTATGATGATTTTACAGAGGAAGAACTTGCAGATAATGATTACATTCTCTACATGGTAAACGCTGGTGATCCAAGCCCTGACACGGTAGAGGGAAATGATAAATTAGGATTATTTACTAGTAAAACTGACCAAATGTATGGAACAGATGCAGTTA
>Ga0079224_100002750_pt1 | contig 21678 bp, 13 predicted proteins | sample Stecom2015_FD_80414 | JGI IMG/M metagenome (GOLD analysis project Ga0079224, IMG submission 80414) | Agricultural soil microbial communities from Utah to study Nitrogen management - Steer compost 2015 | ecosystem: Environmental > Terrestrial > Soil > Agricultural land | place: USA: Utah...
CCGCGCCGATCGGGCCGGGCTCGCGGTGGTTGAACGGGCGCATCGCGTTGTACAGGTGGGTGGCCATGGTGGCGCCCGCGTCGAAGGCGGCCCGGGCCTGGTCGTAGGTGGCCTCGGTGTGCCCCACCGCGACGGTGATCCCCTCGGAGGCCGCGGCGCGGATCAGGTCGAGCGCGCCGGGCAGCTCCGGGGCGACGGTGATCATCCGGATGCAGCCGCGGCCGGCCTTGACGATCCGGTCGAACTCGGCGAGGTCGGGTTCGCGGAGCAGGGCCGGGTCGTGCGCGCCGTGCCGGTGCTCGGAGATCCACGGCCCCTCCAGGAAGGACCCCGCGATCTCGCCGGCCTCGGTCAGCTCGGCCAGCGCCGCGACCTGGGCCAGGGTGTCGGCGGGGGAGGCGGCCACCAGGCCGCCGACCATGGTGGTGACGCCCTGCTCGCGGTTGAACCGGACGATCGAGCGGAGCCGCTCGGGGTCGGTCTCGGTGAAGGCGGCCCCCGCGCCGCCGTGCACGTGCACGTCGACCGCGCCGGGCAGCACCGTGCGGCCGCCGACGTCGACGCCCGGACCGGCTTCGGCGGGCAGGCCGCCGGTGCCCAGTGACCGGATCCGGCCGTTCTCGGCGTGCAGCCAGCCGAGCCGGAACCCCTCGGGGGTGAGCAGTCGTGCGTTGGTCAGGGTCGTCGTGTTCGCGCCCATGTGGTTCCGCGTCCTCCCGAATGCCCTCTGGGGCTCTGCCGGCACGCTTGTGCCCGATGCCACACTGCCGTCCGAACCATCCCCGGCAGGGCGGCGGGCGGCCCCGGTTCCCCGAGGGAACTGGGACGTTGCGCACGCCGAGGCGGGGAGGTGTCGCGGAGGGCGGAGGCCGCGGCGGTGTCGCGCACGACATTTCCGCCCAACATGCATTGACCATAGCGCCCGCTCACCCCATGATGGTGGGCATGACCGCCGGTGAGCTGCTTGTCCAGCGCCTGCATGTCGATCTGAGGCAGCAGGCCAGCGCCCTGTGTCGTAGTTAGCGTTGCCGGGGCCCAGCCCCGCCCGGAGCGCCCTCGCCGCCGTTTCCGCCGCGAGCCCCGCCCGGGATCCGCACCGGTCGTGTCCCTCCTCCTCTCTCCGCCGCCCGCTCCGCGTGCGGTGCTCCCGGCCGTCCACAGCGCCGTCGGCGGCCCGAGAGGTGCGGCCTTCCGGTACCACTCCATCGATCTGGCTCGCGCGCGCACCGATGCGCGTCGCGCCCGACGACCCCACAGCGCTTTCGCGGCCTGCGCCGCCCGCACACTGGAGACCGCCTCATGACCCGTTTCACCGTGCTCGTCGCCGACCACACCCCTGATTCCACCCTCGGCTCCGCCGCCGTCCGCGCCGCCCGGGCGCTCGCCGCCCAGGCCGGCCTGGAGGTCGAGCCGGACACCATCGACCTGGCCCGCCTCGGCCCGGCGCTGCTGGCCGCCGACACCGGGCGGGACGTCGCCGACGCGCTGGACGCGGTCCGCGCCGCCGACGTGCTGCTGGTCGCCACCCCGCAGACCCACGGCTCCTACACCGGCCTGCTCAAGGTCTTCCTGGACCGGCTGCCCGAGCTCGGCCTGGGCCGCGGCGTGGCCGTCCCGATGGCCTCGGTCCCCGACCTGCGCAACGGCCGCAACATCGAGGCCGACCTGCGGGTCCTCCTGTCCGACCTGGGCGCCTGGGTGGTCGAGCCGGCCCTGCTGCTGGCCTCCACCGAGCTGGAGGAGCCCGCCGGAGTGATCGGCGCCTGGGCCGAGGTCGCCGCCCCGGCCCTGCGCCAGGCGGTCGCCGTCTCGGCCTGATCCCGGCGCTGAGGCGTCCCGAAGGCGGAGCGAGAGCGGCCCCCGTGCTCCACGGTGCGGGGGCCGCTCCGTCGTACCGCCGGGGCGCCGGGAGGGCGGTCAGCCCCGCGGGCGGGCGGCCTCGCGGATCCGGGAGGTGTCGGCCTCGGCCTGGGCCGCGTTGCCGCGCACCAGGACCACCACGACCAGGGTGAGCAGGAAGCCGGCCGCGCGCAGCGCCAGCATGAGCGGGTCCTCGGGCAGGCTCTCGCTGAAGATCAGGGTGCCCAGCACGACCATGAATACGTTGCCGGTGACGTTGGCGACCGGGGCGGTGATCGAGGCGCGGGCGCGCTGCAGGGAGGCCTGGAAGAGCACGATGCCCACCGCCCAGCCCAGCGCGTAGAGGTAGGGGAAGGGCGAGGCCAGGGCGGGCAGCACCGCCGCGGGCAGGCCCTGGTCGGCCAGGAGGCCGCCGAGCGCCTTGCCCTGCAGGCCGGCGACGCCCTGGGCCAGGCCGGCCGCGGCTCCCATGGCGGCGGCGGAGACCGAGCGCCCGCCGCCGGAGGCGAGGGCGACCGCGGCGACGCAGGCGACCACCGTGCCGACGCTCACCGCCAGCAGGAACGGCATGTCCGGGGTGGTCCCGGTGCCGCCGCCGTCGCCCAGGGAGAGGCTGAGCAGCAGCAGCGCGACCGGCATCAGCGCCAGTGCGGCCTTCTCCCCGCGGGAGATCGGGTCGCCCAGCACCAGCGCGGTCAGCAGCAGCATCAGCGCGATGCCGCCGGCGAAGGCGGGCTGGACCACCGAGACCGGGGCCAGGCCCAGCGCGACCACCAGGCCGAGGCTGCCCGCGGCGGCCAGCAGGCAGCCGCCCACCCAGCGAGGGTTGCCCAGCAGGACCCGGGCCAGGTGCAGCGGGCGGCGCACCGAGATGGAGGGCGCGCGGTGCAGGGCGCGCTGCTCGACGGCCAGGCCGACGGAGTAGACCGCGGCCGCGAGCAGCGCGGCGATCAGACCGGTCACGGGCGACCGCCTTTCCGCCGACCGGGTCGGCGTGTGGAACCTGTTCGTAGTGGATGTTCCGCGGACGTATCGGGGCCGGTGCACCGAACCCGCAAGGAGCTGGACGGCTCGCCCGCATCGGAAAGCCGATCCTAGTTGACTCCGTATATATAACGGGTTCTAGTCTGGGGTCGCGGCAGGACCAGCGCGAAGCGGACCCGAGGGGCTGTCGATGGCGATCGGACTGACCGGAGAACACGAGGAGCTGGCCGCGGCGGTGCGCGGCCTGATCGAACGCGCCGTACCGGACGGCCCGGGCGGCACCGGGCCCGGGGAGCCGGCGCGGACCCCGCCCGGCCTCTGGGCCGGCCTGGCCGGCCAGGGCCTGCTCGGCCTGCACCTGCCCGAGGCGCACGGCGGTCAGGGCGGCGGCCTGCCGGAGCTGGCCGTGGCCCTGGAGGAGCTCGGCCGCGGCCTGGTCGGCGGCCCGTTCCTGCCGACCGTGCTGGCCTCGGCGCTGATCGACCGGTTCGGCGGGGCCGCGGCCCGCGAGCGGCTGCTGCCCGGCCTGGCCGACGGGAGCCGCACCGCCGCCGTCGCCCCCGGCCCCGCGCTGGCCGCGGTCCCCGCGCCGGACGGCGGGATCGCGGTCTCCGGAACGCTGCAGCCGGTCCTGGAGGGCGCCGCGGCCGACCACGTCCTCGCCCCGCTCCTCCTCGACGGGCGGGAGGCCTGGGCGGTCCTGGACGGCACGGCCTTCCAGCGCACCGAACTGCCCGCGCTCGACCTCGGCCGCGGCGTCGCCCGCCTGGAGGCCGACGCGCTGCCGGTGCCCGACGGCGCCCTGCTCACCGGGCTGGACCGGGAGGACGCCGAAGGGATCGCCGCCGTACTGCTCGGCGCCGAGGCCGCCGGGATCGCCGCCTGGTGCGTGGCGGCCGCCGCCGACTACGCCAAGGTCCGCGTCCAGTTCGGCCACCCGATCGGCCGGTTCCAGGGCGTCAAGCACAAGTGCGCCCGGATGGCCATCGGCCTGGAGCAGGCCCGCGCCGCGGTGTGGGACGCCGCGCGGGCCTACGCGGAACACCCCGGCGGAGCCGCGCCCGACCGGGTGCGGTTCGCCGCCGCGGTCGCCGGGCTCATCGCCCCCGGCGCCGCACTGGACTGCGCCCGGGACTGCATCCAGGTGCACGGCGGCATCGGCTTCACCTGGGAGCACGACGCCCACCGCTACCTGCGCCGGGCCTCCGCCCTGCGGATCCTGGCCGGCGCCGCGGCCGACCGGGCGGCCGACGTGGCCGACCTGGCCCTGGCCGGGCGGCGGCGCCCGGTCGAGATCGGCCCGCAGGACGCCGAGGACACCGCGCTCCGCGAGCGGATCCGCGAGGAGGCCGGCGCGCTCGCCGCGATCGCCGACGACACCGAGCGGTTCGCCGCCATGGCCGAGCGGGGCTGGGTCATGCCGCACCTGCCCCGGCCCTGGGGGCGCGGCGCACCGCCGCTGGAGCAGGTCCTCATCCAGCAGGAGGCGCGCCGCGCCGGGCTGCGCGGCCCCGGCCTGGCCATCGGCGCCTGGGTGGTGCCCTCGCTGGCCGGGCACGGCACCCCCGGGCAGCAGGAGCGCTTCCTCCGGCCGACGCTGCGCGGCGAGATCACCTGGTGCCAGCTGTTCAGCGAACCGGGCGCCGGCTCCGACCTGGCGTCGCTGTCCATGCGGGCCGAACGGGTCGAGGGCGGCTACCGGCTCACCGGGCAGAAGATCTGGACCTCCATGGCGCAGCTGGCGCAGTGGGGCATCTGCCTGGCCCGCACCGACCCCGGCGCGCCCGGCAAGCACGAGGGCATCACCTACTTCCTGGTGGACATGGCCGCCCCCGGCCTGGAGGTGCGCCCGCTGCGCGAGCTCACCGGGGACGCGGTCTTCAACGAGGTCTTCTTCGACGGGGTGTTCGTCCCCGACGAGCAGGTGGTGGGCCGGCCCGGCGACGGCTGGCGGGTCGCGCGCACCACGCTGAGCAACGAGCGGGTCGCGCTGTCCGGCGGGAGCGGCCTCGGCGCCGGCGTGCCGGAGCTGCTCGACTTCCTCGGCAAGGCGCCTGGGGCGGGCGGATGGGGCGCCGCCGCCCCGGCCGACCCCGCCGACCGCGACGTCCGGGTGGCCGCCGGGCGGCTGATCGCCCTCGGGCAGGCGATCGAGCTGCTCGGGCTGCGGGTGACGCTCAAGCAGCTCTCCGGGACCGAGCCCGGCGCCGAGTCCAGCGTCCGCAAACTGCTCGGCGTGGAGTTCAACCAGCGGGTCGCCGACTACATCTGGGAGCACCAGGGCGGCGCGGCGGTCTGCGCCGACCCCTCGGACGCCACCGGCGTCTGGGCCCGCTATATGCTGTTCAGCCGCTCCATGACGATCTACGGGGGCACCACCGAGGTGCAGCTCAACATCATCGCCGAGCGGCTGCTCGGGCTCCCCCGCGACCCGGAGGCATAGCGGCGGCCGTGCACGACCCTGACGACGGCGGGAACCCCCCGCCCGCCCCCGGCGGCCCCGGGAGGCTCTCCCGCGCCCTCACCCGGCTGCGCGGCACCCTGCGGCGCCCGCGCACCGGCGGGCGCTTCCAACCCGGCGCCCTGGGCCTGGCCGGCGTGGCGCTGGCCGCGATGTGCGCCACCCTGGTGGCCATCCAGACCTTCGCCGGCACGTTCCGCACCGGCGACCCGGAACCGGAGCCCTCCGCGCCGCCCGCGGCCGGCACCCCGCCGGAGGGCACCGCGCGGGTGATGATCGCCGGCGACTCCCTCGTCCAGGGCAGCACCGGCGACTTCACCTGGCGCTACCGGCTGTGGAAGCACCTCACCGAATCCGGCGCCGACGTCGACTTCGTCGGCCCCTACGACGACATCGTCGAACTGGAGACCGGCGAGTTCGGCGACGACGGCTACGCCGACCCGGACTTCGACACCGCGCACGCCGGGGTGTGGGGGGCCACCGCGGAGAACGTCGCCGCGGGCATCGGCGAGCAGGTCGCCGCCTACGAACCGGACTACCTGCTGGTCATGGCGGGCACCAACGACTTCGTGCACGGCGGCTCCCCGCAGGAGGCCCTGGAGGGCGTGCGCGACGTGGTGGGCAACGCCCGGGTCGCCGACGGCGACGTGCAGGTCGTGCTGGGCGAGGTGACCCCGAACTGGGGCACCGGCCGCGACGAGGAGCTGAACGAGAAGGCGCTGGAGTTCAACCGGCTGCTCCCGGCGCTGGCCGAGGAGCTGAGCGGCTCCGCCCCGGTGGTGGTCGCGCGCACCGCCGAGGACTACGCCCCGGCCGACGACAACTGGGACACCACGCACCCCAACGCGCGCGGCGAACTGAAGATCGCCGCGGCCTTCGCCGACGCGCTGGCCGGCCCGCTCCGGCTCGGCGAGCCCTACCCGCGCCCGCTGCCCGACGTGGCCGTCGGGCCGCGCCGGGCCCCGTCGGTGCAGGCCGAGGAGGAGGACGGCGGGGTGGTCCTCACCTGGGACCCGGTGCCGGGCGCCACCGGCTACCAGGTGCTCCAGCAGCGGGTCGACCCCGACCCCGACGACCGGGTCCCGCTGCCGGCCGAGGTCGGCGGCTCCGGCGACGAGCCGCGCACCGCCACCGTGGACCAGCTGCTCAGCGGCGCCACCTACGAGTTCGTGGTGCGCCCCTACAAGGGCGACGACGCCGGCGCCGGCTCCGAACCGGCCCGGATCACCGTCGACGCAGATCCGCCGCCCGCACCGGACCGGGTCCGGCTGACCGACGGCGGCACCGTGCTGACCTGGGACGAGGTTCCCGAGGCCGGGCACTACGAGGTGCTCCGCCGCGCGATGAGCTGCGAGCGGCCCGCCGACCCGGACGGGGAGGACGGCGGGAGCGGGCCCGGCGACTGCTCCCCGGTCGACGGGCACGGGCCCGGCCGGGGCGAGGGGTGGAGCACCGCGGCCCTGGTGGAGGGCGGCGCCACCGAGTGGACCGTGTCCGCCCCGGCCGGCGGCGCCTACGAGTTCGCGGTCCGCTCGCACCGCGACTACGTCGAAGGGGACCACTCCGAGGCCGTGGAGTACGTGCCGGAGGACTGACCGGTCCCGGCGAACCGGTTGCCCGCGGCGCCCCGGTACGGGATAACGGAGGGCGCATCGGTTTCCGGGAGCACGGGGGCACCAGTGCCGGTCATCCAGCAGGTCGATCCGCACGACGAGCAGGCGCTGAAGGCCTGGTACCGGGCGCTGCGCGCGGGCGCCGCGGCGGGCCGGGAGCGCCCGCTGATCGCCGCCTACCAGGAAGTCCGCGCCGCGCTGCGGGAGCCCGGCGCCGAGGCGGAGCGCTCGGCCTGGGCCGCGGTCGCCGACGGGGCAGTGGTGGGCAGCCTGCTGGTGGAGCTGTACGGGGAGGGCAACCGGCGGGTCGCCGAGGTCGACGTGAGCGTCCCCTCCGGCGAGCGCGGCCGGGGGTACGGCTCGGCGCTGCTCGCGCACGCCGAGCGGATCGCCGCGCGGGCCGGCCGGCAGGTGCTGCTGGCGGAGGCGCACGTCCCCGCCGGGCTGGCCCCGGCCGAGCACCCCGGGACCCGGTTCGCGCTGGGCCGCGGATTCCGCAGCGTGCACCGGGAGGACCACCTCGTGCTCGACCTGCCCGCCGACGAGGAGGCGGTGGCCGCGCTGCTGGCTGCCGCCGAGCCGCGCCGCCGCGGGTACCGGCTGGACACCTGGAGCGGGCCCTGCTCGCCGGAGTTCGTGGCCGAGGTGGCCCGGCTGCGCTCGGCCATGGAGCGCGCCGTGCCCACCGGAGGGGTGCACTTCGCGCCGCGCACCTGGGACCCGGTGCGGGTCCGCGAGGTCGAGCGGCGCCTGCGGCGGCAGGGCTTCACCTCGATCGCCTCGCTGGCCCGCGCCGCCGACGGCGCCCCGGCGGGCTACAGCGAGCTCTTCGTGCCCGGCCACAACCCGGCCGAGGTCTACCAGGACGACACGGTGGTCCTCGCCGCGCACCGCGGCCGCGGCCTGGGGGCGGCGCTCAAGGCCGGCAACCTGGCCCGGCTCCGCACCGACCACCCCGAGCGGCGCCGGGTGCACACCTGGACGGCCGCGGTCAACGGCCCGATGCAGCGGATCAACCGCGCCTTCGGCTTCCGCCCGGTCGAGGTCGCCCACCGCCTGCAGCGCGACGACCGCTGAGCGCGCCGGCGCCCGGGCGAACCGGTCCACGTCGACGTCAGGAAACTCGGCCGCATCCCCGCCGGGGGGCGGGTGGCGGGCCCGGGGCCGGGCCGCCTGCCCCGAGCGCAGGAGCAGGATCGGCTTCGACTGTGTCCACTCGGCCGTTGACGGCCACTCCCGCCCGGCCTACTGCGAGGTCCGCCCCGACGAGAAGGCCGCCACCTGCGCGGGGTTCTTGCGCCGGGCCGCGGCCTTCTTCGCCTCGGCCGGCATCGCCGTGGAGCGGGTGCCCACCGACAACGCCGGGGCCTATGCCGAGAGCCGGGCCTTTGCGCAGGCCCTGGCCGGCATCGGCGCCCGGCCCCGCTTCATCCGGGCCTACCGGCCCCGGACCAACGGCAGGGCCGAGCGGTTCAACCGGCCGCTGGTCGAGGAGCGGGCCTATGCGCGGGCCTATTCCTCCAGCGCCGAGCGGGCCCGGGCCCTGGAGGAGTTCCTGCACGCCTACGACCACCACCGCTGCCACCCCGCGTTGGCAGGGCGGGCGCCGATCAGCCGCGTGAACAACGCACCGGGGCATTACGGCCAGATCGTTGATGGAGGTCTTCCACCCGCCCCGGAAGGAGCCCCAGCCCCGCACCACAGCTCAACGTCATCGTGTCGATACCCTGCTCGCCACCGCCTCCTGCCGCGCCCCCCGGCCCCGCTCAGCTTTTCCCGCTGTCACGGCGGTGTCGAGGCCGGGGTAGCGCTGTGGTGCGGGTGGGCAGGGCTCTGCCGCGGGGTGGGCGGGGGCGTGGGCCGGTGCCTCGCCTCTCTTTCGTCGATCCCGGCGTTGCGGAGGTATCAGGGCGCCCTGACACCCCGCAACGCCGGGATCAACGTGGAAATGTGGCGGTCCGCCGCCGAACGCCCCGGCGGCCGGCCGCGTGCCCGGCGGTCTCCGAGGGGCGGGAACGCTCGGGAGCGCCGGCGTCGCGCCCGCGGGGTCAGCGGTGCTGCGGCGGGTACGGGGCCTGCGGGTAGGGCTGCTGCGGGTGCGCGGGCGGGGGGCCCTGCCACTGGCCGGGCGCGCCCTGCTGCCCGTGCCACTGCGCCGGGGCGCCCTGCTGCGGGTACTGCGGATACGGCTGCTGGGGGTAGGGGGCCTGCGGGTAGGGCTGCTGCCAGGCGCCCTGCTGCTGCGCGTGGTGCTGTGGCACCGGCTGCTGCGCGGGGGCCGGGGCGGGCGCACCGCTCTCCGCGGCCTTGCGCTTGCGGATCTTGGAGACCTCCATCCAGGTCCCGCCGACCAGCATGAGCGGGCCGAGGATCACGGCGCCGACGCCCATCAGGGTGTCGTGCCGGGCCTGCTCCTCGTAGGTGCGGTCGACTTCGCCGCCGCGCTTGCTCGACGTGGTGCAGACGTCTCCGGGGTTCATGGCCTCACTGCCGCAGGTGACCTCGGAGGACAGCAGCGAGTACAGGCCGAAGACCGTGATGGCGGCCCCGCCGACGAGGAAGATCAGCAGGTTGCGCACGGAGGTGAACACGCAGGGTTCTCTCTTTCTGGGCCGCGTGCGGGGGAGGGGGAAGCCGCCCTAGGACGCCGGCCGGTATCGCCGGGTTCCCGCTCCGGGCCGAAATTTCGGTGCCTTCGAGAACCCGATAACCCCTTTCCAAGTGGCCGGAAAAAGCCGATTCCACGCTCGGTGTTCACTGCGGCACGCACCGTGCAGCACAGTAGTGGTCGGGCGGTGTGCGGGGCGCCGGCCCGGTGGAGGGGAGAGGAGCCGGACGCGTGCAACTGGACATCCTCGGTCCGCTGCGGGCGAGCGCGGGCGGGCGCCCGGTGCGGCTGGGCGGGCGGCGGGCGCGGCTGCTGCTGGCCCTGCTGGCGGTGGAGAAGGGGCGGGTGGTCCCGGTGGCGCGGCTGATCGACGAACTGTGGGCCGAGCGCCCGCCGGCCTCGGCCCGCACCCAGGTGGCCATCGTCGTCTCCGGGGTGCGCCGCGCCTTCCGGGACGCCGGGGGCGGGCCGGTGATCGACACGGTCGGTGCGGGCTACCGGCTCCGTGCCGAGGAGGTGCGGCTGGACGCGGACGAGGCGGCGCAGGGGGTCGCCGCCGCCCGCGCGGCGGCCCGTGCGGGCCGGCACGCGGCCGCCGAGGAGGGGCTGCGCCGCGCCCTGGCGCTGTGGCGCGGACCGGCGCTGTGCGGGCTGGAGGGAGCCGTGGTGGAGTCGGCCGCCCGCCGCTGGGAGGAGCTGCGCGCGGCCGCGGTCGAGGAGCTGGCCGAGGCCGGCTTCGCGCAGGGGAGGTACCGCGAGCAGATCGGCGACCTGGCTGCCCTGGTGGCCCGGGAACCGCTCCGCGAGCGCCCGCGCGAGCTGCTGATGGCGGCACTGGCCAGGTCGGGCCGCCGGGCCGAGGCGCTGGAGGCCTACGCCGAGGGGCGGCGGCTGCTCGGCGAGCGGCTGGGCGTGGCCCCCGGCCGCCGGCTGCGCGAGCTGCACGGCGAGATCCTGCGCGAGACCCGCGCGGAAGAGGACCCGGACGGGCCGCGCCCCGGCGAGCTGCCCGCGGCGGTCTCCTCGTTCACCGGGCGCACCGCGGAGCTGGCCGCCCTGGACGCGCTGACCGCCTCCGCACCGCGGCACCTCAGGCTGGCCGTGGTGACCGGCCCGGAGGGAGCGGGGAAGACCGGGCTGGTACTGCACTGGGCGCAGCGGGCGGCCCGCGACTTCCCCGATGGTCAGCTCTTCGCCGACTTGGGCGGCGGGCAGCACGGAGCCGACTTGGACGGCGGGCGGCACGGAGCCGATTCGGGCGGCGGGCGGCACGGAGCCGGCCTGCGCGGTGCGGAGCACGGCGACGGCCTGTGCAACGGACGGCACGGCGCCGATCCATGCGGCACGGAGCACGGCGGCCGCCGCGCCCCGGTCGACCCGGGGGAGGTGCTGGGGCGCTTCCTGCGCGCGCTGGGCACCGCCGCGGACCGCGTCCCGGACGCGCCGGAGGAGCGCGCCGGCCTGTACCGCACCCTGCTGCGCGGGCGCCGGGTGCTGGTGGTGCTGGACGACGCGGCCTCCGCCGAGCAGGTCCGGCCGCTGCTGCCGGGGGCGCCGTCCTGCTGCGTCCTGGTCACCTCCCGCGCGCCGCTGCGCGACCTGGTCGCCCGGTACGGCGCCCGCCGCCTGGAACTGGGCCCGCTGCCGCCGCAGGACGCCGTGGACCTGGCCTGCCGGCTGTCCGGAGGGGCCCTCGGCGCGGACGCGCTCCGGCTCACCGAGGCCTGCGGGCGGATGCCGCTGGACATCCGGATGGCGGTCGCCCACCGCAGCGGCTCCCGCTGAGAGGTCGTCGGGTATGCGGAAGGTCGCCCGGCGTGTGGGAGGGGCAGCGATCCGGGACCCAAGGCCGCCGTGGCCGCTGGGGGAGGCTGCGCGGGGATGGGGGGCGGCGGGCGGTGTGCTGCCCGGTGGCCGTCTTGCTCTGGCCGGGCATGGGCGGGCGGTGACGGGCCGTGCACCGTCCCGCGTCCGTTCCGCCCCGGCCGCAGGAGGGGCGGTGACGGGCAGGGAGATCCGAGGCGACCACCCCTCCCCCCAGGGGGGCGTGCCGCCCCGCTCCCCCGTTGATCTCGGCGTTGCGGGGACATCAGAGTGCTCTGATACCGCCGCAACGCCGAGATCAACGGCCCCTGCGTGGTGCCTCTCAGCGGTGGCGGCGACGTTGGGCTCCGGGCCGCCGCTTTTGCCCGGCCCGCCGGCCTTGTGGGCAGGTGCCGGACGTGCGGTCGGGGACGGGGGAAAGCCACAGGCCCGAGCCCGACGAGGCGGGGCTGCACCACCGGTGGGCGGGGTGCGGCCGGTGCGGAGGTGGGCCCGCCCCGTGGGGCTGAGCGGGCCCACCGCGTCTCCGCGGGGCGTTCAGACCCAGCGGTGCGAGCGGACGGCCACGTCGTTGGCGTTGATCGGCTTGCCGGTGATCGGCACCGGGTCGTGGAGCGGGTCGGTGTAGTTCGGGCCGCCGTAGAACTGCACCATGTCCAGCCGGCCGGGGTGTCCGTTGTTCCAGATCGAGTTGACCCGGAAGCCGTGCGGCCGGCATTGGACGGCGCCGGCCTGCCAGTCGGGGTCGTCGCCGGTCCAGGCGCAGCGGGTGCCGGTGCCGTTGGGGCCGCTCCACACGCATACGTCGCCCTTGGCGCACTGCCCCTGCCAGGGCTGTGCGGCGGCGGGGGCCGCGCCCGCGGTGAAGAGGCCCGCCGCGGTGACCGCCGCGGCCGAGGCGGCGGCGACCGCCCTGCCGACCTTGCCCATGTCCGCTCCATTCCTTGCCATGCGGGAACTGCGAAGGACGGTGGAACGGTAGGCGATCGGGTTATCGGCGCCTTATCGATCGGTTACCGGGGCGCCGACGGGTGGGGAACGGGCGGATTGCTAGATTCGCTCCACCATGACCAGGGACGTTCCCCGAGGCGGGGAGAGCCGGCCGCGGGCCGCCGCGCTGCGCGCGGCGCCGTGGCTGGTCGGTGCCGCCGCGGGCGCGCTGGCGCTCGGGCCCGGCCTGGGCCGCGGCTACCTGCTCCGCTACGACATGGTCTTCGTCCCGGACCCGCCGCTGGGCCCGGTGCAGCTCGGCGCCGGGGAGGGGTTCCCCCGGGCGGTGCCCAGCGACGCGGTGGCGGCGCTGCTCTCCCGGCTGCTGCCCGCCGACGTCGTGCAGACGCTGCTCCTGCTGGCGGTCTTCGCGATCGGTGCGGCCGGCGCCGCCCGGCTGGTCCCGGCCGGCCCCGGCCGGGCGCAGGCGCCCCGGCTGGCCGCGGCGCTGTTCTACGCCTGGAACCCCTTCCTCGCCGAGCGGCTGCTGCTCGGGCAGTGGGCGGTGCTGCTCGGCTACGCCGGCCTGCCGTGGGTGCTGGCCGCCGCGGTGCGGCTGGGGCGGCGGCGCGGCTTCGCCCGGTTCGTCGTGGCGCTGCTGCCCGCCGCGGTCGGCGGGTTCTCCTCGGCGGTGCTCTCCGCGCTGGTGGCGCTGCCGGCGGCGGCCGCCGCGCGGCTGCGCACGGTACCGGCGGCGGCCGCCGGCATCGTGCTGGTCTCGCTGCCCTGGCTGCTCCCGGCGCTGGGCAGCGGGGCGCGCACCGACCCGGCGGCGGTCGGGCTCTTCGCGGCCCGCGCCGACACCCCGTTTGGTGCGGCCGGCTCGCTGCTGTCGCTCGGCGGGATCTGGAACGCGCGGGCCGTGCCCGAGCTCTACGGCCACCCGGCGCTGGCCGCGCTGCGGCTGGTGCTGTCGCTGGCCGCGCTGGCCGGGTGGGTCTGGCTGCTGCGCGGCGGCCGGCTGGGCGCGGCGGGACGCGGGCTGAGCACCGCGGCGGCGGCCGGGTTCGGCGTGGCGCTGCTCGGCACCGCCGAACCCGGCCGGGAGCTGCTGCGCTGGCTGATCGAGGCCTGGCCCGGGTTCGGGCCGCTGCGCGACGGCCAGCTCTACGTCGCCCCGCTCGCCCTGCTCCAGGCGGTCGGCCTGGGCGGGGCGGCGGCCTGGCTGCACGGGGCGGAGGGGGAGGGGCGCGCCGGCCCGGTGGCCGCCGCGCTGCTGGCGTGCGCCCCGGTGGTGCTGCTCCCGGGGCTGCTCTGGGGGGCGGGCGGCAAGCTGGTGCCGGTCGACTACCCGGCCGAGTGGGGCGAGGTGCGGCGGATCGTCGACGGCGACCCGGATCCGGGGTCGGTGCTGGTCCTGCCGTGGAGCGCCTACCGGGGCCTTGACTGGGCGGGCGGAGGGCGTACCGTCGTCGTACTGGACCCCGCCGCGAAGCTGTTCGAGCGGCGCACGGTGTGGAACGATGACCTCCGGGTGGCCGAGGACGGCGAGGTGCGGACGGTCCGGGGCGAGGACCCCGCGGCCCGCGCCGCCGCCCGGCTCGCCGCCGAGGGGCGCGCCGACGCGGCGTCCCTGGGCGCCCTGGGCGTCCGCTACGTCCTGGTCGAGCGCGAGGCGCTCCCGGACACCGCCTCCGAAGACCCGCTCGGCGAGAACAAGTTCTTGTCGGATCCCGACTCCTTCGATCAGGTGCACGAAGGGCCGCGCCTGGCCCTGTACCGGATCCCGGACCTCCATGTAGAAGCGGTCAAGGAGGGCATATCGGGGTTGGAAGTTACTGGTTGGTCGGCTACAGTCGGGTCAATCATCTGTTCGTTGGCTGCATCAGGTTCTAATCTCGTTCCCGTGCGGCCTCCCCGACCCCCGGGGAACCGGTCGCGGAAGGAGACCCCCACATGATCAAGGTCCTGGCCGCCTGCGTGATCGGCGCGGCCCTGGCCGGTGGACTGGCACTGGTCGGTACCACCGTGGCGACCAACGCCTCGTCGTCGGCCGAGCCCGTCAACGAGTCCCTGTACAACTACGGCGACCGCTAGCCGTCGGCGGCCCCGCCGCGCGCGGGGCCGCCGGCCGGCGCCCACGGCGGTTGGCACCGGCCCCGCCCCGCTCCGGCGGCCGCGGTGCGCCGGCCGTGCTCCCTCTTCCCCTTCCGGCCTCTCGCTCCCCCTGCCTCCGGTGAACCACGTGCCGCGGCCGGTGAACGAACGTTCGTTTGGGGAGAGCCGGACGGAACAGGAGAGCATGTGGCCCCTCACAAGGCAGCTCAGACCAGGCCCCAGATCCCGGACGTGTCCTTCGGCCCGCCGGTGACCCTGGAACCGGAGGCCCCCGGGCCGGCGGCCGCGCCGCAGGCGCACCCCGCCGAAGAGGCGGAGGAGGCCGTGCGGGCCATCGGCGCGGCGGACGGCCGCGGCGGCGACCCCGGGCCGCGCCTGGACGGCGCCCGGCTGGTCGTGGTCAACTGGCGCTGCCCCTGGCAGTCCACCGCCGGCGGGGCCGAGGAGTACGCCTGGCGGATCTCCCGGCACCTGGTCGGCCGGGGCGCGGTGGTCACCTTCCTCACCAGCAGGGAGCCGGAGCAGCCCCGGGTGGAGACCCGGGACGGCATCGTCGTCCGCCGGATGGGCGGCAAGTTCACCGTCTACCCGCTGGTCATGCTCTGGCTGCTGCTCTGGCGCCGCGAGTTCCACGCCGCACTGGACTGCATGAACGGCATCCCGTTCTTCTCCCGCCTGGTGCTGCCCCGGCGCACCCGGGTGATCAGCGTCGTCCACCACGTGCACGACCTGCAGTTCAACGCCTACTTCAGCCGGCCGCTCGCCTGGTTCGGCCGGTTCGTGGAGAGCACCGTGGCCAGCCGGGTCTACCGGAACTGCACCACCGTCACCGTCTCGGAGTCCTCCCGCCGCGCCATGCGGGAGAAGCTGGGCTGGCGCGCGCCGATCACCGTCATCCACAACGGCCGCCCGCCGGAGCGGGAGAGCGCACCGGTCCGCCCGGCCACCGGCCTGGGCTCGCCGGCCGTGGTCAGCCTCGGCCGGCTCGTGGTGCAGAAGCGGGTCTCCCGGGTGGTGGACGCCGCGGTCGGGCTGCGCGGCGAGCACCCCGGGCTGCGCGTGCACATCGTCGGCCGCGGCCCCGAGTCCGAGTCGCTGCGCGAGCGGATCGACCGCGAGGGCCTGCACGACCTGGTGGAACTGCACGGCTTCCTGCCCGAAGAGGACAAGCGCGCGGTGCTCGCCGGCGCGCTGCTGCACGTCACCGCCTCGGAGTTCGAAGGGTGGGGGCTCACCGTCATCGAGGCCGCCGCGCTCGGCGTTCCCACGGTGGCCTACGATGTCGATGGCCTGCGCGACTCGGTCCGCGACGGCGAGACCGGCTGGCTGGTCCGCGACGGCGAGGACCTCACCCGGGTGGTCGGCAAGGCGCTCGCCGAGCTGAGCGACCCGGTCCGCGCCGAGCAGGTCGGCGCGGCCTGCCGGGCCTGGGCCGCCCGGTTCACCTGGGAGGCCAGCGGGGCGGCGATGACCCGGCTGATCGCGGACGAGATCGGCGCGGCCGGCGGCCGCCCGGCGCGCAGGGCAGGGACGTGACCTCTCTCCGGGACCGACCCCGGGGACCCCTCGGAGACGCATGGTGACCACTTCCCCGACCACCGACGGAACCGGTGACCGGCGCTCCGCCGGCGCGCCCGCGACCGACGGCGCGCTGGTCCGCAGGCTCAAGCTGTTCGGCGTCTGCCTGCTGCTGACCGGCGCCGCGCTCAGCCTGGACCCGCCGATGATCGTCGGCGACACCAAGATCGACCTGACGGTCAACCCGCTCGGCTTCCTGGAGCGGGCGCTGTACCTGTGGGACCCCTCCTACTTCGGCCAGCTGCAGAACCAGGCCTACGGCTACTTCTTCCCCAACGGCCCGTTCCACGCGCTGCTCATCGCGCTGGACATGCCGGAATGGCTGGTCCAGCGGGTGTGGATGGCGGTGCTGCTGTGCGCGGCCTTCCTCGGCACCGTCAAGCTGGCCGAGGCGCTGGGCATCGGCACCCTGCACACCCGGATCGTGGCGGGCGTCGCCTACGCGCTCGCCCCCCGGGTGCTCACCCTCATCTCCTACAACTCCGCCGAGCTGCAGCCGATGATGCTGCTGCCGCTCATCGTGCTGCCGCTGGTGCACGGGGCGCGGCGGGGCGCCGACCCGCGCCGCGCGGCGATGCTGTCCGGCCTGGCGTTCCTGCTCTGCGGCGGCACCAACGCCGCCTCCGAGCTGGCGGTGCTCGTCGTCCCGCTGGTCTACCTGCTGACCCGGAGGAACGGCCCGCGCAAGTGGCGGCTGCTGTTCTGGTGGCTCACCGCGCTCTTCCTGGCCTCCTTCTGGTGGCTGGTGCCGCTGCTCATCATGGGCCGCTACGTGTGGTCCTTCATGCCCTACACCGAGGACGCCGCGACCACCACCGCGATCACCTCGCTGATGAACGCGCTGCGCGGCACCTCCAACTGGATGGGCTACGTGCCCAGCGCCGGGCAGCCCGCGCTGCCCGCCGGCGCCGAGCTGTCCACCGAGCCGTGGCTGGTGGTGATGACCGCGGCGGTCGCCGGGCTCGGCCTGGCCGGGCTGATCAACCGGCGCACCCCGGAGCGGCCGTTCCTGCTCACCTCGGTGCTGCTGGGCACCGCGATCGTGGTCGCCGGCTACACCGGCCAGCTCTCCGGCCCGCTCGGCCCGACCATGGCCGCACTGCTGGACGGCCCGCTCAGCCCGTTCCGCAACATCCACAAGTTCGACGCGCTGATCCGGCTGCCCGTGGTGCTCGGCCTGGCCCAGCTCCCGGTGGTCGTCGGGCTGGACGCGCGCGGCCGCCGCGGCGGGGTGCTGCGCGCCCTGGGCCTGTCCCCGGGCTTCGCCCACCGGGCCACCGCCGGGGTGTGCGCGGTGGCGTTCTTCGCCACGCTCACCCCGCTGGCCACCGTCGGCATCGCCACCCGCGGCGGCTTCGAGCGCATCCCCGGCTACTGGTACGAGGCGGCTGCCTGGATCGACGAGCACTCCGCCTCCGGCGGGACGACGATGGCGGTCCCCGGCTCGGCCCGCGGCGAGTACCAGTGGGGCCGGCCGATGGACGAGCCGATGCAGCCGCTGCTGGACAGCGCCTGGACCAACCACCAGATCATCCCGTGGGGGTCGGCCGGGGTGTCCCGGCTCAACCAGGAGATCGACCAGCGCATCTCTTCCGGGCGCGGCTCGGCCGGGCTCACCGAGACCCTGGCCCGGATGGGCGTCACCCACCTGCTGGTCCGCAACGACCTGCAGCGCGAGGGGAACAACGGCGGCTGGCCGGCCCGGGTGCACCAGGCGCTGCGCGACTCGCCCGGCATCGAGCACCGCGCCTCCTTCGGGCCGGTGGTCGGCTCGGAGGAGGCGCAGCCCGCCTCGCGCTGGTACGACCAGCCCTACCAGGCGCTCGAGGTCTACCAGGTGGGCGGCGCCGCACCCCGGGTCGGCACCGTGCCCACCGAGGGCACGCTGCGCGTCACCGGCGGCCCCGAGTCGCTGCTGGCCCTGGCCGAGCAGGGCGCGCTGGACGGCGACCGCCCGGTGCTGATCGGCGACGACCCCGGCGCCGAGGCGGTGGACGGCGCGGACACCGTCGCCACCGACACCGCGCGCCGCCGCGAGATCGTCTACTCCGATGTGCGCCGCAACATCAGCGGCACGCTCACCGCCGACGAGGAGCTGGAGCGGGACGCCCCCGCCCCGGACATCACCGACCCCGCCTGGGACGGCTACACCGCGGTCGCGGTGGACGACGGCATCGCCGCGGTCACCGCCTCCTCCAGCGAGGCCGGCGCCGGCGCCGCGGCGAGCGTCCGCGACCCGGGCCGCACCCCCTACGCCGCGCTCGACGACACCCCCGGCACCTCCTGGCGGTCCAGCGGCTTCACCGGCGCCGTCGGGCAGTGGCTGGAGGTCGAGTTCGACGAGCCGCGCGAGATCGGCGCGGTCTCCATCGCCTTCGAGCAGATCCCCGGCGAGCCGCCGCCCTCGGAGATCAGCCTGGTCACCGACGAAGGGCGGACCACCGCCGCGGTCGCCGACACCGACGAACCGCAGGAGTTCGCCGCTCCCGAGGGCGGCACGGAGAAGCTGCGGATCAAGGTCGAGGACCTGGCCTACGAGCCGGAGTACCGGTTCGGCACCCGGGTCGGCATCACCGGGATCAGCATCGACGGCGTCTCCCCGTCGCGCACCCTGGAGGTGCCCGCGCCGGCCGGCGCCGGGTCGCTGCTGTTCACCGGCGCCACCGGCGCGGTCCCCGGGTGCATGCCCGGATCCGAGGTCTGGGTGTGCAACCCCGACCTGGCGGTGCAGGGCGAGGACGCCCTCGGCATGGACCGCACCGTCGAGCTGAGCGCCGAGGCGGCCGCCGGCGAGCACACCGTCTCCGGGCGGATGGTGGCCACCGACCCGCGCGCGGTGGAGAACGCCGCCAACCGCGCCGGCGGATACCCGAAGGTCACCTCCTCCTCGACCTCGGTGCAGCACCCCGCGGCGATGGGCCGCAACGCCTTCGACGGCGACGCCGCCACCGTCTGGTACCCCGACCCGGAGGAGGAAGAGCCCTCGCTCCAGGTGGATCTGGGCGAGCGGCGCGAGATCGACGGCATGCGGGTGGAGTTCCCCCGCCCCGACGCGGTCACCCGGCCGATCCGGGTCACCGTGGACGCCGGCGGAACGGTGCGCGAGGCCTGGGTCGACGGCGACGGCTGGGTCGGCGTCGCCCCGGTCGCCACCGACGAGCTCACCCTCTCCTTCGACCCGCCCGAGGGCCAGCCGCTGGAGGTCTCCCGGATCGCGCTGCCCGGCGTGGAGCCGCTGGAGCCGATCGAGGGCGGCAGCGCGGAGACCGCCTGCGGCCTGGGCCCGGTGCTCCGGGTCAACGGCGAGCGGGTGGACACCCGCATCTCCGGCGGGACCCTGGAGGACCAGCTCGCCGGCCGCCCGCTGCGCTTCGAGGGCTGCGGTCCGGTGGGGCTGCAGGAGGGCGGCAACCGGGTCCAGGTCGAACCGGGCCCGCAGTACCAGGTGCTCTCCGCACTGATCGGTCCGGAGGACGGGCCGGCCGGCGCCGAGGAGGTCGGCGCCGAAGAGGTCGCCGCGGTGAACGGCTGGGGCCCCAGCGAGCGCAGCGTGGACGTCGCGGTCGGCGAGGAGAGCTACCTCGTCGTCAACGAGAACTTCAACGAGGGCTGGCAGGCCGAGCTCGGCGGCACCGAGCTGGAGCCGATCCGGCTGGACGGCTGGAAGCAGGCCTGGGTGCTGCCGGCCGGCAGCACCGGCACGGTCCTGCTCAGCTACCAGCCGGACGGCATGTACCACCTGGCCCTGGGCGTCGGTGCCGCGCTGGCGCTGCTGCTCGGCGTGCTCGCGCTGCGCCGGCCGCGGCGGCGGCGCGCGGCCGCCGAGCCCGCGGCGGCGGCCGGCCGGATCGGCCGCGCACCGCTGCTGGCGGTCGCCCCGCTCTACGGGGCCTGGGTGGCCGGTGCGGCGGGCGCCGCGGTGGCCGCGGCGATGATGCTGTCGGTCTGGTGGCTGAGCCGCTCCCCGTCCTCGGCGCTCAAGCACGCCAAACCCGGCCGGCCGGCGCTGGGCGGCGCCGTGCTGCACTGGCTCGCCGGCCCGTGGACCGTGCTGGCCTGCGTGGCGGCGGCCGGGCTGAGCACCGCGCTCGGCACCTACCTGGCGATGTCCATGCCCTTCCACGACATCAGCGGCCTGCTCAGCGAACCGCTCCGCGGCTGGGTCGCCCAGCTGCTCTGCCTGCCGGCGCTGACCCGGCTGGTGCTGGCGCTCGGCGAGGCCCCGCGCGGCTCCGCCGACCCGGACCCGGGCGCGCCCGCCGGCCCCGCCGCGGGCGCCGAGGAGGCGGAAGCGGAGGCCGAACCGGCCGAAGCGGGCGGGCCGTCCGGCGGGAACGGTGCGCCGCGCCGCGCGGACGCGGGCCGCACCGACGAGGAGAGCGCGGGGGTGAACGCCTGATGGCCGCAGACCGGGACGGCGGCGCGGCACGCGGAGCCCGGCGCCGGAGGCCGGGCCCGGGCGCCGCGCTGATCGCCGCGGCCCTCGGCGCGTTCCTGCTCACCTCGGCGCTGATGCTGCGGTTCTACGTCTACGAGCAGCTGGCGCTCGTCCCGGCCGGCACCGACCTGCAACTGCGGATGGTCGACGAGGACGCCTCCTACCTGGACACCTCCACCTGGCGCACGGTGAAGGACGCCGAGGTGATCCGGCAGACCGAGATCTCCGGGGGCCTGTCCGCGGGCAACCCCGGATGGGCCACCTGGGAGATGTCGACCGACACCACCAGCGGCTCCTCGATGATCGGCCACATGGACCGCCGGGTCATCGTGGACCGGTCCACCGGGCGCGCGGTGAACTGCTGCGGGGAGCACGTCGGCGGCGACCGGGCGGTCCGCCAGGCCGGGCTGGTGCTGTACTGGCCGGCCGGCGCGGAACCGGGCGACCGGCCGTTCTACGACGCGGACGTGCGCTCGGCGCCGCCGATGCGCTACACCGGCTCCGGGAGCGCGGCCGGGGTTCCGGTGCACGAGTACGTGCAGCAGGTGGAGCCCACCCAGGTGCCGGACTCGGCCCGGGAGGTGCCCGCGAGCGCGCTGGGCCTGGAGCGCCGGGGCACGGTCACCGCGACCCTCTGGCTGGAGGTGGAGCGCACCTACCGGATCGAGCCGGTCTCCGGTCGGCTGGTTGACGCCGAGGAGAAGCGGGTGGAGACCCTCCGCGGCGAGCAGGGCGGCGAGCGCACCCTGCTCAAGGCCGACCTGGCCCTGGAGGACGGCCAGGTCGCCGGCTACGCCCAGGCCGCGGGGAGCACCCGGCTGCTGCTCCAGGCCGTGCACGTCTGGGGCCCGGTCGCCCTGGGCTCCCTGGGCGCGCTCACCCTGGCCGCCGCCCCCATCCTCAGGTTCCGCGCCCGCGGCGAGGAACCGGACGAGGACGATGCGCCCTCGGAGGACGAAGCGGGCGAGGAGGCCGACGCGGAGCCCCCCGAGCAGGACGGCAGGACCCCGGACACCCCCGGCACCGGCCGGCGGAACCGGCCCGCCGCCTCAGACCCCGCCCCACGGGGAAGATCCACCCGGCTGGCCCGGCGCATGCCCCGGTGATCCCGGACCATCCCCGCGCGTGCAGGGAGCAGTCATCCGTGCCCAGCGGTTGAGGGCGATCTCGGAGGCCATCCCCGCACGCGCGTGCGGGGAGCAGGTTGTCGCAGGGGCGGCGCCGCTTTCTTGGCAGGGTCCATCCCCGCGCGTGCGGGGAGCAG
>Ga0079224_100002751_pt1 | contig 21677 bp, 18 predicted proteins | sample Stecom2015_FD_80414 | JGI IMG/M metagenome (GOLD analysis project Ga0079224, IMG submission 80414) | Agricultural soil microbial communities from Utah to study Nitrogen management - Steer compost 2015 | ecosystem: Environmental > Terrestrial > Soil > Agricultural land | place: USA: Utah...
ATACGAGCACCTGAGCGCTGCGCATCGGCAGGGCAGGCTGCCCGCGGTGGATCTGGACCGGCTGGCGACGGCGGCCTACCTGACCGGACGCCTCGAGGAGGCGGTGCGCCACTGGGAACACGCGCATGACGCCTTCACGGCCGCAGGCGACCGCTCGGGCGCCGTCCGGTGCGGATTCTGGCTCGGATTGACCCTGCTGCTCGCCGGTCAGCAAGCGCGCGGCGGCAGTTGGCTGGCGCGCGCCCGGCGCACCCTGGAGGACATGCCGGCAGAGTGCGTCGAGGCTGGATACCTGAAGGTCCCGGCGGCGCTGCGAATCCTGCACGGTGGCGATCCGGCCGGCGCACTCACCGAGTTCGATGCCGTCGTGGACATCGCCGAGCGATTCGGTTCCCCTGACCTCGATGCACTCGGCCGGCTGGGCCGAGGCCAGGTACTGGTGGCGATGGGACGCGCCGCCGACGGCATCGCCGAACTCGACGACGCCATGCTCACCGTCACGACCACCGACGTGTCGCCGATCGTCGCCGGCATCGTGTACTGCGCGGTCATCATCGCCTGCCGCGACGTCTTCGACCTCAGCCGGGCCCAGGAGTGGACGGCCGCGTTGAGCAGTTGGTGTGCCGGCCAGCAGGGCCTGCAGCCCTACCAGGGTCAGTGCCTCGTTCATCGCTCGGAGATCATGCAGTTGCGTGGCGACTGGTCCGCGGCGATGGCCGAGGTGCGGCGGGCCTGGGAGCACATGGCAGCCCAGCCAGTCGACCCAGCCATGGGTTCGGCGATGTACCAGCACGCAGAGCTGCTCCGGCTGCGTGGCGAGTTCGACCAAGCGCAGACCGCGTACGGACAGGCGGCGCACTGGGGGCACGGCGTGCAGCCCGGTCTGGCGCTGCTCCGGTTGGCCCAAGGGCGCCACACCGACGCCGCGATGGCGGTTCGCCGAGTCGTGGCCGAGACCTCGAGCCCGGTGGAGCGCGCCCGGGTGTTGTCGGCGTATGCCGAAGTGATGCTCGCCATCGGGGAGATGGACGAAGCGCGCAGCGCGGCCGACGAGTTGATGCGTGCGGCTTCAGGGTTCGACTCGCCCTACCTTCGGGCCGTGGCCGGGTACGCCCACGGCACGGTCTTGCTGGCCGTGGGCGACATCGTTGCGGCCGGCGACGTCTTGCGCCGCACGTGGACGTCCTGGGGCGAACTCGAAGCCCCCTACGAGGCGGCCCGTACCCGCGTGATGATCGGCCTCGTGTACCGGCAGTCCGGGGACGACGACAGCGCCCAGGTGGAGTGGGACGGCGCGCGCCGGGTGTTCGAGCGACTCGCAGCCGCCCCGGACCTCGCGCGACTGGCCGAGCTGCGCCGCCCGGGTCCGCGCGCCGACGGACTGACCGACCGGGAACTCGATGTGCTCGCCCTGCTCGCGACCGGGATGACCAACAGCGCCATTGCCGCCCGCCTGGTCATCAGTGAGCACACGGTACGGCGGCACGTGCAGAACATCTTCGCCAAACTCGGCCTGGCTTCGCGCGCCGCTGCCACCGCGTACGCCTACGAGCATCACCTCGCGCGCCGCCCCTGATGGCTCGAACGTGCCATCCGTGCGGTTGCCGGATGGTCCGGTTGGTCGATGCGCGCCGCACGGGCCGGTGTCTAACGTCCGAGACGACGCTCAGCACAGAGGGAGCCACGGCCATGACCGCGCAGATGCCCAGTGGAGAACCGACCCCGGCCGCGTGGGATGCCGTAGCCGACGGGTTCGACGAATTCGTGACCCCGGTGAACAGCCGGCACGGGGCCGCGGCCCTCAGCCGGATCGACATCGGGCCGGGCACGCGCCTGCTCGACGTTGCCGCCGGTAGCGGCGCCCTGAGCATCCCCGCTGCTCGTCGCGGCGCGGACGTGACGGCGACCGACATCTCGCCGCGGATGATCGAGCGGCTACGTGCCCGGGCGAGCGCAGCCGGCGTGCCGAACCTCCAGGCGCGCGTCATGGACGGCATGCGGCTCGAGTATGACGACGACACGTTCGACGTGGCGGTCTCTCAGCACGGCGTGTCCACCTTCGTCGACCTGCGCGGCGGGCTGGCCGAGCTCGTACGGGTGACCAAGCCGGGCGGCCGGGTGCTGGTCGGTGCGTTCGGTGCGCTGAGCAGGGCGGAGTTCTTCGGGTTCCTGGTAGGTGCGGTGCGGGCGGCCATTCCCGGCTTCGTCCCGCCGCCGGCGGATCCGCCGCCCCTGCCGTTCCAGCTCGCCGACGTCGCCGTGTTCCGCGATCGGCTCGTCGAAGCAGGCCTGAGCGGCGTCACGATCGACACCACCGAGTGGGACACGCCCTACGAGTCCGCGACGCACTTCCTGGCGGCGGTGTCGTCCAGTCATCCGATCGCCGCGACGATGGTGACCCAGCTGGCGCCGTCGCAGCGTGCGCAGGTGACACAGGTGCTCGACGGCATGCTGCGGGAGCGTTCCGGAGGCGCGCCCGGGGCGGTGCTGCACGCCGAGGTGCACATCGGCGCCGGGACCGTGCCGGGCTGGAGATCATGAGGTGTGGGCGGCGTTGGCGCGCCGTGGGTGACTCATGATCGTTGGTGGTGGGGTGGGGTTGGGCTGTTGGTGGCTCATGATCGCGTGGGAGCGGTGATCATGGGTCGGTGGTGGCGTTGGTGGGGTGATCATGAGGTGTGGGTGGCGTTGGCGCGCCGTGGGTGACTCATGATCGTCATCACCTGCACCACCCGTGGGGCGTCGATGTCGCGGTGGCGCAGCTGCCTGATGGCGCTGGTCTACTCCGACGCCGTGCGTTTCACCCGGGCGTTGGCCGGCAGCGGCTCGTTGTGGACGACGACGTCGAACTCGCCGCGGATCTCGATCCGCCGTGCGTCGCCATCTGCAGCCTTGAGGGCCTCGGACCATACCGTGGGGTTGACGCGCAGAACGCTGATGTCCGCGCCGGTCTTCTTGGTCACTCACCTACCGTACGCCTGATGAGCGCCGGACATCAGGCGGCGCGCTGGATCAATACGCGTCGCAAGGCGTCGACCGCGAGGTCGATCTCGTCGGGCGTGACCACCAGCGGCGGGGCGAACCTGATGGTGGAGCCGTGCGTGTCCTTGACCAGGATGCCCTCAGCCAGCAGGGCCTCGCACGCCTCGCGCCCGGTCATGAGGGCGGGGTCGATGTCCACACCGGCCCACAGGCCGCGCCCGCGGATCTCGACCACGCCCTGGCCCATGAGCTCGCGCAGCCGCGTGTGCAGATGCTCGCCGAGCTGCGCTGCCGTGCGCTGCCACGTCCCGCGCTCCAGCATGCCGACGACGGCGTGGCCGGCCGCGCAGGCCAAGGCGTTTCCGCCGAAGGTGCTGCCGTGCTCGCCGGGCCGGATGACGCCGAGGACGTCGCTGTTGCCGACCACCGCCGAGACGGGGACGATGCCGCCGCCCAGCGCCTTGCCGAGCAGGTACAGGTCGGGCACGACGTTCTCGTGCTCGCACGCGAACGTCGTGCCGGTGCGGCCGAGGCCGGATTGGATCTCGTCGGCCACGAACAGCACCTCGCGCGCGTCACAGAGCTGCCGGACCTTGGACAGATATCCGGCCGGCGGCACGATGACACCGGCCTCGCCTTGGATGGGCTCGATCAATACCGCGACCGTGGTGTCGTCGATCGCGTCGGCGATGGCGGAGGAGTCACCGTAGGGAACGACCCGGAAGCCGGGCGTGAACGGCCCGAAGTTGGTCCGCGCCGTCGGATCGGTGGAGAAGCTCACGACGCTGATGGTGCGGCCGTGGAAGTTGCCGTCGGCCACGATGACGGTGGCGCGGTCGGCAGGGACGCCCTTGACCTCGTAGCCCCACTTGCGGGCTACTTTGAGCCCGGTCTCGACCGCCTCGGCGCCGGTGTTCATGGGCAGGACGAGGTCCTTGCCCGCCAGCGCGGCGAGATCGCGAACGAACGGGCCCAGCACGTCGTGGTGGAAAGCGCGGCTGGTCAGCGTCAACCGGTCGAGTTGGGCTTGGACCGCCGCGACGATCTCCGGGTGCCGATGCCCGAAGTTGAGGGCGGAGTACGCGGCCAGACAGTCGAGATAGCGGCGGCCTTCGACGTCGGTGACCCAGGCGCCCTGCGCGTGTGCCGCCACGACGGGCAGCGGGTGGTAATTGTGCGCGGCATGCTTCTCGACGAGGGCGATCGCCTCGTCGCTACGGCTGACCTGAGTTTTCACGAGCACTCCTCGGCGGTGATCGGCGACGGGGTGAACGGGGCGTGCGGGCGGTGCAGCTCCAGCGTGGTGCACTTGACCCCGCCGCCGGCTTTCAGCAGCTCCGACACGTCGACCGGCACCGGTTCGAAGCCGGCCACGGCGACGGCAGCGGCCAGGTGCTCGGCTTGCTCGGCGAGGACGACGTGGCGCCCGTCGCTCACGGCGTTGAGCCCGAGCACGTCGGCATCGGCCTTGGTGGCGATGATCGCGTCCGGGTAGAGCTCGGCGAGCACGTTCTGGCTCGCCGGCGAGAACGCCGGTGGGTAGTAGGCGATGGTGGCCGGATCGAGTACGGCCAGGGCGGTGTCGAGGTGGTAGAACCGCGGGTCGACGAGTTCGAGGGGCACGACCGGAAGATCGAAGGTCGCTTCGAGGTCGGCGCGCGCGGCGGGGTCGGCGCGGAACCCGGTGCCGGCGAGGATGCGCGAGCCGGCCCAGGCGAAGTCGCCTTCGCCCTCGTTGATCGCCTGCGGCAGCCGGACATCGATGCCGGCCGCGGTGAGCCAGTCCCGATGAGCCGGCGCCTCGGCCGCTCGCACCGGTTGCCGGAAGTTGGCTCCCAGCGCGGTGTCGCCGACGACGAACGCGCCGTTGGCGGCGAAGACCATGTCCGGCAGGCCGGGAACGGGGTCGAGGAGGCGGACCCGGTGGCCGAGCCGTTCGTAGGTGGCGCGCAGCGCCTCCCACTGCTCGATCGCGCGGTCCCGGTCGACCGGCTGGGTGGGGTCCATCCAGACGTTGATCGCGTACTGCACGTCGAAGTACGTCGGCCGGCACATCACTTAATCGCGCGGGGTGGCGACTCGCTGGGGCGTGGCGGCGGGGGCACCGGTCACCTGGGGCGCAACGTTCACCGTCATACGTCAAGTGTGGCCAGCCCGTGACGGGTCATCCATGCCGGTTCATTGCGATCAACGGGCTGATCGTTGCGTGAAATCCCGCTCCTGCGGCTGAACATTGCGTGAGGCCGGTCTTGCGGCACGGCGCCCGGCGGATCACGATCGACAGGTGACACTCGATCCGCTGGACGAACAGATCATCCGGGCACTGATGGCCGACGGTCGCGCCAGTTTCGGCTCGATCGGCGCGAAGGTCAATCTGTCGGCGCCGGCCGTCAAGCGCCGGGTGGACCGGCTGCGGGCACGCGGTGTCATCACCGGGTTCACGGTGCGCGTGGACCCGGCGGCCATCGGGTGGAGTACCGAGGCCTACGTCGAGTTGTTCTGCAACCGCCGGACGTCGGGCGAAGAGATCCTGCGGCGCACGCAGACCTACCCCGAAGTCGTGGAGGCCTTCACCGTGACCGGGGACGCCGATGCCCTGCTGCACGTGTTCGCCGGTAGCATGCAGCACTTCGAGCGCGTGCTCTCCGAGATCTCGGCTGAGCCGTTCGTGGCCCGCACCAAGAGCGTCATCGTCCTGTCCCCCTTGCTGCGCCGGACGCAGCCACCGCGGGACGACATCGGCGAGAGCACAGCCTGACGTCGCGTCATACCTGCTCGCTTCGAAACGACACCGATGTAATTCGTCAAGTCGACACGCCGGTTAATGATGAGAATTTTGTGATTTCTGTTCCCTCGAGTGACGATCGTGGCTAGCCTTCTCTGCTGTGACGTGTGGTGCGGGGAGGTGGCCACGTTGCGCAGAACGATGGTCGGTGTCGTGCTGGCCGGCGTGATCGGGTCTGGTCTGGCGGCCGCTCCTGCTTCGGCCACCCCGGAGATCCCCTCCGAGCAGGAGATCGACGAGGCTCGCGAAGCCGAGCACGCCGCCGGGGGCGCCGTCGCGGTTCTGGAAGCTCGGCTGTCCGACCTGACGGCCCGAGCCGACGAGCTCTACGTCCGCGTGGCCAGCGCCGTCGAGGCGTTCAACGGCGCACGCATCCGGCTGGCCGAAGCCGAACAGGCCGAAGAACGCGCCCGCGAGATGGCACAGCAGAAGGCGGCCCAAGCCGAACAGGCCCGGATCGAGCTGGGCCGGCTGGCGGCGGCGTCCTACAGCCGCGGCGGCGAGCTCTCGGCCGTCAGCATGCTGCTCGGCGCCGAGGACGGCGAAGCGCTGTTCGATCGCGTCGGAGCGCTGCGCGCGGTGACCGCCTCACATGCCGGCGTCTACCGGCAAGCGGCTGAAGCGACCGAGCAGGCCGAGCAAGCCGCAGCGAAAGCCCAGCAGGCGTTGGCTGATCGCGAGGAGGCGGCCGAGACCGCTCGAGCCGCCCGGGCTGCGGCCGAGGCCGCCGTGGCCGAACACGAGCAGACGCTGGCCGCCGTCGAGACCGAGCGGGACGCCGCCCTGGCCGCGCTGGCCGCGGCCAAGGGCACCACGGTGGAACTCGAGCAGCAGCGCCGCCAAGGCCTCGCCGAGCGCGAGGCGGCCGAGCGTGAGCGCCGCGAGGCCGAGCGCCGCGAGCGTGAGCGCGAGGAGTCACCGCCGACGCCGACGCCGTCGAGCACACCGGACGCTCCGGTGACTCCGGAGACCAGCGCCAGCCCGACGCCGTCGACGCCGCCCAGTCCGACGCCGTCGACGACCCCGGATCCGCCCGACCCGCCGGACCCGCCGGATCCCCCGGACCCGCCGGATCCCCCGGACCCGCCGGATCCGCCGGACCCGCCGGATCCGCCGGATCCGCCGTCGACCGGGGCCGACGCGGCGATCGACTTCGCTTACGCCCAGCTCGGTAAGGGCTACGAATGGGGAGCCGACGGGCCGGACACCTTCGACTGCTCCGGGCTCACCATGCGCGCCTGGCAGGCGGGCGGCAAGAGCCTTCCACACTGGAGCGTGGCCCAGGCCCGGCAGACGACCCGGGTGTCGTACGCCGAGCTGGCCCCCGGCGACCTGATCTTCTGGTCGGACAACGGTGCCGCGTCGGGCGTCTATCACGTCGGGCTGTACATCGGCGGCGGGAAGATGATCCACGCGCCGCGCCCGGGCAAGGCCGTGGAGGTGCAAAGCGTGTTCTACTGGGTCGACCCGGCCTTCTACGGACGGGTCTGACCGGCTACGCCGATCCTGGCCGTGCCGGTCGTCCGACACCGGCCGCGGAGGGCTCGTGAAGCAACTGCTCGTCCTGGTGAACGCACGCGCCGGACCGAGTCTGCAGGACGCCGGCGAGGCCGCGGCCGACGTCCTGCGCACGGGCGCCGACGTGCGCGTGGTCGAGGTCGGCGAGCCGAGCGAGCTCGCCGGGTTGCTTGAGCTCGAGTCCGACCGGACGCCGGTGATCGTCGGCGGCGATGGTTCCATCCATGCGCTCGTGGCAGCCTTGCGCGACCTCGACCGCCTGGGCGAGCGCCCGCACGAGCTGGGCATCGTGCCGGCCGGAACCGGCAACGACCTGGCCCGCACGCTGGAACTGCCACTGGACCCCGTGGCGGCCGCCGAGGTGATCCTGCGAGGGCGTGAGCGAGACCTCGACATCGTGGTCGACGACGCGGGAGGCGTGGTCGTGAACGCGCTGCACCTCGGGGTGGGAGCAGAAGCCGCACGACGGGCGGCGCCGCTCAAGCCCTGGTTGCGGCGGCTGGCCTACCCGGTCGGCAGCCTGCTGGCCGGAACAGCCGCGCGCGGCTGGCGGCTGCGGGTGGTGGTGGACGGCGACGTGGTGACCGACGGGCGGCGCCGCGTACTCATGGTCGCGCTCGGCAACGGCATGACGATCGGCGGCGGTGCCCCGGTCGCGCCGGCCGCGGCCCCGGACGACGGGCAGGTGGACGTCGTGGTGTCGTTCTCGACGTCGTGGCGCGCCCGCCTCGGCTTCGTGGTTACTCTTGCGCGCGGGCGCCATCCGCGACGCCCGGACGTCATCGTCCGCCGCGGGCACGAGGTGCGGGTCGACGGCGAGCCGGTGCCGGTCAACGCCGACGGCGAAGTATCGAACCTCGAGGCGGGCCGATCGTGGACGGTGCTTCGCCACGCTCTACGCGTCCCGGTGCCCGCACCGTGACGGCCGAGGACGTCGCGAGGGATCTCAGAGGTCGGTCTCCAGGATCCGTTTCATCGACGTTTCGCCGTCGTCGGCCACCACTCCGGTGTCCCAGTGCACCCGCGCCGATCGGCTCGTCAGGTCCAAGGTGGCGATCGCGTTGTCGAAGCGAGGCCCGGTGTCGACCCGCCAGCTGACGGTCGAAGCCGGCACACCGGCCCGTTTCGCCAGCGGAGCCCCGACCGCTCGCGCGACGGCGAAGGCGGCCGCGCCGTTGAGATAGCGAACGGCTCTGTTCAACGGGTTGCGCAGCGGTGAGCAGACCAGTTGGTGCACGCGGCTCGTGGTGTCGGACTCGCCCGGGTAGGACATGCGCGCCGCATACGAGTAGTGCACGTCGCCGGACAGGAAGGTGATGGTCTGGGGGCGGTGGCCGCCCGGCGCCGTCGCGACGTCGGTGATCAGGCGCTCCATCGCCCGGAACGAGTGCCCGAATGCGGCCCAGTGCTCCAGATCGACCACTTGGCGCATGGTCTCTGCGGGTTTCACCCAGCGCTCACCCCAGGCGCCGTCGGCGACCGACTCGTTCCAGGCTTCGACGGAGTGCAGGCCGGGCGGTAGCAGGTACGGCAAGGAGGTGCCGATGAGTACATGGTCAGCGTGGCTGGCAGAGCGGATGTGTGCGTCGATCCAGGCCCACTCGGCGTCGTCGACGATGGTGCGCCGGCCGGGCTCGAGCATCCGGCCGCAGCGCGAATCGATCATGATCAGCCGGACCGGCCCGATGTCGCGGGCGAAGCTCCAGCGGTACGAGGACGGATCGCGATCGGCCGTGCGCGCGAACTCGTGGAGGACCTTGCCGCCGTCGTCGCTCTCGCGGACCGCGGCCAGGACCGGATCGTCGGCGCGCTCGTCCGGCGACAGATTGCCCAGGTGCTGATAGAGCCAGTACGCGGCGAGGCCGCCGGTGATGCGGTCGGGCCACCATGGTTCGTCGGCCATCTGCTCGCGCCAGGCACGCGAGGTGTTCCAGTCGTCGCGGATGTCGTGGTCGTCGAAGATCATCGCCGACGGCACGGTCGACAGCAGCCAGCGCACGGCCGGGTCACTCCAGGCCAGCCGGTACAGGTGGGCGTATTCCTCGAAGTCGGCGACCTCGGTACCGGGTGGTTGCGACGTGTCCCGCCGGGCGGCGATGAACTGCTGCATCTGCGGCGCGGTCTCGTCCGCATAGACCTGGTCGCCCAGCAGCAACAGGGCGTCGGGCCAGTCCGCGCGGCCGTGCGCCACCTGGTGGGCGTAGGTGCGCAGCGCGTCCACGCCGTAGATGCGGCGATGCCGGGCGTCGTGCGGGACGCTCATCCGGCACGAGCCGAACACCATCCGGACCGGCTCGTCGGCCGTGTCGTCGGGGCGGGTCCGGATGCGCGGCGGCGGGAAGGACGAGTCCGGGTCGGGCCAGACGGTCTCGCCGTCGATGGTCAGGTGGTACTCGGTGGTCGTGGCCGGCTCGAGGCCGTCGATCTCGAGCAGAGCGTAGTGGTGCCCGTGCACGGCGAACGTCGCTGCGGTCGCGTCGAGTGCACCCACGACGCAGGGCCGGTCGGTCTCCACCCAGATCGCCGCCGACGTAGGGCCGACGTGCCGCAGCATCGGCCCGACGACGATGCCGTCGGTCACGGGTGACTGGATTCCCTGTGGCGGCGCCGTGACGCCTCGATCTCCTCCTCGGCGGCCTTTCGATCCACCCACGTCGCGCCTTCGACCGATTTACCGGGCTCCAGGTCCTTGTAGACCTCGAAGAAGTGCTGAATCTCCAGCCGGTCGAACTCCGGGACGTCGTCGATGTCCTGGAACGTGTCCTTGCGGGGATCGCCGGACGGCACGCACAGGACCTTGTCGTCGCCGCCAGCCTCGTCGGTCATCCGGAACATGCCGATGGCCCGGCAGGCGATCAGACAGCCCGGGAACGACGGCTCCTCGATCAACACCAGGGCGTCGAGCGGGTCGCCGTCCAAGCCGAGGGTGTCATCGATGAAGCCGTAATCGTGTGGATAACGGGTGGAGGTGAACAGTCGCCGGTCGAGTCTGATCCGCCCGGTCACGTGGTCCATCTCGTACTTGTTCCGGCTGCCCGCCGGGATCTCGATGGTGACGTCGAACTCCACGAACGTGCCTTCTCCCTACTCGCCCAGCTGTGCCGATCAGAACCAGTCTCCCGTACCGTGGCACACGCTGAACAGCGAGGACCAGCGAGCAAGGGGAGATGCGCGGATGTCGTGGCGTGGCGCCGTCGTCGTCATCGGCCTTGCGCTGCTCGTGGCCGCCGGTGCCGTCGTCGCCTTCGCCGCCACCTACGGCCTGCCGTGGAGCAGCACCGACACGTCCGGTCCGGCGCTCATCACGCCGAGCCCGCCGCCTGCGGCCGCGTGGGAGTCCGCGGCCGAGGTGCTGCCGGCCGCAGGCGATGTGGAACCGACGGACGACGCAGCCGGCTCGTCCGACGCGGTGGCCGCAGCGCTGGCCGGACCCCTCGCCGCCGACGGGCTCGGCGGTCGGGTCGGCGTGAGCGTCATCGACCTCGCCTCGGACACGCCGGTGTACCAATCCGAGGCCGCCCGCGCCCAGACACCGGCGAGCACACTCAAGATCCTGACCGCCGTCGCCGCCTTGGACGTCCTGGGGCCCGAGCACGTGTTCACCACCAAGGTCGTCACAGCTGGAGCGGGTCTCGAGCCGCCGGCGGCCATGATCACCTTGGTCGGCGGCGGTGATCCCACCCTCACCACCGAGGACGGCGACGGGACCTCCTTGACGGCGCTGGCCGAACGCACGGCCCGGGCCCTCGACGAGGCCGGTGTCACGTCGGTCACGTTGACCTATGACGATTCACTGTTCAGCGGGCCGGCCGTCGACCCGGACTGGCGTCCCACGTACGTGTCGTCGGGCGTCGTCTCGCCGGTCACGGCGCTGGCTGTGGACGTGGCCGAGGACCGTCCGCAGGACCCGTCGGCCGCAGCGGCAGACCAGTTCGCCGAGCTGTTGCGCGAGCGTGGCATCGACGTCGCCGCGCAGGTGCAGCCGGACGCGGTCGCCGACGATGCGACCGAGATCGCCTCGGTGCATTCCGGCCCGGTCGCCGCCGTCGTCGAAGATCTGCTGATCACCAGTGACAACGATGTCGCCGAAGCGCTGGCTCGCCATGTCGCGCTCGGGGCCGGCCTCGAGGGCACAGCGGCGGAAGCGAGTACCGCGGTCGTGCGCACACTGGACGAGCTCGGCATCGACATGTCGTCGGTCACCATGCTCGACGGCAGCGGACTCGCTCGAGGCAACGCGGTGCCAGCCTCGACCATCGCGGCCGCGGTGGCGCTCGCCGCCGACAGCGAGCACCCGCAGCTGCGTGCGGCCGTCACCGGACTGCCGGTCGCCGGATTCACCGGCACGCTCGCCGACCGGATCGAACAGAGCCCCGGGGCGGGCAACGTCCGCGCCAAGACCGGCACCCTGACCGGAGTGAGCTCACTGGCTGGTGTCGTGACGTCCGCCGACGGCGTCCGGTTCGCCTTCGCGGTGCTGGCCGACGACATCACGAACACGTTCGAGGCCCGGGCGGCGCTCGACGACGTGGCCGCAGCACTGGCCGGATGCACCTGCGGCGCGGGCCAGGCCCCGTCGTGACGTAGCGTTGAACCATGACGACCAGCGACGCTGCGCCCACGATGGTGGACTGGGATCTCGCAGTCTCGACGGCGCAGCGGTTGGCCGGGTCCGGCCCGGCTGTCGGCGCCGCCGAGGCGCGCGCCGCCGTCGCCGAGCTCCGCGATCTCGCCGCCGAGGCCGAGGCCCATGTGCACCGGTTCACCGCGCTCGACGGTACGGGCGCGGCCGCTCCAGTCGTCGTGGTCGACCGCGGCAACTGGGCCCGGGCCAACGCCCAGAGCATGCAGACGATGATCGCTCCGCTGGAGCGCAAGCTCCGGGGCGAAGGTGAGATGTCCGCGGCGCGCCGGGCCGGCGCCAAGCTCACCGGCCTGCAGACCGGAGCCCTGCTGGCGTTCCTGTCCAGCAAGGTGCTCGGGCAGTTCGACCCGTTCTGGTCCGGACCGGCCGGCACCGATCCGTCCCGGACGCATGGCCGATTGTTGCTCGTCGTGCCGAACATCGTGCACCTCGAGCGAGAGCTCGACGTGGTGCCGCGCGACTTCCGCCTGTGGGTGGCGCTGCACGAAGAGACGCACCGGGTCCAGTTCACCGCTGTGCCGTGGCTGCGCGATCACCTGGCCGGCGAGATCGAGGCGTTCGTGGCGGCGACCGACGTCGACCCGGCGGCCTTCGCCACCCGGTTGCGCGAGGCGGTGCGCGGTCTCACTGAAGCCGCCCGGTCCGGCGATGACGGCGCGTCCCTGCTCGACCTCGTCCAAACGCCGGCCCAGAAGGTCGTGGTCGACCGCGTGACCGCGTTGATGTCGCTGCTCGAAGGGCACGCCGATGTCGTCATGGACGGCGTTGGCCCCGACGTCATCCCGACGGTCAACACGATCCGGCGACGCTTCCAGCGACGCCGCCGGTCCCCGCAGGGCCTCGATCGAGCCGTGCGGCGGCTGCTCGGCCTGGACGCGAAGATGCGTCAGTACCGTGATGGCGCGGCCTTCGTGAACAAGGTGGTCGAGCGCGTCGGCATGCACGGCTTCAACCGCGTGTGGGAATCCGCCGACGCCTTGCCCACGAAGGACGAGATCGCCGACCCGATCGCGTGGGTCCGGCGCATGAACGGCGCGTCGCCGGTGACCACCACGAGCTGACGATGCCGCCAGCGCACCTGGACGTCCGGCGTGCGGTCCGCGACGAGCTGCGCGACGCCCCGGGTGGGGCCACCGTCGTGGTGGCCTGCTCCGGCGGCGCCGACTCCTTGGCCCTGGCCGCGGCGCTGGCGTGGGTCGGCCCGCGGCTGGGATTGCGGGTCGCGGGGATCACCGTCGATCACGGGCTGCAGGAAGGTTCGGCGCTCCGGGCGCGCGGGGTGGCGGCGACGATGGCGGGCTTGGGATTCGATCGCGTCGAAGCCGTACACGTCGACGGGCGCGATGGTGCCGCCGGCCCGGAAGGCAACGCGCGAGCCGCGCGCTACCGTGTGCTGACCGCTGCGGCCGGCCGGTTGGCCGCCCACGCCGTCCTGCTCGGGCACACCCTCGACGACCAGGCCGAGACGGTGCTGCTGGGGCTGGCGAGGGGTTCGGGCGCGCGGTCGCTGGCCGGCATGCCGCGCCGATCCGGCATCTTCCGGCGTCCGCTGCTCGGGCTGCGTCGGGTGCGGGTGCGCGCCGCGGTGCCCGAGGGGCTGGCCACGTGGGACGACCCGCACAACGCCGACCCGGCCTTCGCCCGGTCCCGGGTCCGCCACCGGGTCCTGCCCGTGCTGGAGGCCGAGCTCGGTCCGGGTGTGGCCGAGGCGCTGGCTCGCACGGCGGATCTGCTGCGGGCCGACACCGACGCGCTCGAGGCCCAAGCTGCGGCGGCGCTGCGCGATTCGGTGGTCGAGGCGTCGTGGCCGTCGCAGGCCGACGACGGGCCTGATCGCGACCAGGGCTACGACGTCACCCGGCTGGCCCGGTTGGCCGATGCCGTTCGGTTGCGGGTGCTGCGGCAGGCGGCCATCGCCGCGGGCAGCCCGCCCACCGATCTCACCGCGGCGCACGTCCTGGCCGTCGATGCTCTGGTGATGCGCTGGCGAGGTCAGACCGGCATCGACGTTCCCGGCGGCCTGCGGGCCGTGCGACGGGACGGGGTGCTGAGGTTCGCCTCGTCGCGCTGACGTGGCCGCCGTATGGCAGGCTGCGGTACGTGGATCCCCAAGACGTCGACGGCGACCTTGAAACGATCTTGTTGTCCGAGGAAGAGATTCAACGCCGGCTGGCGGAGATGGCCGCGGACATCGAGAAGGACTACGAAGGCAAGGACCTGCTCGTGCTGGGGGTGCTCAAGGGCGCGGTCATGGTCATGGCCGATCTGACCCGGCACCTGTCGCGCCACGTCGAGCAGGACTGGATGGCGGTGTCGTCCTACGGGTCGGGCACCCGTTCGAGCGGTGTCGTGCGCATCATCAAAGATCTCGACACCGACATCACCGATCGGCACGTGCTCGTCGTCGAGGACATCATCGACACCGGCCTCACCTTGTCGTGGCTGGTGTCCAACCTGCGCTCGCGCGGCCCGGCCTCGGTCGAGATCTGCACCCTGCTGCGCAAGCCGGAGGCGGCGAAGACATCGGTCAAGGTGAACTACGTCGGCTTCGACATTCCGAACTCGTTCGTCGTCGGCTACGGGCTCGACTTCAACGAGAAGTACCGCAACCTGCGCGTGGTCGCGACGCTGGCACCGCACGTGTACGCCTGATCAAACTGGGCAGACGCCGCCACGTGTGACCGATCATGCATGGTGCTGTGGGAACACGCGGGCTCACCAGCGACGTTCTCCTAGTGTCGCGGGCAGGTGCGAATGGTATCGCGAGTCTCCAGCAAGGTATCGTCGGGTTTGGAATCCGACGCCTTCGGTGAGATGTGGGATCAGTCCGCGTCGTCAGCTGAGGTTGCCAGCCGATCTGCAGGAGGAACGAGGCCGACGGTCTCGCATCATGAACGCCAAGCGATTCACGCGACCACTGATCTGGTTGCTCATCTTCGTGCTCGCCGCCGTCGTGTTGAGCAGCGTGCTCAACGACTCCAACGGCGTCGAGGAGGTTGACACCGCCCAGGTCGTCGCCGAGATCGAGTCCGGCAACGTCAAGTCCGCCAAGATCACCGGCGGCGACACGCAGGAGATCGAGCTCACCCTCAACGACGACACGCGGATGTCTTCGCAGTACGTCGAAGGGCAGGGCATCCAACTCAAGGACGCACTGCAAGAGCAGTACCAGGCCGGCAACCTGCCCGAGGGCTACGACGTCGAGGTTCCTCAACCCAGCCTGCTGTGGGGCATTCTCGGCACGCTGCTGCCGTTCTTGATCCTCGGTGCGCTGATCTTCTTCTTCATGACCCAGATGCAAGGTGGCGGCGGCCGGGTCATGCAGTTCGGCAAGTCGCGGGCCAAACTCGCGTCCAAGGATGCGCCCAAGACCACGTTCGCCGATGTCGCCGGTGCCAACGAACCGGTCGAGGAACTACACGAGATCAAGGAGTTCCTGCAAGAGCCGGCGAAGTTCCAGGCCGTCGGGGCCAAGATCCCCAAAGGTGTGCTGCTCTACGGTCCTCCCGGAACCGGTAAGACGTTGCTGGCGCGTGCCGTGGCCGGCGAGGCCGGGGTGCCGTTCTACTCCATCTCGGGTTCGGACTTCGTCGAGATGTTCGTCGGTGTCGGTGCCTCCCGCGTGCGCGACCTGTTCAAGGAAGCCAAAGAGAACGCACCGGCCATCGTCTTCGTGGATGAGATCGACGCGGTCGGCCGGCATCGCGGTGCGGGCATGGGCGGCGGTCACGACGAGCGCGAGCAGACCCTGAACCAACTCCTGGTCGAGATGGATGGCTTCGACGTCAAGACCAACATCATCCTGATCGCGGCCACGAACCGTCCCGACATCCTCGACCCCGCCCTGCTGCGCCCGGGTCGCTTCGACCGGCAGATCGCCGTCGAGGCGCCTGACCTCGAGGGCCGCGAGAAGATTCTCGGCGTGCACGCTCGGGGCAAACCGATGAGCGAGGACGTCGACCTGCGCGCCGTGGCCCGGCGCACCCCCGGGTTCACCGGCGCCGACCTCGCCAACGTGCTGAATGAGGCCGCGCTGCTGACCGCGCGCAAGAACGAGAAAGTGATCACGCCCGAGGCGCTCGACGAGGCGATCGACCGCGTGGTGGCGGGCCCGCAGAAGAGCTCGCGGTTGATGAAGGACGAAGAGAAGCGCATCACGGCCTACCACGAGGGCGGGCACGCGCTGGTGGCCGCTGCCTTGCACCACACCGACCCGGTGCACAAGGTCACGATCCTTCCGCGGGGTGGCGCGCTGGGCTACACGATGGTGCTGCCCGACGAAGACAAGTACTCCACCACGCGCAACGAGATGCTCGACCAGTTGTCGTACATGATGGGCGGACGTGCGGCCGAGGAGCTCGTCTTCCACGACCCCACCACCGGTGCCGCCAACGACATCGACAAGGCCACCACGCTCGCTCGCCGCATGGTCACCCAGTACGGCATGACCGAGCGGCTCGGCGCCATCAAGTTCGGCTCCGACCGGACCGAGCCGTTCCTCGGCCGCGAACTGAGCCACGAACGCGACTACTCCGAGAACATCGCCGGTCAGGTCGACGAAGAGGTCCGCAAGCTCATCGAGGCCGCACACCAGGAGGCGTTCGACATCCTGGTCGAGAACCGTGAGGTGCTCGACAACCTGGTCCTGGAGTTGCTCGAACACGAGACGCTCAACAAGGAACAGATCGCCGAGATCTTCGCCCCGATCCGGCGCCGTGATCCGCGCCCGCCGTGGACCGGTTCGCCCAACCGCAAGCCATCCGATGAGGGCCCGGTGCCCATCCCGATGAAGGTCTCCACCAACGGCAAGGAATCCGGTCACGAGCAGGGCATCGTGGTCGGGCCGGACCAGGACCACGCCACGGTGAACGACCCGGAGCCTCGCGGTGAGCAGTGATGAGCTTGAGGGCGAGCTCGACCTGAGCATTCCGAACCGCAAGTTCGACCACGCTCGGGCCGAGGCGGCCATCCGCGAGCTGCTGATCGCCGTCGGCGAAGACCCTGATCGGGACGGGTTGACCGACACGCCGGCCCGGGTGGCGCGGGCTTACGAAGAGATGTTCCGGGGCCTGCATGAGGAGCCGTCCGAGGCGCTGACCACCACGTTCGAGCTCGGGCATGACGAGATGGTGCTGGTCAAGGACATCGAGCTGGCGTCGATGTGCGAGCACCACCTCGTCCCGTTCTACGGGTACGCCCACATCGGCTACATCCCCGGCCCTGGAGGCCGCATCGCGGGCTTGTCCAAGCTCGCCCGGCTGGTCGACGTGTTCGCCAAGCGCCCGCAGGTCCAGGAGCGGCTCACCACCCAGGTCGCCGATTCGCTGCGCGACCTGCTCGACGCAGGCGGCGTCATCGTCGTCATCGAGGCCGAGCACCTGTGCATGACGATGCGTGGGGTGCGCAAGCCCGGCGCCAAGACGCTGACCAGCGCTGTGCGAGGGCAGTTGCGTGACCCGGCCACCCGGTCCGAGGCGATGAGCCTCATCATCGGCCGCTGAAACCTACTTGCCGGTGCCGGCGGTGAGCCCAGCCAGGAGCCACCGACGCCCGACCAGGTAGACCACGAGCAGCGGCAGGACCGACAGCATCACGGTCGCCATGATCAGCGGGACGTTCAACCCGTACTGGCCCTGCAGGTCCCACAACCCCAACGTGAGGGTGCGTACCGACGCGCTCTGCGTCAGGACCAGCGGGAACAGGAAGCCGTTCCAGGCTTGCATGGCCGCGAAGATGCCGACGGTGGCCAGCCCAGCCCGCGACAGCGGCAGCACGACCGACCACATCGCCTGCCACGGTCCCGCCCCGTCGAGGTGCGCGGCCTCGAACAGTTCGCGCGGAATGTCGCGCAACCCCGACGTCAGCACCACCACGGACAGCGGCAGCGAGAACGCCGCGGTCGGCAGGATCACCGCGAGCAGTGAGTCGTACAGGCGCAGCTGCGTGATCAGCAGGTACACCGGCACGATCACCGCTTGGGACGGCACCGCGAGCCCGATGAGCAGGATGGAGAACACCCGGGCGACGGACCGGTTCGGGCTGCGCACGATGGCGTAAGCCGCCGGCAGCGACAACGCGAGGACGATGGCGACGCAGGCCGCGGTGACGATGACGTTGTTGACGAAGTACCGGACGAAGTCCGACTGCAGGACCTCGGCGTAGTTGGCCAAGCTGATGTCCGCGGGAATGGACAGCGGCCCGGCCTGCAGGTAGTCGCTGGATTCGCGCAGGCTGGTGGCGATGACGAAGTACAGCGGGACGCCGACGACGACCAGCCAGATCAGCGCGCCGGCCCCCCCGATGACGTTGGGGCGCTGTCTCATAGCCCCTCCCGCTGGCTGGCCATCCGGTGATAGCCGGTCACTCTGGTGACCAGGAGGGACAACGCGGCGCCGAGCGCGAGCAGGACGACGGCCAGCGCACTGGCATAACCCATGTCGAAACTTCGGAACCCTTCCAGGTACATGTGCAGCGGCAGGATTCGCGTGGCGGTTCCGGGCCCGCCTCCGGTGATGATCAAGATGACCTCGAAGTAGGTCAGCGACCCGACGACGATGAGGACGCTGGAGGTGATCAGCGTGTCCCGCAGTTGCGGCAGAGTCACCGAGCGGAACTGTCGCCAGCGCCCGGCACCGTCGATGGTGGCGGCCTCGTAGAGGGTATGCGGGATCTGCCGGGTGGCCGCCTGGTACAGCAGCGTGTGAAACGGCATGAACTGCCACGACACCACGAGCAGAATGCAATAGAACGCCAGCGTCGGGCTGCCGATGAAGTTGCCGTCCTCGACCCCGATCCATGGTCCCACCACCGACGCCAGGCCGAAGTTCGGATCGAACAGGGTCGTCCACAACAAGGCGATGGCCGCGCCGGACAGCAACAGGGGCATGAAGAAGATCGCTGCCAGGAGGGCACGACTGCGACCGGGCGCGGCGATGAAGACCCCCAGCGGTAGCGCGATCGCGGTCTGAAACAGCCAGGACAGCGCCGTCAGCGCGGCTGACTTCCACAACGAGTCGAAGAAGATCGGGTCGTCGAGCAGCCTCGCCCAGTGGTCGCCACCGAGCCAGGCCGGGGTACCGATGCCGCTGTACTCGGTCAGGCTGAGATACACCACGGCGCCCATCGGCAGCAGCGCGAACAAGCCGAAGAACAGCAGCACCGGGGCGGCCCAGACGAGTCCCGGCCGCCCCGCCGTGGCGACGGAGCCGTGCCGCGCTGGGGTCATTGCGCCGCCTGCTCCATGGCGTCGGCGAACTCCTCCGGAGTCATCTGCCCGTTGAAGACCTGCTGGATGTTGGTGAGCATGGTCTGAGAAAGGTCCGGCGGCAGCGCCTGGTCCCACGACTGGGTGAACGACGGCGCATCCCGGACCATCTCGTACGCATAGGTGTTGAAGTCGCCGAACGTGCCCTCACCGACCTGGTCCTCCAGCCCGGCGATGGCCGGCACCTGGCCGACCTCCATCATGCCCTGCACGTACTCGTCGGACGTCATCTGCGTCATGAGGAACTCGACGGCGGCCTCCACATCGTCGGACTGCGACGACACGGAGTAGAAGTTGCTGGGGTTGCCGACGATGCTGTCCGGGTTGCCCGCCCCGCCTTCGATCGCCGGGAAGTCCGCCCAGCCGAGCGTGCCGGCCTCGATGAATTCGGGGAAGTTGTCGTTCAGCCCGGTCACCTCCCACGACCCCATCAGCTCCATGGCGGCGCGGCCGCTGGTGAGCAGGGCTTGCGAGCCCTGGTTGTCGTAGTTCACCGACGCGTAGTTGGTGCCGAAAGCCCCGGCGTCCACGAGTTCGCGGACCATCCGCATCGACTCGACCACGGCTTCGTCCTGCCAGGCGCCCGGTTCACCGGCGACGATCGCCTGGAACTTCTCCGGGCCGCCGAGACGGTCGAGGAAGTACTCCAGGTACATGAGTTCCGTCCAGCCTTGCGACCCGGCCAGGGCGATCGGCTGGACGTCGATGGCTTTGAGCTTGTCGACGGCGTCCATGAACTCCGTCCACGTGGCGGGGAACTCGTCGATTCCGGCCTCGGCGAAGACGTCCTTGTTGTAGAAGAACGAGACCGGCTGCACACCCTGCATCGGCACGCCGTAGACCTCGCCGTCGATGGTTCCGACGTCCAGCACGCTGGGCAGGAAGGCATCTCGCACGTCGGGGTTCTCGTCGAGCGCTTCGGTGAGCGGGGCGACCTGGTCGGCGTCGACGTACTGCTCGAGGTTGCCGCCGCCCCAGTTGTAGAAGATGTCCGGCGCGTTCGGCGAGCCGATCGACGTCTGCAACTTGGACTTGTACGGGTCGTTGACGTACGTCGTCATCTCCAACGACGCGTCGTGTTCTTCGTTGAACCGGTCGATGGCCGCCTGCTGGACCTCGTTGATGCCTTCGTTCTGCAACGTCCACAAATGCAGGTCGGCGCCGGAGGAACCCTCCGATCCGGTTTCGCCCGGCCCGGAGGTGCCGCAGGCCGCCGTGGTGAGCAGCAGCGCGAGAACGGCTGCGCCGATGGTGCTTCGTCTCCTGGATGCGATCGCCATTTCGAAACCCCTGACCGAGAATTTTCGAAAACTTTCTGGATGTGTTGCGCTAGTAAACCGTCCGCATGTACTCAGGTCAAGACGGTGGAGCCGAACAGGTTCGGGTGATCCATCGTAGAGAAGCGCGCTGTTGGAGCGCTTTGGCCAGCCAAACGTTGCGATAGAGTTTCGGAAACATGCATGCCGGGAGCGCAGCCAGGCCTGGCGGGAGAGGGGCCGAGTCGTGAAGCCTGCACCGCATCGGGTGAGCCGTCCGACCCTGGCCACCGTGGCGGCCGCGGCCGGAGTCTCGCCCGCGACCGTCTCGAAGGTGCTGAACGAGCGCGGCGACGTGTCCGCGGCGACGCGGCGACGCGTCGGGGAGCTGTTGCGCCAGTACAACTACGCCCGGCCCGGTTCACCGCCACGGACCGCTCAGATCGTGGAGCTGGTCATCGACGGCCTGGACAGTCCGTGGGCCGTCGAGATCCTGCGTGGCGTGGAGCGGGAATGTCACGACAACAGCGTCGGTGTGGTCGTGTCGCGCTGGCGGCCGGACGACCACGGCAACAGTTGGGTTTCCGAGGTGTCGAAACACGGCAGCCACGGCGTCATCCTCGTCAAGGCACGTGTCACCGCAGCCGAGCGGGCGCTGTTGCGCGCCGCCCAGGCCGCCGTCGTGGTGGTCGATCCCGTCGACGTCGGCGAGAGCGACATCCCCAGTGTTGGCGCGACGAACTGGAACGGGGGGTTCGCAGCCACCGAGCACCTACTCGACCTCGGCCATCGCCGGATCGCGGCCATCGGCGGGCCGCGCGGGCTGATGTGCGCCCGGGCCCGGGTGGACGGATACCGCGCAGCGCTGGACCGGGTCGGTGCTGCTGGGTCCTCTGACGAGTTGGTGCGCTATGACGATTTCTCGTTCGCCGGCGGGTTCCGCCAGGCCAGCGACCTGTTGGCCCGGCCCGACCGGCCGACGGCGATCTTCGCGGGTAGCGACCAGCAGGCGCTGGGGGCCTACGAAGCGGCCCGGCAGGCGCGGTTGCGTATCCCCGACGACCTCAGTGTCGTGGGCTTCGATGACATTCCGCTGTGCGAGTGGGTGTCGCCGCCGATGACCACGGTGCGCCAGCCGTTGGAGCAGATGGGGCGGGTGGCCGCGAGCACGCTGCTTCAGGTGCTGCAAGGACGACACTTGGTCAGCCACCGGGTCGAACTGGCCAC
>Ga0079224_100002752_pt1 | contig 21675 bp, 20 predicted proteins | sample Stecom2015_FD_80414 | JGI IMG/M metagenome (GOLD analysis project Ga0079224, IMG submission 80414) | Agricultural soil microbial communities from Utah to study Nitrogen management - Steer compost 2015 | ecosystem: Environmental > Terrestrial > Soil > Agricultural land | place: USA: Utah...
GCTCATCCCTCCTGTGACTTCGGCCCGCGGCTCGGGCCTGTCATCCCGTCCAACGGAGTTGAGGGGTCCTTTGTTCCCAAAGTTGAGTGCTGATTACGCAAGTTGGTGTTCGCCGAGGTGGAAGACCTGTGGTTGCCGCATACGGGTAGGGGGTATACGGTGGAGGCGTTGGACAGCGAAGGAGAGGTCATGCGGGGCTACAGCGGCGACAAGGACGTCTACCTGAAGAGGCTGCGCCGGATCGAGGGGCAGATCCGCGGGCTGCAGCGGATGATCGACGACGACGAGTACTGCATCGACATCCTGACGCAGATCTCCGCCGCGACGAAGGCGCTGCAGTCGGTCTCGCTCGGCCTGCTCGACGAGCACCTCAAGCACTGTGTCGCCGAGGCCGTGGCCGAGGGTGGCGACGCGGCCGAGGAGAAGGTCCGCGAAGCCAGTGAGGCCATCGCGCGGCTCGTGCGCTCGTGAGTGCCTGTGTCCCGGCGGACCCCGCCGAGTTCTTCCTGTCGCGTCCGGAAGCTCTCTGATCGGAAAGGCGGAAGCGATGTTCGAGAAGACCTACACCGTCAGTGGAATGACCTGTCAGCACTGTGTCGCCTCGGTGACCGAGGAGGTCGGCGAGCTCGCCGGCGTGCGTGGGGTCGACGTCGACCTCGATTCCGGGGCCGTGACCGTGACCAGTGACGACGAACTGTCGACCGACGCGGTGCGTGCGGCGGTCGAGGAGGCCGGGTACACGCTGTCCGTGTGACCCGGCCGCGACACCCACGCGACCATGAGGAGGCGGCCATGACGGCCGATGCCGGAACCCCGGTGCCGGGGCCAGCGCGTGACGGGCAGGCGGCTGCCGACGCCACGACGGCGGCCGATCGGGAGATCGAACTCGCCATCAGCGGCATGACGTGCGCCTCGTGTGCGCATCGCATCGAACGCAAGCTCAACAAACTCGACGGCGTGTCCGCCTCGGTGAACTACGCCACCGAGAAGGCCCGGGTGGCATACCCGGAGGGGGTGTCGCCGGAGCGGCTCGTCGAGACGGTGGAGGCCGCCGGATACCAGGCTGTTCTGCCTGCTGCGCCCGAGTCGGGGCACGCGGGTGCGGAACACGGCGACACCCCGGAGTCCGCCGACCGGGAGGCCGACACGCTGCGGACGCGGTTGATCGCCGCGCTGCTGCTGTCGGTGCCGGTGATCGTGCTGGCCATGGTGCCGCCGCTGCAGTTCGACAACTGGCAGTGGGCCTCGCTCACCCTCGCCTCGCCCGTCGTGGTGTGGGCGGCGTGGCCGTTCCACCGCGCGGCACTGGTCAACCTGCGCCACGGCGCCGCGACGATGGACACCCTCGTGTCGATGGGGGTGTCGGCGGCGTACGCGTGGTCGGTCTACGCGCTGTTCTTCGGGCACGCGGGCATGCCCGGAATGACCCACGCCTTCGAGTTCACGATCGAGCGGGGCGACGGCGGTGCCAACATCTACCTCGAGGTCGCCGCGGGCGTGACGACGTTCCTGCTCGCGGGGCGGTACTTCGAGGCACGCGCCAAACGGCGTGCCGGTGCGGCGTTGCGTGCCCTGCTCGAGCTCGGCGCCAAGGACGTCGGGGTGCTGCGCGACGGCAGGGAGGAGCGGGTCCCGGTGGACCGGCTCGCCGTGGGAGACCGGTTCGTCGTGCGGCCGGGGGAGAAGATCGCCACCGACGGCGTGGTGGTCGACGGTGTCTCGGCGGTCGACGCGAGCATGCTGACCGGCGAGTCCGTCCCGGTCGAGGTCACCGAGGGCGACAGCGTCGTCGGTGCGACCGTCAACCAGGGCGGCCGTCTGGTCGTCGAAGCGACCCGCGTCGGCGGCGACACACGGCTGGCGCAGATGGCCAAGCTCGTCGAGGACGCGCAGGCGGGCAAGGCCGAGGTGCAACGACTGGCCGACCGGATCTCGGGCGTGTTCGTGCCCGTGGTCGTGGTGCTGGCGCTGGGAACGCTGATCGGCTGGCTGGTCGCGAACGGGGACGTGCAGGCGGCGTTCACGGCGGCCGTGGCGGTGCTGATCATCGCCTGCCCCTGCGCGCTCGGGCTCGCGACGCCGACCGCGTTGCTGGTCGGCACGGGCCGCGGGGCACAGCTGGGCATCCTGATCAAGGGCCCCGAGGTGCTGGAATCGACGCGCAGGGTGGACACCGTCGTTCTCGACAAGACGGGCACGGTGACCACGGCGGCAATGGCGCTCAGCGCGGTGCACGTCGCCGGCGGCGCCGATCGCGCCGAGGTGCTGCGTCTGGCGGGTGCGGTCGAGAACGCCTCGTCGCACCCGGTGGCCCGCGCGGTGGCCGACGCAGCCGAGCGGGAGGTGGGCCCGCTGCCCGAGGTCGTGGAGTTCGCGACGTCGAACGGCCTCGGCGTGCACGGCGTGGTCGAGGGACACGCCGTGGTCGTCGGGCGCGCGGCGCTGGCCAGGGACTGGGCGTTGACGGTGCCGGATGAACTGGCCGCCGCGCAGGACGCCGCGGAACGCGACGGCGGCACGGCGGTGATCGTGGGCTGGGACGGCCGCGCTCGCGCCGTGCTCGTCGTGCGCGACGAGGTGAAGGCGACCTCGGCCGAGGCCGTGCGCCGGATGCGCGCGTTGGGACTGCGTCCGGTGCTGCTGACCGGCGACAACGAGGCCGTCGCGCGGTCGGTGGCCACGCAGGTGGGGATCGACGCACCCGGCGACGTGATCGCCGAGGTGCTGCCCGAGGACAAGGTCGCCGTCGTACGGCGGTTGCAGTCCGAGGGACGGGTCGTGGCGATGGTCGGCGACGGTGTCAACGACGCCGCGGCACTCGCCGCCGCCGACCTGGGCCTGGCGATGGGCACCGGCACCGACGTCGCGATCGAGGCGGGGGACCTGACCCTGGTGCGCGGCGACCTCACCGCCGCGGCCGACGCGATTCGGCTCTCGCGCCGAACACTGCGCACCATCAAGGGAAACCTGTTCTGGGCGTTCGGCTACAACGTCGCCGCCCTGCCGCTCGCCGCGGCGGGCCTGCTGAACCCGATGCTCGCCGGTGCCGCCATGGCCCTGAGTTCGGTGTTCGTGGTGACCAACAGCCTCCGCCTCCGCCGGTTCTCCTGAGCGCGGCCGGTTCCACCGAGGTGACTTCGGCTGTGTCCGGCGCAGCCGAAGTCACCTCGGTGCCACGTCGATCAGGTCGGTGCGACGTCGATCAGGTGCTGCGCCAGTGCGGTACGCCGACGAAGATGAGCCGGAGGGTGCGTTCGGCCGCGGCCACGATCTCGGTGTCGGCGCCGGGGCGGGCCTCGAGCAGTTCCAGCACCGTGGTGAACATGGCCGACACGATGAGGTCGGCGAGCAGGCGCAGGTCCTCTGTGGACCAGTCGCGCAGTCCGTCGAACCGGGCCAGATCGACCGCGAGTTCGCTCGTCAGCAGTCGCAGTTCCACGCCGATGGTCTGCCGGACCGCGCCGGTCCCGCCGTAGCGTTCGCGCACGAGGAACCAGTAGTGCTCCTCGTGTGAACGGACGTGCTCCGAGAGGGTGCGCACCGAGGCCCGGATGAGGTCGGAGGAGGCACCAGGCGTTCCGCGCGCCTCGCGGATCATCGTCCGCAGCGTGCGCATCGACTCCTCGACGAGCGTGACGCCGAGCTCGTCCATCGACGCGAAGTGCCGGTAGAACGCGGTCGGGACGACACCCGCCTGCTTTGCGACCTCGCGCAGGCTCAGACCGGCGAATCCGCGTTCGGACGCCTGGCGCAGCGCGGCGTCGAGCAGCGCGCGGCGCGTCCGTTCCTTGCGCTCGTTCCTGGTCTCGGGTGCCGTCATGGTCGCCCAGCTTACGTCGGTGCCCACCGCCGCCGTCGGTGTAAGCCCGTTCACATCGCTTCCGCTCACCTTGCGCCTCCGACCTCGCGTCTCCAAGATTGAGTGTACATCCGTTCACTGAAATCGAGAGGCGCTGACGAAGATGGCCGCACTGCCCTCGATCCCCGCGCTGCGCACGCTGCCCAACCTGGCCGAGCGGCTGCTGACCCCGCACGGGTTCGACCGGTACGTCGAGCTGATCGACCCGATGCTCGTACGCCGCGAGATCCGCGGGCAGGTCGTCGGGTTGCGCAGGCAGACCGCCGACTCGGTGACGCTGACGGTCCGGCCGAACAGGGCGTGGCGTGGATTCGCGGCGGGTCAGTTCGTGCGCGTGACCGTCGACATCGACGGGGTGCGGCGCACCCGGTGCTACTCACCGGCCGGTAGTGCACACCGCGACGACACACTCGAATTCACGATCAAGGCTCACGAGGACGGGCTCGTGTCCCGGCACCTGCACCGCTGCGCACACGTCGGCATGGTGCTCGGCCTCTCGCCCGCCGACGGCACCTTCACGCTGCCGTCGCCGCGGCCGGAGGCGATCGTGCTCATCGCGGCGGGCAGCGGGATCACCCCCGTGCTGTCGATGCTGCGCACCCTCGTCGACGAGCGGTACCGGGGCGAGGTGTCGCTGCTGTACTACGCGCGCACCCCCGACGACGTGCCGTACGCCGACGAGCTCGCGCGGTTGGCGGCCCGCCGCGGCGTCCGTGTCCACGTGCGACACACCGCATCCGACGGCCACTTCACCGCCGCGCACCTGTCCGACGTCGCCCCGTGGTTCGCCGAGGCGCCCGCCTACCTGTGCGGACCGCCCGCACTGAGGGACGCGGTCGGCGAGCTGTACACGCGCTCCGGTATCGGCGATCAGCTGCACACCGAGGAGTTCACTCCGCCCGTGCTCACCGTGCCCGCGGCCGGCGTGGGCGGGCGCATCCGGTTCGTGCGCAGCGGGGTCGAGGTCACCGGCGACGGGCGCACCCTGCTCGAGCAGGCGGAATCGGCGGGCCTGACGCCCGAGCACGGGTGCCGCATGGGCATCTGCTTCTCCTGCACCCAGCGCAAGGTCTCCGGCCTCGTGCGCACCGCCACGGGTGAGGAGTCCGCCGAGGACGACGAGGAAATCCAGCTGTGCGTCACCGCCGCGGCCGGTGACGTCGAGATCGACTGTTAGGAGCCACCCATGACGGGCTTGCAGGACCGGCTCACGCCGGAACAGGTCGAGGAGTTCGGCCGCGAGATGGACGAGCTGCGCAGGCGGATCGTCGACGACCTCGGTGCCGAGGACGTCGAGTACATCCACAACATCATCAAGACCCAGCGCGGTCTCGAGGTCACCGGCAGGGCGCTGATGTACGCCGGGTTCTTCCCGCCCGCATGGCTCGCGGGCGTGGGCGCGCTGTCCCTGGCGAAGATCCTCGACAACATGGAGATCGGCCACAACGTGATGCACGGCCAGTACGACTGGACGCGCGATCCGGCGCTGAGTTCGCAGCGTTTCGAGTGGGACAACGTGGCACCCGCCGAAAACTGGCGGCACTCCCACAACTACATCCACCACACCTACACCAACATCGTCGACAAGGATCGCGACGTCGGCTACGGCATCCTGCGGATCGACCCCGCCCAGAAGTGGCACCCGTACTACCTCGGCAACCCGGTGTACGCCACGCTGCTGGCGATCTTCTTCCAGTGGGGCGTCATGCTGCACGACCTCGAGGTCGACCGGCTCGTGAAGGGCGAGCGGAAGTGGTCGGAGTTCGCCGAGGAACGCCGCCGCATCGCGCGCAAGATGGGCAGGCAGATCGGCAAGGACTACGTGCTGTTCCCCGTGCTCACCGGCCCGTTGGCGCCGCTGACGCTCGCGGGCAACGCCACGGCCAACCTGGTGCGGAACTTGTGGGCGTTCGGGATCATCTTCTGCGGCCACTTCCCGGCCGACGTCGAGAGTTTCAGCGAGGAGGAGACCGAGCAGGAGAGCCGAGGACAGTGGTACCTGCGGCAGATCCTCGGCTCGGCGAACATCACCGGCGGCTCGCTGTTCCACATCCTGTCGGGCAATCTCTCGCACCAGATCGAGCACCACCTGTTCCCCGACATCCCCGCACGCCGCTACCCGCAGATCGCGGGCGAGGTGCGCGCCATCTGCGAGAAGTACGGCCTGCCGTACAACACCGGGCCCCTGCGCAAACAGCTGTGGTCGGTGGCCAAGAAGATCGTGAAGTTCGCGCTGCCGGGCAGCGGGGACGACAAGCAGGAACCGGCTACGCTCGAGCGTGACCGGAAACCCGCGGCCGCGTGACGTGCGGCCCGCGGATCGGCAACCCAGCAGGGAGCGGTGACATGGTCGGGCGGTTCGAAGCGGGCAAGGACACCGTGCAGGTGCTCACCGAACAGGCGGCCACGCACGTCGGCAACATCGCGGGGATCATCACCGGCGCCGTCCGCGACGTCGCGCGCGAGACCGGCGAGTGGATGACCGAACTCATCGAGATGCGCGAGGCCTCGGACAAGGCCGTCGCCGACCACGAGCGCACCGGCGACGGGGCCGAGCGGGACGCGGGTTCCGCCGGGCGCTGAGCGCGCGCGGATCGCCCTCCGGTGTGGTGTGTGCCTCCCCGTCGGGACCGGGCGCACGTCGCATGGTCATGATGTCCGGCGTGAGTGACGTCAGGAGTACCGCAGACCTCGTCGACGAGCACGGCGACGCGCTGCGCGTGTGCGATACGCAGTTCCGGCAGTTCGGTTCCCACCGGGAGTTCTCCGGTGCGGTGCGCACCGTGTCGTGCCACCAGGACAACGGCCTGGTGAAGGAGCTGCTGAACTCGCCGGGAGAGGGCTGTGTCCTCGTCGTCGACGGGCGCGGCTCGCTGCACACGGCGCTGACCGGCGACCTCATCGCGGGCGCCGCGGTGCGCAACGGCTGGGCGGGGCTGGTCATCCACGGAGCGGTCCGCGACTCGGCGGTGCTGGCCGGACTACCCCTCGGCATCAAGGCGCTCGGCACCAACCCGCGCAAGAGCAGCAAGGCAGGCGCGGGCGAGGTCGACGTTCCGGTGGAGTTCGGTGGCATCACGTTCCACCCCGGCGACCAGCTGTACGCCGACGACGACGGCGTGGTGCTCCTGCCGCAGGGATAGCGTGACCGCCACGATGCGGGCCGTCGTCTACACCGGATACGGACGGCCGCTCGAACTGCGCGACGTGCCCGAGCCGGAGTGCCCCGCCGACGGGGTCGTGCTCGACGTGCGCGCGACCGGGGTGTGCCGTTCCGACTGGCACGCGTGGAAGGGGCACGAACAGGTTCCGCTGCCGCAGATCCCCGGACACGAACTGTCCGGAGTGGTGGTCGACACCGGACCCGAGGTGCGGCGCTGGCGACCGGGAGCGCGGGTGACCGTGCCGTTCGTGTGCGGCTGCGGCCGGTGCGAGTTCTGCGCCGCGGGCGAGGCCCAGGTGTGTCCACAGCAGACCCAGCCGGGGTTCACCGGACCCGGTTCGTTCGCCGAGCGTGTCGCGATCCACGCGGCGGATCTGAACCTCGTAGCGCTGCCCGACGACGTCGGCTTCGTGGCTGCGGCCTCGCTCGGGTGCCGGTTCGCGACGGCGTTCCGGGCACTCACCGCGCACGGACAGCTCCGCGACGGCGAACACCTCGTCGTGCACGGGTGTGGGGGAGTGGGCCTGTCTGCCGTGCAGATCGGCGTGGCTCTCGGTGCGCGGGTCGTGGCCGTCGACGTGGCGGAGGAGTCGCTGGCCCGTGCCCGCGCGCTCGGCGCGGAGGCCGGTGTCCGTTCGGCGGGCATGTCCGTCGGTGACGTGGCCGCGGCCGTGCGCGAGCTGACCGGTGGCGGTGGCCACGTGTCGGTCGACGCGTTCGGTGCCGCCGAGACCTGTGAGGCCTCCGTGCGCTGTCTTCGCCGACGCGGCAGGCACGTCCAGATCGGACTGCTCTTCGGACCCGCAGCGACGCCACCGATCCCGATGGACGTCGTCACCGCGCACGAACTCGCGATCCACGGTTCACACGGCATGCCCGCGCGGGACTATCCGCGGCTGCTCGAGCTGGTGTCGGGCGGTGCGCTGCGCCCGGACGTGCTGGTCGAGAACGTGCTCACGCTGGCCGAGGCGCCCGCCGCGCTGGCGGCCATGGACGCCCCTTCCGGCTCGGCGGGTATGACCGTCGTCGAGCCCGGCCGCGGGCTCAGTCGTTGAGTTTCACCAGTCCCAGTGCGGCTTCGGCGGCCCTGGTCACCTCCGGTGAGTCGGCCGACCCGCTGCCCCGCGGCGTCGCCAGCACCAGGCGGACGGTGGTGCCCTCGAGGTCGCTGACGTAGGCCGCACCGGACCAGCCGGGCGCCGGCGGCGACCACCGGTTCGACTCGGTCGCCAGGTCGCGGACGGTGCCGGTGCCGGGCGTGTCGGCCACTTCGAGGAATCGCTGTGCCGCCTGCTCGTCGGTGAACGTCAACGCCGCCACCGACACGGCGACGTCCACTCCGTTCACGGTCGTGTCGAAGCTGCCGCGCCGCAGTTCCGTGCACCCGCCGTCGGCCAGTTCCACGCGCAGGTCGCCGACGGCGTGGGTGGCGCACTCGTCGACGAGCTGCGCCGCACGCTGCGTGAACTCCAGTCCGCCCGCGCGGGTGCGGATGGGCTCACCGTCCTCGTCGCCGCCCACGGTGCTGAACACGATGATCACGACCGCCGCGACGAGGAACGCACCGCCCACCGTCAGCCACCGCCATGCCTGCGGGGACAGACGACGCCACCAGGGCGGCCCTCCGCGTCCGGGCCGCCGCTGCTTCGGCGCGCGGGGTGGCTTCGGTGCTCGGGTCGGTTTCGGTGGCCCGGGAGGCGCCGGTGCGCGGGACGGTGGTGTGGGTGCCGGGTACTGCTGGGGGGCCGGGTGCGTCGGGGGCGCGGAGTGCGGGACGGCCCCGGGCGGGTTCGTCCGGGGTGCCGTGGGCGCCGGCGCCGTGGAAGCCGGGGCGGTGGGTGCCCCCGCTGTGGGGCCGCTGGGGGCGGGCGCCGCCGTTGCCGTGGCCGCTGCGGGGACCGGGGCGCCGGGTGGGGTGGCGGGTGCCGCGAGCGTGCCGGCCGTTGGTGGGCTGGTGGCCGGGCCGGCCGGTTCGGTTGTCGATGCCGGAGCGGCTGTGGACGCCAGGGGAGGAGCGGAGGTCGGGGGAGTGCTGGGCGCCGCGGATGACGCGGTCGGCGTGGTGGATGCGGTCGTGGCTGCCGTGGCCGTCGGGGAGGTCGCGGCCGGTGCGGGCGCTTCGGGGGTGGGCTCGGCAGCTGGGCCGGTCTGCAGGGTGAGGGGAGTGGTGACGGGACCGTCGGGATCCGACGGAGTGTCCAGCGCTTCGGTGTCGGCCTCGTCGGTCAACGGATCGTCGGACCCAGAACTGCCGGAGCCGGCGGGCGCGCCCGAGGTTCCAGGCGCACCGGAGATCCCAGGCGCGCCGGAGATCCCGGGCGCCCCCGAGCCGGCGACCCGGCCGGGGTGCGCGGTGTCGCCCCCCACGGCGGCCGACGTCGGACCCGGCGCTGCGGACGCCGGGCCGGGCGGCCCGGAAGACCCGCCGGCCTTCGCCGAGAAACCCTCGGTGGTCAGTGCGGCGTCGTCGAGGTCGGTGTCCGGCGCCAGTGCGGTGAGCACGGCCCTGGCCTCGTCGAGGGTGCACCGCCGGGACGCCGAGGCGAGGGACACGAGCGAGGCCAGCAGGCTCGTCGACGTCGGGTAGACGACCCGGACGGGGCCGCCCAGCTCGTCCGCGGGCTGTTCGACGTGCTCGACGAACGGGCCGACGGCGACCACGGTGCCGACGGTGAGGTCGGGGGCGGTCCGGCGGATCCGGTCGCCCACCTGCCGGGCGAGTGCCAACGCGTCGTCGGACGGGTTCGTCGTCTCGTCGCAGCGCACGAGCGGCCAGCCGTCGGCCTTCCACACGCCGTGCAGCGGCGCCTCGAGGCGAATGGCCGGGTCGGGCAGGTCGACACCCACCACGACCACTGCGCCGTGCGGGGTGAGCACCACGGCGTCGACGGCGGAGGACACCTCGGGCGGCTCCACGCCCACGAGGCCGACGCCCTCGACGGCCTGGTCGCCGCGCCCGATCGCGGTCAGCGCCGCACGGATGTCCGGCGAAATCTGCGCGGGTCGGGTCGAGAACCGGACAAGTCGCACCCCGCACGCCTCCCCTGCGCCACCGGAACTGGGCACGGGGAATCTACCGCGGAGCAGGTCGGCGCGGGTGCCCGCGGCCCGGATACGGTCCAGACTGCACTGTGATCTGTGGGGTCTGTGTGGCGCAACGGACGCCTGCGGTGCAAAATGTGCAGGAGAAAACTGATGCGGTGCTCATGCACTGGGCTCGATGTGGTTCGCGAGGTCGTAGGGGAAGACGCCCCTCGTCGAACCAGCGGAGGTCAGCAGTGAGCACTCGTGGCGTTGTGTACGTCCACTCGTCGCCGTCTGCGGTATGCCCGCACGTCGAGTGGGCGATGTCAGGCACGCTCGGAACGCGTGTCGAGCTGCGCTGGACCGCGCAGCCGGCCGCGCCGGGCCAGTTGCGTGCGGAATGCGAATGGCGCGGCTCGGCCGGTACCGCGGGCAAACTCGCGAACGCGTTGAAGGCCTGGCCGATGATCCGGTTCGAGATCACCGAGGAACCCAGTCCCGGTGTCGACGGTCAGCGGTTCTGCTATGCCCCCGGCCTCGGTCTGTGGCACGCCCGCACCAGCGCCAACGGCGACATCGTGGTGCCCGAGGACCAGCTGCGCACGTTGGTGGCCAAGAGCAGGGCCTCCGAGCAGCTGGCCCACCGGATCGACGAACTGCTGGGCGCCGGATGGGACGAGGCGCTGGAGCCGTTCCGGCACGCCGGGGACGGTGCTCCGGTCACGTGGTTGCACCAGGTCGGCTGATCCGGCCCGGACCACCGGCGAGGACGTGCGCAGTAGTCTGAACCGGTGCCGACCACGACTCTTCCGCATCGGCGCTGGCTCGTGCCGGTGCTCGTCGCGGTCGTGGCGCTCACCGTGGGAGGCGGCCTGGTCGCCCGCGAGATCTACCAGGTGCCGCAGTCCGCGGCCGATGCCACGGCCCCGGCGACGTCCACGGCGCCCGCGTCGGCGCCTCCCGAGGAGCAGCCGGGCCCGACCCGCGTGCAGATGGCGGGCGATGCCGCTGCACATCCCGAGGCCGACGCGGTGCGCCAGGTGCTGCAGGACTACTTCGACGCGATCAACGACCGCGACTACGACCTGTGGGCCACGACCGTTGTCGGCGACCGCGCCGCGGTCCAGCCCGAGGACGTGTGGCGGGCCAATTACCGCAGTACCCGGGACGGCAGCATCCGCGTCTACCGCATCGAGTCGGCCCCCGAGGACCAGTTGACCGCGCTGGTCGGCTTCACCAGCGTGCAGAGCGCCACCGACGCGCCCGACGACCTGCCGTCCGAGTGCATCCGCTGGCGGCTCGCGTTCCCCCTGACCGCAGAGGAGGGCGAATGGCGGATCGGGACGGTCCCGCCCGGAACGGTCCCGGAACAGGCCCGTTGCTGACGGTCCGCCGGCCGCTCCTACGCACGCGCCGATCCCGGCGAGCAGGCATACGAAAGGGCCGGCGGCCGGATGGTGAGATCCGTCCGCCGGCCCTTCTCGCCTGTGTGCGGACCGCGTCGAGTGGTCGGCTCAGGCTGCCGCGAACAGCAGGGCGGTGTTGTGCCCGCCGAAGCCGAACGAGTTGCTGATCGCCGCGGTCAGCTCCGTCTTGCGGGGCTCACCCGCCACCACGTCGAGTTCGACCTTCGGGTCGAGCTCGCCCAGGTTGAGGGTCATCGGCACCACGCCGTGGTAGATCGCCAGCAGTGTCGCGATGCCTTCCACCGCTCCCGCACCGCCGACCAGGTGGCCCAGGGCGCTCTTGGGCGCCGTGACCACCGGGTGGTCGCCGAGTGCCTTGCGGATCGCCGCGGCCTCGCCGACGTCACCGACGACCGTCGAGGTGGCGTGGGCGTTGACGTGGCCGACGTCCTGCGCCGTCAGTCCTGCCTGTTCGATCGCTTCCCGCATGGCCGCGACCTGGCCGATGCCCTCCGGGTGGTTGCCCGTGATGTGGTAGGCGTCCGAGGTGATGCCCGTACCGGCCAGCCTGCCGTAGATGCGGGCGCCACGTGCCTTGGCGTGGTCGGCACGCTCGAGCACCAGCACGCCCGCGCCCTCGCCGAGCACGAACCCGTCCCGGTCGACATCGAACGGCCGCGAGGCGTGTTCGGGGTCGTCGTTCCGGGTCGACACGGTGCGTGCCTGGGCGAAACCGGCGATGGTGATGGGCGCGATGCACGCTTCGGCACCGCCCGCGACCACCACGTCGGCCTTGCCGGAGCGGATCATGTCGAAGCCCTTGGCGATGCCCTCGGCACCGGAGGCGCACGCCGATGCGGGCGAGTGCACCCCGGCGCGGGCCCTGAGCTCGATGCCGACGTGGGCGGCGGGCCCGTTCGGCATGAGCATCGGCACGGTCAGCGGAGACACCTTGCGGATGCCGTGCTGTTCCAGGTTGTCGTCCTGGTTCAGCAGCGTCATCGGCCCGCCGATGCCCGTGCCGATCGACACGCCGAGGCGTTCGGGTTCGACGTCCTCGCGCTCGTCGGAGGGGAGTTCGAAGCCCGCGTCGGCCCAGGCCTGCCAGGCCGCGATCAGTGCGACCTGCTCACACCGGTCGAGGCGCCGCGCCTGCACCCGCGGGATCCGCTCGGTCGGCTCCTCGGCGAGAGTGGCGCCGATCCGGACGGGGAGGTCGTAGGTTTCCGCCCAGTCCGCCTCGATGGCGCGCACACCGCTGCGTCCGGCGAGAAGTCCATCCCATGTGGACGTCACGTCCGGGCCGAGCGGCGTCGTCGCACCGATCCCGGTGATCACGACGTCGGTGTTGCTCATGTGGAGTCTCCCCCCCGAGGTAGCCGGCCGAATGCGTTACTTGGAGTTCGCGGCGACGTAGTCCACGGCGTCGCCGACGGTCTTCAGGTTCGCCAGCTCGTCGTCCGGGATCTTCACGCCGAACTTGTCCTCGGCCTGCACGGCGATCTCCACCATGGACAGCGAGTCGATGTCCAGGTCGTCCACGAACGACTTCTCGCTGGTGACGTCGTCCTTCGCCACGCCGGCGACCTCTTCGACGATCTCGGCGAGACCGGTCAGCAGCTCCGCTTTGTCGGCCACTTCGGTGTTCCTTTCGGTTGTGTGGATGGTTGCGTGCGACGAACTCTAACGACCCGGTTCCAACCGGATGCCTTCGCCGACGTTAAGGACAGGTGATGACTTGTCCCGCGTACGAGAGGCCGGCGCCGAAGCCGACCGCCAGCACGACATCTCCCGACGACACGGTGCCCGCAGCGCGCATGTGGTCGAGCGCGATGGGGATGGACGCCGAGGACGTGTTGCCCGAGTACCGGATGTCGTCGGCGACCACCATGTCCTCGCGTGCGCCCTGGGCACGCAAACGCTTGGCGATCGCCTCGACGATCCGCAGATTCGCCTGATGCGGAATCAGGACATCCACATCGGACAGTTCGAGGCCTGCGCGGGCGACGGCGTCGGCCGCGATCGGCGCGATCTGGGTCGTGGCCCAGCGGAACACCGACTGCCCCTCCTGGAACAGGTACTTCTGCTCGCGCATGTAGATCATGTCGACGAGGTCGCCCGCGCTGCCCCAGGAGACCGGGCCGATGCCGGGTTCGTCCGCAGGGCCCACCAGCGCGGCACCCGCACCGTCGGCGAAGATGATCGCGGTCGACCGGTCGGTCGGGTCGACGACGTCGGTCAGCTTTTCCGCGCCGATGACCAGCACCTTGTGCGCCGAACCGCCGCGGATCAGGTCGGAGGCCAGCGCCAGGCCGTAGCAGAAGCCCGCGCACGCGGCGTTGATGTCGAACGCGCCCGCGGCCTTGATCCCGATCCGGTCGGCGACCTGCGCCGCGGCGTTCGGGATGGGGGTGGGCATCGTGCAGTTGGGCAGGATGACCGTGTCGACCTCGGACGGGTCGGCCCCCGCGTCGGCCAGCGCCTTGGCACCGGCGGTGACGGCCATGTCGACCAGCCGCTCGTCCTCGCCCGCGAACCGCCGCTCGATGATGCCGACGCGGTCGCGGATCCACTGGTCGCTGGTGTCCATGTACTGGGCGAGCTCGTCGTTGGTCACGGCGCGGTCGGGCTGGGTGCTTCCCACGCCGAGCACGCGCGTGGCGGCCGGGCCCTGGCTGAGCTTCAGAGTGGTCATGCGCTGGGATCCAAGTCGCCGAGGTTGTCGGGGGTCTTCAGGGCGAACGTCGTGGTGACGGTGCCCTTGAGCTCCCGTCGCACGAGCCCGGTCAGCGTGCCGGCCGGCGGCAGTTCGGCGGTGGCCGTCACGCCGAGGTCGGCGAGTCCGCGCATCGTCAGGTCCCAGCGCACCGGGCGGGTCACCTGCCCGACGAGCCGTTCGAGGTAGTCCTCGCCACTGGTGACCACGGCGCCGTCGGCGTTGGACAGCAGCGGGCGCACCGGGTCGGCGGGCGTGATCCCGGCGACGTGTGTGCGCAGCGCCTCCTCGGCCGGTGCCATGAAGCGGGTGTGGAAGGCGCCTGCGACCTGCAGGGGCCGCACCTTCGTACCTTCCATCGGTTCGGCGACGATCGTCTCGATGGCCTGGGCCGACCCGGAGGCCACGATCTGGCCTGCGCCGTTGCGGTTGGCCGCCTCGAGGCCGTGCTCGGCCAGCCACGCCACGACCTGCTCCGGATCGCCGAGCATCACGGCGGCCATGCTGGAGGGCTCCAGTGCGCAGGCCTTCGCCATCTCGGCACCGCGGACCGCGGCCAGCGCGACGGCGTCCTCGGGCGAGAGCACGCCCGCGATCGCCGCGGCGGCCAGTTCGCCGACGGAGTGGCCGGCCACGGGGGCGTCCCCGGGCAGTTCCGGCAGGTATTCGGCGGCCAGCAGGGACGCGGCGACTGTCAGCGGCTGCGTGATCGCGGTGTCCCGGATCTCCTCGGCCCCGGCTTCCGTGCCGAGCCGGACGAGGTCGAGACCTGTCGTGGACGACCAGTGGTCGAGGCGCTCGCGGGCGCCGTCGAGTTCGAGCCAGGGGGAGAGCATGCCAGGGCTCTGCGCGCCCTGGCCGGGACATACAAGCGCGATCACGCCACCAGACAACATGTCGCGGCCTCCTGCCGGGATGCTGACGGCTCACGAACTCGCGGCGCCGCCGTTGTGGAACTCCTACAAATGATGTGTGTCCGTGCCGATGTCCTGCGAGATCTCCTTGTCGGATCTGCGCAGTCCGATCGTGAAGGTGATCGTTCTCACCGCCCGGCCGGTCACCACTGTCCGCGGGAGCGGGCGAGCCTGCCCGCGGCCAGCGCGACGCGCAGCACGAGTGCGTCGCGCGGGTCGGCGGCGTTCCTGCCGGTGAGCTCGGCGGCCTTCTTGAGCCGGTAGCGGACCGTGTTCGGGTGCACGAACAGCTGCCGCGCGCACATCTCCAGCACGCCACCGACCTCGAGATACACCTCGACGGTCTCCAGTAGTGCGGGACCGGCTTCCTCGAGCGGCCTGGCGATGTGCTCGATCAGATGACGTTCGGCCGACGGATCGCCCGCGAGCGCGCGTTCGGGCAGCAGGTCGGCCGAGCGGACCGGTCGTGGCGCGGTGGGCCAGGCCACCACGGCCCGCATCGCCGACAGCGCCTCCGCGGCGCTGATATGAGCCTCGGCGAGGCTGCCGACGGTCGGCCCGGCCACGATCGGCCCGTCGCCGAAGGCTGCCGAGAGCGTCTCGAGCAGCGAACCGTCGCGGGCCTGTCCGTCGTCGGCGCCGCCGGCCACGACCACCAGCCGGGTGCCCTGGACACCGAGCAGGACGGGACAGCCCGCGCGTGCGGCACGGCTGCGCACCTCGAACACCACGGTCGGCGGGTCGTCGGACGGGGAGGTGCCCACGAGCACGGTGGCGTTGGCGGCCGGGTCCCAGCCGAGTGCGGCGGCGCGGGACAGCACGGACTCCTCGGCATCGCCGCGGACGATGCCGTCGACGACGAGCGCCTCCAGCCGGGCGTCCCATGCACCGCGGGCCTCGGCGGCCGCCGCATACGAGCTGGCGGCCGCGAACGCCACCTCGCGGCCGTAGCGCAGGATTCCCTCGACGAGCGCGGCCCGTTCGGCCTCGTCGGCGGCGAACGGCGGCAGCTGCTGTTCGAACACCTCCACCGCGAGGCGCACGAGGCTGACCGTCTGCCGCAGGCTGATCCAGCGCGACAGATCGCGCGGCGCCCCGCGGAACGCCTCGGTGGTGAGTTCGAGGGCGTGCTCGGGGTTGCGCAGCCAGCGGACGAACCCGGCGGCCCCGGTCTGGGCGATCAGCAGCACGCTGGCGCGCTGGTCAGCGGGCATCCGGCCGAACCACGAGAGCTCGTCCTCCATCGCCGCCACGCTCGCCTGAGCCAGGCGGCCCGACGCCCGCTCGAGGTCGCGCAGTGTCTTCTCCGACACGGCCTTCTCCGGCACGGCCTTCTCGGAGGTGGCGTGCTTCGGTGCTGACGCCTTCCGCGTGGACGTCGAGGACGTCTTACGGGGCGGGTTCGTCTTGCGGGGCGGGGTCGCCTCGTCGCCGGTCTTGTTGGCGGTGGTCTTGTTGGCGGTGGTCTTGTTCGGCTGCGTCTTCTTCGTCGGAGTCTTCTTCCCTGCGGTGGGAGCGGCCCCGCTCGAGTCGCTGCCCGCCTGTGCGGCGCCGCGTGCGGCGCGACCGGCGCTCGCCGGTGTCGTGGCGCGACGCGGGGCGTTCTCGCGTGTCATTTGTCAGCGATCGTACGTCGCCGCGCCCGCGATTGCCCTGCGCCCGCGATCGCCCCCCGCGATCGCCCCGCGGTCGCGAGGTCCGGTCCGCGGCGGCCAGGCCCCGCACCAACCAGCCAGCGCCGCGTACCAACACGCAGGGCTCCCGTACCAACGAAACCGCCCGGCGCTGCGACGGATCGCTGCGCCGGGCGGTTTCGTTCTCCCCGGTCCCCACCGGTGATTCCACTATGGACCCCGTGGATCATGCCTGACCAGGGGCATCACTCGTTCGTGGTTCACCCTCACGCGAACGGCAAACAACCTCGGTGATCCGTACACGCTGAGTGTCTGCCGGGGTCGGTGTTTCTTCGCCCGTCAGGCGACACCCGAGTCGGACGTCTGCGGGCCGGCCGCGCCGACGTCGTCGATGCGGTACTGCTGTGCCGCGCGCGTGACCGTTTCCTTGTCGACCTTGCCCTGCTTCGCGAGCGCGGTGAGCACACCGACGGTGATCGACTCGGCGTCGACGAGGAAGTGCCGCCGCGCCGCCGGACGGGTGTCGGAGAATCCGAAGCCGTCGGTACCGAGCGTGAGCATGTCGCCGGGAACCCACGGGCGGATGAGGTCCGGAACGGCCCGCATCCAGTCCGACACCGCCACGAACGGGCCGTCGGCGCCCTGGAGCGCCTGGGTCACGTACGGCACCCGCGGCTCGTCGTCGGGGTACAGGAAGTTGTCCCTGTCCACGTCGACCGCTTCCCTGCGCAGCTCCGTCCACGACGTGGCCGACCACACGGCCGCGCGCACGCCCCACTCGTCGAGCAGCATCTGCTGGGCCCGCAGCGCGTCCGGCATGGTGACGCCGGAGACGAGGATCTGCGCCTCCGGCCCGTCACCGGCGGGCGCCTCCGCGTAGCGGTACAGACCCTTCAGCAGGCCGTCGACGTCGAGGTTCTCGGGCTCGGCGGGCTGCTGGTACGGCTCGTTGTAGACGGTGATGTAGTAGAAGACGTTCTCCCCGTTGCCGTCCGGGCCGGTCTCGCCGTACATGCGGCGCAGGCCGTCCTTGACGATGTGGGCGATCTCGAACGACCACGCCGGGTCGTACGTCACGGCCGCCGGGTTGGTGGCCGACAGCAGGATCGAGTGCCCGTCGGCGTGCTGCAGGCCCTCGCCGGTGAGCGTCGTGCGGCCGGCCGTGGCGCCCAGCACGAAGCCGCGCGTCATCTGGTCGGCGGCCGCGTACAGGCCGTCGCCGGTGCGCTGGAACCCGAACATCGAGTAGAAGATGTAGATCGGGATCATCGGCTCGCCGTGCGTGGCGTACGACGTGCCGACCGCCGTGAACGACGCCGTCGACCCGGCCTCGTTGATGCCCTCGTGCAGCAGCTGACCCTGTTCGGACTCCTTGTAGGCCAGCATGAGCTGCGCGTCGACCGACGTGTAGGTCTGCCCGTGCGGGTTGTAGATCTTGTTGGTCGGGAACATCGAGTCGAGGCCGAAGGTGCGGGCCTCGTCCGGGATGATCGGCACGATGCGCTTGCCGAGCTCGGCGTCCTTGGCCAGTTCGCGCACGAGCCGCACGAAGGCCATCGTGGTGGCGACCTCCTGCTTGCCCGAGCCCTTGCGGATCGCGTCGTAGACCTTGTCGCCCGGCAGCACGAGCGGCTTGGCGCGGCTGGGACGCCGTTCGGGGACGTAACCGCCGAGCGTCTTGCGCCTGCCCTGCATGTACTCGATCTCGGGCGAGTTCTCGCCGGGGTGGTAGTACGGCGGCAGCTTGGGGTCGCGCTCGAGTTCCTCGTCGCTGATCGGGATGCGCTGGGCGTCGCGGAACAGCTTGAGGTCGTCGAGGGTGAGCTTCTTCATCTGGTGCGTCGCGTTGCGGCCCTCGAACGCCGGTCCCAGGCCGTATCCCTTGATCGTGTGGGCCAGGATCACGGTCGGCTGGCCGTGGTGCTCCATCGCCGCCTTGTAGGCCGCGTACACCTTGCGGTAGTCGTGACCGCCGCGCTTGAGGTTCCAGATGTCGGCGTCGGAGAGGTCCTTGACGAGTTCCTTCGTGCGCGGGTCGCGGCCGAAGAAGTGCTCGCGGACGTAGGCGCCGTCGTTGGCCTTGTAGGTCTGGAAGTCACCGTCGGGGGTGACGTTCATCAGGTTGACCAGCGCGCCGTCGCGGTCGGCGTGCAGGAGCGCGTCCCATTCGCGGCCCCAGACGACCTTGATGACGTTCCAGCCCGCACCGCGGAAGTAGGCCTCGAGCTCCTGGATGATCTTGCCGTTGCCGCGGACGGGGCCGTCGAGGCGCTGCAGGTTGCAGTTGATGACGAAGGTCAGGTTGTCGAGGCCCTCACCCGCGGCGACGTGGATGAGGCCGCGGGATTCGGGCTCGTCCATCTCGCCGTCGCCGAGGAACGCCCAGACGTGCTGGTCGCTGGTGTCCTTGATGCCCCGCGCGTGCAGATAGCGGTTGAACCGGGCCTGGTAGACGGCGTTCATGGGGCCGAGGCCCATGGACACCGTCGGGTACTCCCAGAACTCCGGCATGAGCCGCGGGTGCGGGTACGACGGCAACCCGCCGCCCTCGCCCGCGTGGGAGAACTCCTGGCGGAAGCCGTCCATCTGGTCCTCGGTGAGCCTGCCCTCGAGGAACGCGCGGGCGTAGATGCCGGGGGAGGCGTGGCCCTGGATGAAGACGTGGTCGCCGCCGCCGGAGTGGTCCTTGCCCCGGAAGAAGTGGTTGAAGCCCACCTCGTACAGCGCCGCCGACGACGCGTAGGTCGAGATGTGGCCGCCGACGCCCACGCCGGGACGCTGGGCGCGGTGCACCATGACCGCCGCGTTCCACCGGATGTAGGCGCGGTAGCGGCGTTCGATCTCCTCGTCGCCGGGGAACCACGGCTCGTTCTCGGTGGGGATCGTGTTGACGTAGTCGGTCGTGGTTAGGGGCGCGACGCCGACGTTCCGCTCACGCGCGCGCTCGAGTACCCGCAGGAGCAGGTACCGGGCGCGCTGCTTACCGCCGGTGGCGAGCGCTGCGTCGAAGGAGTCGAGCCATTCGCCGGTCTCCTCCGGGTCGATGTCGGGCAGATGAGCCGCCAGACCGTTGCGGATCACGTGTACGCGAGCCGGGGCTCCCTGGCCGGCGGCGGTGTCACTGTCGCGCGCGGCCTTGTCGTTCTGCGGGGCCAAGGGATCTCCTCGCCGAGTCGTCGCTGTTGTCTCTGCTGTTGCTCTGGATGTTGCTGTTAGCTGTTGCTGTTAGCTGTGTTGTTGTCTCTGCTGACGCTTGTGGTCGATTCCGGTACCGCCGGTCTCGGGAACTCGTGCAGGTGTGCGCACGTGCTCGGCCGAGGGATCGGTGGCCGCCGGTCGTAGGCCATCGTCGTCGCGCGGGCGGCCGGTGTCATCGCTACTCGGCGGTAACGTGAAACCGGCGCCGGAAACGGCGAACGGCCCAGGTCAGCCCGTGGTCCGGGCGTCGCCTCCCACCCTAGACCCGACCGCTCGGCGCGCGACGCGCGAGCCGGTTCTATACCCTCTTAACGCGCGCGCGTGCGCGCGCGCCGTGCCCGTGACCGGCGGATTCGCTGTGGGATGCTGGGCACAGGCGAACGGGTGATCCGGTGTGGACGGTTGCGTACGCGCCGTCGTCAGTGTTCGCTGAACGCATCCGTGTAAGCAGTGCGGCCGAGAGCGAACGGGTCGCACACCGTTGTTCGTTGGAGGAGTGAAGTCGTGGTCGCCGCGGGAGACGCTGATCAGCACAGCGTCGCCGAGAGGCTTGGCATCAAGCCGGACATGGTGGTCCAGGAGATCGGCTGGGACGAGGACGTCGACGACGACCTGCGCGCGGCCATCGAGTCGCACACCGGCACGGAGCTGCTCGACGAGGACGCGGACGAGGTGATCGACGTGGTTCTGCTGTGGTGGCGGGACGGCGACGGCGACCTCGGTGACGCGCTCGTCGACGCGCGGACTCCTCTGGACGAGGACGGCGTGGTGTGGGTGCTCACCCCGAAGACGGGGCAGCCGGGACACGTCGAACCCAGTGAGATCGCCGAGGCGGTGCCGACGGTCGGCCTGTCGCAGACCTCCAATCTGTCGGTCGGCGACGGCTGGACGGCCACCCGACTGGTCCCGAGGTCGACGTCACGTCGATGAGATCACCGGCGGGCTCGCCGCAGGCCCGGCCTCCCGCGCTAGGGTGGACGGGCACACGCGGTCCCGCCGGTGTCCGGCGGGCCGGACGAGCACGCGCGAGAGGGAGCTCTGTATGGCGGTCGAGGTCGGTTCCGAAGCCCCGGACTTCACGCTGAACGACTACAACAAGCAGGAAGTCACCCTGTCGTCGTTCCGTGGGGACAAGCCGGTGCTGCTGGTGTTCTACCCGTTCGCGTTCAGCGGCATCTGCCAGGGAGAGCTCTGCCAGCTGCGGGACGAGTTCGCGGACTACGACAACGAGGGCGTCCAGGTGCTCGGCGTCTCGGTGGACACGCCGTTCTCGCTGAAGGCGTGGGCCGAGCAGCAGGGCTACCAGTTTCCGCTGCTGTCGGACTTCTGGCCGCACGGTGAGGTCGCGAAGGCCTACGGCGTGTTCAACGAGCAGGCCGGTCTCGCGGTCCGTGGCACCTTCCTGATCGACAAGGAAGGCATCGTGAGGTTCGCCGAGGTCAACCAGCCCGGCGAGGCGCGTGACCAGGAGGCCTGGAAGAAGGCCGTCGCGCAGCTCGGCTGAGGCCGATCGATTCATCCCGGACGTCGCCGCGTCCTACGTGGCGACGCCGGTTCAGGGCGCATAGCTCAGCGGAAGAGCACCTGCCTTACAAGCAGGGGGTCGCTGGTTCGAACCCAGCTGCGCCCACCACATGACCCCGCAGCGGCGTGCGTGTCGATCAGTCGATGCCGAGCCACACGTGCCAGCAGGCCGAGCAGTCGAACAGCAACGGCGAGGTGCGCTGTCTCCGCCGCGGCAGGGTGAACAGGCGGCCGCAC